>Ga0247841_10000339_pt1 | contig 125405 bp, 113 predicted proteins | sample LaCruzMarch2015__2_FD_192410 | JGI IMG/M metagenome (GOLD analysis project Ga0247841, IMG submission 192410) | Freshwater microbial communities from meromictic Lake La Cruz, Castile-La Mancha, Spain - LaCruzMarch2015_18m | ecosystem: Environmental > Aquatic > Freshwater > Lake | place: Spain...
CATCAGTTCTTCCACCTCAAATTTTGTTAATTCAATAGTATATCGTACCATATGCAGTGGTTTTCTGCAAAGATACAATAATATTTGAATATTACGTCATATTATATTTAACTTAACACTAGATGAAGAATGAGTTTGATGATCTTTTTCCAAAAATAAGATTAGAGGAATTCAAAAAACTTCCAATTCATAAAAAACCAATATTTACCAATGGAATCGAAACAATCGTGCGACAAATCCTTGCTTCCAAAAAAATCGACCCCAATGGCGACACCAACGCCTTGGAAAAGGAGATTGACCAACTGGTTTATGAGTTATATGGATTGACGGAGGAGGAGATAAGGATTGTGGAGAGAGAATATTGAAGAATTTTAAAAAAAACTATCGTAAATTTGTATTACTAAAGAAACCGGAATGGAAGTATTTTTAACTGATAAAGAAATTCTGGACCTTATTAGTGAAAGGAAGCAAATGACTATTGCACCCGATGAATTATTCCGGAATATGAAAGAGAAGAGAGGGCACAAAGGTTCAGAGCATTTTATTCAACGGACAGATGGAAGTTCATTTATCATAAAAGTTCGTATAAGCAATGAAAACTCATTGGACTTTTCAGTGATTTTAGGATATAGCCCACCAAAATCAACTAAGTTATTTTTGCTGTGCAGATATAATGGGAAAAGCCACGAACATAAGAATAAACTGGAAAACGGAAATGCATTTTATGATTACCACATACATACTGCAACGGAACGGTATCAGCGGGAAGGTATAAAGGAAGAATATTTTGCCGAAATTTCGGACAGGTATTCAACTGTTCAGGAAGCAGTGAACTGTTTGATTGCGGATTGTAACATAGAATTACCGCCAAACTCACAATTACATTTGCCAATTTAAAATGGAAATTAAACACATAGAGAAAGAGTTCAAAGAAAAGGTTTGTCAAGAAATCCGATTACTGCAGGAGGGAATTGAAAGATACCGGGTTTTCACTCCTTTTCAATTTGACGATGGAGATTCGTTTGCTATCCTGTTAAAAAAGGCAGGAGAGCGTTGGATTATATCAGATGAAGGTCATACTTTTATGCATCTGAGCTATGAAATAGATATTGATTCACTTGATAAAGGAACAAGGGCAAAAATTATAAGCACAACCCTAAGTACATTCGGTATAAACGAAAAGGAAGGAATTTTGTTTGCAATAGTGAACGAGGAAAATATGGGGAATGTTTTTTACAACTATATACAGGCGCTTATTAAAATCACGGATGTTTCATATCTAAGCCGAGAGAGGGTAAAATCAACTTTCTGGGAGGACTTTAAAGTTTTTATATCTCAAAAAGTTCCTGCAGACAGAATGAAATTTACATACCACGACAGCTTACACGATCCCCAGGGGAAATATCCCATTGACTGCCATATCAACAAAATGGAGAGACCACTATTTGTTTTTGCAATTGGCAGTGACGACAAATGTAATATCAGCACTATTAATATTTTGCAATACGAAAAATGGGGACTCCAATTCAAATCACTTGCAATATTTGAAGACCAGGAAGAAATCAGCAGAAAAGCTGTGGCGCGTTTCAGTGATGTTTGCGAGAAGCAATTTTCAAGTTTGACTGCAAACAGAGAAAGGATTGAAAAATATTTAAAAGAGAATGTAGAATAAGTGCGATTTCCGCAGAAGATCAATCCTTTATTCTTCATATAGCTCCAGTAAAATAGCTTTAACTTTTTCGTCGGCCGATTCGGTTGCAAGAACTTTTCCACAATTGTTCTTTGATATATCTGAGTTTTCCAAGGATATAACTATGACACCAGCAAAAAGCACATCGGTAAGAAATTGGCATCACAATAGAAGGATGAAAACTATTTAAAACTCATTAAAGAACGTCAGAAACCTGAAAAGCAATATTTTCAAACGGAATGTCTGACAATAAGTTTTACAGAAATAGTACATTCTACACCTTCTTCTTACTACGAAAAGATTGAGTCAAATACCTATTCCAAGAAATAAAAAAGTACTGAAAAGAGAGATATTTAGTTGTGGCATTAAGACTGAATCGGCAGGAATACTGCTGATTGCCCCGAATTAGTGGCTGGAACGTAATATCAGAAAGACGATAAAAAGGAATATAACTATCAAACCCGTGATGAGCCAGGGGATCTTAGCGATCAGGTTGTCTGTTTTATCGGCATGCAGGATTTTGATCTTTTCGACGGGGATTTTGCGGTCAATGTAAATAGTGTCTCCTTTGCATTTCCCTTGAATAAATATGCTGTCGGTGCGACGATGCACTTTTATCTCTAATCGGTCTTTTCGAATAATTACAGTGTCGTGAATGCTGTCGAAATGAAGGATGGTATCGGCTTTGATTTCAGGGATTGGAATAGTGTCACGGATTAAAAGGGTTTCGGGGGTCTTTAGTTCGGGATGAAGGGCAAGCAAGCGGTTAAGGCGACGTGCCGGAGAACACGCGGTCGCCAGTAAAATGATCATCAGGATTGAGAGAATGGGTTTCATAGTAGCTTTTATTTGGTATTGTGGTGAAATGTCTGGATCGGTTATAAGAAATCGTTTAACCGGTTGAACCAGCCGCGTTCGAAACGTTTTTGGGAGGGGTCTCTTTTAATGATATTGAGGATAAAGGCAACCCGGGCGTTATAGATCTGCATGTGAAACCGGAATGAGTTTACGGAATTGACTCTCTTTATCGTCACGGGACCAACAATGCCATCTGGAATTACTCCCAGGATCCGTTGGGGGATGACGATCCCCCATTTTCCGCTGCACCATAGCCAATCGACAAGGATATCGGCTGCTTTCTGATTATTGATTTCATCGGCATGCCAGCGGTCCCAGTAATATTTCTTCAGGACGTGTATGGCATCCTCCTTAGTCAGAATGCGGATATCGTTCAGGTCGATGTCCCCATCGCCATCTTTATCATATCCGGCTTTTCGCCAGGTTGCCAGGGTTATGCCCATGTTTGTGGTTCCGCCATGATCGGCGGGGTCATTTGCGAAACCTCCCTCCCATTGGAAGATTTTGCTTATTAAGGGGGTTATGGTTGCCATAGCGCCGGATATTGAATGCTGGATTATTGATATTAATGATTGGGTTGTTTCTCAGGATCGACTTTAAATACAGTGTCCCGGACATAAAGGAGGCCGAGGATCGTAGGAAGAAAGGCGGTAAATTCGGCGAAAGTGATTATCCTGAGAAACAGCAGGATTGAGCTAAGGATAAGGAATAAAAGGCCGAGCAGAGAGGTACGCCAGTTTTGAAAGATTCTTGTTTTCATATTACTTGATTTTAAAGGGTAAAACATTGTTGCGAAATATTGAATGGCTGAAATAGTGCGATCATCTTTGTTGTTTTGAGTTGTTTCGTAAATAGATCTGGATCTCGTCGATGCGCTTGAGGATTTCTTTGGTGTCGGATTTGATGTCGGAGCGGATGAGTTCGAAATCCCTGGAGTTATCTGCTTTATGCAGGAAGAGATCCTGCTTAAGGTTGGTGATCTCCACGTTCAGTTCTGCCAGCCGGATTTCCATATGAACCCAGATGGAGATGATTGCAAGCAGGAAGGTAAACAAGCTGATTGCCCGGGGAAGCGAAAGGCCAAAAAGTTGAGATTTCAGTGTCATTTTTCAGGAATTTTCATTGATTGATTGCAGAAAAGAGATGTCCCGGATCCTTCGACCCGGGACATCTCCGGAGAAATAGTTATTGTACGGTACTGGCTGCATCGTTGCCGTGTTTGAATTTGATGATCCCTTTCGGGTTCCCGGATACGATCTGGGAATAATCAAACGTAAGCACATGTAACGCAGTCATGGCGCCTACCCAGTCGGACGGAGCGGTAAGGGTAATTGATCCGGCATTCCGGGCGACAAGGTCGGGATACTGCATTACCTTATGGGTAGTGCAGTTGATCAGAATGAAGGTAAGCATTGACGACATTTCATCAGGATCGGTTGAGTTCGGCTCCCAGGTTATTTCCATTTCCTGATTTGGCTGAGCTGTCATCTCTACCTCGGAAATAGTGCTTCCTTCGAGGTCGCAGAAAACGACTTTCGTATGATCCAGTACCGGTGGATCTCCGGTGAAGGCGTTCTTCACGTTGATGCTGACAATTTTGTTGAACGGCGACATTCCACTGAGGGGATTGCTGCCATACGCAGAATTGATAAGCGGTAAGACCTGACGGACAAGCTTCACAATGGTCGAAAATTTTAACCGTTGTGCGGCCTGGGCAGGTGTGTTTGGGTTCTTTACTCCAAAGGGTTTGGTACGCATGGTATTCTTGCCAAATTGTTTGGAGAAGACGGCTGTCCCGAACTTTTTCCGGGTTGTGCCTGTAATCGGATTTTGAACAATAGCCATTTTGAAAAGATTTAAGGTTAATACTTGATTTTTATTCTGACCGGGTACTGATTCAGTACCTTTTTAATCCGGATTGGTCGGCGACAAAGATACTGTCGAAGAAAGGAAAATTGTACATATTTGCCTGATTATCTTTGCGATATGTATAATTATGCACTCCTTTGCTCCGGATTTCACCTGAAAGGATTGGATATTTTATCAAGAATTGATCCCTCACCATTTTCTTATTTTACCTTTTTCCTCCGACCGTCTTGTTATAATGCCGGTTAAGAAGCGCTTCGATATCGTCGGCCCTGAAGTATATTTTCCCTCCGATCTGGCTGAAAGGGAGAATCCTGTTGTCGCGGTATGCCTGCAGTGTTCGTTTTGAGATTTTCAACAGGCGACAGGTTCCCTGGATATCGAGCCAGTTTTGTTTTAAAGGATTGACCGTTGTTTTCGCATCTATTTTCTTATCCATGTTATCGAGTTTGTCGATCATCCGTTGAAAAGCGTTGGTAATGATATCGGTTGTTTCCATACAATGAAGAAATTACTGGTTATGGAAACAAATGTAAACTGCCGGCACCTCCTTGCGGTAGTTGCTGATCATCAGCAACCCCGCCTGTGATCTTTTTGGATTTATCAGCAACCTTTTAGCAACCCCCGGATAAAAAAGTAAGGGAACAAAGTTGCGGAATGGGCAAACCTGTAAGGATCGCGGGATAGTTGAAGAAAATAATGCCGAAGACGGGGAAAGTGCAAAATGATGAAATGCGAAGTAATCATAGAGAGCGATAAAAGCGGAGAATAATAAAAAAATTAAATCCCCGGTAAAACAGCCATTTCAAGAAATGCTTTACCATGTCAAGAAAAAAAACCCTGTAAATCGCTGATTTACAGGGCGTCTATTATAATTCAGGTGACCCCGAAGGGACTCGAACCCCCAACCCTCAGAACCGGAATCTGATATTCTATCCAATTGAACTACGGGGCCATTTCGGGAACAAAGATAAGGAAACCGGGAAAAGAATGCATAATGACTTGCGGGAATGAATTGATTAATTTTCTATTTTTGGTTAAGAAAATGGATCATAAATCTGCAAAATCAAAGTCCTATGTCAGAAAAAATATCGGATAAAATCGCTCCGGGTGTTGCAACCGGTAATGATCTCCGGGAGATCTTCCGCATCGCAAAAGCTAACCAGTTCGCTCTCCCGGCCGTAAATGTGGTCGGGACCGATTCGGTAAATGCAGTGATGGAAGCTGCAAAAGCCGTGAATTCTCCCGTAATCATCCAATTCTCCAATGGCGGCGGAGTTTTTTATGCCGGAAAATCATTAAAGAACGAAAATGAACGGATTGCGGTCAGAGGAAGTATTTCCGGGGCACAGCATATTCATGAAATTGCCGGATTATATGGGATACCTGTTATTATCCATACGGATCATGCCGCTAAAAAATTATTACCCTGGATCGACGGACTCCTGGATGCAGGAGAAAACTATTTCCGTAAATACGGGAAACCCTTATTCAGTTCCCATATGCTTGACCTGTCGGAAGAACCTTTACCGGAGAACATCGAAATCTGCAAGCGTTACCTGGAGCGGATGAGTAAGATGGGGATGACTCTTGAAATTGAACTGGGCGTAACCGGCGGAGAAGAAGACGGCATCGACAATACCGGCATCGACAGTTCACGCCTCTATACCCAACCGGAACACGTTTCACTGGCTTATGAAGCCCTGAACAAGGTAAGTCCGAATTTCACGATTGCCGCCTCCTTTGGAAATGTTCACGGGGTCTATAAACCCGGAAACGTTAAACTTCAGCCGGTCATCCTTCATAATTCTCAGGTTTATATTCAGAAAAAATTCCATACCCCTCCGAACCCCGTGAATTTCGTGTTTCATGGCGGATCCGGATCTGAACCGGAAAAGATCAGGGAAGCGATTTCTTACGGAGTGGTCAAGATGAATATTGATACCGATACGCAATGGGCTTTCTGGGATGGGATCCTTAAGTACTATACAAAGAACCACGACTATCTCCAGGGTCAGATCGGAAACCCGGAAGGAGCAGATAAACCCAATAAAAAGTTCTACGATCCCCGGGCCTGGTTACGGGAAGGAGAAAAATCGGTCGTTGAACGGCTAAAGATCGCTTTTACTGATCTGAACTGCCTGAACCGGTATTAAAATCCAAGTCCGGCCGCCAGGGTCTCTTTGGGCCGTACACTCAACACCGGAAAAGGTGAATGGTTCACGGTTTGATGCGCAAAGGTTCCCATCCAAAGATTCGCGATTCCCGATTCCTGCTGTGTCATGATCGCGATCAGATTGGCATCGATTTTCTTGGCATAATCGATTATACCATCGGCCAGATTTTCCGTCTTGATCGAGTCAATTTGATACTTAACCCCTTCCTGGTCGAAAAACCTTGCAACCTGAGAGGCATAAAGATCCACATTCTGCCGGAGGTCTTTTACGTTGGAACGGTAAATTTTAAGGATATATACCTCCGCGTTATGGTGTTTCGCAAGGTATCCGGCCATATTGGCTTTCTGCCGGGTTTCAAGGCTGTTGTCAATCGGGAGAACGATGCGATTGAGAGGCCTTTTAATATTAATTCCTCCGCGAATGGTAATGACAGGACATGGACTGGAAGAAACAATTTTATTTGCATTGCTCCCGGCAAAAAACTCTTCAAATCCGGAGGCGCCATGCGTTCCTACGACGATCAGAATAGCTTTACTCTCCTTTGCCTCAGTAGTGATCTCCTTATATACTTTTCCCTTTCGGATCTTATAGGATATTTTGTTACCCGATAGTTCCGGTTGATATTTTGCGATTAATTCATCGAACTCTCTTTTAGCATCCCGTGCCGGATTGCATATTTTTTCTCCAAATTTTTCAGTTTCAGAATTCGGTCTTTCAACCCAAACGAGCTCCAAATCATGCTTACAATGCTGGGCAATGGACAGCGCATGCAAAAATGCATTGATGGAAGCTTCCAGAAAATCTATTGCAACAATTATTTTACTCATGGTCGTCGGTTTTAAATTATTCAACTTGAGGTAAATTGATCTTATCGGATATAATGAAAGCATTTGGATAATCGGGTGCAATCATAAGAAGGAATCTCTGAGCATCCAGGCGATTCCTGAAATCGCCGATCCTGACGCGGTAATTGGGCGATTTGAAAGTCAGGTAAGCATTGATCTTCGGAAATTTTGCGGTAAATTCATCATTCACAGTCTGTGCCTGATTTTTGGAATTGTTCCCCGAATCGGAAAATATCTGGATCCGGAAACCTTCTGTTCCCTCTTTATTCTGATTAATCTGAATATGTTTGGTCACCAGGATATCCACTTTGGGATCCTGAATAATTTCAACTTTACCCGGTTCGGCGACTACGGATTCCTGAGAATAAGTAAATAACGGAACTATCCAGCAGATGAAGAAAATTCCTATTGTTTCAATTGACTGAATCATCGGTTCATGGGTTATAGCGAAAAACGTTCCTGCGGATGAAGGCTTAGTACCGGGATGGGCGACTGGTTGATCATCTGCTGTGCCTGAGGGCCTAATAAAATATTACGCGGGGTTTCCTGTTCTGTCATAATGCTGACCAGATCTGCCTTGACATTCACGGCATAACCCAGTACCGCTTTGGTAAGATTACCGGCAATGATGCTATCCTGAATACTCGTAATATTTCTCTCCTTCAGATAATTGACGGCCATCTGGGCATACTTCTCTGCAATTCTCTGGATAGACTTCAGGTTGCTGGAGTGAGTCGTCACAATATGAACTTCCGATTTAAAGAGTCCGGCGAGATTTGCGGTAAACGGGAGTTTTTGTAAAGTCTCGGCCGATCCGTCAACAGGAATGAGAATCCGGGAGATACTTTTTCCGATCTCAAAATCATGTCGAACGGTAATGGTCGGGCAGGAAGCATATGTGACAATTTTATAAGCATTGCTTCCGATCCAGAATTCTTCAAAACCCGAAATCCCGTGTGCCCCGGTAATAATCAATGATGCATTCAGATTCCTGGCAAGATTGTCGACTTCATGATAAACCTTTCCCTTTCGTAACTTGTACTCCATTTTAATACCTTTGCTAAGTTTCCGGTGAAATAAATGAAGTAACTCTTCGAATCGCTTTTTTGCTTCATTCCGGTGGGTATTTGAAGTATCGGGATAGAGCGATTCCTTGGGACTGATTTTGTCAACCCAGATCATTACAAGGTCTGATTTCAGCTTATTGGCAATAGGAATAGCATATTCGACCGCGTGGATTGAGATATTTGAGAAATCTATGGCGACTATTATTGGCTGCATGCTGAATTGTTTTAAGATTCAATAACGTAAAAATAAGGATTTTACTATAATAAACAAAATGAATTGATTTTTTTTACTTTTGTCTTTATGAATGAAAATCTTGATCCTACGGGTAGTCAGTTGAGTCAAATTGAAAAAGAGATCGAAAAAGTTCTTCGTCCTTCTGGGTTTATTGAGTTCGCGGGACAGGAATCTATTGTGGAGAACCTTAAAATTTTTGTTAAAGCGGCCCGGTATCGGAATGAATCGCTCGATCACGTATTACTTCATGGACCTCCCGGACTGGGAAAAACGACCCTTGCATATATTATTGCCAATGAGCTTAACGTAAATATCCGGGTAAGTTCAGGCCCGGTCCTCGATAAGCCCGGCGACCTGGCAGGCCTGCTCACCAGCCTGGAACCACACGACGTTCTGTTCATTGATGAAATCCATCGCTTATCCCCAGTCGTCGAAGAGTATCTATATTCAGCCATGGAGGACTTTAAGATCGATATCATGATCGAAAGCGGTCCGAACGCCCGCAGCATCCAGATCAAACTCAATCCCTTCACGCTGATCGGCGCTACGACCCGTTCCGGACTCCTTACCGCTCCGCTACGTTCGCGTTTTGGAATAAATTCAAGGCTTTCTTATTATGTTGCGGAAACCCTTGAAAAGATCATTCACCGCTCCGCGGAAATATTAAATGTTCCCATCGATGCGACAGCGGCGACCGAGCTTTCCCGGAGAAGCCGCGGAACACCCAGAATCGCCAATCTTCTGTTGCGAAGGGTCCGGGACTTCGCCCAGATTAAAGGAGATGGAAAGATCGACCTGAAAATCAGCAGGTACGCACTCTCCGCATTAAATGTTGATAAAAACGGCCTCGATGACATGGATAACAGAATCCTTCTCGCCATCATCGATAAATTTAAAGGAGGACCGGTAGGCATTAATAACATCGCTACGGCGGTTTCGGAGGATTCCGGAACGATCGAGGAGGTGTATGAACCGTTCCTGATCCAGGAGGGTTATATTATGCGTACCCCCCGGGGACGGGAGGCAACGGAGTTGGCATACCGCCATCTTGGAAAACTTAAACATGGGGAACAACAGGGAATATTTTAGGAACGCCGGAAAACCGGCCGTCATCAGGCAACAATTTTTAATCTGTGAATAAAAGCCTTCGTCGAAAATGATCTCCGGGAAAGATATAAAGAACGAGTCGGAAAGACTCGGATTTTCTTTATGCGGCTTTGCCAAAGTCGAATCGCTCAACCATCAACGTGCTTTTTTTAAGGCTTTCCTTGAAGAGAAACGACATGCCGGATTAAGTTATCTGGAAAAAAATCTTGAAAGCCGTCTTGACCCGAGACGAATTATGCCGGAGGCGAATACCGTGATCGGACTCCTGATGAATTATTTCCCAAAGGAGATCATCCCGGCTGAAAATAATTTCATTATTGGAAAATATGCTTATGGGATGGATTATCGTCCTTTCATGAAGAAAAAACTGAACCTCCTTGCAGACTTCCTGAAGCATCAATCGGACGACATTAAAACTTTACCATTTATCGATTCGGGGAATATGCAGGAAAAATTCTGGGCACAAAGATGCGGATTAGGCTGGCAGGGGAAAAATACGATTCTGATCAATAAAAAAAGAGGTTCTTTCTTATTTATCGGAATTATCCTGACCGACCTCGAAATAGAGCCCGGCCTTCCCGAAACCGGTCACTGCGGAAGTTGCGACCGGTGTATTAAAGCATGCCCCACCGGAGCGCTGGAAACGCCTTACCAGCTAAATATTTCCCGTTGTCTGGCCTACATGACTAATTCGACTAAAAACGATATCCCCGCGGAATTCAAAGTAAAGCAAAACGACCGGATCTTTGGCTGCGACATCTGCCAGGATGTTTGTCCGTATAACCGGTATGCAATACCGCATCATGAACCGGAACTTGACCCTTCCGATGCCTTGAAAAAAATGAGAAAGCCGGATTGGCGCGCAATGACGAAAGAAGATTTCAACCGGATATTCCGTCAATCATCGATCCGCCATACCGGTTATGAAAAGCTTAAAAAAAACATGAAGGACCGGTAATACTCCGGGGAAGGTTTTATTTGCCCCACCGGTAACGCTCAATCTCAAATCCCGCAAGGATCAGCGCCCTGTCGATGATCGTCATGCAAAGTTCTTCGATGGTTTTGGGTTTGCTGTAAAAGGAGGGAGAAGCCGGACAAATAATTGCTCCCGATTCGGTAAGGAATTTCATATGCGTGAGATGGATCAGGTTATAGGGCGCTTCCCGGGGAACCAGGATCAGCTTCTTCCGTTCTTTCAGGATGACATCGGCCGACCGGGTCAGCAAGTCGTTCGAAATGCCCGAGGCAATCCTGCCAAGGGTTCCCATCGTACACGGACAAATGATCATGACGTCGAATCCCGAGGAACCGGAAGCCGGCGGAGCAAAAAAGTCATCCGGGTCATAGATTTTTAATGGAAAGACCGTCGGATCAGGCGCCCCTAATTCAAATTTCCAGACTGCCCTGGCATTTTCAGAAAAAATGACGGCAGCGTCGTCGATCTGATCCTTCAGAAGCAGGAGCTTTTCCAGTAATAATTTACCATAAACCGATCCACTGGCTCCCGTGACTCCAACGATAATATTCAACTTTGCCATACCTGATCGCAACTTACATTAAAATTCCCTGGACTTAAAGTCCCAACTGAAGGAAAGAGATAATACATTATTATACTGACCCCATTCAAAGAGGATTTTTCGGGCACCATTAGTATAACCGTTACGGATGGACAGGATCGAATAGTTGAAACGGAATGAAGCTTTCAGATGATGGGTGATATAGCCGGAAACTCCCACAATGCCTGCCAGGGTGACCGGTCTTAAGGGAACTGTATTTGGTGGCCCCTCCTGTAGGTTTGATTCTTCATACGATCCGAGGGTGACGTCGATGGCGGGCCCGATTTCAGCCGCGAACCGTTTGGCGAAAGTGTACTGGTATAAAACGGGGATCTCGAGGTAATGGATCCGGAGCAGGTAAGTATTGTCGCTCATATGGGCGGAATCATTACTGTTCCTGCTCCCCTTTTGGATATACTGCATTTCCATCTGAAAAGAGGAATGTCTGGAAATCCGGAGACCGACAAAGCCACCGGCAAGAAAACCAACTTTATGGTACCCTTCATAAGTATCGCCATCAACCTGGCTGACAAGACCTCCGGCAAGAATACCCGCATTGAATTTTTGAGCAAGTAAACCTAACGGCAAGATCAGGAAAAGAAGGAAGCAGACTTTTTTCATGGTTCTTATTTTACAAACAAAATTACGAATTGATAGCAATTATTTGCATTAAGTCTCTTTTCTTTGGAGAACAAGGTCGCTTTTTCATTAAATAATTGTTAATTATCATTATATAAGTTTCTGACAACGTTAAAAGTGCATATCTTTTAATACTTTTGCTATTTGAGAATCATTCATGGAAAATAAAGATATTATTATTCTTCTTGTTGATGATGAGGCTGATATCCTGGAATTTCTGGGTTATAATCTGATGAAGGAGGGTTTTCAGGTACTCAAAGCCAAAAACGGAAAAAAGGCGATCAAACTTGCCCGTGAGAATAATCCTCATCTGATCATTCTCGATATCATGATGCCCGAAATGGATGGGATGGAGACCTGCCGTCAAATTCGGAATATCCCGGCATTATCCGATACGCTGATTGTTTTTCTTACGGCACGGGGTGAGGATTACTCGCAGATTGCAGGGTTTGAGGCCGGCGCCGATGATTATATTACCAAACCCATCAAACCGAAACTGTTTATCAGCCGGATCCAGGCGATTCTTCGCAGGTTGCGGGAGGAAATACCGGAAAGCAACCTCGTCATCACCCGCGAATTCACAATAGATAAGGATAAGTATGTGGTTAAAAAAAACGATCAGGAAATATTCCTGCCCCGTAAAGAATTCCAACTGCTGCAATTTCTGGTCTCCCATCCCGGAAAAGTAGTGAACCGGGAAGAGATATTTCAATCGGTATGGGGAGATGATGTGGTCGTAGGCGATCGGACGATAGATGTTCATATCCGGCGGATCCGGGAAAAACTCAACATTGAGAGCATCAGGACAATTAAAGGGGTAGGGTACAAATTTGAGGAGGAATGAAATTTCACAAGCCAAAGAAGATCTCTTTTTTCAGTTCCCTGGTCATTACGGGAATGTATATCCTTTTATTTTTAGTAACCGTCCTTATCCTTTTTCCTCACTCTTTTAACCATTTTCCCACTTATTTTTTATTGGCAGGAAGCTCTGCTGTCCTTTTTCTCATCACGTTTGCCATCTTCAGATTCACTATTGAACGGTTCATCTATAGCAAGATACGCCTTATTTATAAAACGATTCATAACGTTAAGATGGGAAAAAGGGAGATGCATCCCATGAAGTACGATTCCAATATCCTGGATAATGCACAAAAAGAAGTCGAATCGTGGGAGAATGAAAAGCTGGAAGAAATTGAACGCCTGAAACAACTGGAACAATACCGAAAGGACTTTATCGGTAACGTCTCCCATGAATTAAAGACTCCCCTGTTTAATATTGAGGGTTATATTGAGACTTTACTCGACGGAGGGCTTGAAGATCCTTCCGTCAACCGGGAATATCTGAAACGGACGGAGAAGAGCGTGGAACGGCTGATCAGGATCGTGGGGGATCTGGATGAGATCTCACAACTTGAATCGGGACAAATGCGGCTGAATGTCGTCAAATTCAATATCGTCGCCCTTGCCCGTGAAGTAGTTGAAATGCTCGACATGAAAGCCATTAAGAAAAACGTGCAACTTCTGGTCAATGAACCCGAAAGAGAGATATGGGTGGAAGGCGACCGGGAGAAGATCCGGCAAGTACTCACGAATATTATTGATAATTCCATCCGTTATGGAAATCATGAAAATGGGCGAACCAAGATCAGCTTTTTTGATATGGATGAAAATATCCTGATCGAGATCACCGATAACGGAATCGGAATTGACCAGGAGGATTTACCCCGTTTGTTTGAAAGGTTCTACCGTACAGCACGCGGCCGGTCCGCCACAAAAAAGGGGAAAGGGCTTGGGTTATCGATTGTAAAACATATTATCGAGGCTCATGATCAGACCCTCCATGTAAGAAGCGCCATCGGTGTTGGTTCTACCTTTGGATTTACCCTCAGGAAAGTTAGAAGCACAGGGTAGCAGATTGAGATCCCGGATAGAGCTTATACATTTTTGAACCGTCACTCCACTATAGTAAGGAAATGCACTCGCGGGGATTCAAAGGTTCCGGTCGGTGGTGAAGATTACCAGTTTCTGAAGGGAATTTCTATGATCGTTCTCCGGGAAAGTGTTTAAAATATCCAATGCTTTTTTCCGGTATTCAATCATTTTTTCCCGGGCATAGGATATTCCGCCGGTCGTCGCTACTTTTTCAATGAGCCGTTTAACCCGCCCGGGATCATTCCCGTGATTTTTTACGGTGTTGATGATCCAGCGCCTTTCCGGATAATCGGAGTGGTTCAGCAAATAGATCAGGGGAAGGGTCATTTTTTTTTCTTTGATATCGATCCCGGTAGGTTTTCCCGTAGAATTACTCTTTTCATAGTCAAAGAGATCATCTTTGATCTGGAAAGCGATTCCGACAAATTCACCGAACTGCCACATCTTTTTAACAGTCTCTTCCGGAGCCCCGGTCGAGGCGGTTCCACAGGCACAACAAGATCCAATGAGGGTTGCGGTCTTCTTGCGGATAATCTCAAAATAGATCTCTTCACTGATGTCGAGACGACGCGCTTTTTCTATCTGGAGCAGCTCTCCTTCGCTCATCTGGCGAACCGCCTCGGAAACAATTTTCAGGAGATGAAATTCTTCGTTTTCAAGGGCAAGCAAAAGTCCCCTCGAAAGAAGAAAGTCTCCCACAAGAACGGCTATTTTATTTTTCCAGAGGGCATTCAGGGAGAAAAAACCCCGGCGGAGGTTGGAGTCATCGACAACATCATCATGGACCAGCGTGGCGGTATGCAGTAATTCGATCAGGGAGGCAGCCCGGTATGTACTTTCGCTGACTTCACCGGTAAGTCCGGCCGAGAGAAAGACAAACATCGGCCGTAATTGCTTACCTTTTCTTTTGACGATATACCGGGTGATGGTATTCAATAATGGCACCGAGCTATTCATGGAAGTACGGAACTTTCCTTCAAAAAGATCGATGTGTTGCTGAATAGGGGCTTTTATTTCCTCAAGCGCGATCACGGTGGTTTCAAATGAGTTGTAAAGATAAACATTTTAACCCGGACGAATTGGGTAAACCCGTGGAAAATTCCGAATTTTGCATTCTGAATCAAAACTATGGCCGGCTTTCTTTTTCATGAAGTGGTATTTGGACCTGTCCGCAGCCGGAGACTGGGATTATCGCTCGGGATCAACCTGCTGCCACGACATTCCAAATTTTGTTCGTTCAATTGTATTTATTGTGAATGCGGATGGACGCCTCCCGGAAGCGGGAAGGACCCGGATCTGCCTTCCGTGCGGGAGGTTTCCCAATTCCTGGAACAGAAACTTAAGGAACTGGCGGAAACGGATTATCTTCCGGACGCATTGACCTTTGCAGGAAATGGAGAACCTACACTGCATCCCGGATTTTCCGAAATTGTGGACATTACGATCAGGTTGCGCGACTGGTACGCCCCCGAAGCCGCCGTCTCTGTTCTTTCGAATGCCAGCCGGATTCAGGATCCGGGCGTATTTACCGCCCTGCTGAAGATGGATAAGAACATCCTGAAACTTGATTCCGGTTCTGAAAGAATTTTCAGATTAATGAATAACCCGGTTCATCCGGTCTGCTTCGACGATCTGATCAGAAACCTGAAAAAGTTCCAAGGCCGGGTGATCATCCAGAGTATGTTCCTTCGCGGAACTTTCAGGGGTGAACCTATAGATAACACAACCGATCAGGAGGTGGGGTTGTGGCTTGACCGCTTGGTGGAAATCAAACCGCAACTGATTATGATCTATCCCATTGCCCGGGAAACACCGGTTCATGACCTGGAAAAAATTCCTATCTTTGAACTGGAGGGAATTGCAGAAAAAGTCAGGCAGAGGGGACTGAAAGTTGAAGTGTACGGCTGATGCGAATAAATGAAAATAATTCTTCATTCTTCATTCATAATTCCTGATTCTTAACTAATTGGAGGGTCTGTATTTTTCGTCAAAGATATGGCTGGCACTGGGTGAGGCTATTTCTGGCAATGAGGAGATCGTATCCTGGTTACTCAAAAACGGCTATCCCGAAGTAGCGGCTTTAGCACATGCCATTCGTGGCAGTGAAGAGGCTACCGCCTGGCTGATGAAAAATAAATTCTACCACCTGGCTGCCCTCGACAGCGCCATCGACGAAGATGAAAAAGCTTACCAATGGCTGAAAGATCACCATCATCCATTCCTGATCGTGTTTGCCGATGCCTGCCGGGCCCGGCCTGAAGCCTTTCACTGGCTTAAGCAAAACAAACTCGAACCGATCCTGCTGATCGCAATAAAAATAAAAACTTTACGCGATAGTCATACCTTCGACTATCACAAAAAGCATTTTTGAAACTTTCGGTTTTTACCCGCACTTCGAATAGCCGCAGCTTTTGCAAACGAGGCATCCTTCCTGGTAGATCAGCCCGTTAACGTCATTACATTTCGGACAGGTGTGTTCCGCAGCTTTAGTGCCATCGGGGATGAATTTTTTCAGCGCCCGTTCAACGCCATTCTTCCAGGTATTGATGGAATCGACTTCAAAATGGAGCTTGGAGATGATATTTACTACAAACGGCAAGGGCATGCCGTGACGGAGGATCCCGGAGATCAGCTTGGCATAGTTCCAGTATTCCTTCGTGAAGGACCTTGAAAGACCTTCAATGGTGATCTTATATCCCTGACGGTCTTCAAACTGGAAGTCGTAGCGGGAGGCGATCCCATCGGGCCGGGTTTTGATGATCCATCCTTTCTGAACCCAGGCAGGGAACCAGAAGTCTTCGGCAAGCCCGGTGAAGATCTCATAGGGCCGTCCTTTGAGCAATCCTACCACAGCAACCCATTTTTCATATTCATTCTGAAAACGTACGATCTCGGCCTCGAGCCGCTCGGGCCGGTGAGGGGCTTTTGTTTCACGGAATTCATTAACCTCTTCTTTCTTCTCTTTTTTCTCTTTCCCCTCGTTGTTTAATAATACTCCTGCACGGGAACCTTCGCGATAAACGGTCATTCCTTTACATCCGACTTCCCAGGCGGTCTCATAAATGGTGCTGATCATCTCCTCTTTGGTCTCATTGGGAACATTCACGGTGACACTGATGGAGTGATCGACCCATTTCTGAACGGCGCCCTGCATCTTGACCTTGGCGACCCAGTCAACATCGTTGGCCGTGGCTTTAAAGAAAGGAGATTTTTTGATGATGCTTTTCAAATCCTTTTCTTCCATATGGGAAACCTCATCCACATTGTATCCATTGACTTCCAGCCAGGTTACAAAATTGTGGTGGAATACATTGTATTCTTCCCAGGTATCTCCGATTTCATCGGTGAAGGTGACCTTAATATTTTTATCGTTGGGATTGACTTTTCTCCTGCGTTTATAAGTAACTGCGAAGACCGGTTCCAAACCCGAAGTGGTTTGGGTAAGGATGCTGACCGATCCGGTGGGAGCAATTGTAAGCATGGCGATATTCCGGCGGCCATATTTTTTCATATCCTCATAAACGTCGGGAGCTGCATCCTGGAGACGGAGAATAAAAGGATTATTGCGTTCGCGTTCGGTATTATAAATTGGGAAAGGATTCCGTTCCTTTGCCATGGTTACCGACGACCGGTAGGCTTCGATGGTAAGGAGTTTATGGACTTCGATGGAGAAATCGGTTGCTTCGTCGGAACCATAACGGGTTCCCAGGGCAGCGAGCATGTCGCCTTCGGCAGTGATCCCAAAACCCGTCCTCCTTCCGTCGATGGCTTTCTTCTTGATGTTCAGCCAGAGTTCCCGTTCCCGTGCTTTAATCTTTTCCGGTTCGGGATCCGCATCGATCTTGGCGAGGATTTTATCTATCTTCTCAAGTTCCAGGTCGATGATATCGTCCATGATCCGCTGGGATTTGTGCACATGCTGAATGAATAAGGCGGAGTCGAAACTGGCTTCAGCGGTAAATGGTCTGTCAACATAGTTATAAAGATTGATCGCCAGAAGCCGGCAACTATCATAGGTACAGAGAGGAATTTCCCCGCAGGGATTGGTCGACAGGGTCTTAAAACTGAGGTCGGCATAGCAGTCGGGTATGGACTCCCGGATGATGGTATCCCAAAAGAGGATGCCGGGTTCGGCCGACTTCCATGCGTTATGTACAATCTTTTTCCAAAGGTCGCGCGCTTTGATCTTTTTCGTTACTAATGGCTTCTGAGCGTCGATCGGGAATTGCTGGGTGAATTCGCCGTCCTCCACTACCGCTTTCATGAATTCATCGGTGATCTTGACCGAGATGTTTGCCCCGGTAACTTTCCCGGCTTCCAGTTTGGCATCGATAAACTGGCCAACATCCGGATGGACGACCGAGATGCTGAGCATCAGAGCGCCACGGCGACCTTCCTGCGCAACTTCCCGGGTGGAATTGGAATAACGCTCCATGAAAGGGACGATGCCGGTGGAAGTCATGGCGCTGTTCTTTACCATGCTGTGTTTCGGCCGGATATGAGAAAGATCGTGTCCTACCCCGCCCCGGCGTTTCATCAGTTGTACCTGCTCTTCATCGGTTTTCATGATGGCGCCATAAGAATCGGCATTCCCTTCATTGCCAATGACAAAGCAGTTGGAAAGGGAGCCGATCTGGTAATCGTTCCCGATTCCGGCCATGGGACTTCCCTGCGGGACAACATATTTGAAATGACGCATGAGACTGAAGATCTCCTCTTCGCTCATCGGATTGGGATATTTCATTTCGATCCGGGCAACTTCACGGGCAATGCGATGGTGCATGTCGTCGGGGGTTAGCTCAAACAACTGACCTTCCGAATTTTTCAGGGCATACTTGTTGACCCAGACATTAGCAGCAAGGCTGTCGCCATTGAAGTATTCCGTAGATTTTTCAATTGCTTCTGCAAACGAATATGTCTTTCGTTCTGTCGATTTTTTTACTATCATCTCTTGTTTCAGTCCTTCTTTTTCTTTTTCTTTGACTGTCATTTCTTCAATCGAAACTTTCGGACGAATCCGTTTAGCCAAAACCTCATCGTAATAGTCAGATTTCGTTTCCTTATCTGTATTCACCAGGGGTTTTTCTTCCATTATAATTTGTATTATGCGGGTGTATAACTTTTTTAAGTTCCTTGTCTGTTATGCGATGCGATAAACTATCCGGGGAATAATTTGAGGAAGCAAGATACAACGAAGAATTTTTTTCTAAGCAATTTAGTTATTAACAGATTCCTAACTGCATTGGTTAATTCACTGACTTAAAAAAACATATCATTTAATAATTACGGAATCCTTTACCTGTCCTTGATTTGAAACGTTTTTATATTGTAAAACTCTCATTCGGCCCCCTCCCTGCCCCTCCCCCACACGGGGGCGGAAATTACAATTACTCCACAGTTATCTTCTCACTTCCCACGGTCTTACAATTGTAAACCAGCCTCACAATATCAAAACTCACTTCACCACCACCTTCACGCTTCCCACGGTCTGTTTGTTGAATGTCAGCTTGCAGAGGTAAATCCCTGCCGGCCAGCGGGAGACATCTATTTCCAGGGTTGTCTCCGGTCGCGGGATCTCCTTCTCAACCATTTTCCTCCCGAACAGATCGTAAATTTCTAACAGAACGTAATTCCATTGATGGTAAATTGTGGTGGATGGAATTTGACTTGTGGTATTGCTCACCACCAGATATTTCGGCATTTCTATGGTGATGAACGCTGAAGAAGGATTGGGATAAACCTTTAATTTTGTTGTCTGAGGATCTTTAAAAGGTTCATCAATGCCAACATATACATTATCGCAATCGGGATCAACAGTATCTGAAACAATCGGATGCGGGCATAAGCTGTCGTAAGTGAAAGGCTGGTTATAAACAGTATCGTACTCCAGATCGGAATTTACTTTCACAGCATAGATCTTCCACCCTCCTCCCGTTGCATCATTGCCAACGGTTATAAACTTATTGTCGAACGACTTTGTCACCCAACCATACCCCATACTTAATAACGGAATCTCCTTATGGTTCCTGTAACTGCCCAGGGTATCGGTTTTAATAAATCCATGATGATTAGTATTCGGATCCGTGTACCACCCCCCCACCATTACCATCAACGAATCATCCAGGAAGTCTATCGAGCTCAGCCCTCCCCAGTACATTCCCGAAAGAACATCACTGTTATAGGATTGTGATCCATTCCCAAAAACCTTGACAAAGGCCGGATTACTGGTGCCATCTGATAGCAAATGTCGTCCTGCTTCATAATAATTTCCGGTTGTGCTTTTTTTTACAGCCCATGGCCCGCCATAGTAATGATCATTGGCGCCGTAAACAAGTTCCCAAACCTGGTTCCCTGCTGTATCGGTTTTAATGAAGTGATGGCGTAAGATAGCAGGAGAAGGACTTCCGGGATCAGGATAATAGCGATCGGTAACAATAAGGTATCCATCATTATCAACCAGTAAATCAGTGGGCTGATCATCATAATAAAGACTATCCAACGGATAGAATTGATGCCAGATCAGATCTCCTGTTGAATTGAATTTGAACAGAGAAACATTTGAGTAAGGATCTGTTAAAAAATATGCGCCTAACAACACGTAGCCCCCTTCGGGAGTGGGTTTAACCCTGATACCCATATCATAATTGGTCGGCGTTATCAGCGTCTTGCACCATTCTATTTCAGCACAGGAATTCAGCTTGATAAGAAAAGCATCGAATGAAGTGTTGAATTTTGTCCATGTTCCGCAGATGATATATCCGTTATCAAGTGTCCTCTCAATATTTGATGACCATACTGTATAACTTCCTTTCCCTATTTTTTTATCCCGGATAATATTACCATTTATGTCCGTTTTTATCAACCATAAGTACTTATAATCTTTGATCATTCCAAGAATATTATATCCTTTGTCGTAATCTTCGATTACATATCTGGATTGTGGACTCTGACCTTGACCATAGATTTGTATCCACTCCTGGCAAGAAGAATGCAAGGAGAATAAAAGTGATAAAATAAAAATAATTGATCGAATCATATTAAAAGAGTTTCACTCCACCACCACCTTCACGCTTCCCACGGTCTGTTTGTTGAATGTCAGCTTGCAGAGGTAAATCCCTGCCGGCCAGCGGGAGACATCTATTTCCAGGGTTGTCTCCGGTCGCGGGATCTCCTTCTCAACCATTTTCCTCCCGAACAGATCGTAAATTTCTAACAGAACGTAACTCCATTGATGGTAAATTGTGGTGGATGGAATTTGACTTGTGGTATTGCTCACCACCAGATATTTCGGCATTTCTATGGTGATGAACGCTGAAGAAGGATTGGGATAAGCCTTTAATTTTGTTGTCTGAGGATCTTTAAAAGGTTCATCAATTCCAACATATACATTATCGCAATCGGGATCAACAGTATCTGAAACAATCGCATGAGGGCATAAGCTATCGTAAGTGAAAGGCTGGTTATAAACAGTATCGTACTCCAGATCGGAATTTACCTTCACAGCATAGATCTTCCAGCCTCCTCCCGTTGCATCGTTACCAATGGTTATAAACTTATTGTCGAATGATTTAGTCGTACTAATATAGGAATTTGAGGCACGGATTATATCCTTAATTTTCTTAATATTACCAAGAGTATCCGTCTTAAAAAAAGCATCATGAGTTGTGTCATTTATTGTCCATCCTCCAACCATGACAATAAGTGAATCATACAAGAAATCGACCGAACTCAATCCTCCATGTAAAGTGCCTGATATAAGCGCGGAGTGGTATGATTGTGATCCTCCATGCATTATTTTCACGAAAGCAGGAGCATGGCCAATACTTGGAACAACTTGATTACCTGCCTCATAATAATTTCCAGTATTACTTTTCTTTGCCATCCCAGGCCAGCCATAAAATAGATCATTGGCACCGTAAACAAGTTCCCAAACCTGATTTCCGGCTGTATCCGTTTTTACAAAGTAATGATGAATCCATGCAGTACCGTGTGATCTGGGATCTGAATAATATCGACCGGAAACGATCAGGTATCCGTCATCATCAACCAGTAAATCAGCGGGCTGATCATCATAATAAAGACTATCCAATGGATAGAATTGTTGCCAGATCAGATCTCCGGTCGCATTGAATTTAAAAAGAGAAACATTTGAGTAAGGATCTGTTAAAAAATAACCTCCTAACAACACGTAGCCCCCTTCGGGAGTGGGTTTAACCCTGATACCCATATCATAATTGGTCGGAGTTATCAGCGTCTTGCACCATTCTATTTCAGCACAGGAATTCAGCTTGATAAGAAAAGCATCGAATGAACTGTTGAATTTTGTCCATGTTCCGCAAATGATATATCCGTTATCCGCCGTTCTTTCTATGTTTGACGACCCAATATTATAAATACCTTTTCCAATTTTTTTATCCCTGATAATATTACCGTTTATGTCCGTTTTTATCAACCATAAGTACTTGTAATCTTTGATCATTCCAAGAATATTATATCCTTTGTCATAATCTTCGATTATATATCTTCCAACCGCGTCTTTCCCTTGTCCATATATTTGTATCCACTCCTGGCATGAAGAGTGGATAGAGAATAAAAGTGATAAAATAAATATAATTGCTCGAATCATACCATAAAGATAAAAATTCCCCCGGATTGAACCAGGGGAATCTGCTTACCTGGCAATAACAAACTTCTTCGAATCAATTCTCTTTCCGTTAATAATAAGCGTACAGGTATAACTCCCGGGAACATAACCGGAGGTATTGATCAGCTCCTGGTCCTGCTGTTTTATTAAAATCCTGCTTTCAGTTGTCAAACCTCTCATATCAGTTATGATAAGATTTGTTGTGCTCTTCTCATTGAATTTTTCCTTCAGGTTATATTGGGCAATAACAAACTGCCTTGCCGGATTCGGGAACACCTTCAGATAGGACTTCTCGTCAAAGCGACCGGAGTTATATTTTTTTATCTTTTCCGACGATTTTAAATTTTCCGGCAGTAAAATTGGTTCATAATAGGTTAAATTGCCGCTGCCGGTCAGAATATTACGGGCATATGACTTCACCGGTTCATGTCCTGAAGTATAGATCCCCTGCAGGTTGGCAAGAGATGAGGAGTCGATGGTAAAGATATTTCTGTCATTCTTTGCCAAGTCCTGTAAAACTGCAAAATAGTCCAGGTATTCATTATGAACGATACTTTCCTCCCCGGTCAGGTTGAATGTTCCCGGTATTCCGTTAAGGGTACTATTTACCGCACCGGTGTCGCCCGTTTCAAGGTACTCAAATGCAAGCTGGTATTTGGCCGGTAAACTATTTTCCTGCTGGAGAAGAGATATAAGACTATCACGTGAAGAGGGATTGATCGTATCGCTTTTATAATACCGGATCAGGTTATAGAGCGCCTGAGCCCGTTTTGCCCGGTGCGATGCCAGATTGGTCTCCAGAGCCTCTTTTGCCGAAATAATGTTCTCCCCGGCAAGGATCTCCGCCAGCATCGAATCGGGCATGGATACCACCCGGTTATCCAATTCATTAAGCACCCTGTCGGAAGTCACCTTCGGATTTCAATAAAATAAAAATACAAAATTCATAACTACCTGAAATAAATCCCCCCCTTCTCCTTCAGGAGAAGGGGCCGGGGGTTGAGGTGTATTATGTATTACACTAACCAATTAACAAAACTCACTCCACCACCACCTTCACGCTTCCCACGGTCTGTTTGTTGAATGTCAGCTTGCAGAGGTAAATCCCTGCCGGCCAGCGGGAGACATCTATTTCCAGGGTTGTCTCCGGTCGCGGGATCTCCTTCTCAACCATTTTCCTCCCGAACAGATCGTAAATTTCTAACAGAACGTAACTCCATTGATGGTAAATTGTGGTGGATGGAATTTGACTTGTGGTATTGCTCACCACCAGGTATTTTGGCATCTCAATGGTAAGAATGTTGGTTGCCGGGTTGGGATAAGCCTTTAATTTCGTTGTCTGAGGATCTTTAAAAGGTTCATCTATCCCCACATATACATTATCGCAATCGGGATCCACCGTATCTGAAACAACCGGATGCGGACATAAGCTATCATAAGTGAAAGGCTGGTTATAAACAGTATCGTACTCCAGATCGGAATTTACTTTCACAGCATAGATCTTCCACCCTCCTCCCGTTGCATCATTGGCTATTGAAATAAACTTATTATCAAAGGTCTTGGCTGCATTCGTAAAAGCTTTCGAACTTTGAGGTAGTTCTTTTGATTTTCGAAGATTACCAAAGGTATCCGTTTTGACAACGACGTTTCTCTCAGTGTCGGCAATCATCCACCCTCCAAACATCACAAGATTCGTATCGTTTAGAAAATCTATGGTTCCCATTCCGCTCAGATTGAAAGTTCCGGTACTAATAATATCATGGTTGTACGATTGATATCCGTCATGAAGAACTTTAATTATTGCAGGGTTATCACCTGAACTATAGATCGTATGTGTGCAAGCAGTATAATATTGACCGTGTTGATTCTTTTTTGAAGCCCAAGGCCGGCTATAATAATAGCCGTTATCAACATATACTGTATTCCAAATCTGGCCACCTGCAGTATCAGTCTTGATATAATTAGTACGTAATGTCCCTCCTCCTGTCTGGCCGGGATCAGGATAATATCTATCGGAAGTAATCAGATATCCGTCATAATCGATTGTCAAATCTTGTGGTTGATCATCATAATAAAGACTATCCAATGGATAGAATTGATGCCAGATCAGATCTCCGGCCGCGTTGAACTTGAACAGAGAAACATTTGAGTATGGATCTGTTAAAAAATAACCTCCTAACAACACGTATCCCCCTTCGGGAGTGGGTTTAACACGAAAACCCTCATCAAAGTTTGTTGGTGTAATAAAAACTTTACACCATTCAATTTCCGCACAGAAATTTAATTTTATTATAAATGCATCAAATGATCCATATTTTGTTGTTGAACCACTTATTATATAACCATTATCCAACGTTTGTTCAATATTCATGGGTGAAAATGAATGGGATTCTTGCCCGGTACCGATTTTTTTATCCCAAAGAATTTCTCCATTAATATCCGTTTTTATTATCCATAAATATTTTCCATATTGTATTTGGGCTGCAATTAAATAACCAAGATCATATGATTCAATGATATAATAAGCATTTGCGTTAAGTCCATTCCCGTATTGTTTAATCCACTCCTGGCTAAAAGAATGCAAGGAGAATAAAACTGATATTGTCAAAATAATTGCTCGAATCATATTAAAAGAGTTTCACTCCACCACCACCTTCACGCTTCCCACGGTCTGTTTGTTGAATGTCAGCTTGCAGAGGTAAATCCCTGCCGGCCAGCGGGAGACATCTATTTCCAGGGTTGTCTCCGGTCGCGGGATCTCCTTCTCAACCATTTTCCTCCCAAACAGATCGTAAATTTCTAACAGAACGTAACTCCATTGATGATAAATGGTGGTTGATGGAATTTGACTTGTGGTATTGCTCACCACCAGATATTTCGGCATTTCTATGGTGATGAGCTCTGAAGAAGGATTGGGATAAGCTTTTAATTTTGTTGTCTGAGGATCTTTAAAAGGTTCATCTATCCCCACATATACATTATCGCAATCGGGATCGACAGTATCTGAAATGATCTGGTGTGGACATAGACTGTCGTAAATAAATGGGTATGTGTAAATGCTGTCGTACTCCAGATCGGAATTTACCTTCACAGCATAGATCTTCCAGCTCCCGCCTGTGGCGTCGTTGGCTATTGAAATAAACTTATTATCAAAGGTCTTGGCTGCATTCGTAAAAGCTTTCGAACTTTGAGGTAGTTCTTTTGATTTTCGAAGATTACCAAAGGTATCCGTTTTGACAACGACGTTGCTCTCAGTGTCGGCAATCATCCACCCTCCAAACATCACGAGATTCGTATCGTTAAGAAAGTCTATGGTTCCCATTCCGCTCAGATTGAAAGTTCCGGTACTAATAATATCATGGTTGTACGATTGATATCCATCGTGAAGAATTTTAATTATTGCAGGGTTATCACCTGAACTATAGATCGTATGTGTGCAAGCAGTATAATATTGACCGTGTTGATTCTTTTTTGAAGCCCATGGCCGGCTATAATAATAGCCGTTATCAACATAAACAGTATTCCAAATCTGGCCACCCGCAGTATCAGTCTTGATATAATTAGTACGTAATGTCCCTCCTCCTGTCTGGCCGGGATCAGGATAATAGCGACGTGTAATTATTATATATCCATCATTATCCATAACCAGGTCTGTAGGTTGATCATCATAATAAAGGCTATCCAACGGATAGAATTGTTGCCAGATCAGATCTCCTGTTGAATTGAATTTGAACAGAGAAACATTTGAGTAAGGATCTGTTAAAAAATATGCGCCTAACAACACGTAGCCCCCTTCGGGAGTGGGTTTAACCCTGATACCCATATCATAATTGGTCGGCGTTATCAGCGTCTTGCACCATTCTATTTCAGCACAGGAATTCAGCTTGATAAGAAAAGCATCGAATGAAGTGTTGAATTTTGTCCATGTTCCGCAGATGATATATCCGTTATCAAGTGTCCTCTCAATATTTGATGACCATACTGTATAACTTCCTTTCCCTATTTTTTTATCCCGGATAATATTACCATTTATGTCCGTTTTTATCAACCATAAGTACTTATAATCTTTGATCATTCCAAGAATATTATATCCTTTGTCGTAATCTTCGATTACATATCTGGATTGTGGACTCTGACCTTGACCATAGATTTGTATCCACTCCTGGCTAAAAGAGTTCAATGAAAACAAAATCGTGATAAACAAGATAACTGCTCTAATCATACCATAAAGATAAAAATTCCCCCGGATTGAACCGGGGGAATCAGTTTACCTGGCAATAACAAACTTCTTCGAATCAATTCTCTTCCCGTTAATAACAAGCGTACAGGTATAACTTCCGGGAACATAACCGGAGGTATTGATCAACTCCTGGTCCTGCTGCTTTATTAAAATCCTGCTTTCGGTTGCCAAACCCCTCATATCAGTTATGATAAGATTTGTTGTGCTCTTCTCATTGAATTTTTCCTTCAGGTTATATTGGGCAATTACAAACTGCCTTGCCGGATTCGGAAAAACCTTCAGATAAGACTTCTCAAAGTGACCGGAGTTATATTTTTTTACCTTTTCCGACGATTTTAAATTTTCCGGCAGTAAAATTGGTTCATAATAGGTTAAATTGCCGCTACCAATCAAAATATTACGGGTATATGACTTCACCGGTTCATGTCCTGAAGTATAGATCTCCAGCAGGTTGGCAAGAGACGAGGAGTCAATGCTAAAGATATTTCTGCCATTCTTTGCCATGTCCTTTAAAACTGCAAAATAGTCCAGGTATTCATTATGAACGATACTTTCCTCCCCGGTCAGATTGAATGTTCCCGGTATTCCGTTAAGAGTACTATTTACTGCACCGGTGTCGCCCGTTTCAAGGTACTCAAATGCAAGCTGGTATTTGGCCGGTAAACTATTTTCCCTCTGGAGAAGAGATATAAGACTATCCCGTGAAGAGGGATTGATCGTATCGCTTTTATAATACCGGATCAGGTTATAGAGCGCCTGAGAACGTTTTGCCCGGTGCGATGCCAGATTGGTCTCAAGAGCCTCTTTTGCCGAAATAATGTTCTCCCCGGCAAGGATCTCCGCCAGCATCGAATCGGGCATGGATACCACCCGGTTATCCAGTTCATTGAGCACCCTGTCGGAAGTAGCAGATTGAGGATTGGCAACCAGCACGTCGCGGATCATCGCGTTGGGCAGGACCTCCTCTTTCGATATGGCCGACTGCATGGCAGTATCCGAAAGATAGGGCGATTCATTTAGCAGTTGATCCCGTAGTTCAAGCGCTTCGGAAGGAAGACTGTTAAGTATCTCCGAATTTAATGCTTCGGTGCTTCCGCCATCGATCAGCGCCGATAACAGGGATCCTATGGAACTGATCGTATCCGATTCTCCCGCTATCTCTTCTTTCAGATCGTCGGGTAAAGCGCCCCCTCCGCTAAGTTGAGAAAGACAACATTCTGTTGTGTCATAGGTGAAAATAGTCCCTTTTATATATACATTCAAGGAATAATCGGGTTCAAGACGTGGATCATTTAATTGCTCAATATGATGATAATATTTAAACCTTGCCCCATCGTTGTCGATATCGCTCCCGGCACGTTGTATTGTTTGATGCTGTGGCGAGAATGTATTTCCGGCCGGACCGTTCACCGAAAGGGAATCTCCCTGGTAAAGGGCAATACCCCAGGTTGGGTGAGTCCCCGATAGAACAACTGCGATATCATAATGTATGCTGGTAAAGTCGTTACACTTTATTCTTAATCCGTCTGAACCATTTGCGTTTCGGTTCTTATCCTGGGCAATAATTCCCCAGGGGATTGAGTCAAAACGGTTATTATAGATTTCATTGTCGGCTTCGCCGGAGTTGTTTACAATAATTCCGATATAGGGGCGTGGTGTCTGATCAATGGATATTGGATAAAATTGAGATTTAAAATAGTTCTCCTGTACACTGTACCCCGTGCAATTGTTCAGGTACAAACAATACAAGCTGTCGTTTGTCAAGGTATAAGCCGGGATATGAAATGTATTCAGATTCACTGTCGAATAATCGGCATTGTCCAGATAAACGGAACGGTAATTCGAATCGAAATCTGTTGTTTTTATATTGACATAGAATGCCGGATCACTGGCAACAGCTTTGACTCCATAATGCAATCCCGAAAATGATGAACGGATTATCTGTGGATCAGGACAAGGGTCAATCGGAACCAGGCAATATTCATAATCATCGATGGTATAGTGGGAATTGATGCTGTAAATCCCGTTGCCATGATTTTCTTCCGGTGATTTATTATCCGTTGTTGTTGTGTTGCGGAAAGTACATCCGTGAAATCCGGCGCCATGGATTCCATAAAGACTCACAAAATCGGAAGGAGTGGAAATACCATCAATAAACGGAGCGGTTGTTTCAAATGTAACATTTCGAAAGTTACTCGTATTGGGGTGGGAATAGGCTAAAAACTGCACCGCTTTGTAATTATTCCTGAAGGTACAATTTTTAGCGATAATAATTCCTCCTGTAGTGCGCCAGTCGATATCACCATCTTTATCGGACTGGCAGGTCGAAATCGCGATCCGGGCGTTTTCAACTACTGCATTTTCACTCAGGTTTATATAACCCTGGTTAGCGTTATTCTGAGTTAACCTTGAATTGCCCCACACTTCGATGCCCTGCCACATTCCGTAACAGGCGTTGGTCAGCGTTCCTCCTTTAACTAAAAGTGCAGCGCCCGGTTCAATATACGTTTTTGCCTGGGGCGGAAATTTAATTACGGAGTTGATTGTGAGAGTGGCGCCCCGTTTAACTTTTACAGATCTGTCCATTGTTAAATCTGTTGCCCAGGTAGTATCTGAAGTTATCAGTAACGTATCACTGGCAAAATCACAACTCAGATCAGCTTCCCATATTCCCCGGCCATAGGTGCCTATCCTCATTACATTACCGGCGTCGACTATCTCGATATCCGTAACAAGCACTGTGGGTAATCCTGTGTTGAACGATTGCCAGATCGAATCGTTTTTATCCCGGTAGAAAACTCCGACATCCATCCCAAGAAAAAGCCCGCTTTCGCCGTTTCGCCAGTATTTTATACAATTGACCGGTAAATTCGGTAATCCCTGCGAATAATCACTCCATGTATCACCACCGTCACCGGTTACCATCACCCTGTATTTTCCCGCTTCAGAAAACCCGCCAAAGGTTATCCAAACGGAGTCTTTATTGGTTGGACTTATTTCTATCGATGTCAGTCCCAGGCTTCCAAAAACTTCGTATATGCCATCATCTCTTTTTACATTTTTCGTCAGATCGGTCCAGGTTACTCCTTCATCCATCGTCTTCATCAACTTATGGCGTTGAGTCATGTTGCTTGTATGCCAATGCGGGCCTGAATAACATGCATAAAGGTTATTTGTATCTGCCGGGGCTATTGCGATACTGCACAAGACTTCATTTGATGCTATGGAATCCGGATTCCCGTTTAACTGAATTGGTATCTGAGTAAAGCTTGATATTGAATTTTCAGATTTATAAATGTGGTGCGCCCCTACATAGAGTGACTTTGGATTTTTCGGGTTCATAACGAAAGGCCAGTTTGCAATCCATGGTTCGTCACCGGTCGGATCAAATATTTGACCCCATATTTTCCCATAATCAACTGATTTGGCACAGACGATACCTACACCGCTCCATATCCACTGACTGGAATACATTATTGCGGGATTATTATAATCTATTAACACATCACCCATGTCTCCATCTCCGGTATGAAGCCACCCCGCAACAGGATCCTTGATAAAAAAACTGTTATCCTGAGTACCACCCCCGATCCAATCAGGATTAGCGTCAGAACTTCCTATTCCCCAGAACTGGTTTATATCCAGACCTTCTCCATTAATATTTGTCCAGGTATGAGAACCGTTGATGGTTTTTGAAATACCTCCATCGTTACCTGCAAAAATAATATCATTGTTTCCATGTTGTGAGGTATCGCTTCCTTCAACAATAACAGCATCTCTGGTATCGATATGGTAGTGAGTCAAATCATCGGTTGTTAAAATTATTGAATTTAAATTCCAGTATGTTAATCTTGCCATGATAAAGCCACCGAAATAAACAACTCCGGTATCAGTCGGGGAAACCATCAGTTCCATACGAAAATAGTTTATCCCTCCGCGCCCAAATCCATTGCCTTGATCAAGTGTTTTTTTCCAGTTCTGGCCATTGTCGTCTGATTTCCATGCTTTTACTCTCATGTTTTCTATAAAGATGGCATTTGCTGTATCATATTCCATAATGGTGTCATTCCCCAGCACATAAATTGCGGAAGGACATGCAGGAGAAACAGCAAGTTCGAATCGTTCGTTGCAGTTTTTATATCCGGGAAATAAATTATCTAAACGTGTACTGTCAGGATTGTCCTGGGTGGCATTGGTAATCTTCCATACATGGGGACGTCTGTGACCTGCCCAATGCTTGTAATCGGATGCTATATAGAGGATATCCGGATCACCGGGTTTCATTTCAATATCACGTAAAACGAGGTAATCTTTCTGAACAGCATTATTGACGGGAGCAGTGAAAATAGTATCCCATGATTGTCCGCCATCACGTGATCGTACGACGTTATTATAAACCAAGCCATAAATTCTCTGGGAATTTGAAGGATCGACAAGAACTTTATGTGATGCCAGGTTCCTGGCAGCACCGGAGAATGAGGGCGGATATAAAAGACTCCATGTCTGTCCATAATCGGTCGATCTTATGATCCCGATTCCATAACAGTCGCTGCTGAATGGAAAAGAGCCCCCTGTTGCCGCATAAAGAATATTTCCATTATTGGGATCACCGGTAATGTTATTAATCCCCGATATTAAAAGTTCGTTGTAATCCGAAACATTGCTCCAATGATTCCCTCCGTCGGTTGTTTTCCATATTCCTGAAGAATTCGTCCCCACATAAATTGTATGGTAACTTTCATCATTCACCGTATCTACATAAACGGCGTTAACTAATCCATGAACTTGTTGGTCAACGCCGGTTGGACCGGAAAATCTCCAGTTTGGTGCCAGAATCGATGCATCATCGTAATGTCCCTTATTTTTTTTGTATTCAATCATGGCTTCACGGTATTGTGTGAAATCGCCGATACGGGCAGTATCGCTGCCATAAGTTCTGTCGAGCCAGAAACGCTCCCAGCGCTTGAAGTCTTTATAACCTGCTCCTTTTTCAAACATGATCTCGGGATGCTGTTGATAATAACTGTTCCATCCATCACGAATTGAATAGAAGTTTAACCGGTCTTGTGCCAATGACTCCGTATAAACAAAAATGAAGGTGATAAACAGAGAAGCCACCACAGATATCTTTTTCAATTCCAATAATGTTTTCATATTTATATAATTTAAATCAGAAATTATTTTGCTTTTTCAGGTTTATTAAAATAATTCTTAAATCTCAGATCGCTTTCGAACTCTTTCTTTCTTAACAGGTTATCAAGTTCAATCGACTGGATTTTCAATTTACTCTGTGTAGTATCCAGTTGTTTTTGAGCGATATCCCATTTGTTTTGTGTTACTTGTGATCGGGATCTTCATATATGGGTTCGGTATTTATCATAGGATAAGAATAATTAATAAACCCGTGAAAATAATATATAAAAATATCGTTATCAATTGGCAAAAGCAGGAAAATAAAAAGTTGTGGAAAATGGGAAAAAAAGAAAAGGTCAATGAATAATATCTCAGAAAATCAAACTGTTATAAAAACGAATGGCGTCAGATTTAAATGCCGTTTTTGAAACTTTTTTGGCTCAAGCACAGATATACGCACACTTTTTATTAAAAACTTTCTGGAATATTGCTTCAGCTTCCTATTATTCCCAGATGAGTTTTGTCCCAAATCCGAGACGGTTGTCGGTCATTTTGATGAAGTCGGGTTCGAGTGCCCAGAGGTGAAGCCTTGCGAGCCGGGCAATGGGAAAACGGCTGAGGTAAACCGACTTCGCTTTTTTCAACTCCTCCCCGGTCATTTCGCGAAGGGTTCCGGTGAACTGGATCCCGCGGATTTTCCCTACGATCCGGGTCTCGAGGGCAATGGCTCCGGCAACATGAGGATTTCCGCCGTCAATCACATCGCGGATATGGCGCGTATCGTGATCGGAGGTGAAAATGAATTGATTCGTATCGGGGAGATAAGCATAATAACAGGTGGCACAATAGGGCATATTATCTCTCGATACGGCAAGTGTCAGGATATGATGTTCGTCAATAAAAGCAGTGATGCGTTTGTCGATGGGATTCATAGTTAGAAATCAAGACTGAGTGAAAAATAAAAGATCGGGGCTTTGATGGTGCCGTCTTCCACGCCCCAGGCAAGGTCGGCACGAAGGAAATAGCCAAAAAGTCTGGTTCTTGCGCCAAAACCAAAACCGCCCACCAGCGGATCCTTGATCATCTCTACCTTGACAAACATGAACTTCCGGTATATATAAGTGTTGAATAGCTGATTGTCGGTCGACCAGGGACTGGATCCGGTCCAGGCCGTTCCCATATCCCCGAAAGCGACAATCTGGAAATTATTTAAAAAGTCGGACCGGATGGGACGGTTGTAAAAATAACGGAATACCGGCCAGCGAAGTTCCGTATTGAAAACAAAGAAGCTGTTTCCATTCCGGATGTTCTGGTTAAATCCGCGCAGGTTGGTGGCCAGGGTCTGAAAGGCGTAATTTTGGTCGGTGGCGATAGGCGTGTTTGCATTAAAACTCGGGAAAAGCCAGTTATCGACTCCGCCCATGTAATAGATGAGCTTATTGCTGCCAAAGGAGGTGCTGGCGGCAAAACGGTTAGCCCAGATCAGGGTCCGGTGTACTTTCTGATAATTGCGGAAATCGACTCCCAGCACGATACAGTTTTTCCCCTGTGCATTCAGCATTTGGTAATATTCGCCAAAGATCTTGTATCTCGTTCCGTGGTAGAGGTTAAGACCCAGATTCCTTGTATTGTCATATGTCAGCTCCCCCTTGATGCTTCCCCATACCTGGTCGACATCCGGCTGCTGAAGATTATACAGGTCGGTCGAAAGATAGATGGCCCGGTCATAACGGATGGAAGCCGTCCCCTTGATATTTAAAACAGGATTGAAAGGATAAGTGAGAACATAATACAGCTCATGGATCTTGTGCCGGATGAGGGAGTAATATCCGACCTCCTCCACCGCTTTTCGGTGAAATGTGATCTGATGGTCGAGCCGTTTCCGGTAATGGGTAAAACTGAAAATATATTCGTTGTTGATCAGGTTGAAGTTAACCCGGACTCCTCCGGTGATCCGGTAATCTTCCATCAGGTCGGTGATCCCGACCATGAAGAGACCGTTCAACCCCGGGTTAATAAAAACAGGGACTGCGCTTCCCGTGAAGGGCTGATAAGCAAAATTAAGATAGGTAAAGTCGATCTGGGTAACCATCTGGTCAATATAATACGATACATCATAGTTGAGTTGCTTCGCATTTTTATAGATGTTGACCGAATCTTTTTTAATCGTTTTCCCGCCCAGTAACCATCCCTTTCCGGTGGAATCGGTCAGGATGTTAAACATACCCGGGGGTGCTTTTTCATTGATTTTGTTTGAAGTATCCCCCGGAAAATATTTTACCGCTATTTGCACTTCACTCAGTTTAACCGATGTAAAATGTTTCTTTTCCGGTTTTTTTACCGGTTCGACAATCTCAGGGGGAATGGTATCGGATTTTGCTGTTCCCATTTTCTTATCTGCCGTCCGGGTCGTAAGATCCTTGAAATAGGTCGATCGGATCTCCGTTTTTGACACCTGTTTTGGGAGAAGCAATTCTTCAGTATACATCTGGTAGTTCCGGTTTAAAAAGACGATCTGTCCGATTTTCCCGGCTTTAGGGCAGATATCCAGTTCAAGAATATTTCGGGAATAGTTGGTAACCGGGAACAGTGTTGTAAAATAGCGGTAGTGCGTGGCTGTATCCACAAAGGCAATAACGCTGTCGAAGCGGGCCAGGTAACGGTTCACAATACCGCTTTCATCGCTCAGAAAGGAAAAATAATTGTCAATATAAGGCTGGGGCTGAGTTTCATTTATCTCCCCGGTTTGGGTAAGCCGGTGCAGAATTTTCTTCTTAGCGGTATATTGATATAGAAAAAGGTCGTGGTTGAAATGGAGCTTGTTGATCTCCACCGGTTCATCGAAACGCAGGGTATCGCCCGGACGGTTGGACGAAAAGATGATCTCACCGGAATGATTGATAAATCTGGGATTAAGATCATCATAAATATCTTTGGTGATCTGTTCATAGGAGCCGGATGCAATATTGTAAACAAAAATATCGGATTGTCCTTTGATGACTGCGGAGAAAACGAGCAGGGTTCCATCGTCGTTATAAGACATATCAAGGACTTTATCGAAACTGTAAAGGATCTGGCGTTCGAATTTTTTCTCTTCCAAATCGTACAAATACAGATACAGTTCTCCTTTCCGTTCGACGAGAATGGAAAGGATCCTGCCGCTTGGATGCCATGCTACCAGGGGGAACGAATAATCGGGACGTTCGGCCAACCGATACCCACCCCGGTAAATCCGTTTTTTCTTTCCCGTTTCAAGATCCTGAATAAATACCTTATATACCCCCAGGTCATGGGTACAGTAAACAACCGAATTTCCTTCGGGATTCAGCTTTAGCTGGCGGTAAACCCGGTCGGGCCTGTTTTTATTATTCAGGATCTTCCCTTCCGGGATCGCCCTTCCGCTATCCTGGGTGTTGTAAATCTCTTTGTAAAAATTAAGCCATTCGCTCATAATGCTTTTGAATGAATAACCCAGTACATATTGAAATCCTTTTTCAACACTACGGCTCAGGCGCGACAAATAAACAATGTTCGGAATGGAAGACGGGCCAAATTTCAGGGCGATATAGTTCCAGAGGGCATGGCCGGCATAAGTGGCTTCGAGTCCGGAAAGACTGTTGAATTTTTCATACTGCTTGTTAAGGATGGCATCCCTTATATGATTTTCAATTTCGGAATCCCATCTCCTGGAAACATAAGAAATGAGACCATTCATGTACCATTCAGGCATGGTGAATAAAGCATTGTTCTTGATCTGTGCTCCGATCCCGGTTCCATAGATCATGTTGTTCAGGATCACCTGGGCTATTCCGGCCCGGATCTGCTGTTCAAAATGGTCATAGTTTCCGTCGAAAAACAGAAGGACCCTTCCTCCGATGATCCGCGTAACGCCGCCGGTGTTGTAATAATCCCAGTCTCCATAAAGGCCGATATTGCTCTGTTTAAGATCGGTAAGGGAATTGAAAATGATGAATTGAACCTTCTCCTCCAGATTCGACTGCAGGTTCAGCTCAATTTCTTTCAGGTGCTTATCGGCATATTCGGCAGTATATTGGGCCAGTTCTTTGCCGTTCTGGTAAAAGTACGTATCGAATTTATCGAACCGGAAATAAGTCCAGAGAAAATCGGTGTACTGAACGCGACTTTTACCAAACGTCAGTTGGCTTCCGTTATAAAACTGACCATAAGAGGACAGGGAGATAAAAATCAAAAGGAAAAACAGGAACCGGGCTGCCTTGGTCAACAAATTTCCAGGTTTTTTATAACATACAGCCGTCGCCATAATTCATCTCGGAGGAAAATAACAGAATCGCTAAATTACGATTATTTTACATGTCGGAATCATTCATGGGCATTTTCATATCTTTGTAATCCCGGATTTCTAAAGCGAAAACTATGATCCAGATTACTCGGTTTATTTTTAACTCCTTTTTGGTGAACAATTATATTTTATCTGATGAAACAAAGGAGTGTGTTTTGGTGGATGCTGCCTGTTACGATAATTCCGAAAAACAAACATTTACCGATTTCATTAAAACAAACGGGCTTAAACCGGTAAGGAATATCAATACTCATTGTCATATTGACCATGTTCTGGGAAACCAGTTTATGGCGGATACCTTTCAGGTGTATCCTGAATTTCATAAAGACAGCTTGCCATATTTTAAGACTTCTAAGGAGATCGGAATATCATTCGGTTATCGGATCGAGCAGCTTCCCAACGCCAAAGCTTACCTGGAAGACGGAGATATTGTGAAATTCGGGAATTCCGAATTGAAAGTCCTTTATACGCCCGGTCATGCCGAAGGTAGTATTTGCCTTTATAATGAAAAACAGGGCTTCGTAATTACCGGAGACGTCCTTTTTAAAGATACCGTTGGCAGAACCGACTTGCCCGGCAGCGATTTCGAGAAGCTTATGAAAAGCATTAAAACCAAACTTTTTACGCTCCCCGACGATACGGTTGTCTATCCCGGTCATGGCTCGGAAACGACAATCGGGTATGAAAAAATCAATAACCCGTATATTTTTTGAAAAGAATATTGATCATCCGGTTCAGTTCTATTGGCGATATTGTTCTTACAAGTCCGGTGATACGATGTTTGAAAAAGCAATTGGCCGACGCAGAAATTCATTTTCTTACTAAAAAATCATATTATCCGATCCTCCGCGGAAATCCCTACCTCAGTAAGGTTTGGCTGTACGATAATAATTTTAAGGAACTTCTCCCTCAATTGAAGAACGAAGGTTTCGATTTCATCGTTGATCTGCATAAAAATTTCCGCTCCCTATATGTGAAAAGTCATATTCATGCTCCCGGTGGTTCTTTTCCGAAGCTGAACCTGAAGAAATGGGTAGCCGTAAATCTCAGGATTAATCTTCTTCCTGCTGTTCATCTGGTCGACCGGTATTTCCGGGCTGTGGAAAAACTCGGCGTTCGCAACGACGGAGAGGGATTGGATTATTTTATTCCCCCGGAAGATGAATTTATTCCCGGAACACTTCCTGAATTCTTTTCCCGGGGCTTCGTTGCGATCGCTATCGGGGGAAAACACGCAACGAAAATTTTACCGGAGGAAAAAGTAACTGAAGTTTGTCTGAAGCTCCGGAAACCCGTTATCCTCCTCGGGGGAAAAGAAGACCGGGAAAGGGGGGATCAAATTGCTGCCATAGCAGGCGAAAAAGTTTATAATAGCTGCGGGATGACTTCGCTAAACCAATCTGCGTCAATCGTCAGACAGGCCGATTCGATACTTACCAACGACACCGGATTAATGCATATTGCCGCGGCATTCAACAAACACATCGTTTCGGTTTGGGGAAATACCATCCCGGCATTCGGCATGTTTCCCTATCTCCGCAAGGAGGATCAGAATAATTCATTCATCGCGGAAGTCCGGGATCTCTCCTGCCGTCCCTGCAGTAAACTTGGTTATCAGGAATGTCCTAAAAAGCATTTCAAGTGTATGAACCTGATCGATGTCGAAGAAATTGTAAACCACTTATGATCTTTGCCGACAGCCATACGCATCTTTACTCGGAGGACTTTGAAAAAGATCTCGGGGAAGTGATCGGGAGAGCATCGCAAAGTGGTGTCCGTCATCTTTTTCTTCCCAATACCGACTCCGGAACTTTTCCCCGGATGATGCAAGTAGCAGGCCTTTTCCCCGATATATGTCATCCGATGGCGGGACTTCATCCCACTTCCGTAAAATCCGGTTACGAAAAAGAACTTGACGAACTCGTCCGGCAACTCAAAGGATCTCATGAGATATTTTGCGCCATCGGCGAGATCGGGATAGATCTGTATTGGGATAAAACTTATGTGCAGGAGCAGCGGTTTGTTTTTGACTTTCAGCTTGATCTGGCGCTCGAATACAATCTTCCGGTTGTTATACACACCCGGAACTCGATGGAGGAGACCTTGATGATGATCAGCGCGAGGAATGATCCCGCCATCCGGGGAGTCTTTCATTGTTTCAGCGGAAATTTGAATCAGGCAATGGTTGCCGTCGGTCTGGGCTTTTTTCTTGGGGTCGGAGGAGTCGTCACTTATAAAAATTCCGGACTGCAAACAATCGTTTCCCACATCGGTCTCGAATCCCTGGTACTGGAGACCGATGCTCCTTATCTCCCTCCCGTTCCGTACCGCGGACAACGGAACGAACCCTCTTATATTCCGCTGATCGCACAGAAAGTTGCGGAGATCAAGGGATGTTCGCTGGCAGAAGTAGCCGGAAAAACGACCGGGAATACGTTAAAATTGTTTAATATCGCATCTGATGTTCTTTAATATTTTTTTATCATGTTAAATCAAACGGCACTGCTGGTCATATATACGGGCGGCACCATCGGTATGGTACAGGATCCGAAGACAGGATCCTTACGCCCGCTGAGCATGGACATCCTTTATAAGTACCTTCCGGTGCTCGAGAATTTCAATTGCAGCTTCGAATTTCATACGTTCGAACCGTTGCTCGATTCATCCAACATGCATCCTTCTTTCTGGATCAAGTTAGCGGGAGTGATCGAGGAGAACTACGAAAATTTCGACGGCTTTGTGGTGCTTCATGGTTCAGACACCATGGCTTATACGGCATCTGCCCTGAGTTTCATGCTTGAAAACCTGAATAAGCCGGTGATCTTTACCGGATCTCAGCTTCCGATCGGAAAAGTCCGGACCGACGGCCGTGAGAATTTCATCAACTCCATCGAAATCGCTGCCGCCAAGGAAATTGACACCCCGGTAGTGCCTGAAGTCGCCATTTGTTTTGAGAATAAATTATTCCGCGGCAACCGGACCAGCAAGCTGAATGCCGAGAATTTCGGAGCCTTTGTATCGGGCAACTACCCCTTGCTGGCCGAAGTGGGAGTTCATATCCGGTATAACCGCGATCTGATCCTGAAGCCCAATTTTAAAAAGTTAAAAGTCAATAAAGAACTCGACAATAATATTGCCATCTTGAAATTATTTCCCGGGATCAGCCCGCAGGCCGTGACCGGGATTATGATGACTTCCGGGTTGAAGGCGGTCATCCTTGAAACCTTCGGATCCGGAAACGCCCCTACCGTTCCCTGGTTTCTTGATCAGTTGAAAGACACCATTGCCCGTGGTATCATTGTCTTTAATGTTACCCAGTGCAAAGGAGGCACCGTTGAAATGGGCAAATATGAGACCAGCGCCGAACTTGGCGGGTTAGGCGTGATCGGAGGTTACGATATAACGACCGAATCGGCAGTGACAAAGATGATGCACCTGCTGGGGTGTGGCTTTTCTCAGGAATCTGTTAAAAAATTGCTCCAAACCTCGCTCCGCGGGGAGATGACCGTGTGATTTCCGGAACTTTTTCTATCTTTGCACCCCCAAACTCACACTTTTTTTTCACACCCACACCCAAACACACTTACCCCGGAGAGGTGTCCGAGTGGTCGAAGGAGCACGCCTGGAAAGTGTGTATGCGCCAAAAGTGCATCCTGGGTTCGAATCCCAGTCTCTCCGCAATAAGCCTCTGTGTTTTCTTGTAAAATAGATAATTACAGAGGTTTATTTTTTTCTACACACAAATACACATACAGAATCCTGCTTTTAGAGCTTTGAAATTTCAAGAATCAGTGAAAGTTGGGGATATTGTAAAATTTAAGTCATTGTATGGAGATATCATATTCGGGATAGTTATTGAAAGAAAAGAGAACAGCAAAATCATAATCAAAACATACCCTACATCAGGCTTTAAATTGATAGTAGAAGAAAATTGGAAAAATATTACTAAAATAGAATTTTAATCAAGTAAGAATATTTCTCCGGACATTAGATTTCCTTTTGGTAAACAACATTAATATCATGACAAAACAAGTATTCCTTACTTCAATTTTGCTGACATTCGTAATTTCCTCCTATGCACAATATCCCACAATTAATAATAATCGTCCCCGGATTTATGCGGATTCATCCAGGCTTGCTTTACTTAAAACGAGCATCACTATTCCCGGCGACTGCCGGAATACGTTTAATGACATAGTATATGCTTACAACAATTGGTGGATAAACGATCCACAGACATATGTGGTTGGTTCCGACTCTGCTTTGTGGGTCTGGGACTGGGCCTCGATATGGGCAGCCAACCAAACCTTCATATCTGTTTTGATCTATAAGCTCACCGATGATTCGCTGGAATTGAAGCGTTGTCGGTTTATTACACAGCAGATAATTAATCTTACCGACACCGCTAACTTTGCTGTAATGGACTGGTATGAAAAGGAGAGTTTATTACGACAAGTAAGTGACGCCGGTGATTTGTTGCTTGACTGGTGTTATGATGACCTTCCTGCAACTCTCCGGGACCAGTGTTCCCTGTCAATGTATAAAATCTCAAGGGAATTTATGAATACCTATATTTATTCAAGTGCCGGTACAAGTTATGTATCAAGTCATAACACATGGAATAATATTTTTTGTAATCAAAATGCCCTGTCTTTATATAATGCATCCGGGTTGACTTCACTTCAGCAGGATACCGTAAATCAATGGTATCAGTATGTTTACGACAAGCACATCAACGGTTTTATTCCTTGCTGGACCTACTATCGTGATGACGATGGCGGATGGAACTGGGGTGCTGCTTATGCCATGTGGTCGCTGACGGATCAATTTCAACTCTTTGAGAACATGAGAATCGGAACCAATAAAAATTTTTATGTTGATTTACCTTGGGCGCAAAACAGTATTAATCAATATTTGTATTTTAATCAGCCTGATCACAGAACCATCCATCTGGGCGACGGTGAAACAGAGATTAAAGGCGACAGGGTAATTTACCTGCATGCCCGAATATTTAACGATCCTCGTAGCTTGTGGATGGCGCAGTATTTTTCCCAACCTCCCTTCATCTCTAATACTATGGATAAATTTGCAAAATTACTTTATAAAGATTTCAATATGCCCTTGGTTACCGAACCTGCGGTTCCTCCGGACTGGTGGACTGATAAGGTTGGCTTATCTGTTAGCCTGTCTTCATGGGACAGCAGTGCAACGATGGTCACTTTTTTTAATTCTCCAAGCAAAAAAGCAGCCCATGAACATCGCGATAATAATTCATTTGCCATTTTCAAAAACAAACCCTTACTTATTGATGCCGGTTATTATGATTATTATGGTGGTTCCCATTACAGGAATTATTATCAGCGGACAATAGCCCATAATACGATCTGCGTTTATGATTCTGCCGATATTTACTATTGTTTGGGTGAACTTTCATCTAATGATGGAGGACAAATAGAATCACCTGCGTTACAGAATTACAATGATATTTTTTTGCCACAGAATCAAAGAGGAAAATGGATAAAATATGCTTTCGGCAATAATTATTCATATAATGTATCGGATGCTCAATTATCCTATGATCCAAATAAATTAGATTTTTTTCGGAGAAGATTATTATTTATTAAACCAAATCGGATAATCGTTCTTGATAATATTCAACTCAAAAATATTGCACAAAATCAAAGGGATATTAAATGGGTCGGCCATTTTGCGAACAAACCGGTTATGAGTGGAAGTATTGTCAGTACGGCTGTTGCCGATCATATTGAAACTTACAATGGAAAAGAATATTCAGCTTCAAATGGGAATGGAAATCTTACCATTCGAACCTTGTTGCCCGAAAGTACCACTACTACTTTAATAGGTGGTTCTGGTTATGAATATTGGGTTGATGGCATGAATTATTTACCCTTGGTCACGCCAGATTCAAGCTATTATACCCCAGGCAGTTGGAGAATAGAAGTAAGACCAATATCTATTACCGATACCGTTGTTTATTTGCATACCATTGACGTCGGCGATAATGTAAACGGTTCAACGGCAGGTGGAATCGCAATAAAAAACAATATCTCTGTTGGTGCGGACTGGAACGATACCCTTTACTACTTTTCTGCCGACACTGATGCCGGGATGACCTATCACATTTTTAATCAGGTTATGGGTGGAAGAACTGTTGGAATATTTGCCGCTGATCTGGCATTTGGCACCTATAATGTTAACGTTGATGGGGCTATTGTATCAACGACCAATACTGATCTTAACGGGATTCTGCAATCAACTGCAACCCTGTCTTCCGGGAATCATACTATTGAAATTATTCAGACTTCTTCTTCAATTAATGAAACTATCGATGACAATTTTTTTAATGTATTTCCCAATCCGGCTCAAACCGAACTGAATATAATATTGAAAACCAACGCTGAAGTAAATGAAATTGAAATTTTCAATTCAATTGGAACACTGATAATAAAAACTACAAATAAACAAAAGATCGATATTTCAGATTTGACAACGGGTATATATTTGGTTCAGGTAAAGCAAAAAAACAAATATTATACCGCAAAATTTATAAAAGAATAATCACTGTGTAAATATGCATGGGATAGGAGTAAGGGCAGATGACAAGAGCACCCAAAACATGATCATGCAGTATATCTAAAATAATGACGTCAATTTTTTAGTTATGTGTTATTTGCTAATTTTGTCATGCACCCGCTGTTAGTTTCGGTTGTATAGTCGCCAGGTGTTATTTAAAATATTAATTGACCACAAGATATAGACCAATTGTTTGCATATTGTTAATTAACTCATTGATTTAAAAGAATTTATATTTATGCTCACTAACCCCGCAAGCGGGGAATGCGCTCGCGGGGATTCAAAAATAAAAACTAATATTAAGAAAGTCATGAAACAATCTGCCATTATTCTTATTCTTTTTTTGCTGGCAATGCTGAAAACCCAGGCTCAGAATTATCTGATAAGTTTTACAGGATCGGGCGATACTACGGGGCTGGAAAGTGTTCAGGTAAAAAATTTAACAAGTAACGCTACACTTACTTTAAACGGACAAGATGTTTTACACCTTGTTCGTGAGTTGGGAATAAACACCCCGGAGGAGAATAATGCGTTTTTGAAAATTTCACCAAACCCAATGACTGAGCAATCGATATTGACATTTGTTGTTCCTGAAGAGGGAAGTGCGATCATTTCTTTGATCGATTTATCCGGTAAAAATTTAGGTCATTTAAGCGCTTCGGTTACAAAAGGAACTTGCCGGTTCCGGATTTCCGGATTAACCCGGGGCATGTATTTTGTGAAAGTCCTTGGCAATTCCTATAATTATTCCACTAAACTGATAAGCCAAAGTGCTATGCAATCCGGACCAGAGATTGAATTTATTTCCCGGGTCAATATTCCTGTAAATGGACAGCCAAAAAGCTCAGGGTCAACCGTTGATATGCAGTATAATGATGGCGAAATATTGACCTATACCGGAAAGGTCGGGCAATTTAAAACAGTAGTTACGGACATTCCCGTTGGCAGTAAAACAACAAATTTTCATCATCTTCTGTGCATGGATTCTCAGGGGCAGTCTTATTCTACGGTTCTGATAGCGATTGGTGAATCTAAATCAGAATACCATGGTTTTATGGGCGAAAACTATAATAATGGAAGAAAAATTGACCGTGACGTAAAGCCGACCAATCTGATTGAAGATATAGAAAAATACTGTTATGAGGATCTTTTAAGTAATTGTAATACATATGGAGGCTTATATACATGGGATGAAATGATGGGATATGTAACTACAGAAGAAGCCCGGGGAATTTGTCCTGAAGATTGGCATATCCCGTCAGATGCAGAATGGCTGCAGTTGACAACATACCTTAAGGGAGCACTTGTTGCAGGTGGAAAAATAAAATCAACGGGTGATATTGAGCACGACACGGATGCATTGTGGAATTATCCCAATAACGGAGCAACTGATGAAACAGGATTCCATGCTTTACCGGGAGGTTTCATATCAACTTCCGGTAAGTTCATTGATAAAAATGAATCGGGATATTTTTGGTCTTCCACCCAGAGTTCCAGTGATCATACAAAAGCAGAAAACCGGAATCTAAATCACAATTCAAGCGGTGTGAATAGAACTCCTAATTCTAAAACTTATGGCCTGAGCGTTCGATGTTTATATGATAAGCACATAGTCCCGTAAAACTCATTGGATAAAAATGCGGGGAACTTCTTTGATCCCGTCGATTTCTTAATACCTATATGCGTCATCGTTTCTATGATGTCGATTAGTTTTATTTCCCGAAGTTGGTTATCGTTAAAAAATATTCCCGATCCCGATATATAATCCGTTGGTGCCATCCTGCTTGTCGATTGCAAATCCATAATCCACGGAAATGATGAAATTTTCGTTGATGGCGATGCGCAAACCAAGACCGGTGCCCAGATGAAGTCCGTCGTAATCCTTATTGAAATAGAAGGATCTTTGATCCTCCGGGATGGCATTGATATCAATTTTGTGGGGTTGTACCACCATTCCAGCATCGAAAAAGGTTGTCAGACCAAGGTACAGGTTCTGTTTCAGCACGACCGACTTGAAAAATTTCCACCGCAATTCGACATTTCCGAACACCACTCCATCGCCTACAATTCTGTTTCGGAGAACTCCGCGTATCGTTCGCGCTCCTCCCAATCCGTCGGGCTTGGTGGTCAGCGCATAGGAAGTATTGATGTAAGGCAAAATATAGAAAGGGGTAGTTCCGGCGATGGTTCCCTGGTAACTCAATTGGTAGGCTGCAATAAGTTTGCGTTTTACCAGAGGGATATATTGCCGGTGATTTAAGGCTAAACGAAAAAACCCATAGGGATTGTTGCCGATAAATGAGGGAGCGGACATCAGAATGGCTTCCGACCACAAACCTTTGTTGGGGGCGGCTTCATTATCGCGGGTATCATAAACCAGTCCTAATTTTACATAAATAACATTTCCGCCGGTTTTTTCATCCTGACCGATCAGTCCGTATTTTATATATTGGTCGAAGAGTAAGGCAGTATCCGGAAGTTTGTTTTCTTCTTTCTTTCCTTTATTGATACGGTTTATATCGACCGTCGCCGTCTGGAAGTTAAAAAAGTTGATCCCTGCCAGCCAACGGAATTTCTGGGTCAGAATAGGCCCCTGGAAATCGGCCATGATACGAAGCATTTTCCGTTCATGCTTATAAAATACCCGGGAGATATAATCATCAGAACCCTGCTTTGTAATGGAAGCGATATAATTTGCCTCATACCCGTTGAATCCATAAAAATCAAGCGCGCGTTCCGTCAGGTAATCCACATCGGCCGTAATCCGGATCTTTCCCGGTATAAGAAATTTGGAATCATAGAAAAGCTGGTAAACGGCGCTTCCCTTAGTGAACCAGGAACATTCGGCATAAAGGGTATGACGATACTCGGGATAGGAAGAGCCGTCCCCATAGTAAATATCTGTCCAAGTGCCCCCAACTGCAAGCCCTGGTCCGCATCATAAGCTACCACGGGTAAAGCGGCCCAGGTCCATCCTTTTTTCTTCTTTTCCTTAACAGGGAAATCCGAGGAATCAGCCTGGGCGCTGAGTTCCATTTGAAGAAGGCATAAAAAACCTGTCAGAATGACGATTGATTTCAGCATGGCCGGTTTCCTTTTTTATTTCCTGTTTTTTGAAAAATTATAAGCGCGATAACGGAAACAGCAATGGAGAGGATGGCAAGATCGGCGTTATCTTTGAAGAATTCCATGGGCTTCTTTTGAAATGCGGCAATGGCAAGGAGGATGAAGACATAAGCGGTTCCGGCTATAAAGCTGGCCAAAGCAGCGCTGCTTTTAATTTTAAAATGAAAAGAGGCAATGGCTGCCGGAATAATGGTGAACCCGATCCCGGTAATAAAAACGATTACTGCAACCAGGTCGCGCAGGAAAAAAGCGCCCAGGAAACTCAGTGCGGTAAAGGTCAGGATCCCTGCCCGCGTGATCTGCATCCTGCGTTTGCCGGAAGATTTCCGGCCGGAAAGTTTATCGAACCAATCCACGGCTACGGAGGATGCCAGGACAAAGATCTGCGTATCGGCGGAACTCATAATGGCAGCAAAGATCAGGATGAGCGCCACGCCTAATAGCCGCTCAGGCATCAACAGCGTCAATCCTTCGGCGAAAGCATCCTTAGCTTCGATGCCCGGAATATGAATATGGGCTGAAAGACCCACCAGGGTGATGGCAACTCCCGTTAAAAGAGTAAAGAAGGCCGCCCCGATAAATCCGGCTTTGACTACCCGGTCCGATTTGGCTCCATAAACTCTTTGCCAATATTCAGCCGACTGAAAAATAATAAAGATCCCGAAGGCCGTAAACCCGAGGGTCATACCGATATTCATCTGCGAAAAATCGACCAATGCAAACGCAAATGACTTTTTGTCGCCCATCATCACAATGCCAAGTAGAATGATCATAACAAAAATGACCATATATTGGAAAATATCGGTCCGGATTACACTCCGGAATCCTCCGGCCAACAGGTAGGTTGCAATGACCGAACTGGAAATGAGCAACCCGGTTTCATAAGACCATCCGCTTATATTTGCCAGGATGCTGCTTCCGGCAATAAACTGATTCAGTAACATCCCCAGGTAAACAACCATAAGAATGATGGCAGAGGATAATCCCACCTTCTTCCCGAATTTGAAATAAAACCAGTCGGATAGGGTATAAAACTCCTTTTCACCGCTGAATTTGCGCAGTTTCATTGCATAGGGGATAAAGACAAGGAATCCGATGGCCGTTCCGATAAATACCGCGATGGCAGAGATACCGAAGCGGTAAACATAAGCGGTATAAGCAACCAGGGCGGCGCCGCCGATATAGCTTGCCACCACGGAAGTTACAAATCCGATAATTCCGATCTTCCGTCCGGCGATCATGAAATCTGAATGAGTCTTCCGCCGCGATGCGATCAGTCCGATGGCCAGGCAGGTCAGGGTATATAAAACCAGAAGAATGATGTCCAAAAGACAAAGCCGGCTGTTTGGCAGGTCATGAAATAAAAAATCCATGCGACAAGGTTCGTGGGTAAAGATATGTTAATCGTTCATCCATGATGCCGGTCTCTTCCTATCCGGTAAACCAGGATCAACAGAACTCCCGTAAACACGAAACTTCCGGCGATCAGGAAGAGGTTGTCCGTGGCTCCGAAGTCCTCATACCCACCGCTGATCAGTCCCCGGGTGGCCAGGTAGGAGATGATAACTGCGGAAGCATTGTTAACGAAATGGGCAAATACCGGAATCCATATCGAACCGCTCCAGTAGAACAGGTAACCGAAAAGAACTCCAAGCATCATACGGGGCAGAATTCCGTAAAACTGTAAATGCATTGCGCCAAACAAAAAGGCAGCGATAAAAATGGCAATATGAATATTTTTTATCCATTCATTAAAAAGCCGTTGGAGTAATCCCCGGAATAAAAATTCCTCCCCGATCGCCGGGAGAATGGCAATCATGATCATATTGATGACAAACCCTCCCGCTGAATTGACCTTCATGAAAGCTTCCGTCAACCTTGCGGCTTCATCTTCCGTCGATCTCATCCAATTTTCTATCCCCTTGAAAAATTCAGGAAGTCGCATCTCTTCATTGAATGAAACCATCCCGTTGATCAGGGGCAAAGCGGCAAACATGACTACCAGAACCAGAAAATAAATCAATGGTTTCGAGGATTGATTGATTTTCAGATAACCAATACTGTTTTTTTCAAAAAAGTAACCGGCCAGGATAGGCGGAAGGATGAACAGTCCAAAAGACTGAATGATCTGCAGGTATTTTAATAAGGCGATCGTCAATGGATTTGAATAATCGCTGATTGCGGCGAATGAGTTGAATAAATCGACGTTGAAAATAGGAATGGCAAGAAGGACGCCCAGGATAAAAGTAACCAGAAAGCTGGAGATGATCAGCAGGATTGCAAAGATGAGTCGGGTTACCGGGGACTGATTTCCAAAGAGAGCGGTTTTCATTAACGACAATGAATTTGGCTAAATTTGCTGCTAAAATAGTACAATTTTGATCAGGATCGGAAATATTGAACTTGGTGAATTCCCATTGATTCTTGCACCGATGGAGGATGTCACCGATTCGCCGTTCCGGTCGGTTTGTAAACAGTACAATGCCGATCTTCTGATTACCGAATTCGTCTCCGCTGAAGGGCTGATCAGGGATGCATGGAAAAGTAAGATAAAAATGGTTTTTTCCGCTATGGAACGTCCCGTCGGGATCCAGATATTCGGTTCCAACGCGGAATCGATGATGAAAGCAGCGGAGATGGCGGAATCGGTCGATCCTGATTTCATCGACTTGAATTTCGGTTGTCCGGTACGTAAGGTAGTGACGCGGGGTGGCGGAGCGGCTTTACTGCAGGATATTCCGAAAATGATCCAAATGGTTGTCTCGGTTGTACGGTCAACCCGGCTGCCGGTCACCGTAAAAACCCGGTTGGGGTGGGACGAGGAGCATATGGAGATCGTTGAAGTCGCGGAACGGCTTCAGGATTCCGGAATCAGCGCCATCAGTATTCACGGACGCACCCGCACGCAATTATATGGTGGAAAAGCTGACTGGACCCTGATCGGGAAAGTAAAAGAGAATAAAAGGATGAAAATACCCGTGTTTGGAAATGGCGATATTGATTCTCCGGAAAAGGCGTTGGAAATGAAGAATCGGTACGGCATCGATGGGCTAATGATCGGAAGGGCTGCCGTCGGAAATCCGTGGATCTTCGGCGAAATAAAAACTTTTCTTTCCTCGGGAAAAAGACTACCCGTCCCGGAACTGAAAGAACGTATTGAAACCCTTCGCTCCCACATCCGGAAATCGGTGGCATACCAGGGGGAATTCTATACCATTCTTAAACTCAGGAAATTTTATTCGGGCTATTTTAAAGGCGTCCCCGATTTCAAACCATTTCGGATGAAGCTTGTCACGGCAACCGATCTGGTTGAAACAGAATTGATCTTTGAAGAAATTTTATCCGGTCGCAGATTATCCGGGTGAGATCAAAACTTCCGGTTAACGATCTCGGAGAGTTTTTTAAACGCTTGCGAACCGGTATCCCAGAAATTCTTTTTACGCAAAATATCCAGGTATTCAGAGGCCTGGTTCAGACTCTGAAGTCCGTTCAGTGTGTCGATGGTTTCATTATATTCCCGCAAGTTGCCATCAAACAGTTCATTGATGAACATGAATTTCTCATTGATCCCGATGAGGGTTTTCAGTTCAGGTGTCTTCTCAGGGGTGCCTTTGGGTCCAAGCGATTTATCGCGGGCCTCCTTCAATTTGATACTGAACATGGGTTCCTCGCCGGCAAAAAGATCTTCATCCGGAGATTTCAGGGATTTTTTTGCGGTCTGCTTATGAATGACTTCTTTCACCATTTCCGGTTCGACTGTTTTCCTGGGTTTAATTTTTTCCACCGGCTGAACCGGAGGAAGGGGTTTCTGTGTTACGGATTCATTTTTTCTTCTTTCCAGATTGTCGAACGGATCCTCAAGACGTTGGAGCCGGTGCAGGTTCTCATATAATTTCCGGATGTTATCAAAAATAATGTCGTATTCGATCCTTGAAATCTTATTTTCGTGTTCTTTGAGAACTTCAAACTGTTCATTGATCGCTTCCATCAGCGATTGAAGTTCGGTTTTGATAATATTTTTATTCATAGGTTTTCCTTTTTTCCGATCCCTGAATTTATATAACTTTGTGAAAAATTCAGGGTTAAAGATAATATTTTTGCAGAATCTCCTGGCACGGTCATCCCGCAAAAATTTCTGTTTTTATGTTAATCGAAAAAAATATCTCCGTTAACCGTCTCGGATGGATCGAAGTCATCTGCGGATCCATGTTCTCAGGGAAGACCGAAGAGCTTATCCGTCGTTTGAAACGCGCAAGGATTGCAAAGCAGAAAGTGGAGATTTTCAAACCCATGGTGGATGTCCGCTTTGATATAGTCAATGTGGTTTCCCATGATGAAAATTCTATTCCTTCCACTCCGGTTGAATCGGCATCGCAGATATTATTGATGACCAATGATGTGGATGTTGTCGGAATTGACGAGGCCCAGTTTTTTGACAGCGAACTCATGTCCGTTTGTAATACCCTCGCAAACCAGGGAATCCGGGTTATCGTTGCCGGACTTGATATGGACTACCTTGGAAATCCTTTTGGTCCTATTCCTTCGCTTCTTGCCATCGCCGAAGACGTTACAAAAGTTCATGCGGTCTGTATGAATTGTGGCGATCTTGCCAGCTATTCCCACCGGACCATCCCTAACGACCGGTTGGTGCTTCTCGGTGAAAAGGAATCGTATGAACCTCTTTGCCGACGCTGCTTTCAGGAAAAGACAAAGGCATAATATCGGGACGCTTATAATTATTTGATTCCATCATCCCATTATTTTTTAATTTTGCATTCTGAATTTTAAGATCCGAAGACCATGAAATATCCATCCAAACCACGGGTGATAATAATGGATGTTCCATGGGACCATTAACATCAAAATCATAAACACATGAAACGATTGTCATTTATTCTTTTATCCACTGCAGTATTTCTTAACTTAACCGCAATGTCTCAAACTAAATCCGAACAAAAAACCGTCAAGTTTGTCATTCATACCGAAATGGGTGATATGAAAGGCATTCTATATGACCAGACTCCGAAACACCGGGATAATTTCGTGAAACTTGTTAAATCGGGCTTCTATGATGGCTTGCTTTTTCACCGTGTGATCAGCGGTTTTATGATCCAGGGAGGCGACCCGGTCTCTAAAAACGCTAAACCCGGCCAACAGCTTGGATCCGGTGGCCCCGGATATACCATTCCCGCAGAAATCAATCCGCAATATATTCATAAAAAAGGAGCCCTTTCCGCAGCCCGGTTAGGGGATGCTCAGAATCCACAGAAAGCTTCTTCAGGATCACAGTTCTATATTGTTCAGGGTCAAATTCAGAATGGCAGTCAACTTTCCGGCCTTTCTGCCAGGACTGGATTTAAATATACCGATGAACAGAAAAAAGTCTATGAAACCATTGGGGGAACTCCTTTTCTGGATGGACAATATACGGTCTTTGGAGAGATCACGGAGGGATTTGATGTGATTGACAAAATCGCAGCAAGTCAAAAAGATCAGGCCGACCGTCCTAAGAGCGACATTAAAATGACCATCAAAATCGTGGAGTAGTTGACGGGCGAAAGACAATAGAAGACATGAGATGATTGAAAAAATCCATACCCTTCTTAAGGAGATCAATGAGGTGACTGCAGCCAGCCGCGAAGAGGTGGAGCAGCTCCGGTTGAAATACCTTAGTAAAAAAGGAATAATTTCAATATTGTTCGACGATTTCAAAACTTGCCCGCCTGAAATAAAACGGGAAGTCGGCAAGCTGCTCAACGAACTCAAGAACCAGGCTCAGTTGAAAATTGAAGCCTTGAAGAAAGGATTTGAAAACAGGGAGGAGCCTGTCGGTCCGGAAATTGATCTGACGCGTCCGGTCGACCATCTGGAGATGGGTACCCGCCATCCCCTCTCCATTGTCCGAAAAGAAATTCTTGATATTTTTTCCCGGATCGGTTTTACGGTTTTCGAAGGGCCGGAAATAGAGGATGACTGGCATATTTTCTCGGCCCTGAATTTTCCACCCGAACACCCCGCAAGGGATATGCAGGATACTTTTTTTATTTCCAAAGATCCTGATATTGCGCTACGAACCCATACCTCTTCGGTTCAGGTCCGGGCTATGGAAACTCATAAACCACCCATCCGGATGACATTTCCGGGCCGGGTCTTCAGAAATGAGGCTATTTCTGCCCGGGCTCATTGTATTTTCCACCAGGTCGAAGGATTGTCTGTCGATAAAAATGTCTCTTTTGTCGACCTTAAACAAGCCCTGATGTACTTTTCCAAGGAGATGTTTGGAGAAAAAACGGAGATCCGTCTCCGGCCTTCTTATTTCCCATTTACCGAACCCTCCGGCGAATTGGATGTTTCCTGCAACATCTGCGGAGGAAAAGGGTGCAATATCTGTAAATATACCGGCTGGGTGGAGATTCTCGGTTGCGGAATGGTCGATCCGAATGTACTCGAAAATTGTGGGATCGACCCCGGAATCTATTCAGGTTATGCCTTTGGAATGGGGATAGAACGAATCACTATGTTGAAATACCAGATTAAAGACCTCCGGCTCTTCTTTGAAAACGATGTTCGTTTCCTGAAACAGTTTATCTCGGCATTTTAATTATCCTACAGCAAAATGGGAATTCTCCGGGCTATTATCTGTATAATTTTTCCTCCGCTGGCTGTCCTTGATAAGGGATGTGGTTCTATCCTATTGGTTATAATACTTACCCTCTGCGGTTGGATTCCGGGAGTAATTGCTGCCATCCTTTTCAATACAAGAAAGTGAATTGAGAATCATTACTATGGGGTTGACAATACGTTGATTATACAGTATATTTGTACTTTCAGTATCTGTTTATCAACAATTAATTCTTCCCTATATGAGACACTTTATCCTTATTTTTTCCTTAATGTGTACTGCAATTTTCAGTACAGCACAGAATCCAGGCGACACCATTAAGATATGGACATTTATTTCGTTCGAAGAACCAAGCGAGGATCTATTTATTGACCCCTCCCCGGATAACCTTTGGCAAATAGGGATTCCGCAGAAACCTTATTTCAACCAAGCATATACGGTTCCCAATGCAATCGTGACCGACACAATTAACTGGTATCCGGTCATGAATAAGTCATTTTTTGATGTGTATATCAGCGAAATAAATACACATTGGGAATATCCACGTGGACTTTTCCTTGATTTCCAGCATAAGTTTGATACCGATACCTTGAAGGATGGAGGATATATCAGTGTATCATGGGATATGGGATTAACCTTCTCGAATATCATCGATGATTCATTATCAAAACTTTATTGGTCTGAGTCTCCTGCTTCTCCAGGTTTGTGTTTTGGGAATAAAAATGTATATGACATCTCTGATAGTTTGTTCAAAGGTGAACACGGATATTCCGGAAAATCCAACGGATGGGTAAGAACATCTCTTGCTTGGTATCAAAACCCGTACAAGGAACGACTAGTCTTTCCTCCCGACACGATGATCCTTCGCTTTAATTTCATTTCAGACAGTGATAACCATGATAAAGAAGGGTGGATGATCGACGATATAAGAATGATTGTAATCGAACTTGGATCTGGTTTTCAGGATTTTATTGACGGGCAGAATAAAGCTTTTATATTACCCAATCCGATAAAATCCGCGGCTACCATTACTCTTGATAAAAATTATGACAAGGTTGATTTCAAGCTCATGGACTTATCGGGAAGAATAATTCAGGAAGGATCCTGTAAACAATGTAGTTCTTTTACTTTACAGCGGGGTCACATCAATCCGGGAATGTACCTGTTGAATATCATTCCTGGCAAACGTCCTGCTGAAACACATAAATTAGTTTTCATTTGGTAATCATTTTAATTTCAATGGTCAAATGGAATATCAATTATTATCATCCGCGGTTTGTATGAACAATGATCGTATGGATATTTCGTGGAATGACAATAAAGAAGCGAAACCGAGAATAATAAAAATCCGCTACTCCATCCTCTCCATTAAAATTTATTCCTCCTGAACAACTTGATCACCATCCAGAATGCAAATATTCCGGAAATGACGAACACCGTCGTTCCTACCCAGCGGGTATGTTCCCACTGGGAAATGATGGAAGCTCCAATGATCAGCGCAGCTAAGACGATGGCTACCGAAACCCGGTTGCTGGAGGAGTCGATATGCTCCATCAGAGGCTCAAAACCTTTGACCTCTATCTGTGTTTTAAATTTCCCTTCATTGATCTTTGAGAAGATCTCATTAAGGTCGGAAGGCAATTCCTTAAGAAATCGATAATATTCCTTAAGAGAATCGAAGAGTTCCCCGGCAATTTGTTTGGGGCTGTATTGCCGGGCGATCAAATCGATGGCGTAGGGTTGCATTTCAGCGGCAAAATCGATTTTCGGATTGAGCACTACCGCAACGCGCTCAATAGCCATCAGCGCTTTTACAAGGAGATAGATATCAGGAGGGATCCGCAATCCGTATTGGATCAGAATATCGACCGATTCATTCATGATCTTTCCAAAATCCATCTCTTCTACCGAAAGAAACTGGTAATGAGCGAGCATCTCCCCAATCTGGAATTCCATATCCTTGAAGCGGGCAAAGTGCCGCTTCCCTGAGATAAGTAAAAGGGCTTCTGTCATTTTGTGGGAATCCCTTTCCAGATAGCCAAGTACATATCCCCCAAGGAAAGTCAGGTGTTCCGAACGGAGAGAACCCATCATCCCGAAATCGATAAAGGAAATAACATTTCCCTCCAGCACGAACAGATTTCCGGGATGTGGATCGGCATGGAAAAAACCATGAGTGAATATCTGGTCGAATACCAGACGTACTGCTTTTCGGGCAAGGACTTCCGGATTGTTTCCGGAAGACAGAAGGCTCTCAAGATCACTGACCTTAATTCCTTTTATATATTCCTCGACTAAAATCTGCGGAGAAGTATATTGGGAATATACCTTAGGGACACGAATATCTGGATCCTTCTCAAAATTATGATAGAACCTGATAATATTGGCGGCTTCGTGCCGGAAATCAAGTTCCTTCTTGATGGTCTTGCCAAACTCTTTGATGACTCCCTGAAAGTTGATGGCTTCGAGTTCAGGGCTGTTTTTCTGCATCCTTGCAGAAAAATAATTCATCAGATGAAGGTCCAGTTCTATCTTTTTTGCAATTCCAGGGCGCTGGATTTTGATGCAAACTTCTTCTCCGTTAAGTAAAACACCCCGGTAAGTCTGAGCAATCGAAGCCGACGCCAACCGGGTTTTGTCGAATTCCCGGAAAATATCGGTGATGGAGCGCCCCAGTTGCTTTTCGATCTCTTTAATCGCCATCTCATCGGGCATAGGAAGGGCTTCATCCTGAAGTTTCTTAAGCTCTTCCCTCAGCTCTTCCGGAACAATATCGGGACGATCGGCAAGAATCTGTCCGAACTTTATGAATGTGGGGCCTAGTTCGTCAACAGCCATCCGGATCCGCTCCCATTGATTGAACCGTTCGATCCTGGCAATCCGTTTTTTCGAAACAAGGTACTTCCCCATTCCTCCTTTGCTGACCCAGTCGTTCAGTCCATATTTAACGATAATCCCAACGATCTCTCTGGCCCTTCCGATTTCATGAACGGCAAGACCAATCTTCGAAACCTTCACTTTGATAAGATTTTATAAGACAACTTTCTTTCCCGCTTTCTTTTGCCCGGCGACCGGTGGATTCTTCTTCACGGGCTTGGATCGGGTGGAAACTTTTTGCGTCGATTCAAGCTTTTTTACTCTGTCTTCCAGTTTTTTCATGTCTTTATAGAGCGGAGCATTCATTTTTTCGAGGGCGCTTTTTACCAGCTCCTGCATATTGGTTTCAAGGTAGTTCTTCGTCTCTTCTGATTTTTTTAAAAGATGATCCAGAAGCTTCTTTCCCTCTTCCTTGGTAAGGTTATGTTCCTTGGCCATTTCCCTGGCGGCTTTCGCGACTTTTTCCGAAGTCATAAAAGCATACTCAACGCCTTTATCGATTCTTTCTTTCAATGATTCTAACATGGTTTTTTCCTCCTTATTTTTTAAGTGATGAATATTTGATCTTTAATTCCTTGCTGATGTTCATATAATGTAACTCCAGGTCAGACAGAAAATTGTTGAAATTTTTCAGCGCAGAAAACTTGATTTCAAAACAAGTCAGCACCTGAGGGATCAATTGGATGGATCGAAGCAGTTTGTCAAGCTGGTGCTTTTTGAATGGACCTTCAATAAGTAACAGGAAATCTGTTTGTTTCAATTCGTTGACCAGTACCGATTCCTGCCCCCGGTTTGATAATAAATAATAGGTATTGAACTGATCCTCGTCTTGGCAATAATAAAATGAAAAACTGTCGGGTTCTCTTTGGGTGGCGCCCGACGATAATAAATCTTCCATTTTCCGGAAGTTAAACTCAAGTTGTTGGTTTAACAAATAAGATAGCCGGTAATCTTTAATATGACAGGAAATACCAATAAGCGTAAAAAGAGTCGGCTCGGATCGGGTTTCAAGATGGAACTTCTTTGCCATTGCCGGAAGGTTATCGTTTTAATACAAAAATAACCTTTTCTAAAGCAAAGGTCAACTATTATTGTTTATTTTTTGCCAGGCTCTTTCTGCAGCAATTTGTTCAGCCCCCTTGATCGAAAAATCCTGACCCCGGGAGAGTGGACTGTCATCTACCATAAGCTCGATAATATATTGTTTTTTATATCCCGATCCGGTTTCATCGAGCACCAGGAATTGTATTTGTTTTCGCTCTTTCTGCGCCCATTCGATGATTCTGCTTTTAAAGTTTACCTCCTGGGTGACCAATTCATCAATGTCGAAATAATGTTGAATGATCCGTTCGAGTAAGATTTTTTTCGTGAAGTCATAACCTTTATCAAGAAACATCGCCCCTACCAATGCTTCGAAAGCGTCGCCCATAAAAGAACGGAACATTCCGGTGGAAGGAGCGTCGAGTTGTATCAACGAGTCAATCCCTAATTTTTGGGAAAGTTTATTCAGGGTCGTACGGCTGACAATCTTTGAACGCATCTCCGTAAGAAATCCTTCGTCACGCGTCGGAAAGGTTTTAAAAAGATAATCTGCAGCTATTGCATCGAGAATAGCATCGCCCAGAAACTCCAGTCTCTCATTATTTATCTTAGCTCCGCGGATGGTTTCCTGAGTGACCGATTTATGGAGAAAAGCGAGGTGGTATAAAAATATATTTCCAGGTCTGAATCCGAAAATATTCTTTATCGCATGTTTAAGCTGTTTTTCTGAACTTCTTGAAAAATATACCGTTTTAGAAGAGCGGAACTTCAAAGTAGGTTATTGGGTAAATTTTTTAAATATGACCGAAGCATTATGACCGCCAAAGCCAAAAGTATTACTGAGCGCATAGTTTACTTCCCGTTCCTGGGCTTTATGGAAAGTAAAGTTCAGACGTGGATCAATTTCCGGGTCGTCGGTAAAATGGTTAATGGTCGGAGGAATGATATTGTTTTTAACGGCCAGGAGCGTGGCGATGGCCTCAATAGCGCCGGCAGCGCCGAGAAGGTGACCGGTCATGGATTTTGTGGAGTTGATATTGATGGCATAAGCATGCTCTCCAAAAAAGTTGACGATGGCTTTGGATTCGGATATATCTCCCGGAGGAGTAGATGTTCCGTGAGAATTGATGTGATCGATGGCTTCTTTTGGGATTCCGGCATCTTCAAGAGCATTCGACATCGAAAGTATCGCCCCTAAACCCTCCGGATGGGGAGCCGTCATGTGGTAAGCATCGGCAGAAAGACCTCCGCCGGCGACTTCCGCATAAATCTGCGCTCCCCGATTCAAAGCATGGTTCATCTCTTCAAAGACAAGCGCGCCAGCCCCTTCCCCCATGACAAAACCATCCCGGTCTTTATCAAATGGACGGGAAGCCGTTGCCGGATCATTATTGCGGGTGGATAAAGCATGCATGGCATTAAATCCCCCGACTCCCGGAGGAGTAATAGAGGCTTCCGATCCACCGGCAATAAATACATCGGCTTTGTTCAGCCGGATATAATTCAAAGCATCCACAAGAGCATTGGACGAGGAAGCACATGCTGAAACCGTAGCAAAATTTGGCCCCCTGAATCCATATTTTATGGATATATGACCGGCACAGATATCCGAAATCATCTTCGGGATAAAAAAGGGATTAAACCGGGGAGTTCCGTCTCCCTGAACCCAGGAGGTTACTTCGGTAAGAAAAGTATTCAGCCCGCCAATGCCTGAAGTCCAAATAACCCCTATCCGGTTTCCGTCAAGCTTCTGCAGGTCAAATCCGGCATTTTTAATCGCCTCATCGGCACAGCAAATCCCATAATGGGCATAAGGATCATATTTCCGGACTTCCTTTCGGTCAAAATAGTCCTCAGGATTAAACCCTTTAACTTCGCAAGCAAATTGAGTTTTGAACTTTGACGCATCAAAATGCGTAATAGGTCCGGCGCCACTAATACCAAGTAAAAGGTTGCGCCAAAATTCTTCAACCGAATTACCGATTGGTGTTAGCGCCCCAAGTCCGGTTACAACGACTCGCCTTAATTCCACGTGTTCGATTTTTAATTCATTGGTTAACACATAACCCCGCAGCGCGGGGTTTGATTCAACTGTAAAAAGCAGGTTAAAGTTGCTGAAATTAGATCCACCAATGAAAACAGGAGCCTACTTTGTATTATTTTCAATATAGGCAATGGCTTCACCAACCGAGCTGATCTTTTCAGCCTGATCATCGGGGATCGCAATATCGAATTCTTTTTCAAATTCCATGATCAATTCTACAGTGTCAAGAGAGTCAGCTCCAAGATCATTCGTGAAGCTAGCTTCAGGTGTAACTTCACTTTCATCAACACCAAGCTTATCAACAATGATAGCTTTAACTTTTGCTGCAATGTCAGACATGTTAAATTTTTTTTGGTTAAACGGATGCAAAGGAATGAATTTTATTGTTACATACCAAAATAATTTATGATTTTTTAACAAATCCTAAAGACATCTCTCTGTTTTATAATATATTATGAAATATTAAAGGTTTGCTCTTCATGATCCTGAGTTTTGTATTTTTGCAATTTATTATTAAAATTGTTATGATTACACGATTAGCCATCATGGCATCCGGAAATGGCACGAATGCTCAGCGAATCATGGAATATTTCTCCTTAAAATCCCCGACCCGGATCGAACTTTTGTTATGTAACAACCCGGAGGCTTTTGTACTGGAAAGGGCTAAAAATCTAAAGGTTCCTGCAATTTTGTTCGATCGCAAAGAATTTTATGAAACCCGGCATATCCTGGATGTAATGTCCCTTCAGGGAATCGATTGGATCATTCTGGCTGGCTTCCTGTGGCTGATCCCGCTTCATATTTTATCCTTTTACCCAAACCGGATCATCAATATTCATCCCGCCTTACTCCCCAAATACGGCGGAAAAGGGATGTATGGAATGAAAGTACATGAGTCCGTAATCCGAAACAAAGAGAAAGAATCGGGCATTACCATCCATTACGTCAATGAGGTTTATGATGAAGGACAAATCATTTTACAGGAAAAATGTCCCGTCATTTCAGGCGATACCCCCGAAACTTTAGCCGAAAGGGTGCATGAACTTGAATACCTGTGGTACCCGAAGGTCATTGAGAAGGTCATCGGAGGTCGGCAAGGAAAGGACTTTTGATAAAAAATCCGTTTGACGGCTATATTTTCTTTCGCAGTTCTTCCATTTCTTTTTCGAACCCCGGCTTCCCCAGCAAAGCAAACATGTTATTTTTATAGGCTTCTACGCCGGGCTGATTAAAGGGGTTTACGCCAAGCATATAACCGCTGAGGGCACAGGAGAATTCAAAGAAATATAGGAGTTGCCCGAGATAATTTTCATTCATTGCCGGAATATCGATCCTGATATTCGGTACACCTCCGCCGAAATGAGCAAGTTGCGTACCCATCTCCGCCATTTTATTTACTTCCGATATTCGTTTCCCGGATAAATAATTCAATCCATCCAGGTTTTCCGGATCTTTGGGTACTGTGAGCGTTTCTGAAGGAGCGGTAATGGAGATCACCGTTTCAAAAAGCATCCGTTTTCCTTCCTGTAAATATTGTCCCATGGAATGCAGGTCGGAAGTAAAGGTGACCCCTGCCGGAAAAATGCCTTTTCCCTCTTTTCCTTCACTTTCGCCAAAGAGTTGCTTCCACCATTCAATCAAATATAAAAGAGTCGGTTCATAGCCTATCATCACCTCGACAACTTTTCCATTTCGGTAAAGGATATTCCGAACCATGGCATACATGGCACACGGATTCATCGTATAATCACTCGAAGCGATCGCCACTTCCCTCATTCGTGCGGCGCCTTCAAGCAATGCCCGGATATTGAATCCGGCGACTGCAACCGGAAAAAGTCCGACCGGGGTCAGTACCGAATATCTCCCTCCTATGTCATCGGGAATGATATAACTGCTATAACCTTCCTTCCCGGCCATCTTCCTCAACGCTCCCTTCGAGATATCGGTAATGGCAACGATGCGCTTCCTGGCATTTTCCTTTCCATATTTTTTCTCCAGGTGCTGTATGATCAGACGAAATGCAACCGCGGGTTCGGTAGTGGTTCCCGATTTGGAAATCACCGCTACCGCATAATCCTTCCGATCCAATAACTGAAGCAGATGGGCATGATAACTTTCACTCAGGTTGTTGCCGGCAAAGATCACAAACGGATAATCCGGATTCCCATTGAAAAATCCGAATGGATTCGAAAGAGCTTCGATTATGGCCCGGGATCCAAGGTAAGAGCCTCCGATGCCGATAACGACTAATATCTCAGCGATCTCGCGAATCCGTTCAGCTTCGCCGAAAATCCGGTCTAATACGGAGGGATCAAAATTTATCGGAAGATCAATCCAACCGAGAAAATCCTTTCCTTTCCCATTCTGTTGCGTAAGCATCCGGTGACAGTTATCGATCTCTTCCTGAAACCCCGGAAGACAAGCTTGATCGATAAAGGGGGTGACTTTATGAGTATCAAGAGTTAATAGCGACATGGTATCGATTTTATTTCAAACGAAATTATGAATATCCCGGTTATAAAAAAAGTGTGCCCCTCATCCAGGAGCACACTTTCCAATCAATAAACAAATCATAAACTCATTTCACTGATCACTAAGCACACATCGCAGCAAAAAAAAATATTTTTTTTAAAGAACAAGTCCGTCATGAGTATCAGATAACAAAAATAACGCAAATTCGCCGCGTAAAATGTTAAGAAATATTAATGTACGTTAAAAATTGTTAAAACCCTGAATCCCAATTTTCAATACTTTTGCAATTATGAACCGGCGGATTATTATTTTCACCATCATCTCCATTACCATCGCACTCATTGGTCTGATGGGGATACAGATTTACTGGATCAGAAATGCATCCTCCGTCAGGGAGGCCAACTTCCGGAGTAGTGTGAATGAAGTCATGGCTAAAGTCGTCCTGAAAATAGAGCGGTTGGAAAAGAAAAAAGCGATAGAACTCAATCAATATGTGGGAATGTTGAATTTCAACCGCCATCTCCCCTATTCTTCTTTCCTGACGCGTGAAATGCTCGATTCATTGATCTCTATTGAACTGAACATCCGTGGCATCGATACCCGTTTCGAATTCGGGATCTTTAAACCCGAAGGACTTGAATATCTTATTGAGAAATCCTCTAACTATCGCAAAGAACTAATCGAAAAAGGTTACGCTAAGATTCTGTTTCAGACCGATATCTATACCAGCCCGGAATACCTGTTGTTCTATTTTCCTCACGAAAAACAATTCCTTCTTACCGAACTCTGGGGCATGCTGCTGATCTCCATCATCCTGATCATCGTGATTGTCTATTCCTTTACCTATTCCATCTCAACCATCTTTCGCCAGAAACGACTTTCGGAGATGAAGAACGACTTCATCAACAATATGACCCATGAATTCAAGACCCCGATTTCGACCATCTCCCTGGCCTGTGAAGCCCTCGGCGATCACGACCTGAGAAAATCCGACGAAGTATTCACTTCCTATATCAATATGATCCGGGAGGAGAACAACAGGCTGGCCGGGATGGCAGAAAAGATCCTGCAAACGGCAGTCATCGACAAAGGACAGCTTAAGATGAAAAAGGAGACCATTAATCTTCATGAGATCATTCAGGATGTAATTAAAAATCTGCGGATCCAGGTCGAGATCAAGGACGGAGAGATCATTTCACGACTGACAGCCGAAAAACCTCAGATCGAAGGCGATAAGGTTCATATAACCAATCTGGTGTATAATCTCCTCGACAACGCAAATAAATATTCGCCACGGAAACCTATGATCCGGATCAATACCGAAAATGCCCACAACGGGATCGTAATCACCATCGAAGACAAGGGTATCGGCATCTCAAGGAATGAACAGAAAAAGATTTTCGATAAACTTTACCGGGTACCGACCGGAAATATTCATGAGATAAGGGGATTCGGATTGGGATTAAGTTACGTAAAAGCCATCGTTGAAGAGCATCACGGGAAGATCAGCCTCGAAAGCGAGGTTGACCGCGGAACTAAATTCACTGTATTTCTTCCTTTCATCATAAAAGAGTAAATTCGCATCACGCCTGTCATACCCAAACAACATGGAGAAAAATCATATTAAAGTTTTACTTGCCGAAGATGACCGTAATCTGGGAAACCTGCTGAAGAACTACCTGGACGCCAAAGGTTATTCGGCTACGCTTTGTATCAATGGACAGGAAGCCACTGAAATTTTCGGGAAAAAGGAATTTGATTTTTGTATTCTCGATATCATGATGCCGGTTAAGGATGGGTTTGCTGCGGCCAAAGAGATACGTTCGATCAATAAGAAAGTACCTATTCTTTTTCTGACGGCAAAAACCATGCAGGAAGATAAGTTGAAGGGATTCGAGATCGGCGCCGATGATTATATCACCAAACCCTTCAGCATGGAAGAGTTGCTGATGCGTATGCAGGCTATCCTGCGCCGTACCGATGAACCCGGAAAGACACCGGTAAACACTAATACTTTTACCATCGGACACTATACCTTCGACTTCAACCGTCAGTTACTTTCCATCCGGGGAAAAGAGTTAAAACTTACTTCCAAAGAAGCCAGCCTTTTAAAGCTGCTCTGCATCAATGCCAATCAGGTACTCGACCGCAGCGCCGCCCTCAACCAGATATGGAACGACGACAGCTATTTCAACGCCCGCAGTATGGATGTCTATATCGTTAAACTCCGGAAATACCTGAAAGAAGATCCAAAAGTCGAACTGCTGAACGTTCACGGCGTAGGATTCAAACTGGTGATGAACAAATGAAGGATTCCCGTCTATTTATCATTCCGACGCCCATCGGGAACCTTGAAGATATTACCTTGCGGGCTCTGCGGATTCTAAAGGAAGTTGACTTTATCCTGGCTGAAGATACCCGTACTACCGGATTCCTTCTGAAACATTACGGTATTGAAAAAAAACTGGTGTCGCATCACCAATTCAATGAACATAAAACCATCTCCAATATCGTACAACAGCTCGTTGACGGCGCCGTCATAGCCCTGGTCAGCGATGCCGGCACTCCGGCAATCTCTGACCCCGGCTACCTCCTGGTCAGGGAATGTATTAAAGCCGGAATACAGGTCGAATGTCTTCCGGGAGCTACCGCTTTCATTCCTTCTCTGGTCAACTCGGGGATTCCTTCCGACCGTTTTATATTTGAGGGATTCCTCCCTCATAAAAAAGGCCGCCAGACAAAACTTGATAAACTGGCCGGCGAAGAAAAAACAATGATCTTCTATGAATCTCCCTTCCGGCTTGTAAAAACACTGACGCAACTTGCTGGAGTTCTTGGCGAAGACCGCTATGCCTGCGTTTCCCGGGAACTCACCAAGCTGTACGAAGAAAATGCCCGGGGATCACTGAAAGAACTGATTACCCATTTTGGAAAGAAAACCGTGAAAGGGGAAATTGTGATCATTGTGGAAGGAAAAGGAAACAGTGTCTGAGTTTGCTTGAAGAAGGGGTTGGAATTATTTATTACCTACAAATATTTTTCGAACAGGGAGGTTGAGGATCGCTGAATATCGAACGATTTATAGTCCTTAAGCACACCCTCTTCTACTTCAATTCTTTCGACCCTGGCTCTGAGCACACCCGATTGACACCATTCGAGAAATCGTCGCAGGTTATCTTCCATTCCTTCTGCTTCAAGATAAACTGAACCGTCTTTAACGTTTTTAACATACCCCATAATCTGGTATTTGTAGGCAGCTTCCATGGCCATAAAACGAAAGCCAACTCCTTGCACCCGGCCAAAAATTTTTAGGTTATAATGTTTCATCGGTATTCATGGGTTGTTTGTGTTACGTTCATCGTTCTCCCTGCGATGATGCTGATGATGGCGATGATAGTGATCTCTGTTTTGGAAATAGATACGGATTTTCGGATAAAATATGGATAGGGTCAACGCTAACATGCCAACGGAAAAAAGCAGGATAATTCTTCCGGTACTGCTCATGACGCTGGCATCAAGACATATAAACTTTATCAGGATCAGAACAAACATGACCAGTCCCATTGCTCTCAGGAAATGACTTCTCCGGAAAAATCCCAGGCCAAGAATGACTATTGAAAAGAATGTCATGATAACCGTGTATGGCAACCGGATGTTTCTCATAATAATATCTTTCATTCCGATACCATTTTTTAAACCGCTGATAATGGTCATATGATCCATTTCGGAAATGATCAGAAAAATAAGCATCGGCACTAAAAAAATCCGGAAACCGTTCAGATAGGATCTGTTTTCTTTATAAATCCGGGTGAAAAAGATTCCGGTTAACCATAAATTAATGATCAACAGAGCCGTGGCGAAATAATGAAATATAAAACCGGCCCAGGAATAACCGGTAAGCTTTAATGATTCATTACGCATATCGACCACGGAAAAATGAATGAGTCCGGGATAGATCACTAAGATAAAAAGCGAAAACCAGATGAATGGCCGGAAATAGGAGGATTCCTGTTTTGAAAGGATGGGCAAAACGACAATAAAATAAAGACAGGTAAAGCAAAACCAGCTTAGAAATTTAGCCTCATCAACGCCAATGATAAACATGACGAAATAGTTGAAGATCCAAAATCCGGTAAGGTAAATTGTCAGAAGGATGGTTCCTTTCATTAGCCGTAAATAGGTTTTTCGGTTGAACCATTTTTTTGAAAAAGTGACTTCTGCCTTCTTCAGTAAAACACGATCAACTAAAAGGACAGGAATGGCGATAAGTCCGGCAAGAATGCCACTATTCACCAATGCCTTATCGGAAAAAATATTTTGGAAAAAGGCGGCCGGAATGTAGTGAAGAATCCAGTTCTCAAGGAATAAGAGCATCATGATCAGAAGAGATACCAGCGATCCGATGATGGGCGACGATATACCGGCGTACCTTCCATAAAGAATTAACAGGATCGATAAACATCCGAAAAATACTAAAAACACCTCCATGCGAAACAGTAATGGGAGAACAAGGCTCATCAGGACTATTCCTCCCAGAAGATATGGATTTTTATTGAATTTTCGTTCGAATTTATCCGACAGGTACATTGTCATAAAAAGGAAAAGTGATAAGAGTAAAGTAAAAAGCCATGTCCGTCCGGAAAATCCGAATTTATAGAAGGTTAAACTGGCAAAAAGGTAAAATGCTCCGATATTTCCAAAAACAGCAATGAATTCCGTAAATTTGTATGATTGATGATACCCCGAGAATCCCCGGTGGATCCCGGCCCAAAGAAACCAGCAAAAGAAAAATCCGGAATAAAGCAACGATAGAAAGAACAATTCATTCTGCCCTCCCAAACCTACTTTCGGAAACCACCAAATTCCGTAAAAAAGCCAAACCAATAATACATTGATTTTAAAGGCGATCGCACTCCTTAATCTTATTCCATTACGAAACAATAAGATAGAAAACAAGAGGACAAGGGGAAATAAGAGGTGTATCTGCCATCCGTATTTTCTTGCTAAAAAGAGCAGCATCGGATAAAATGCCAAAACCGCTATTCTGCCAATTTCTTTTCTTCGAAAATGTCTTGCAAGCAGGAAACTAACGATTATTATGACCGTAATAACGAGAATCCACACGATCATGGGCACTGAAAATTGGAATTGCGTTGCAGGTTCCGCTAAAGGAATTACGGATTGACCGGGAGTGGATATTTTTGGTTGAATAATACGCTCGCTGGAGATCAGATTTTTAATTATACCAACTATTTTTTCAGCCGAATTGGCTGCGTACCAGATACTCGCTAGAATAAAGATGATTGCGATTATCTGTAAGATATATTTGGATACCATCGATTCCATTTTCCTGAAAGAACTCTTTTTGTCGGAATCTTCAGGACTTTGCCTTTTATGCCTTTGATGGTGTGTGTGCTCAGGATCCTGCATGATTGGATCAATTCTATTGAGATTCAAATGTAATAAGAAAAATTTTCATACCTTTATTTTCGTAATTTTCTCCCTCATGTGCGGACGATACTCCTTTGCTCTGGAAGATGAACTTATCTGGGACCGGTTTCGTGTCAGGGTGCGGACCGCCATTTATAAAGCCCGGTATAATTGTGCCCCGGGGCAGAACCTGGCAATAATTTCCAATGAAGATCTGACCACCCTGCACTTCTTTCGCTGGGGCTTGATCCCCTCCTGGTCAAAAGATCCGGCTATCGGAAACCGGCTGATCAATGCCAAAGCCGAAACCATTCTGGAGAAACCTTCCTTCAGAAATGCCTTTCGAAGTCAACGCTGTCTGGTACTCAGCGATGGTTTCTATGAATGGAAAAAAGGGAGAAAAAAAATACCGTACCGTATTCAGATGTTGGATGGTTCCTCATTTGCCATGGCAGGTATTTGGGACCGGTGGGCCAGCCCGGATGGAGAGATCATCCAATCTTTTGCTATCATCACTACCCATCCAAATGAAAAAATCATGCCTATCCACGACCGCATGCCGGCGATCCTGTCCGCTGAAGACGAACCCAGGTGGCTTGGACAAAATCCCGCACAGGATCTGCTGAACCTTTTAAAACCTTATCCGGCCGATAAAATGATTTCCTTTCCGGTATCCGGACTGGTTAATTCTCCGAAAAACGATAGTCCGGAGATCCTGAAGCCGGCAATGGATAATCTTGTTTAGACCCTGATTAGAAGGAGTAATTAACCGCCACGCCGCCAATGGTCCCGTTCACATCACCACCGTTCCCGCTTGCGTTGATGTTGATCGTCAACTGGATGTTGATTGTCTTGTCATAGTCGGGACCGGAAACCTGAACACCGCCTCCTATCTGCATACTGGATGCCGTACCGAATGTAGCCCCGCCCGGTAACAGAGTAAATGTGCCTGTCAGCGAGATATAAGGCGCTCCGTTCATTGTGTATGTCTTCCCGTTGGACACAAACGTGTAATCGTTGATCGTCTCCGTCAATCCAAGCAACATAGTACCGCTGAGAATAGCATTTGTTTCATCGTCAACGTTCATGGAACCGGTAACACTTCCGAGGACATGTATCGTGCCGCCCGCAGTGCCCGGAACCGTATTATCCACCTGTATGTTTATAGGAACAGTTGACTTTATAGCTTTTACCTTGGCGTTCCACGCCATTCCCGCTGTAAATATTTCATTGATCATATCCTTGTCGTCAAGCGTGTTGCTATCGGCATCTTTTTTCTTACATCCTGACATGACAATGAATGCCAGTAAACCAAATAAAATGAATGTCTTTTTCATGGGTTAATATTTTATTTTTTTAATGATCATATGGAATATCCATTATTATCATCCGCGGTTTGTATAAACGTTGTTTGTATGGATATTTTATACTATTTTCATCAGAAATTTAAGCGCTGATCCCGTACTGTCAGATTTTGTTCATACATAAACATTCGATCAGATTTATAAAACCTGAAAAAATTTAATGGGCGCAAATGTAATAATTAATATATTGCCAACCTGATTCGCCCCGGTCGATCGCATTTATCTGCCTGTCAAGATTCGTTTCATAAAACGCATTTCGGTTTGAAGTATTGTCCCTGCCCCGTTTACAACACGGTCAGACATGGAAGAACCTCCGTGAATGTCGTTTCCTTAACCCCCGGTCATCAGCGAACAACCACGGATATCGCTTGAATCGAAACGGCCAAGCACCTCGAACGATCCATCCGGGTATGCCCTGCCAAGGTCCTGCGTGGCAATAAAAGGACAGGAATAGATATTGGCAAGATCGATTATGTTGATCCCTCCGGTCATACCCCAGTCACGATATGATAAGGGATCGGTAATTTCGCGGATTAGTATTTTCATCCAGGGAACCGGCCGGAAGACCCCCTTTTTGTCCGAGTAAGCCTGCGATAAAAGCTCCGTCATTCCATATTCGGAATGTATATATGGAACTCCGAATGAAGGACAAAGAAGATTGTGCAACTCCTCGCGGGTCATCTCGACTCTTCTTCCTTTCATGCCACCGGTTTCCATGACGATCAGCCCGGGATAATTTCCCCGGAATTTCCCGGCAAAATCCAGGAGCGCATACGTGAGCCCGATCAGAAAATTTGTCTTTCCTTCCTTCTCAGGTTCATTCAGAAGGGCATGTAAACCCGGGAAGTCATCCAGGTAATAACCATGACCCTCTCCTCCGCTTTCATTCATCAACCTTTGAATCATATATATAAGGGAAGATTCCGGATTCCGGTCAGGAGATGGAGTTAGTGAAAGGAAACGGTACCGGGAAGGAGAATTGTAAAAATGAATAAAACCGTTTAACAAGGATCTGTCGTACAATTCCAGGTCGGAAATGAGATGTACACCGCGTTCGATACCGGTAGTGCCGCTGCTGAAAAATTTCTTTGCAATATTTCTTTCGGCAGATACGATTGCATGGGTTTTAAAAAATTCAATAGGTAAAAACGGAATTTCTTTCAGTTCCTTTACATTGTCTGGATTTACGCGGATCCCATTGGTAAAGGACCGATAAACAGGATTGCTTTGAAACTGGTAATGAAATAAATCCAGCGCTTTTTGCAGAAATTCCGTTTCATTCCGGATATTGACTATTTTATGAATATGTTCCATAATCGGAGCAGCTCCGGATATACCGATACGGAATTGATTTGAAAATACAACTTAACTCCATCCGTTCCTGTCGGTACAACTCCTTATGATCAGCTTTTACAATCCTGATCATAAAGAGTAACCTGAAATTTAATTACTTTTACAAAGTTTTCAAAGATATGGATTTATGCGATTTAAAAGCGGAATTTTAATCGCTTTGTGTTTGGTTGTAGCCACTTCCTGTATGAAGCAGGGGGACTATTCCGATATTCCGGAAATCGAATTTTCAAACTGGGTGAGCTATTTCGATACCGGACAATTTGCGACAAGAGGTGCCCTCACTATTTTATTCCGTGACGGGAACGGGGATATTGGTCTCAATCCCGGCGATACCTTTCCCCCCTACGATACAAGCAGCCAATATTATTATAATTACGTGATAACCTATTTTGAAAAACAGAAGGGCGATTTTGTAAAAATAGATCTCAACCCTCCTTACAGTGCCCGTATTCCTGTTTTGACTCCTGAATATCCCGGCAAATCGATTAAAGGGATCATTGCCGATACCCTCGATTTGAATCCCAAACCAACGTTCGATACCATCCGGTTTGAACTGTTCATTTACGACCGCTCCCTGAACAAAAGCAATATCGTTACTACCCCGGAGATCATACTGAGGCGCCATTAGAATAGGGAATGGAAAGGCTCTATGCAAACCGGAAATATATCATCATCGGATTGTTTGTTGCGATCGGTTTGTTTTTCATTGTGCGGCTCTTTTATGTTCAGATACTCGTAGACAAGTATATCCTCTCTGCAAATAATAATGTGTTGCGTTATATAACCCAGTATCCGGCACGGGGACTGGTTTATGACCGTTTCGGAAAGTTGCTTGTCTACAACGAAGCGGCATACGACCTGATGGTTATCCCCCGCCAGGTAAAAAAGCTCGATACCGCCGAACTTTGCCGCCTGGCCGGAGTGGAAACTAAAGATTTTCCGGAACGGCTGAAACGGGCGCAGAACTTTTCAAGGTATCTCCCTTCCATCTTTGAAGCCCAGATCACCCGCGAGAATTATGGATACCTGGAAGAAAAACTCTATAATTTCCCCGGTTTTTATGTGCAACTCCGGACACTGCGGAAATATACCTATCCCATTGCGGCCCATACCCTGGGATATATCGGAGAAGTAAGCCCCGAAATGATCAACCGGAATCCTTATTATAAATCGGGGGATTATATCGGCATCAGCGGTATCGAAAAATCGTATGAAGAGTTTCTTCGCGGTAAAAAGGGATTGAAAATTCGTGTCTTTGACGTTCACAATCGCGATATGGGGAGTTTCCAGAATGGAAAATATGATACCATATCTAAGGCCGGTCCCGATCTTTATTCTTCACTGGATGCAGACTTACAGATGTATGGTGAACTCCTGATGACCGGTAAAAAAGGAAGTATCGTTGCCATTGAACCCTCTACCGGAGAGATCCTTTGCCTGGTCTCCAGTCCGTCCTATGATCCCAATCTGCTGGTCGGACAAGCCCGGAAAAAGAATTATAAGATCCTGAGCGAGGATACGGTGTTTGTTCCCTTATTCAATCGGGCGCTGATGGCCATGTATCCTCCGGGATCCACATTCAAATTGGTGGATGCCCTTGTCGGCCAGCAGGAAGGTGTTTTATTCCCCGAAACAAGATATAGTTGCCCGGGAGGATTTGCCATTGGAAACGGGAAAATTGTTGCTTGTCACTCCCATTTTTCCCCCCTGGATCTTACCCAGGCGATCCAGTTTTCATGCAATACTTATTTCTGCCAGGTATTTCGGTCTATCATCGATAAAAAAACATTTCTGAATACCCGCCAGGGATATGAAAACTGGCGAAAGCAGGTGATGAGCTTTGGGTTCGGAAAAAAACTGGGTATCGACCTTACCGGCGAACTCAACGGGAATATACCTTCCCCGGCCTATTATGATAAATATCATGGCAAAAACCGGTGGCGCTCCATGTCGGTTATCTCCCTGGCCATCGGGCAGGGTGAAATCGGGATTACCCCGGTCCAGCTTGCGAATCTTACTGCGCTGATCGCGAACCGGGGTTTTTTTTATACGCCTCACATCATCAGAGCCATCGGGAAAGAAGACAGCATGAACAGGAAATTTCCGGAAAAAAGGTTTTGTGGTGTTGATTCAAAGTATTTCGAAGTGGTTATTCAGGGAATGGAAAACGTAGTAACCGCAGGAACGGCAACCAATGCTGAAATCGACAGCATTACCGTTTGCGGAAAGACCGGTACAGCTCAAAATCCTCATGGGAAGAACCATTCAATATTTATTGCATTTGCACCCCGCGATAACCCGAAGATCGCTATTTCAGTTGTTGTCGAAAACGCAGGGTTCGGAGCAACCTGGGCAGCTCCCATTGCCAGTTTGATGATCGAGAAATATATCACCAGAACGGTGAAACGAAAAGAGGTGGAAGAGCGGATGATCAACAGCAACCTGATCACCGGAAAATATTTGGAACATGAAACAAGAAAAGGGAATATTTCACAGGATTGATTGGATCCTGGTTGTTATTTATCTTGCTTTGGTCCTGATCGGCTGGTTGACCATCTATGCTGCCGTTTACGATGAAACACACCGGAATATCATCGACTTCCATCAACGATACGGGAAACAGATGATCTTCATCATTGCAGCCCTCCTGCTGGCCATGATCACACTGGTGATCGATCCGAAATTCTTCTCTCAGTTTGCTTACTTCTTATATGGGTTCTGTATTCTGCTCCTGGTCGTTGTGATCTTTAGCGGAAAAGAGATTTCCGGATCCAGATCCTGGTTTCAGATCGCCGGATTTGGCTTACAACCCGCTGAATTTGCAAAAACAGCTACCGGTCTGGCGCTGGCAAAATATCTCACTACCATCGATATCGACCTGAGAAAACCCCGTACCCTGATTATCGCAGCACTGATCATCTTCTTTCCGGTATCCCTCATTATTCTTCAGCACGACACGGGTTCGGCTATCGTTTTCCTGGCATTTGTCATCGTTTTGTACCGCGCCGGACTATCCGGGTTCATCCCCCTTTCCCTGATCCTCCTGCCGTTAATCGCGGTGCTTTCCCTGTTGCTGCCAAAATTGATCCTGGTTGCTTTTTTATTTCTGGTTTCTCTCGGTTTTTATTTCTATAGTAAGAGAAAACTTAAAAATATTCTTATCATCGGCGCCGTTTTTCTTGCATCCGTGGGATTTGTCTATTCCGTCGACTATTCTGTGAATAAAGTGCTTGAACCCCATCAACGGCAACGTATCCAGGTGCTTCTTGGAATCAACACCGATCTTAAAGGGGCCGGATACAATGTCAACCAGTCGCTGATTGCCATTGGATCGGGACAATTCCTTGGGAAGGGATTCCTGGAAGGAACCCAGACAAAATATAATTTCGTCCCGGAACAAAGTACCGACTTTATCTTTTGCACCATCGGTGAAGAACAGGGATTTGTTGGCAGCACGATCGTTATCTGCCTCTTTATCGGTCTTTTTATCCGCCTCATCGTTGTCGCAGAACGACAACGTTCCCGTTTCAGCCGCCTATATGGATATGGGGTCGCTTCTATCCTGTTCTTTCATTTTGTTATAAATATCGGAATGACACTCGGGTTGGTCCCCGTGATCGGTATTCCGCTTCCTTTTATCAGCTATGGCGGCTCTTCCCTTTGGGCATTTACCTTATTGCTGTTTATCTTTATCCGTCAGGATTCTTACCGTTTCGAACTGGTATAACATCTGACAGACTATCGTTTTATGGCTCTCGAAGTCTATTTCCGGAGGATTGTCAAATAATAAGAAGACACCCTCGTTGTATTGTGAAATTATAACTTGATCCAAACCACTTGCATGGCATGAGGGCTCATTCCTGTGAGCCAGTCTTCGGGGCTAGAGCCATCCAGGTTCGCCCGGATGATTTTTCCGTCAGGATCTGAGCCTGAAATTTTGTACCCCCAGAAGAGTTTGTTCCGCTTGTTGTCGAGGGAGATGCCCCAGGTGGCTCTGGTTCCATAATCACCGATCTTTGTGAGGCCGGTGCCATCTAAATTGCACATGAAAACTCCATTTTCGGGAGCAACGGTTCCTTCAGAACCATAAAGGACCAGGTAAGCTTTTCCATTCTTGAAATCCATCTCTAATGCCGTCCCGTCAACATCGGGAATGATTTCTGTGAGCCCTGTTCCATCAAAATTCACCGACCAGAATCCGCCGCTGTAATCCGTTTTATCATTTACGAGGTAAATCTTGTTGGATTCCGGATCGTATTGCATGTCGATCGGGTATTCAGGCGGCTGACCTCCTGTATTGATAAATACTTCGGGATTTGTGCCATCGAGGTTTGCACGGTAGATCCCCCCGGTGCGGCCCCAGTAAATTTTATCCCCGAGTACGAAGATGGCTTCGGCATCTCCTACGATCTCCTGCCCGGGAACACTGGCATCCAGAATTTTCTGAGGATTTGTTCCATCTGCATTATACCGGTATATAGCCTGGTTGGAAAAATCGGTAATGTACACTTTCTTGTTTGTTGTATCAACGGCAATTCCATAAGGTCCGTCCAGATCGGCCGGGACGAAATCCTGGATCAGCGGCGGAGCATCATCCAGGATAACCATATGACCATTCCCGGGTTCGCCCCGCGTGGTATAATACAACACCTGCGTAAGACTGGCAAGCGAATCCTTGACATTGATGACCAGGTTTTTGACCTCCTGGTTATAATAAACAGAATTTACCGGGGTGCAGGTAAGTCTGACGTTGTATAATCCTGCGATTGTATAGGTAGTCTTAGGGTTGACTTCGGTCGAGGTCAGGCCGTTTCCGAAATCCCATAAATACCCGGTAGCATTTAAGGATAAATTAGTAAAATCAACTTCACATGGTGCGTATCCCTGGTTATTGATAACATAACTAAAATTGGCCACGGTACTGGCAGCAGGGGTGCCCATGTCTTTCTTTTTACATCCTGTTCCCAAATTCAGGATAAACAAGACTGAGACGAGATATAACAGATTTCTTTTCATGGTTTTTTCTACGTTAACAGGTTGAATAATGATCAATAACCGGGATTTTGAGTCATTAGTTGGTTGGTTTGAAGTTCGCTGAGCGGTATCGGGAAAAGGGTATAATCCTCATTGATTCCAAGTATTGCGGTTGCTCTTTTTGTTCTGACCAGGTCAAACCACCTTTGACTTTCAAAAGCAAACTCATGCCGGCGTTCGTTTTCAATTGCCAGTTTCAGTTCTGCGTAGGTAGTAGCTGTTGTGGGAGATAAGCCGGCCCGTGTCCTTAATATATTAATATCACTACGGACCGCTTCGATGTCTCCATTAGTAAAGGCCAGGGCTTCGGCGCGGATCATGTACATCTCAGCCAGGCGAAGAACGTAAACCCGGTCGGTTCCCGAAGTGACGTCTTTGTATTTGATCCCATAAGGCAGATTTTTCTCATCAAAGGTGATGGAAGCGTCAAACCTGACCGTATCGGAGGTTTGGAAACTCTGCACAAATGCGGCAGGAGGTGAAACCTCATACCGGCCGGTAAGGCTGACAGGAAAGAAATACTGGGCAAGGCGATTATAGTTCTGGGCATCAAAAATAACTTCGAAAATGGATTCTGTGACATTTTCATTGAACAGTTCAGCATAGGTCGGGGCAAGGATGAAACCACCTTCATTGATCACCTTATCGGCTTGGGCGATTGCCAGGGCGGCAATGGCTGGATCGTTGGTGTATTGGAATTGCGCAAGATAGACCCTTGCCAGTAAAGCAGTTGCACTGAAAGCGCTGGCCCGTCCCAAGGATCGGGTGGCCGGAAGTATTCTTTCTGCCTCTAAGAGATCAGCGACAATCTGAGCATAAACATCGGGCACGGAGTTGCGTGCCTGGTTTATGGTGCTGAGGTCGAGCGTAGGTTTGGTTTTTATTGGAATTCCCCCGAAAAAGCAAAGAAGGTTGAAATGAGACAAAGCACGGAGAAAAAGTCCATCTCCGGTATACATATTACGTTCGTCAGCAGTCATCTCAATGTCAGCAATGCGTATGAGCACATTGTTGACCCGGTTGATACAATCGTAATTGGCTGACCAGATCCCATCAATTATAGCATTGTCGGAAGCAATAAGGTTGTCGGCAATCTGGAGGTAATCACGGGTCGTCCCGGTCCATATCAGATTATCAGCAGCAAGATCTTCTACGATGACATGGTTGCGACCGTAACTGCCGACGGAATGTAAGGAATAATAGGCTCCGGTGATGGCATTGTCCACCCCTGATTTATCCTTGATAGCCACATCAGCCGAGACGGAATCTGTAGGCTGAATATCCAGCATCTTGGTGCAGGACATCGTTGCAGCGGCGAGAAAAATCAGTATATATGATATCTTTTTCATTTTTTTCAGCGTTAAAAGTTAAAAAACAAAGCTTAATCCAATCAGAAATGTGCGCGATTGGGGGTAAGTGAAGAAGTCTGTTCCGATGATGATATTGCTGGAACCCCCATAATAATTTACTTCGGGGTCCATCCCGAAATAATTAGTGAACGTGTAAAGGTTCTGGACGGTGGCATAGACTTTTGCAGACTTCATACCGATTTTTTTGATCCAGTTTTTGTTAAAATTATAGCTCAGCGTAATATTCTTTACCTTGAGAAAAGAACCATCTTCAATGAACCGTGATGATATATATGAATCACCAACCCTGGGGAACTGAGTGATATCGCCTGGTTTTTGCCACCGGCCGATCATCCGGGTCGTCTGGTTGTCTTCGCCGGTTCCTGATTCCAGATAGATCAGCGTTCCGTTGAAGATATCATTTCCATAGACTGCCTGGAGAAAAATAGAAAGCTCAAAAGATTTGTAGCTGAATACGTTGGTAAATCCGGCTGTAAAATCAGGGTTTGGATCGCCAGTTTTTATGCGATCGGCAGAAGTGATAATACCATCTTGATTGATGTCCTCATAAACCAGATTCCCTGTTGTCGGGTCAACACCCAGGCAGTTTAGACCATAGAAAATACCAATCGGTTCGCCAACTTCGACGCGGTTTCCGCCGCGACCCATATTGTCAATCGGTTGACCTTCATAAAGACTCAGTACCTTGTTGCGGTTCATTGCATAATTAAGCGAAGAGGTCCAGACAAACTCCTTGTCGATATTTACCGTATTTAACACGATTTCGAGCCCTTTATTCTCAAGTTGCCCGATATTGGATGAGATGGTGGTAAAACCGGTCGAGGAAGGGATCGGCCTGTCAAGAAGAAGGTCTCTTGTGTGGTTGTAATACACATCAAAATTCAGGTTAATTCTGTTCCTGAATAACGATAAATCAAACCCCAGCCCGGTTTGAGAGGTGGTTTCCCATTTCAGGTCAGGATTGGGCAACTGGATGGGGGCGATTCCTGAAAGACCTCCATAATTGTATCCGGCGCCGTAAAGACCCAGAGAGGCGAAATCACCGATGCCATCATTACCAGTGTACCCGTAACTTACCCTTAACTTGAGTTCATTGATCCAGGTGACACGTTTGATGAAGGGCTCTTCCGACATGCGCCAGGCAAAAGAACCTGCCGGGAAATATCCATAATGATTATTGGCGCCGAATTTTGAGGACCCATCGGCCCGGGCAGTCAGGGTGACGATGTATTTGTATTTGTAATTGTATTTGAGCTGCCCGAAGTAAGAATTCAGGATCCGGTCGAGGGCCGTTGCAGAAGCGGTACGAATGGTACCGGCCGAAACGAGATATTGGAGATTATCATTCGGAAAGTTAATGCCTTCGATATAGGTAGTCCGGTTGGAATATTTCTCAAAACTTTGGCCGATCAGGATATCAACATTGTGTTTTTTATTAAACTCATTGACATATTGGAGTACATTGTTGACGGTGATGTTGCTGGCATAATTGGTCCCTTCGATACCCAGACCGTTATACTTTTTGCCCTGACGGGTAGTTGTGGGATCGTAACTGTGCTCTCTGAGATTGTAAATGTCGACACCGAATTTCGAAGTAAATGAAAATCCTTCCAAAAACTTATATTCGACGTAAACATTGCCCCCGGTCCGATTGGTGTACGCTTTGTTCACCGATTCCTTGGCAATGGCAACCGGGTTTGCATAAGACATGGACTCATCGTATTTTCCGCTGGAATCATACACAGGGTAGATGGCAGGAATTGACATGGCGTTCGGTAAAGGGCCGTTCAGGGTTGCGTCGCCCTCTACCCTGGCATTTTTTGAGTAGGTAATACCAACACCGCCCCCGATGGTAAGGTTGGGCAGGATCTTATAATCTGCGTTGATACGGCCGCTGTAACGTTGATAGGATGTTCCCTTTACAACGCCGCTCTGGTCATAATAATTTCCCGAGATGAAAAGGCGGAATTTATCGTTACCGCTGCTGACGGAAAGTTCTGTATTCGCAGTAGGGGCTGTCATCAGGATCTCACTCATCCAATCGGTGTTGATCCCCTGGACATTGGTCCCTTTATATTCATTCCATTCATCGGCATTCATCATCGGGATGATTCGTTCTTTTGGTAAGGTCTGCCACCCATAGCTGAGGTTCAGCGAAACATTCGTCTTGCCACGGCTTCCTTTCTTGGTAGTGATCAGGATGACCCCGTTGGAAGCCCGTGCACCGTACACTGACGTTGCAGAAGCGTCTTTCAGAATGCTTATCGATTCTATGTCATTGGGGTTGATATCTGTCATGGCATTGAGTTCCTGGCCGCTCATGCCCACCTGGGAATATTCCCCGGTAATGGCAGGTATCCCATCGATGACGATCAGGGGTTGATTGCTGGCGTTAATGGAGCTCCCTCCCCTGAGCTTGATTATGTTCTGACCACCGGGTGTTCCCGACTGTGTAACGACAGTAAGTCCCGCCGTCTGACCCGACAAAACCCCGTCGATGGTGCGGATCGGGATATTTTTGATCTCATTTTCATTCACCACCTCAACCGAGCCGGAAATCAGCTTCTTGCTGGAGGTGCTGTACCCGATTACAACCAATTCGCCGAGCGATATGTCCTGGTCGCTCATTTTAACATTGATCACATTCTGTTTGTTCACCAGAATTTCCTGGGTCTGCATGCCGACAAAGGAAAAAACCAACACCCCTTTTGCAGGCGCCTTGAGTGAATATTTGCCGTTGATGTCGGAAGTTGTTCCTAGTATACTCCCCTTAATTAGAACAGTAACTCCCGGAATCGGCGAATTATCATCAGAGGAGATGATCGTTCCGCTCACAGAGATGTCCTGCGCAACAAGGTTCTGGAGGAGTAAACTAAACAATAGTAACAAATAGTAGTGTTTTTTCATAGGTTTAACTTTTGTTAATATTTATTATTCATTGGGGTAACGGAGATATGAACCGGGGTGATATCCAACATAATGTTGGTCACGGTATAATGATTTTCTTCATTTGGCGCAATGGTACAATACCCTTCAAATAAAGAAGTTTTACGAAGAGTGATCAGGAATCCTGTAGTATTGTTTATTAACGAAATATTCTGAATGGTATCAGTCGCTTTATTATCTGCCAGGTGAATGCTATATAGGTCGCGGAATGAAGTCTGATAACCTGATAATATTCCATCCTGACTGTAATAATGATCCTTGTGATGTTCTTTCCCCTTGGTGGATTGCTTTCCTTCAGCAGGCATGACAATACCGGTTGTAAAATCGTAGGAGTCGCCTTCTTCGAGATAGCTCAAAGAAATGTTCTCAATGACAGGTAGGTTCTGAGCATAGAAAATCCGGGCATTTGCGGTATTAAGGATGGTAACGCCTGCAGCGCCGGCGACAATCATCCTGTCTTGTTTGCTGTTATATATCAGGGCTGTGTTTTCATCAATGCCAAAACCTAATGATCCTCCTTTTTTATCACCAAACTCCTGGCTTCCTTCTTTTTTATTGCCCATCAGGGTCATAACGAGCCGCCCGATCCGCGCCCTCGCATTGAAATGCTGATCGACCAGTCCGTGAGGGAAAAGACCAAGTCCTTTGGTTACTAAAACCCCCTGGCCTTCGGGGAAATCATCTCCCGAATAATTTGTGATAATACCATGGCTCAACGCTGCAATACTTGTCCCTCCCCCAATCATGACTTCACTCATGATGGCAGCCCCGGCGCTGGAGCCTCCTATTACGCCACCTGAATGATAAACTTCCCATACCGCTTCGAGAACGGGAGTATTGCTGCCGTCGGAACGGATTAACATTTTCATCGTTCTCATCTGGTCTCCACCTGTGAACCAGACAGCAGAGCATTTCCTTACAAGCTCAGCCAGGCGGGAGTTATTCCCGTTGTTCTTCCATTCCGATTCGTTCATATTAGTAGTGCTGTCGTCATCGACCATGGCCACAGGGATCAGGTTTATGTTTTCGGGTTTAAGTCCATAAGAGATTAGGATGTCCCTGAAATACACGTAAGACTGCATAGGGGCGCCACTCGCTGACGGGATCACGGCAAAGGTGGCATTTTCAGCTCCTCCGGCAAGGCTAATCAACTGAAGATAAACACTCTTGTTGTTGGCCTCCAGCCCTCCTCCAACAATCACAAGGTTCCCCTGAGATAGCGTCTGACTGACAGAACCAAAGGATAAAAGAAACACTGATGCTTCCAGAAAGAAGTTAAGACTTCTCATGTTTCCCGCTTGATTTGAGTTTTTCGATAATTATCGTTTAATAAATTTTGAAGTGACTGATGATTTGTTATTTCTGTCTTTGAATAAATATGCTTGATCTTATGAATTAACAGATTGCAGTAAAATAATTTATTAGCGAAAATATAAAATAATAAGTACTAAACAAGGAAACAGATATCATTTTTTCTCAATTTTGCTGATTAAAACCTCGAACCATGCTGACACTCTTTAAAAATGCCACCATATATGGACCGCAATATTTAGGGATAAAAGATTTATTGACCGGGGGTAATACTATCCTGGCACTGAATGATCGTATTGATCCTCCTGCCGGTGGTGATGTGGAAATTATTGATTGTACCGGGCTCTGGGTTGTGCCAGGACTTATCGATTCCCATGTTCATATTACCGGGGGAGGGGGTGAAGGAGGCCCGGCCAGCAGGATGCTCGAACTCCAATTGAGCATGATGCTTGAGGCAGGAGTTACTACAGTAATAGGATGTCTTGGGACCGACGGGATTACCCGGACGGTGGAAAGTGTACTGATGAAGGTTAAATCTTTACGTGCTCAAGGTGTCTCAGCATGGATGTACACCGGGGCATACCAGGTTCCATCCCCTTCAATAACCGGAGATATCGCGAAAGATATTGCCCTGTTCGAAGAGATCATCGGAGTTGGAGAAGTGGCCATTTCTGACCATCGTTCCTCGGTCCCTTCTGTTGCTGAATTGGCGCGGATTACAGCTCAGGCCCGTGTGGCAGGAATGATCGGCGGGAAAGCCGGAATCGTCAACATGCATATGGGAGACGCTAAGGATCCTTTCAGGCCGATCCACGATGTGGTTGCCAGTACCGAAATGGGCTACAGGCAGTTTATACCAACCCATTGCAACCGGAACCCTTACATTTTCGAAGATGCCAAAGAATATGGTAAAAAAGGCTACGTGGATATCACCACCAGCTCCTATCCGTATGATAAGGACGTGGAGATAAAACCATCGGTGGCCTTGAAACAACTCCTTGAGTCGGGAGTTCCGATAAGTCATATCACCTTTACCTCCGACGGATGTGGTTCTCTTCCCAGCTTCGATACTGAGGGGAGACTGGTGAAAATCGACATGGGGCTTCCATCTTCTATAATACGGGAAATCAAAGAAGCCGTTCAGGAAGACAAAATTCCATTGGAGACCACGCTGAGAGTGGCTACCTCCAGTCCCGCAGATATCCTGAAATTAACAGGGAAAGGGTATGTCAAGGAAGGTTACGATGCCGATCTTTTATTGCTTGATAAAGACTTCAATATTGTGCACCTGATGGCCAAAGGAAAGATCATGAACCGGTGACCTGAATAATAAATTGTTATATGTGTAAATTTTACTTCTGTACCCTTGTTTTGTGGTTGTCATGGACGACCCTGCAGGCACAAAATACGCCCCCTGCAATAACCCCGCCTTCTATGGGCGATTTTACGGGCATCCAATCCTTTCTTTCTTCCGGCTGGATGGAGGGACGTGAAGCCGGTGCCAGAGGTGGATTCCTGGCGGCAGATTTCATTGCCACCATGATGCTGGTGAACGGATTGCAACCGTATGGTGATTTATACAGGCCCATCGATCCGGGTTCTTCTCTGCCTCCTGAACAGAGGAGCTACTTTCAGAATTTTGAATTGCTGCGGGTTCAGGTCGAAAAATCTTCCCTGACATTGATCCTCTCTGCACCGGAGGGGGAATCCTCCGTGATACTCACTCCCGGAATCGACTATGAAATCAACTCAGTCCCAGTGAGTATGGAAGCAGAAGCACAGGTTGTATTTACCGGCTATGGTATTGAATCCCCGGGTAAGGGTTACGATGATTACTGCAGAATGGATGTCCGTAATCGCATTGTCGTGATTTTAAATGGATTTCCCGGATACGCCGACACCACTTCTGCTGCATGGAAAAAGCTGGGGAAAGATTTCCCTCAGGAATTCTCCGAATTATCTACAAAACTCCGTATTGCCGAAAAACATGGTGCAGTGGCGGTGATTGTCATTGATCAACGCGATAGCAAAAATCCTTACGATCGTTCACTGCATAACCAGGATGTGGTGAACAGCGCCATGAATTCAACCAAACCATCCGATCCCGAATATGAGGATTCTGAATATTATATCCCTGGCGATACCGGTATGATAAACATTCCTTGCTTCATATTGGGAGCAAATGCCACCCGGTTACTTCTCAAGGAAACCGGGATCGATCTGTCCGGATTTGAAAAAAAAGCAGCCCGCGACATAGCTCCGGCCTCCCAGGTGATTAAGGGTAAAAAAATCAGGTTATCCGTCACGGTTGAAAAGGAGGCAATGGCCATGCGAAATGTGCTGGGAATGGTCCGGGGTATGGACACGAACAGATATATCATTGTGGGTGCCCATTACGATCACCTGGGTACCCGGAAAGAAGTGGTTTACAACGGGGCCGATGACAATGCTTCGGGGGTTTCCGGAATGCTTGCATTATCCCGGAAATGGGTGGAGTATAGAGAAAAACCATCCTGCAACATCATTTTTGCTGCATGGACGGCCGAAGAAAAAGGAGTTCTGGGAAGTGACTATTTTGCCCAACATTCTGAACTGGTTCCTGACAAGTTATCTGTTGTCTTCAATATGGATATGATTTCACGGAGCGCTTCCGAAGATACCGCCAGGAGGAAGATCAGCATCGGAACATTGCCCGTAAGCGAGGATTTGAAAAATATCGCCAGGAAAAGCAATGCACAACTGAAACATCCCTTTACCCTCGATCTCTGGGATGTAACTGGCCATTCGGGAAGTGATTATGGTCCTTTTGCCGCCCGGAAGATCCCTGTAATGACTTTCTTCGCGGGATTTCATGATGATTACCACACCCCCCGGGATGTGGTCGTTAAAACCGATCCGGGAAAAATGGAGCAAATCCTGAAAATTGTCAATGATTGCATCCGGGAAACGACCGAGAATCCCCCCCTCAGGTAAATAGTTTATTAACCTTTCTGTGCTATACTTCTCAACGTAACGTTGTCAAGCATTCTCATATTCACCTCCACACCGATGCCCGGTTTGGTCGGAACATCCATGGTGCCATCCGGATTGACCACAAATTCCGGTTCCACGATATCTTCCTTATAATACCGTTTGCTTGCCGAAATATCACCTGGCAGGGTAAAATTGGAAAGTGAAGCCAGCGCAACATTGCCAGCCCTGCCAATCCCTGATTCGAGCATGCCGCCGTGCCATACAGGAATGTTCTTGCCGGCACAGTAATCATGGATGAGTTTTGATTCTGTGAAGCCCCCTACACGTCCGGGTTTGATATTAATCACCCTGCAGCTGTCCATTTCGATGGCGGCCCGGGTGTCGTCGAGCGAATGAATGCTCTCATCGAGACAGATGGGTGTTTTGAGTTCGCGCTGAAGCTTTGAATGATCAAATATATCCTCATACCCCAGTGGTTGCTCGATTAGCACAAGGCCGTAATCGTCCATCTTTTTAAAGATCCCGATATCCTCCAGGGAGTATGCTGAGTTGGCGTCAACCTGTAACATTAACCCCGGAAACTCCTTACGGAGCGCTTCCACAAACTGCAAATCGAAACCCGGAGCAATCTTGATCTTTATCCGCTTATACCCATCGGATAGATATCCCTGAACCTTCTTCAGGAGTTCGGCAACGGACGACTGTATCCCGATGCTTACCCCGACATCCACTTTTTTTCGGGTACCGCCAAGCATCTCTGAGAGGGATATCCCCTTGGTTTTGGCAAAGGCATCCCATAAAGCCGCTTCAAGACCGGCTTTGGCCATCATATGCCCACGGACTTTCGCGTAACCCGCAATGGCATCATCAATACTCCCGATGTCTTTTCCTAATACGGAGGGTATTAAAAAATCCCTCAGGATATGCCAGGCTGTCGGGACCGTTTCATAGGAATAAAAGGGAGTGCCTTCGGCCACGCTCTCACCCCATCCTGTAACACCGTCAGCATCGACCCTGACAATAATATGTTCTTCATCATATTCCGTACCCATCGAAGTTACAAACGGGCTGACCAGAATCATTTTAATGTGCCGGAGTTCAATTCGTTCAATTCTCATATCATTTTGGTTTTAAAAAAGTAAAATAAATTATTTTCATTTTTTCATAACACGTAAAACAGGGTAAGGCTGCCCACTCTTTAAAAGGAAGGAGAATTTTTCATACGTTGACAATCCAAGCATCGACTTCGGTTCCAAGGCCAGGACCAACATGTTGCCTTTCAGTTGAGCAGTCGTGATAAATATATAACCGGTGTCTGAAATGGTTTCCTGAAATTCCAGCAAGGCGACCTGTGGATTAACTATAATGTCTCCTTCAAAATCAATAGAGTCGATGCCCGTGACAAAATATTGTTCAATTTTATTTTCAGGGGATTGGGTAAACGGAATTTGGTTGAGAGATTCCCGGACAGCCCATTCAACTAAAGCTGGAACCTCTTTGGGTATTAAATATCCCACAGGCTTCTTTACATCATATAAAGATTTTACGAAAGGGCGATAATCCTTTACATTGATGATCGAATCTTTACCTGAAAAGTAAGAAAATAATGAAATTGGGAGTTTTTGTCCGTTCCCGATATGTTCCGATTGAACAGATATTTCCTGATCTGAACTTCCCGAAATTATTTTTTTTCTTTCTGCAACAACAAGGTTTTTGATTTTATCCTTGTGTAAGAAAACATACTCCAGTAATCCGCGCATGCCGGTCATCTGACCTTCAGCCCGATGCTGAAGGTTCTCGATGGAGTCATCTTTTCCGTTCATCCCTTCCTGGATAAAGGAAAAGGTGTTCTGAATCCCGAAACTCTGGCGTCCATCATTGATATCAAACGTACTGTGCCGGAAATATGCAACCCCAGGCGGGCCACCGGGACAGTATGTGAAGGAAGAAAAATTTCTTGTATTCAGATAATGAAAAATAAATGGGAGATATCCATTATTGGACAAATTCCGGATGTTTTCTGATACGTTGAGATTGGTGGTGGCTCCAACCGTGATATCTGAATTTTTTCTGTATCCGTACTTTTTCCACTCCTCTCCAAAGGGCGAATATTCATGGATATCAATGGTGACTTCGAATAGATACTTGTCAAAAATCTGATGCAGGGCGATCGTTTCAGGTTCGGTCAGAATCAGGTGATTTCGATTCAGGTCAACTCCATTGGCGTTGCGTCTTGTATTAATTTCCGACCCGTCGGGATTAACCTGTGGAACCAGTACAAGATCAATTTTATCAAAAAGATAGCGGTTTTCCGGCTTTAAAAGTTCCCGGGCAAGAAGCAATGCGCCTTCCTTTCCCGATTGTTCATTTCCATGTTGCTGAGCGAAGATGAAAACCTTTATCTTCGATTTATCATTCGAAAAATGTGAGGAGGAAAACATCATCCCATAAATATTCCTGCCTTTCACCGTTTGTCCGATGACTTCAATTTTCAGCAGCCCGGACTCTTTCTCGAGTTGATGAATATACCACGATAATTCGTCATAGGAAGTAAGGGTTTTAAAGTGGTTTTTCACAGGAGGAGGAATGGTTGCCTGGGCTGAAATCAGAGCAGCATAAACCTGGAACACAGCTAAAAATATGATTCTTAATTTCATCCTATAACCATTTTGTTTCTCAATGATATACAAAGAAAAGCACCGGAGGGATCAACAGCAGACAGCCAAGGATCAGAAAGATGACAGATAAAGGTAACATGAACCTGAGCCATTTATCATACGGGATATTCCCGATGGCAAGGATACCCATGGTAACGCCGCTGGTTGGAAAAATATTAGTAAATAATCCGTCGCCTAACTGGTAAGCCAGAACCGCTGTCTGACGGGTAAGACCGATCAGATCGCTCAGGGGTGACATCAAAGGCATAGTAAGGGCAGCCTGCCCTGATCCGGAAGGGACAAAGAAATTCATGAAGCCCTGAAAGAAGAACATCATCTGAACCGAGATCACTTTGGGAAATAGATCCATGGTCCCCGCAATCCCGTTCAGCATAGTATCAATGATTTTTCCATCGGTTGCCACGATCAACATCCCCCTGGTAAGGCCAATGACAAAAGCCGCGGTCATCATGTCGCGGGCACCTTCAAGAAAAGCTCCTACGGTCGTATTGGAGGGAAGGCGGAAAAAGAGGGCTGTCAGCAGTCCCATGGCAATGAATAATCCTGCAATTTCATTGATGTACCAGTTCCAGATGTTCACCCCGACAATGAGCATGATGATGGATAAAAAGAAGATGATCAGCACCAGTTTTCTTTTCGGGGTGAAGGCAAGATCTTCGGCGGTTTGAAAGGTCGTCAGATCCCTTTTGCGGTCTATTTCATACACCAGGCTGCGTTTCGGGTTCTTCTCAATTTTCCGGGCATACAGCATGACAAAAGTGATCGCTGCAACCATGATTACCAGCCAAACTACAATCCTGTACTCCCATCCGCTGAATACCGGGATCTCGGCTATGCCCTGGGCGATCCCGATGGTAAAAGGGTTGCTGAAAGCACCGGCAAACCCTGATGCAGCCCCGATAAACGGAATTGCAATCCCGGTAAGGGAATCGTACCCCAGAGCGATGGCCAGCGGAATGGTGATCAGGATAAAAACCATCACCTCTTCACACATGCCAAAGGAAGCTCCGGCCAATGAAAAGAGGAACATGATAATAGGAATGATGAATTTCTTGATTGCGGGATTCTTCCTGGTAGCTTCAAGGATACTGGATAGTCCGGCATTGATCGCCCCGGTCTTGTGAACGATCCCAAAAGCGCCACCGATCAGTAATACAAAAGCTATGATCTGCGAGGCAGATATCATCCCTTTGATGGGAGCAGTGAACAGTTCCATGAATCCCTGAGGCTTCGGATCCACCTGGTGGTACGTTCCCGGAACCACGACCTGGCGACCTTTATACTCGTGACGTTGAAATTCACCGGCCGGGATGATCCATGTTAGAATCAAAAAAAGAATCAGGATGATTGAGACAATGATCAAGGTGTGCGGGATCTTTTTCTTTTCCATTGGCTAAGATGTTACGGAGGTAAAGGGAGAATGTGCAAATTTATTTTTATTTTTTATTCAGTTATTTCAAAAAATTTTATTTTTATTCAAATTTAGTATCTTTGTCTAAACAGATGTCAAACCAAAAATCCCAAACCCTATGAAAAAAAATTTACTTTTTCTTGCAGTTATGTTGCTATTCATTACAGAAAGCTATTCCCAGGCATCTTTTAATACGGGTGCTGTGATGGTTGATGTAAACGAATATGGCAGAATACAGCTTTTTACTACTGACGAAATAATTCAACTGGGTCGAGCATCGATTTTAGTCGGAACTTCATCCACCTCCGTATTTGACTACCAAAATGATGCTGGAACATTGGATCCGACAATATTGGTTACTAATCCTTTATTGAGTGATTATGAAATCTATGGTTCCTTTAACAACTCTTATTCGTCATTACCTCCTGATGTAATTGTTAAATTGAATGCTTACGGCTGGAATAGCGACGGCTACATCATTGTTAAATTCAATATAGAGAATAACGAAGCGAATTCCGTCGATGCTTCAGCTGGTTTAGACATAATTCCATATTTAAACGAGGAATACGGATTCGATTCTGTATCGTATAATAGTGCAGATAAAGTTATCCGGTTTCACAGAGGTTCTCAGGTAAATATGGGAATGAAGCTCCTCTCAGATACATTGTCGTCCCTCTATTCATTTGAATGGTATGAGGACTATTCTGTAGATTCAAGTTACTGGAATTGGATGCATTCCGGGTCGTTGCAGCCTTTATATGCTTCAAGTACGGCTGACGGACCGGTTACAATTACTTCGCAGCCTTCGGTTACCTTAGCTCCGGGGGCATCATTTAATGTGTATTATGCCTTAGCACTCGGAACTGATGAGCAAACCATGTTATCCGCCATTTCGGCAGCGGCACAAAAGTATCAGTCAGTATTCTCTTCCGTTGAAGATATTGAATACTCCTTAAATGGATTCAACCTCGGACAAAATCATCCTAATCCCTTTAATTATTCAACGACGATCAGTTATAATTTGCCAGCTGATGGGTCCGTAAGTTTAAAGATTTATAATATTATAGGAAATGAAGTGGCTACTTTGGTAAATTCAAAGCAAACAAAAGGTTCATATACCATTCAATACAATGCAAATGATTTAACCAGCGGTGTGTATTACTACAGGCTTAAGTATAATGATCAAGTCAAATCAAATAAAATGTTCTTGATCAAATAATCAGAATTTATGTGAGAAATTTAATGCAGGCAGGTCCTTTGACCTGCCTGCTTCATTTATGGGAATCACCTTCTGTTGCTTTCAATGATAATGAATTTAACCTCATCCGGGTCAGATCTCTTCAATCTTTTCTTTATAAATAATTCCCCTTTCTTTTAGCCCTTTCAATAAATAATCAACACATTCCTTGTGCCGACCAAGATGCTCGGGAACAGTAAGTCCTTTATGGGTGTATATCCCATCCGCAATCATTCTCAATGCAACCGTAGCGGTATATCCTGTAGTGCGGGCCATGGAATGGATCTTTGAAACCGGATCATATTTGTCGATCAGATCCCAGGTATAGCGAAGGCGTTTCCTATCCTTCTTTCCTTCAACCATTACCTGCATCACCGTAATATCCGATTCTCCTTCCTTCAGTTTCCATTTAGGGAAAAGGAGTTTGGAGGTTAAGTCGAGAGGCTTTATTTTAACACCATTGACCAGGATCTCTTCTTTACTGAAAAATCCTGTTTCGCGAAGCACCCGCATCTTTTCAATATGACCCGGATATCGAAGGGTTTTTTCTTTCATATCCGGACATTTAACGGTTAGTGCGAGTGATCGTAATCCGTCGGTATTGAAGGCTTCCAATGTTCCGATGCCCGGAAAATCAAGCAACTCCGGGTCCGATAGCGCTGGTTTAATAATTAACTTTCCGTTTTCGATGTATCTTGCAGGACGTGTATATTCCTCAATCACATCGGCCGGCGAGAATACGGCTTTGTATTCATAGGGCCATTCCCTTATTTCAGGAAGACCACCTACGTAATAGAGCACTTTTTCCGTTTCATCCAAAAGATGGTCGGCATATCCGATCAGTATATTACACATTCCGGGGGCGACACCGCAATCCATAATGGCGGTGACATTATTCTTTTTTGCGACTTCGTCCAAAGTAAATGGATCCTCGATGAAAAAAGCAATATCCACTACATTCTTCCCTGCCTCAATGATGGATTTCAACGTCTGAAATCCCATAAAACCGGGAACGGCATTGATGACGAAGTCGTATCCGGAAACTAATTTTCTGATTTCCTCTTCTGAGGACAAATCCTTCATAATGGTCTTTATGGGATAACCGTCTGAAAGTTTTAGTAACGAATTCTTGTTAATGTCAGCCACCGTAACCCGGAATTTCGGATCCCTGGCCAGGTCAATAGCCATGGGGCCTCCAACAAGACCGGCACCTAAAATAATTATGTCCATAGTTATATGCTTTATTTTATGTTTTTAAAAAGTATGGGCACCCGTAGAAACTAATCTCAAATCAATAGTTCGATCAAAATTACGCTATTTCTGATAGTAACTTTCCCCGGTATTTTTTCTTATACTAATTTCTTCTCCTGCCAAATCATAAATTTCTTCAATAAAGGAAACAACTTTCAGAAAATCTTGTTTCCCGAAACGAAAATCAATAGAAACTTTCAGTTATTTGAAATATTATTGAACTTCCGGTTGTCCCTCTTCTTATATCTTCTTCCTGCTTTTATATAACTTATACCCCCCGTAAGCGCTACCCAAAACAAGCAGGATCCCGAGGCCTCCGTCGATGGGGGCGCCTTTCCCCTGGTTTCCTCCCAGATTATGCCCCCCCTGAGTGCCCCCGTCAGGTGGCGGAGGAGGCGGATCGGCAGCATAGGCCTGGTTATAAAATATAAGCCCGGTTCCAAGCAATAGTCCCAAGAAAAAAAGCTTTTTAATCCTTTTCATATTTCTTTTGTTTATTATTCTTCTTTCTGTCATCCCCGGTTTCCCGGTCTAAATCCGGAAATTCCGGCTTAATATAAAAACACCTTGCCGTTATATATTCCATTGTCTGTCAGCAAGGCCACGACGTAATAACCTGTAATCCCATCCATGGGGATCAGGATAAGGTTATTGTTGACTTTTAAATGCTTTATCGTCTGGCCGACTAAATCGTAAACATACACCTCTCCCTTGAGAATTTCAGTCGAGTTACTGCGGATAACGATGGTTTTTTCGTAGGAATAAATGGTCACCGGATTGGCTTTCGCACCATCATCGATTCCGTAAGGACCGTCAAAACTTAGTTTCAGCCGGTTTGCCTGATCATCCGGACTGGCGCTGAATGTGTAAACATTGTTGTCATTCAGCGTCTGGATCGTACCCGTTTTCAGATCTTCCAGTATGACACTTTTTGCTGTATAAAAACTTTCTAATCCGCTTACCGTTAAGGTATATCCAGCCGAAACTCCTGCCTTGACCCCGAGGTTCACCACCGAAGTTTCATTTACCGACGGCATTCGGTCAATAGAGTAATTAACCCCGTCCTTGATTGAGTATATTTCCGGAGCTTCCTGCTCCATGCTCCATAATTTCTGTGAACCCTCGTCTTCAAAGGCGGGATTCACCTTTACGATCATTTCATCGTTATAGCTATTGGCATTGGTTGTAAGTTTTAAGCGGAGCATATTATTAGCGTCCCCTGTTCCTTTTAGCCAGGATTGTATGGAGTGTACCCGGATCGAATTATCCATTGAAAGAGTCCCGGAAGATGCTGCGTTTATAAAAAATCCCTGCATAGGTGCAATGTAACGGGTGGTTCCAAGTGTGCCCTCTTCGCCAGGGGTGGAATTACAAACCCCGTAGTTACCGGCACTGCCAACATAGATCCAGTAATCGTAACCAGAGCCACTGGTTGTAAGTGTTGAACGTGTCCACCCGGTGGTGGCTTGCCAGTCGACAGAGGAAGGATATGGATTTCCGACAAGGTTCCAGGAGTTGGCGCCTTTCGTGATTGCACGGGAGATCTCTCCGGTATTCAGTGCACCTGTGAAAGAATGAGTTTCCGGGGAGCCGGTCGTCCAGGCGTCTTTGTAAGATGTCAGGTATCCTCTGCCGATTGTGACGGCAGGGGGTGCTACCCCAAAGCCGGCATTGCTGCCAGGTTCATCAACATTCCGGCTATTGTAAGACCCGGTCGCATCCTGCCGAAGGTTAATCCAGTATAGCTCAGTTTCCGTATCTGCATTCGGGTTCCAGTAATAAAAATCCCAGTTATAATCAGGACCGGCTCCGAATGAAAGTGGAATCCCGGTAGGCTCGGGAGAAAACTCAGGCCAGATTACCTGGGCAGAAACCGGTGAGGAGAGAAAATGCCATGTGAAATCGTTGGGAATATACCGCTGAACGGTTTGGATCCCATTAAAAGTTACATTCCCGGAGGAAGTGTTCTGATCCAGGAAAGAACCGGTCACCGTTGCATCCGATTTGACAGTAATCCCCGCTGTGCCGGTTGTGGCGAGCTTGGCTCCGTTCTGAACCGTAAACCTGGCTCCCGGTTGAATAGTGATGCCCTGGCCGGAAATGACACTTGAAGCCATTATCAGGGAAATCCAGAGAGATATGTTGAGTTTTGTTTTCATCGGTTAAATATTTTGTTAACACAGTTCGGGTTCAAGAGTGCTTCTTCAAGCGGTGGTTTTATCCTGAATTCTTTAAAACCGTAGAATAACCCTTGCCAACTGACCCATTTCTGCCGATTTTACACAATATCCGATTTCTCTTGAATGTAATTCAAAGGTACTCGAAGGGGTAGTCGAAAAATCCCCAATGCCATCCTGAGAACTATGGATTCGTACAATATCTCCTTTTGCAGGCGTATCATCCGAAAAGGGAAGCACTTCCGCAATTCCTGAGATGACAATCCATCCCTCGGAACCATCACTTATATCGTCATAAGCCACCCCCATGACAATGGCATCAGTACTTGTTGCCAGGACCACTGCGTTATCATCAATCGTTGATGCTTTTACCAGTACTCCTTTCGATATCGTACTCCCGGTTTTGTTGCTCATCCTTATCGCCAATCCGCCCAGCGGGGTGAAGATGACATTCTGAACGACCGAATCGGAGGGAGCAACATCCTTTCCCTTGTATGGGCCGGAGACAACGAAGGAGCACCATCCTTCTGATGTATAGTATCCGTAAAATTCATTGTTCGAAAAATAATACATTAACCCGCTGGTCTTGGAAGAAACGGCGTATTCTTCATCACGAATCCTTGGCGGAAGAAATCCTTTCGCCTGCCCGACCGTGGAAGAAGAACTTACATCCAGCATGGCTCCGGATGAAACTCCAGGGTTGGTTTGATCGGAAATGGCTACCCCCTGCCCAAAAGAAAAGAAAATGATGAAAGAAAAAAATGCAATCAGCGTCACTTTAGTTTTCATAAGATAATATTTAGATGGTTTGAATAAATGGAAATGTTTGTCATGATTTGAAACAATAGACCAATTTTCTCCGGAAGAAGTTGCCAAGAAGTGGGCCACAGGTGATTTATTTTTGAACAATGCAAAGATCCCTTTTTACCTGTTTTCACTTACGATCTGTCCGTCGAACAGGTTGATGATCCTCCGGCTGAATTTAGCGTCGCGCTGGTTATGGGTCACGATAATGATGGTGGTTCCTTTTTCATTCAAATCGGTCAGCATACGCATGACCTCCTCTCCGTGAGCGGAGTCAAGATTACCGGTCGGTTCATCGGCCAGGATAAGTGATGGATTGGCAACAACAGCTCTGGCCAGGGCCACGCGTTGTTGCTGTCCGCCGGAGAGCTGTGCCGGAAAATGTGTTCTGCGATGGGAAATCTCGACCCTGGCCAGAACCTGATCTACCCGTTTCTTACGATCCTTTGGCGACATGCTCAGATATAATAATGGAAGTTCAACATTTTCAAAAACGCTCATCTCATCGATCAGGTTGAAATTCTGGAAAACGAAACCGATGTTCTGCTTGCGCAATTTCGACCGCTGCCGTTCCGATAACGAACTGACAAATTGTTCCAGAAAATAATATTCCCCGGTTGTGGAACCATCGAGTAATCCAAGAATATTGAGCAGAGTCGACTTCCCACATCCCGAGGGGCCCATTATAGCTACAAATTCTCCTTTTTTCACTTCGAAACTTATACGACTGAGCGCCGTCGTCTCTATTTCATCGGTCCGGAAAACCTTCGACAAGTTTACTGTTTTGATCATGGTAAATTAAATTTGCCCTCAAATATATCACTTTCCGATTTGCCATGCCAGAATATATATACGTTGCACGTACCGCATGGCCGATAATCTTATCCTGTTCGGCTACCGGTTTATGCGCCTGGTTGTATTCGTCGCCACCCTGCCGTATATCCAGAATATATTGGGCAAGTTCAAGGTTTTTATTCTCTCCGGTAACGCCATACAACTTGACGAGATCCATTTCAATGACCTGAGGACCGGGATAATAGGTTAATTTCTTCCCGATAAAATCCTTATCAACGAGATCGGCGCTTTTATGGCTATTTCGAGCAAGATACGCTTACCGGTTGAATGGTAATACTCAACCGCAGCTTCGTATAGATTGATTTTTTCGATGAAGGGATGGTAAATTTAAAAGTACTGCCTTTCCCTAATTCACTCTCTACCCAAATTGTCCCACTATTTTTTTCGACAAATTCCTTGCATAGAATCAACCCCAACCCGCTTCCTGTTTCCTTTTCAGTCCCTAATGTGTTGGTTTTTCTGTCTATCATAAAAATATTATCCATGTCTTCTTTTGTAATGCCAACCCCTGTATCTCTGACCGAAATTTCGATATTATCCTTCAGGCTGTTGGCGGAAATAATCACCTTCCCATTCTGAGGTGTAAATTTGATGGCGTTGGATAACAGATTTCGAAGAATGGTATTAACCATATTCTTATCGGCAATCACATAAAAATGATTCCTTATGTTTGATGTCAGGGATATGTTTTTCTTTGTGGATTGATTTTTACTGAGTTCAATAACATCTCGAATACTGTTTTGCAGATCAAACAGTTCGGGTTGAAAAGCGATAATTCCTGTCTGCGTACGAGCCCACAGAAGCAGGTTTTCCAGCAGTGAGTAAGCTTGTTTTGAAGAAGTGCTTATAAATGACAAGTATTTAAGAATTTCATTGTTATTTAATTCCTGAAACTCGGTTAGCAATACATCGGTAAATCCTAAAATTGTGTTAAAAGGGTTTTTCAGATCATGGGCGATAATGGAAAAAAACTTGTCCTTGGTGGCGATGAGTTCTGTCAATTCTATGGCTTGTTTTGCAAGTTGTAATTCTGTCATTTTTCGGTCGGTGATATCTTCAATGGTTCCTTCATAGTAATTGATCATTCCATTATTATCAAAATACGCTTTGGCATTTTCACGTACATAAATTATTTTACCATCCTTTTTTTTCCATTTCGATTCTGATCCTTTTATAAAACCATTTCGTTCTATCTGCTGTTTAAAATCAAAACGAGGGTAATCTTGCTCAAATCCTTCCTGTTCTAAATTGCGTTCAGCCAGTTCCTCAAAACTGTTAAACCCGAGAATATGAACAAGTGCGGGATTTGCAAATAGTATTTTACCTTCTGCGGTGGTTCTATATAAACCTATTGAAATGTTTTCAAACAAACTTCGCAGTCGTTCTTCGCTTTCAAAAAGTACTTCCTCTGCTTGTTTCCGTTGTGTAATATCGGTTATTACTCCAAGAATTGCATTCTCGCCATCAAAAGGAATGAGTTTTGTACTTAACATGGTGTATAATTTCTTCCCTTCCCTTGTTATCAATGCAACCTCAAAGGACGGATTCTCTTCACAAGAAAGATGCAGCCGGAATGATTCTGTCACAACTACTTTATATTCCGGAGCTATCAGATTGATAAAGTTGAAGTCATTTGAATAAAATTCTTCTTTTGTAAAACCCATTATCTTCTCACAAAGATGATTTGCATATACAATCCTTCCCTTAATGTTGATGAAGATCATATTGGGGGAATATTCGGCAAGTGAACGGAATTTTTCCTCCGATTCCAGAAGTTTCTTCTCCACTTGCAGTCGTTCAGTTACATCACGCAGAATTCCTTCGTGGAAAAGAATGTTGCCTTGTTCATCGACATTAAACCATCCGAAATCTTCGACCCAAATTTCAGAACCATCTTTTTTTTTCAGACGGAACAAATCCAATTCTTCGAGTTGCTGCGCCAATGCTATACTCTCCCGGTCTGAAGCATCAAAATACAACTCGGTCTTGATATCGATATCCAATAACTCTTCCTTACTGTCATAGCCAAGCATTTTTATCATAGCGGGATTGACTTCAACGAACTTTCCATCATGGGTGCTTTTATAAACACCAACCGGCATCTTTTCCACTAAATTCCGATAAAGTTCTTCGCTTTCCCTGAGCGCTTTCTCGCCTTTTTTTCGTTTAGTGATGTCACGATATATTCCATATCCTCCAATACAAAGATCGCCTACATTAATCGCTGTTGCAACAACAGAAACATCAATGGGAGTACCATCCTTCCGATATCTTACCGTTTCCAATTCAATGGTTTTACCGGATTTTACAATCCGGGAAATCTTTTCAGCCTCATCATGAGAGTTTCCGATGGCAATTACATTGTCAACTTTCCTGCCAAGAACTTCATTTTCCCTAAAGCCGAAAAGATCAAGAAATTTTGAATTCACCCGATTAAATTTTCCCTGTTCATCAGAAACAGATATCGCCTCAGGGGAACTTTCAAATAACTTATCCATAAAGGCTTTTTCCCGCTGATAATCTTGCTCCGCTTTTTTACGCTCCGTAATATCCCTTACTATGGCTTGCAGACAAATATCGTCGCCCAACACCGCCCGATTCAATGATACTTCAGCATCAAAAGTGGTTCCATCCTTTTTAGCGTGTTTCCAATAAAATCGTTGTGGTAAACTTTTCGCTGCAGTGTTAATAAAATGGAATGCTTTTTCTTTTGAATCACGACCATCTGGCTGTTGAGGCGGACTAAATTCCCATGGAGAATGATTAATGATGTCTTCTTTCTTCTGGCAACCAAACATATCTAATGTCATTTGGTTACATTCAAGAAAAATTTTATCATTCATTATAAAAATAGCATCATTTGCACCATTGAAAAGAGTCCGGTATTCCTGTTCGCTCTTCTTTAAAGCCTCTTCTATTTTTCTTTGTTTAGAAATGTCAGCGATAATACCCGATAAAGCAATTATTTCTCCTGATTCTTTGCAAACAGGAGTCACAAAAATGTTAACCCAAAATGACGAGCCATTCTTCCGGATGTATCGTTTTTCATAACGATAAGAATCTTTTTTTTTCGTTAAGATATCTTTGAACATCTGTTTTGTTATTCCTATTTCATCAGGATGGGTTACATCAAGATTGGTAAGTTTGAGGAGTTCTTCTTTTGAATAACCAAATAATGATAAAGTAGTCTCGTTGCATTCAATCCAATTCCCTTTGGTATCAATCATTGCAATACCATATCCTTTAGAATGAAATAGTGAATTGAACAATTCCTCCTGGTAAGTTATTAGTGGATCCATATTAAATATTTTATTCCCATGAAATCGTTTTTGAACCATATTGTTAAGCGTTTTTCTTCAACGCGCTTTTAACAATGGAAATCAAACTTTTTTTATCAAATGGCTTAATTAGAAAATCATCAAATCCCTGACTAAGAATAAGTTGCTTTTCCTCCTCCGTTGAATAACCGGTCACCGCAATAATTTGTATTTTCGAATACCGATCAATCTTCCTGATTTCTTTGGCTGACTCAATACCATTCTTTCCCTGACCAAGATTAATATCCATTAAAATAACATCGTAACTATTCAAGTATGCCATTTTAACCGCATGGATTCCATTGTAAGCCTGATCTGTGACAAATTGATTCTTTAAATAAATTGCCATCAGATTGGAATTCGCTTCATTATCTTCTACAATGAGAACCCTCGGTTTTTCTGTTCCAAATTCATGATCCAGTATTTCATCTTCTAATGATGGCTCCTCCTCGGTTATTGACTTTTCTTCCGACAATGGAAAACGTAACGTGAAAGTCGACCCAACTCCAACTTTACTTTCAACTTCAATTTCTCCACCCATTAGTGTGGTGAACTTTTTGCAAAGTGTTAAACCGAGACCTGTTCCCTCATAGCTTCGGCCAATTCCTTCATCTCCCTGCCTGAATGCTTCAAAAACATAACCCAGTTGTTCTTCAGAAATACCGATTCCTGTATCTTTTACTTTTACAACTGCCTGATGTTCGGCATTTTTTATTTCTTTTTTAACAGTAACATGAACAGACCCATTCTCAGTAAATTTCATGGCATTATCGATCAGATGTAATAAAATATTGTTAAACAGCTTTTTATCAAGTTTGGAACAAACGTCCTTATCGATTGTATAGATATATTGAATTCTTTTTTTCTCAAACAAATCTTTATGTCTTTTTAAGAACTCGCCGGTAACCTGTCCAATATCTATATTTTCGTATTTAACATGGGTACGGTCTGCTTCAACCTGCGCCAACTCCATAATAGAATCGAGCGTTGCCATTAACCTTTTACCGGATACGGAAATGATGTTGACCATTTCCTTTTGCTCAGCGTCAGTCATGGTTTCTGTAAGAAGCTCCGCAAAACCAAGGATGCCATTTAATGGGGTACGAAGCTCGTGACTGATATTCAACAATAGGGAAGTTTTCAATCGACTTGCTTCTTCGGCTTTCTCTTTTGATTTAATTAATTCGTTTTCCACTTCCTTTCTGTAAGTGATATCTCTGGTTATTGATAAAATATGTTGTTCGTTGTTAATGTCGATAATCGAAGCTGAAATAATCACTGTTTTTAACGAATTGTCTTTAAGACGAATAAGAGTTTCAAACTTGTCAACTATTCCATTGGCTCGAAGAATATCAAGGAGTCTGTTCCTTTCTTCAGTGATGGTATAAATTTTCATTTCTAATAAAGTTGAACCTATTGCCTCTTCTTTTGTAAAACCCGATTGAATAGAAAAACCATCATTGACATCGACTATAATACCATCCATTTTGGTAATAATAATAGCATCCGGGATTGTTTTGAATGTCGTTTTATATTTTTCTTCGCTTTCCTTTAATGCATTTTCAGCCTTGGTGCGTTGAGTTTTGTCAGAATCAGCCCCACGATAACCGATAAGGATTCCTTCTTCATTAAAAAAGGGAGAACCGCTTGATTCTATAATTACGATCTGGCCATTCCTATGGATTTTAGGATGAATAAAATTTCTAAAAGATTCATTACGCTCAAATATTGAAAATGAAGATGTTTTCAATTCTTCCCGTATATTATCAGGGAAGAAGTCATAAAAATACTTTTGTCCCACTATCTCATCTGTCGAATACCCAAGAATATTGAGAATTTTATCGCTACAATAAGTATATAATCCACTTGGGTCAATCTCCCAAATAAAATCCGAGGAATTTTCAACAATTTGTTTAAAGCGGTTCTCACTCTTACTTAAATTCAACTCCATCTGTTCGAGTTTCACCATATTCTCCTCAATAATTTTTCTTTCCTCAATTTCTTTTAAATTTTTATACCCTATTTCAGCAAGAACTTCAGTGATTGTTTTAATAACGGAAAGATTTTGATGAATCCGTTCTTCCGGCCAGACAGGCACCTTGGAAACTGCTTCCAGATATGCTTTCTCATCAAATCCATATTTTTTAGCATGTCTGATGAAAGAATTAATATCTGGTTTTTCCAGAAAAAATTGACCCGTCAGGAAAGTGCCCAGATGTTTCCCGTCAATAATGATAGGCACTGCACAATCAATCATTCCATGAGGACATGAATAGGTTACCGCAGGGTTCGCTTCATGAAGATGGTCAATAATATACCGGCCACTTTTTCGGCATTCTGATTCTGATAGTGGGTTTACACGATGAAACTTCCAGCAAATATCCTGCCAGGCGGTTGCGGTGAGTATTTTTCCATCGGTATCAACTATCGATGACGGGAATGAAAATATTTCATTCAATTTGTCCTGAAGATTCTGTATTAAGCGAATATCAATCAGTTCTTCTAATTTATATTCCATGGTTTTTGTTTATTTTTTGTACCGATTCATTATTCCTGTTCCTTGATCACGATTAAGAATCAAAATTTCATAATAAACAATTTTAGTAAAGATAAGAAAAGATTCCGATCTTAAGAAACAAAGGATTGTGATTGATGCCATTAGGCGAGGTAAGAAAAGTTGAGATTTTTGGGAAATGGTAAGATCTGAAATGCAAAATGGCAAAATAGTTTTCACCATTTCGCCATTTATATTGTGGCATCGACCGGAATTGAACCAGTGACACAAGGATTTTCAGTCCTCTGCTCTACCAACTGAGCTACGATGCCTTTCCCCCATGAAATTTGGGAGCGCAAAATTACGATATTATTTTAAAAAACCAATACCTTTGTTTCATTAACGGTTAATGATGAAAGATTAATGGTTATGAAAAATCGCTGCTCCTGCATCATTAATAACCAATTCAACCGATTTTTTCATGGATCTGATTCTTGATTTAGGTAATACGAATAAAAAGCTGGCTGTTTTTAAAAATGGCAAACTAATTCGTTTGAAACAATATCCCTTTTTCAACCTGGAAATCATTCATGATTTTATTAATCGCTATCCTGGAATCAACCGTTGCATTATTGCATCTGTTATTACTTATCCCCAATCCGTCCGGGATTTTCTTGACCGGAAGTTTCAATTTCTGGAGTTTTCCGATTTAACCCCTTTACCTGTTTTAAATCAATACCGGTCAAAAGCAACCCTGGGTAAAGATCGTCTGGCGGCAGCCGTCGCTGCTGCCAATCAATTCCCCGGAAAAAATATCCTGGTAATCAACGCGGGAACCTGTATCACTTACGATTTTATAAACTCCGGGAAAGAATACCTTGGAGGGGCTATATCTCCGGGTATTCAGATGCGTCTTCAGGCCCTGCATACTTTTACAGGAAAATTACCGTTAATTACTTTTAAGAGTAATGATATCCTTATTGGAAATACTACTGAGAGATCGATTCTTTCGGGAGTGCTTTTTGGAACCATCGCTGAGATTGAAGGGATTGCGGCACAATATCAAGAACAATTTCCCGGGCTGGTCATTATCCTGAGCGGAGGTGATGTAAAATATTTTTATAAACGATTAAAAATTAGCATCTTTGCATATCCAAACATTGTCATTCACGGTTTATACCAAATTCTTGATTTTAATGTCATTGAAGTCATTTAAGCGGAGATTTTCCTTTCTTCCCGTTTTTTTGCTGCTCACCCTTCCTCTGTTTTCACAGATCCGGATTGCCTCCCCTTATTCCCGGTTTGGCATTGGCGATATCAGTGATATAAACAATGCCTGGAACATGTCGATGGGTCAGACAGGCATTGCCTTTCAGTCTCCTTATCACATCAATTATCTGAACCCTGCTTCTTATGCTGCTTTTGATTCGACTTCTTTTGTTTTTGAGGGAGGTTTCAATGCGGATGTTGTTCAGCTTACTTCAAATTTCCAGACGATCAACAGAAATTATGCTTCCCTCGGTTACTTGTTATTCGGAATGCCGGTTCTTAAATGGTGGCGTACCAGTGTCGGTCTGGTTCCTTACAGCGATGTGGGATATAACGTAGCCAACTATGAGGTTTATCCCGATGTCGGGACCGTTCTCAGGGTATATTCGGGATCGGGTGGTATCAATCGGTTGTACTGGGGAAATGCTTTCAGGATTTTCAAGAACCTCACTATTGGGGTAAATGCTTCCTATTTGTTTGGGAGTATGCTTCGTGAGTCGATGGTAACCTTCCCCGACTCTCTTAATTCGATGAATTTTAAAGTTGATAATTATGTTATCCTGAATGACATTTATTTGAATTTTGGGATTCAATATCGTGCGAAAATAAAGAATGATATATTTATGACGCTTGGCGCAGTTTATGCAAATTCTTCAAAAATGAACGCCAAGCTGGATATCATATCGCAGACTTTCCTCCTTAGTTCTTCCGGGGAGGAAACCCCAAAAGACACCCTGGCCCTGGCCCTGGGTTATAAAGGGAACATTGTCATTCCAACTATGGCCGGAGGGGGCATTGCATTTGAGCACCCCGACAAATGGCTGGTTGGTATTGATTTCCGTTGGCAAAACTGGGAGAAATTCAAAGCCTTCGACGTGGGAGATTCCCTGATAAACAGTTGGCAAATCAATGCAGGAGCAGAATTCGTTCCCAATGCAGAAAATTATAGTAATTATCTCTCCAGAGTACGTTACCGGGTTGGATTTCTTTATGACAGAACCTACCTGAAACTTCGAGGACATAACCTCAATGAATTTGCGTTTTCCATTGGTTTCGGATTCCCTCTCCGGGGAATGAAGACTGCCCTGAACATCGGAGCGCAAATCGGCACCCGCGGAACCACGGAGGCGAGTCTGATCCGTGAAACCTATTTTAAATTCGTGATCGGCTTTTCCATTTACGAACGTTGGTTTATTAAACACAAGTACTATTAATTTTGAATCCGCTCAGGCAATTACGCATTGTTGTTTGGATATTCATTTTTTTCACCGGATGTATGCACAATGATGAAATTGCGCTTATCGATGAACCAAAGATGGATGACCCCTTAATGACAGCCGACACCATTGATGTGTTATTCAGCGATTCAGGCAAGATCCAGGCTCATCTTACAAGCCCGCTGTTAAAAAAATATGTCGGAGAAAATGCTTATACCGAATTTCCAAATGGATTTCACCTTATCGTTTTTGATTCTGCATTACGGCCTTCCACAACTATTACCGGAAATTATGGAAAAAACCGTGATGCCGCAAGGATTATGGAAGCAAGGGGAAATGTGATCGTCAAAAATCTTTTAAAGAATAAACAACTTGAAACGGAATGCCTGATCTGGGATGAGAACAAGCGTCTGATATACTCGGAAGGGAAAGTTAAGATCATAGAACCGGCAAAAATTCTGTATGGTAACGGAATCCAGGCGAATGAATCTTTTACCTGGTATAAAATCATCAATCCTACCGGACAGATGATGGTTAAAAAGGATTCCGTGTAACAGGTACTGCCTGGCTTTGAAGTTTCACGAATTATTTCTACTTTTGCACACTCAAAAAAATTGAATAATGGCGATTATTGGAAAAATCAGAAAACACTCAGGACTGGCAGTTATCATCATCGGTGTTGCAATTGCCGCTTTCGTGATCGGGGATTTTGGCAAGAAACGGGTCAGAGGCGTCAACGAAATCGGAGAAGTAAACAATGAGGTTATTTCTTATACCGATTTTAGCAACAAGGTGGATCAGACCATTGAGGCGCAAAAGCAAAACAGTGGAAAAGACAAGATCACGGATCAGGAAACCTATCAGATCAGACAAAATACTTGGAACACCCTGGTCAAGGAGGTTATTATGGAAGAGGAATATAAGGAGCTGGGACTGACGGTAACCCCGGATGAATTGTTTGACCAGATTCAGGGGAAACAGCCTCATCGTTATATCCTGCAGTATTTTACCGACCCAAAAACAAATCAATATAACCCTGCGCTGGTATTAAACTATCTGAAGAATCTTGACCAAATGGAACCCAAAGCAAAAGAAGCTTGGCTCCAGTTTGAAAAAGCCATTAAAGAGGACCGTTTTGAAACTAAATTCAATAATCTGATCGCTAAGGGATATTACATTCCGAAAGCTTTTTTGGAAAAAGAATACAAACTTCAGACCAAATCGGTAAAGGTACGATTCATCGCTTCTCAACCGCAGAATTTAGCTGACAGTTTGATAAAACTGACCGATCAGGATTTTCAGAAATTTTATGATAAAAATAAAAGTTATTTTTACCAGGATGAAGCTTATCGTTATTTCGACTTTGTTGTTTTTGAGGTGACCCCTTCAGACATTGACCGTAAAAAAACGGCCGAGGATGTGGATCAGCTTTATAAGGATTTCCTTTCCCTTTCCGACCCGGTAAACTTTACGAATGCAAATTCCGATACTAAATTCGACAGTAATTTTATAAAAAAGGGGACTCTTCCCGGGAAACTGGATTCGCTGATGTTCAACTCGCCCATCGGAACATACGTCCCTCCTTTTGAATTTACAAACACCTGGTACATGGCCAAGCTTCTGGACATCCAGGAACGGCCTGACTCGATGCATGGATTTCAGATTCTTATTTCTCATTCCGGAGCCGGAAATGACAGCATTAAACGGACGAAACAACAAGCCAAGGCAATTGCCGATAGCCTTATGGTCATTCTCAAGAAAAATCCCGAACAGTTTTCCGCCCTTGCCAAAGCCCTGTCTGATTATCCCACTGTAAAAGAAGACGGGGGTGAACTAAAATGGTTTGTCGACGGGGATCCTAATTTGAATGTCTTTTTCAAAGAGGGAATTGGCATGAAACCAAAAGATATCAGGGTTATCGAGACCCGCATCGGTTATGCTGTTTTTGAACTTACGGGAAAGACCAAACCAGTAAAGAAAGTGAAAGGTGCCATTCTCACACGAATCATTGAACCGAGCAATCAAACCTTTCAGGATACTTATATGAAAGCCAGTATTTTTGCCGGACAGAATAAAACCGTTGAAGCATTTGATAAAGCTGCTGTCCGGCAAGGTCTTCGGAAAAGACAGGCGACCGGGATTAAAGAGATGGATAATAATGTAATGGGTTTGCAAGCTGCACGGGAAATGGTGCGCTGGGCTTTTGCCGAAACAACTAAGGTTGGTGAAATTTCTCCGGTATTCGATATCCAGGGGAAATATGCCATAGCCATTCTGAAACGAATTTCACCAAAAGGACAGCAGACACTTGAAAACGTGAAGGAAATGATCGAACCTGCGGTAAAGAACTATAAAAAAATTGAAATCCTTACTGAAAAAATTAAAAAAGAAGCAGGGAATTCTTCCGATCTGAATGCCTTGGCAATTAAATTAAATGCCAAAGTCGATACGGCTGTTTTTCCATTCATTGGAGCTAATCGCTCTGCCCTGGGCTCTGAAGGAGCCCTCGTGGGAAAGATCTTTACCTTTAAAACAAACTCACTGATGGGTCCCCTTACAGGAAATTACGCCGCTTTTTATCTGGTTGTTGATGAGATCAATGAACCGGCAGCTAAAGAAGACTTCACTTATGAAAAGAATATGCTCTTGCAGTCATTCCAGGGACGGGTGACAAGCAACCTCTATAAAGCCATTCTAAATACCTATGAAATAATTGATAACCGTATCAAATTCTATTAATAGCTCGCGATTTAATTTACTAAAAAGGGGTTCCGCTTTGAAACCCCTTTTTTATTTTTTCCTCTATCAAAGGGTATCCTTGATGGTAATAGTTTTGATGATCGATGCCCATTCATTCCGGCTTTCGGTATAAGCCCTGAGATAGACATCATACTGGCCTGCTTTGGTATAGATATGCTTCGGATCCTTAAGGGTAGAGGTTGAATCGTCGCCAAACCGCCATTCAAATGAATAGGCTTCCGTCGAACGGTTTGTGAACATTACTGTGCAGGGGATCTTAAATTCATTGTTACCGGCATAAGTATAATTCGCCGACGGAACCGGCTCGTTTTTATAACAACTACTGGTTCCCAGAAGGAAAAGCAAAGAAAGTACTGTAATGTTGCTTATTTTCATACCGTTCTGTATAGGAAGTTTTTATTCGGCAAGAACGAGCACCCTGTTATTTAAGACTTCTATAACCCCTCCCTTGATTTCATAATATTGTTCCTCTTTTTCTCCTTGGTTGATCAGTTTAATTTTTCCTTTGACCAAGACGGAAATCAGAGGGGAGTGATTGTTCAACACTTCAAATAAACCGTCGATGCCGGGTAATTGAATTAATTGAACATTTTCACCAGTAAAAATGACAGCATCGGGAGTGATTATTTCGACCTTCATGGTTTACCTGTTATCCTCAATGATTTTCTTTCCCTTTTCAATGGCTTCTTCGATGGTTCCTACCATGTTGAAAGCCGACTCGGGATATTCATCCACCGCCCCATCCATGATCATATTAAAACCTTTGATGGTATCTTCGATGTCGACAAATGTTCCGGGGATACCGGTAAATTGGGTGGCGACATGGAATGGTTGTGAAAGAAACCGCTGTACCCTCCTTGCTCTTGATACAATCAGTTTATCTTCATCCGATAATTCATCCATCCCAAGGATGGCAATGATATCCTGGAGTTCTTTGTATCGTTGAAGAATTCTTTTAACTCTTTGGGCCGTATTATAATGTTCTTCACCGACAATATCGGGAGAAAGAATCTGGGAAGTGGAATCGAGCGGGTCGACTGCCGGAAAAATCCCAAGCTCGAATATCTTCCGGCTTAGTACGGTTGTTGCATCCAGATGGGCAAAAGTTGTGGCGGGAGCAGGGTCTGTCAGATCATCCGCCGGCACATAAACAGCCTGAACGGAAGTAATGGAACCGCGCTTGGTTGAGGTAATCCGTTCCTGCATAATTCCCATTTCAGTAGCAAGCGTCGGCTGGTAACCTACGGCAGAGGGCATTCGTCCCAGCATGGCGGATACTTCCATACCTGCCTGGGTAAAACGAAAAATATTATCGATAAAAAACAAGATATCGCGTCCTCCTGTTTTTTCATCGCCATCCCGGAAATATTCGGCCAGCGTCAATCCCGAAAGAGCCACCCGCGCACGCGCACCCGGAGGTTCATTCATCTGTCCGAAAACCAGCGTTCCCTGCGACTTTAATAATTCTTCATGATCAACTTTTGAGAGATCCCATCCTCCTTTTCCCATATCCTCCAGAAATTCTTTCCCATACCGGATTACTCCCGATTCAATCATTTCCCGCAGCAGATCGTTGCCTTCCCGCGTTCGCTCACCAACGCCGCCAAAAACCGATAAACCGGAATATTTTTTGGCAATATTATTGATCAGCTCCATGATAATGACCGTCTTCCCAACTCCTGCACCGCCAAACAACCCGATCTTTCCACCCTTTGCATAAGGTTCTATCAGATCTAATGCCTTGATACCGGTAAAAAGAACCTCCTTTTGCGTACTTAACTGATCAAAAGTCGGAGGGTCTCTATGGATTGGATAACTCGGTTCGGATTTTACATCGCCTAATCCGTCGATGGGTTTGCCAATAACGTTAAAGAGACGGCCACGAATCTGGTCGCCAATGGGCATTGATATCGCAGTTCCCCGGTCAACAACGTCCATACCCCGGCGCAGACCATCGGTCGAATCCATCGCGATTGTCCGGATCCGGTTCTCACCGAGATCTTGCTGACATTCAAGAACGATAATTTCTCCCTTTCCATTCTTTACTTCCAATGCATTATAGATATCCGGAAGTTGAATATCCTCATCAAATACTACGTCAATAACCGGACCGATGATCTGGGATATTTTGCCTGTTTTCCTTACTTCCATACGGTATTTAAATTTATGCAAAGATAAGATATCTGCTTATCAAAAATTTGGTTGGTAAAAATTTTCCTTTAGTTTTGTCGTTATATTGTCTGTCTCTAACAAAATGCCGATGAAGTTATTTAAGCTCTGCGTCTTATTTTTTTTTCTTTTACCCCTTCTTTCTTTTGCGCAACGTAACATTGATGCAATTGTCGACACCCTCGAAACTCCAAATGGTCCGGTTATACTTTATAAAAACTTTACCTGGGAATACCTTCTGGATGAACCGGTATTGATGAACCCCGAAGATGACTCCACCGGCCTTTTCAGCGATCGTTGGATTACCGATCAAATCTTTGCTTATCGTAACAGACCTGATTCGATCAGGGATACGGTAATCCGTTTGGTCGTCAATGGTAATAACTTTTGTATGCCTATCTATGGCAAACTCTTCAGGGGATTTATGTATACACATAAAGGGCTTGATATTAAACTTAACAGGGGCGACACGATCAAATCATCCTTTAACGGGGTCGTTCGCTATGCCAAGTATAACCGGGGGGGATTTGGTTATCTGGTGATCATACGGCATCTAAACGGACTGGAAACCTATTATGCCCATCTTTCAAAAATTTCAGTTAAGGTCAACCAAGTTGTTAAAGCCGGGGATCCGATAGGATTGGGTGGTTCTACGGGCCGAAGCCGGGGCCCCCATCTTCATTTTGAGATCCGATATAAAGATGTTCCTCTCGATCCGTTAAAAATGATCGACTTCGATAATCAGAAATTAATTACCTCAACCTTCCCGATAACAAAGCAAGTATTTTATCCCAGCGATCATATCGAATCTGCCGTTTATCATAAGATCAAAAGCGGCGATACCATCGGAAAACTTGCCGGTAAATACCACACCTCCATCAAGGAGATCTGTGCAAGGAACAAGATTAAATCCACAACCACGCTTCGGATCGGCAGGACCCTCCGCGTAAAATGACACTACGAAAACAGTCTTTATATTGAAAATCCTCTTTTATTCATTATTGATTGTCGGGAGAAGAACCATTAGGGGAATTTGCCGGAGTAGTTTCAGTTTCTGAGGAACTGATCCGGGAGGAATCGGTCTGGAAAAATTTTTTTTGAAAAAAAATCAACAGAAAAACACCAACGGTTATCGAGGAATCTGCGATATTAAATACCGGACTGAAGAAAGTGAACTCCCGCCCCCCAACCCATGGAAACCAGACAGGATAATGCGACTCAATGACCGGGAAATATAGCATATCGACTACTTTCCCGTGCAGAAATGTTCCATATCCTCCTTCCGGAGGAAATAAGGTTGCAATGTTGTGTGCACTGCTGTTGAAAATAAGTCCGTAAAAGGCCGAATCGAGAATATTTCCGAGTGCACCGGCAATAATCAAAGAGATGCACACAATAATTAAATTGCTTGCTTCTTTCCGGGTGACTTTAAACAACCACCAGCCAATAACAATCACCGCAATGATCCGGAAAAGACTTAATAATAATTTTCCATAATCGCCTCCCAGTCTCATTCCAAATGCCATACCCTCGTTCTCCACAAAATGAATCTGGAACCAGTTCCCAAAAATAAAATGAGTATCGCCCAGCATCATCGTAGTCTTAACCAGGATCTTAAGCGTCTGATCAATAATCAGGATCAGCGCCACTATTAAAATAGCTTTTTTCATCAATTAACAATATGGGTCCATTGATTAAATGAAAAATCAAATATTAATATCCATCGTTTATAGGATTGATGATTGTACGGATATTTCAATTCAAATAAAATTGAGAAGGATGTTATTCCAGATCGGGTTCTGTGGCCGGTTTGGAAACCGGAGTCGCCTGTATCCTCTTAGCTTCAATACTGAGTGTGGCATGGGGAACTATCCGCAAACGGTCTTTGGGAATCAGCTTCCCGGTGACACGACAAATACCGTAGGTTTTGTTCTCAATGCGGATAAGCGCATTTTCAAGGCTTTTGATGAATTTTTCCTGACGGGCAGCAAATTTACTGTTCTCTTCCTTGGAAAAAACCTGATAACCTTCTTCCAGAACTTTAAAAGTGGGAGAGGTATCATTGGTGTCATTGTCATTACCGGTGGTATATGATTCGGTGAGTAATTTCAGGTCATTCTGCGCTTTTTCAAGTTTTGCAAGAATAATTTCGCGAAATTCCTCAAGCTCCTCATCGGAATAACGTGTTTTTTCGGTCATCGGATTTCCAACTGCTTTTTTCATACCTTGAATTTTTATCATTCAACAAAGGATTATGCCATAAACAAAATACGACAGGAAAAAATCATGTCGTCACATTAATCAATCTTTCTGATTGATATATATGTTGATATTTGTTCGGTTAACTCAACCAGGATCTTTTCAGGATCTTCGATCGATTCAACAATATCAAACGATTGAGCTAGAATTTCCGTACAAATATAAGAAATATTGTGATTCACAGCCAATACGATCTCCGGATGTATTTGGAATTTAACGGTTATTTTATCCGTAACATCAAAACCTTTTTCTTTTCTAAGGTTTTGAATACGGTTGATGATCTCGCGGGCAATTCCTTCCTGCCAAAGTTCGGGGGTAATTGAAATATCAAGCGCAACCGTTAATGGCCCCATATTTGCAACCTGCCAGCCCGGAATATCTTCAGAAAGGATTTCTACATCATCCGTGTTAATCTCCAGGGTCTGTCCGTTAATAGATATTTCGAGTTTATTGTTTTTTTCCAGACGGACTATTTCATCCTGTGAAACTGAACCCAGTGCCAAGGCAATTTCTTTCATCAATTTCCCATATTTCGGTCCCAGTTTTTTGAAATCCGGTTTGATCTTCTTTACAAGAATTCCGGATGTGTCGGATATATATTCCAGTCGTTTTACGTTGACTTCCGAAAGGATGAGATTCTTGACTGCCTCTACCTGCTCTTTCAAATGATCGTTCAGCAAAGGAATCAAGATTTTATTCAACGGCTGCCGAACGCGAAGATTGGTTTTTTTACGAAGAGATAAAACCATGGAAGAGATCTTCTGGGCAATCTCCATTCGTTCTTCCAAGTCTTTATCGATCAGGAAAGAATCGGCTTGGGGAAATTCAGTCAGATGAACGGAGTCGACACTTTGTTTTTGCGTTACCTGATTCAGATCAATAAACAACCGTTCCATAAAGAAGGGAGCTATCGGCGCTCCAAGCCGGGCGATGATTTCTAAACAGCGGTACAGTGTTTGATACGCAGAAATCTTATCCGGGGAATAATCCCCTTTCCAGAAACGGCGACGACATAACCTGACATACCAGTTGCTAAGGTGTTCATCCACAAAATCGGAAATTGCTCTTCCTGCTTTTGTCGGCTCATAATCGGCGTAGTATTCGTCAACAACCCGAATAAGGGAGTTTAGTTCCGAAAGAATCCAACGGTCAATTTCAGGTCTTTCAGCAATGGGTATTTCATCTTCTTTGAAAACAAATCCGTCGATATTTGCATACAAAGCATAAAATGCATACGTATTATAGAGGGTACCGAAAAATTTTCGCTGAATTTCTCCAATTCCATCCATGTCAAACTTCAGGTTGTCCCAGGGTTGTGAATTGGTAATCATGTACCAGCGGGTAGCATCCGCTCCGAATTTTTTTATGGTTTCAAAAGGATCGACGGCATTCCCGAGACGTTTTGACATCTTATTGCCGCTTTTATCCAGTACCAGGCCGTTTGAAATACATGTCTTGAAAGAAACATTGTCGAAAAGCATAACGGCAATCGCATGCAAGGTAAAGAACCATCCCCGGGTCTGATCGACTCCTTCGGCAATGAAATCGGCCGGGAAATAATTTTTAATATCCCGGGCTTTATCAAAGGGATAATGATATTGGGCATAGGGCATTGACCCCGAATCGAACCAAACATCAATCAGATCGGGTTCTCTGAACATGGGCTTACCGTCTTCAGTCGCTAAAATAATTTCATCAACAAAAGGACGGTGTAAATCAAAAGAATGATAGTTTTCATCGGTATTATCTCCCGGAATATAATCGGCCAGAGGATTTGATTTCATGACGCCGGCTTTTACCGCTTTGACACATTCGTCCTTCAGTTTAGCGATGGATCCGATGCAAATCTCCACTTTCCCATCTTCGGATCTCCAGATTGGCAATGGCGTTCCCCAGAAACGTGAACGGGAAAGATTCCAGTCGACCAGGTTTTCAAGCCAGTTGCCGAAACGGCCTGATCCGGTCGACTCCGGTTTCCAGTTAATGGTCCGGTTTAAAGCGATCATTTGTTCCTTGTACGCGGTAGTGCGGATAAACCATGAATCTAATGGATAATAGAGGATAGGTTTGTCGGTCCGCCAGCAATGGGGATAGGAGTGTTCGTATTTCTCGGCTTTAAAAGCTTTATTCTCATGCTTAAGCTTTACAATGATATCTACATCCACAGGGGGGCATTTGCCGGCCTGGCAATCAGGATCATATTCGGGCTTTACATACCGTCCGGCGAATTCCCCCATCTGGTCAATGAACTTCCCCTGTTTGTCCACCATGGTAAGAGCTCCCAACCCATATTGCTTCCCGACACGGAAGTCATCGGCGCCAAAACTCGGGGCAATATGGACAATTCCGGTTCCGTCGTCGGTAGTCACAAAATCGCCCATTACCACCCGGAACGGATCACCTTCCTCAGGCAATGCATACGGCATCAGTTGCTCAAAACGAATCTCTTCAAAGGTTGAACCTTTATATTGGGTAATGATCTGATATGGAATTTGCTTATCTCCTTCGTGGTAATCTTCCAATTCCAGGGTCGCATTTTTCTCCGGGAAATATTGATGTAACAAATCCTTTGCCAGGATAACTGTCTGCTCCGTATAAATATAAGGGTTGAATGTTTTGACAAGAAGGTAATCGATATCTTTCCCCATTGCCAATCCGGTGTTTGAAGGGAGTGTCCAGGGAGTAGTCGTCCAGGCCAGAAAGTATAACTCTCCGAAGAGATCCCTGAACAGGAATTCAGACCTGCTATCCCGGATTACTTTAAACTGGGCAACAACCGTATTATCCTTTACCATTTTATACGCTCCGGGCTGATTCAACTCATGGGTACTGAGACCTGTACCGGCAGCGGGTGAATATGGCTGAATCGTAAACCCTTTGTATAAAAGACCTTTTTTATAGAGTTCGTTTAGAAGATACCAGACACTTTCAATATATTTATTCTCAAAAGTGATATAAGGATCATCCAGGTTCAGCCAATAACCCATAAGAATAGTAAGCTCGTCCCAGAGATCTTTGTACTTCATCACTTCGGTACGGCAGTCTTTATTGTATTCTTCAATGGAAATGGATTTCCCGATATCTTCTTTGGTAATGCCCAATTTTTTTTCAACGGCAATTTCAACGGGCAATCCATGCGTATCCCACCCTGCTTTCCGGGTCACAAAGAACCCTTTCATGGTTTTGTATCTGCAAAAAAGATCCTTTATGGTCCGCGCCATTACATGATGAATCCCGGGAACACCATTGGCAGACGGGGGGCCTTCGTAAAATATAAAAGGGGGCTTTCCGGCGGTAAGCTTCAAGCTTTTTTCAAACGTTTTATGCGTTTGCCAGTAGGACTGTATCTCTTTGCCAATCCTGTTCAGATCAAGGTTCTTATATTCGGTGTATTTAGACATGCACTCCTCGTGAAAAAGTTCGCAAAATTACGAAAATTTCAATAACCCACGATAGATAGCCAAATCTGAAATTTTCTTTTTTGATTTTAAAATATTTTTTAAATTTGCGCTCTCAATTATTGGAAGCCTTATGGTAATCACTTACATTATTACTCGATTTACCAATATGGTGAGCGCCCCGCTCTCCAGATAAGGTTTATTCCATTCATTTCCAGTTTTAGTTTATTGTTTAACAAAAGTTATGGAGGAAAAAACCATGAAAAACATGCTTGTATTTGCATTTGCCAACTTGACCATCGGGAATCAAGAGTTCCCGGTCACAAAAAATGAAGAAAAAAGAAAAATTATGTCGAATCGATTCCGAAAACGAAAATTATATGAATGGCTATGTTAGATATATTCTCCTGAAACAAACACTCATTACCCGTGCCGGAAAACTATTTCAGAATCTCAGGGAAGCGATTGCCGGTACGGAACAGGATTTCACCAAAGACCGTTTAAGCCGGGCTATATTTCTTCTCTCCATTCCAATGGCACTGGAAATGCTGATGGAATCCATTTTTGCCATCGTTGATATCTTTTTTGTTTCTAAGTTAGGCCCGGAAGCGATTGCGACGGTCGGAATTACCGAGTCGATAATTACTATTGTTTATGCGGTGGCCGTTGGATTAAGTACCGCCACCTCTTCCATGGTTTCCCGCCGAATCGGTGAGAAAAATGCGGATGGGGCTTCCAAAGCTGCATTTCAGGCGATTCTGACGAGTCTGATTATTTCCATTGCAATTGCTGTCCCCGGATGTATGTTTTCCGGGAAATTACTTCAGATCATGGGATCTTCGCCTGTTATCGTCAATGAAATGTGGCCTTTCACGGCCATTATGATCGGGGGAAATTCCGTGATCATGTTGCTGTTTGTCATTAATGCTATCTTCCGAAGTGCCGGGGATGCAGCTATTTCCATGCGGGTTTTATGGATGGCAAATCTTATAAACATCGCACTCGATCCGTTATTGATTTTCGGGGTTGGTCCTTTTCCTGAACTGGGGATTAAAGGAGCTGCAATTGCTACGACTACCGGCCGTGGTATAGCGGTACTATTTCAATTGTATCTTCTTTTCAGTGGGAAAAAGCGTGTAAAACTGACCCTTCGCCATCTCAGGGTCGACTGGAAAACAATGAGAACCCTTGTTAAGCTTTCGCTGGGCGGAATCGGCCAGCATCTCATTACTACTTCAAGCTGGATCGGTCTTGTACGGATCATTTCCGCGTTTGGAAGTGTCGTCGTCGCCGGCTATACCATCGCAATGCGGATTATTCTCTTTGCGTTGCTGCCATCGTGGGGACTGAGCAATGCGGCATCAACCCTGGTTGGACAAAACCTGGGGGCACATCAGACAACTCGCGCCGAACGCGCTGTCTGGATAACCGGATGGGTGAATATGATTTTTCTGGGTTCATTGGGACTGGTTCTGATCTTTTTCAGTGAGTTTTTTATCCGTTTGTTCATTGCTGATCCTGCTGTTGTGGCCTCAGGAAGTGAAGGATTAAGAATCATCAGTTTGGGCTTTATCGCCTATGGTTTTGGGATGGTCCTTGTAAACGCCCTGAATGGCGCCGGCGATACTATCAGTCCTACCGTAATCAATATCTTCTGCTATTGGTTGCTGGAAATACCCTTGGCTTATTTCCTTGCTTTTACGACGGGAATGCGTGAAAATGGAGTTTTTATCTCCATACTGGTAGCTGAATCGGTCATGACTCTTTCTGCGTTCTGGATGTTCAGAAGAGGAAAATGGAAACTGAAACAGCTATGACCGGCAGAGAGGATCGGAACGTTCATCAATTTACTGCATAAAAGCGGAAATCAACAGTTTTTATCCGTATTTTTACCGGAAAGAAATTCTCTCTTTTCAGGATTGATGAACGAACTGACCGGGATGGGTTTTTCTGTCAAGAAACAATTCCTTATCGGCATAAACCAGGCTGCTTTATGAGAATGTTGAAGATCACTGTTTTTGTTTTCATTGCTGTTTTCAACGGGTTTAGTCAAATTCCACCGGGTTATTATGAACCGGCGACAGGACTAAGCGGAACCGCATTACAATCGGCGCTTCACAACATTATTAAAAATCATACGACGGTCTCTTATACTACTCTTTTTACTTATTTTCAAAGCACCGATGCAAATGCCGGGAATGTAGTCTGGGATATGTACTCCGATATTCCGGGAGGGACGCCTCCTTATGTTTATCATTATAATTCGGGCGATGAATGCGGTAATTACGGAAGCGAAGGAGATTGTTATAACCGGGAGCACTCGTGGCCAAAAAGCTGGTTCGGTGGCGAAGTTCTTCCCATGTATACCGATTTATTTCATCTTTACCCTACCGACGGTTATGTGAATAACCGGCGAGACAATTACCCTTACGGAGAGGTATCGACGGCTACCTGGACGTCGCTGAATAACAGTAAACTTGGAGTTAGCGGTACCGCCGGCTATTCAGGAACCGTTTTTGAGCCGATCGATGATTACAAAGGTGATTTCGCACGTACCTGTTTTTATATGTCGACCCGGTACTTCACAGAGGATTCCGGTTGGCCCGGCAGCGCAATGGCCGACGGATCGCAGTTAAAACCCTGGGCGCTCCAGATGATGTTGAAGTGGTCCGGCCAGGATCCCATTTCGCAAAAAGAAATCGACAGAAACAACGCGGTTTACCTGATCCAGAATAACCGGAATCCATTTATCGATCATCCCGAATTTGTCAATGAAATCTGGGGATATCCGGTGGGGATTAAAAATGAAAACCGGAAAGAATACCGGTTGGCGATTTATCCGAACCCGGCTTCGGATATTTGTAAGCTTATTCTTCCTGCCGGGCTTCGGGACGGACCTGTTGAATTGCTTCTTATCTCAGCAACGGGTGTGAAATTCGTTCCCGATATTTCCAAAGATGGTAACTCCCTAATTGTGAATGTTCAACATCTTTCAAATGGGATTTACTTTTTGGTGGCGACCGGTATTTCTGCTACTTACCATGCCATGTTAATAAAGGAATAAACCGGCAACTGCGCCTGTTATTCGTTGCTTATAAAAATTCCGGAAAAAATTTAATAGGCCCACTTCACCCAGATCGATCCCCAGGTGAACCCCCCGCCGAATGCGGCAAGAATAACATTATCCCCTTTTTTTAGTTTTTCTTCCCACTCCCATAGACAAAGAGGGATGGTGGCGTCGGTAGTGTTTCCATAACGCTCAATATTGATCATGACCTTCTCTTTGCCAATTCCCATTCGCCGTGCGGTTGCTTCAATGATCCGCAGGTTCGCCTGGTGAGGAACTAAATAAGAGATATCTTCACTTTTCAGGTTGTTCTTTTCCATGATCTCAGCGGCAACATCAGCCATTTTGGTAACGGCAAACTTAAAAACCGGCTGACCTTCCTGATAGATGAAATGTTCTTTGGCATCTATCGTTTCATGACTGGGTGGTTTAAGTGAACCGCCAGCTTTCATATGAAGATGGATCCTGCCTGAACCATCGGTTTTCATTATGGAATCCATGATGCCAATCTCTTCTGTCGTTGGTTCGAGCAGTAATGCACCGGCACCATCGCCAAACAACACGCATGTTTCCCGGCTGGAATAATCTACTATGGACGACATTTTATCAACTCCGACCACAATCATCTTGCTGACCGATCCTGTTTCAATAAACTTGGAGGCGGTTACCAAAGCATAGAGGAATCCGGAACAGGCCGCATTGATATCAAAACTGAAAGCGTTTTTTATACCCACCTTGTCACAAATGATATTGGCTGTGGCAGGAAAGAGCATGTCGGGCGTAACTGTTGCACAAATCAGAAGTTGAATCTCATCCGGAGAAGTTCCGGTCTTTTTCAGCAGTTCCCTGACTGCCTCGGCGGCCATATCGGACGAAGCAAGACCTTCCCCTTTCAGGATATGGCGTTCACGGATCCCTGTACGGGTCAAAATCCATTCATCCGTTGTTTCGACCATATTTTCCAGCTCCTTATTCGTCAGGATATAAGGGGGTACCCATCCCTGAATACCTGAAATTTTGGCTCTGATCTTCGTCATGATGAATTAAATATTATTTATAGAATAACGTTCCAGGGCATGTTTAATCCGTTGAGACAGTTTTGCTTCATGGATCTCTTTGGCCATAAGGATCATACGGTGAATGGCATAGCTGCTTGAGATACCGTGTCCCACAAGAACGGTCGAGTTTACTCCAAGGATAGGAGTTCCTCCATAGTTTTCGTAATTAAAGCGGTCGAGAAAGTTATCTTTAATGCCCCGTTTAACCAACACGCGGTACATGGCTTCAACTTGCTTCAGAACTATGTTTCCGATAAAGCCATCGCAAACGATCACATCGACATTATCGCGGAAGAGTTCACGACTTTCAACATTCCCTATGAAATTATAATCTCTGGTATCCTTCATTAATTGAAACGCCGATTGAGTTGTCAGACTCCCTTTTTTTTCTTCAGATCCAATATTCAGAAGCCCGACCCGTGGATTTTTAACATGAAAGATATACTCGGCAAAAACGGATCCAAGTAAACCAAACTGGCACATCACATCGGGTTTAGCATCGGGATTCGTTCCCACGTCAATAAGTACGGTATATCCCCCGTTTTCCTTTGGAATAAAAGCCGGGGAACTGGGACGTATAATTCCCTGAATCGTATTGATACTGTAAATGGACCCGACCAACATGGCTCCGCTGCTTCCGGCGCTTGTGAATGCGTGTATCTCCTTGTGTTTTAGCATGCGGAACCCTACAGAAATGCTTGAATTCGGTTTCTGGACCAAAGCTTTTGTAGGCTGCTCATCCATCTCAATAAGATCGGGAGCATCGATGATCTCAAAAAGTTTGGGATCGATATTCTCTTGTTTAAGAAATGTCAAAATGACCTCACGGTCGCCAATCAGGACGATCGTATCGGATTCAGGTAGCTCCTCACGTGCAAGAATGGCTCCGTGAAGCGTCGCCTTCGGGGCAAAATCTCCCCCCAGGACATCTAAACCGATTTTCATTATCCGGGATTTGGTGAAATAACTTTATTCGGAAGTCATTTTTTCAATAGCGGGTTTCCCTCTGTAATAGCCGCATTCCGGGCATACCCTATGGTAAAGCACCGGAGCGCCGCAATGTGAACATAAGGAAATAGTCCGGGCTTCCGCTTTATCATGCGTTCTTCTTTTATCTCTTCGGGTATTGGAAATTTTTCGTTTCGGGTGTGGCATTTTTTTTGAATTAAAAATTAATTATTTGGAATCGTTTTTGAGTTTCCCGAGAATCTCCCACCTGGGATCAGGAGAATGTTGCTCGCTCAACTCTTTAAGCTTTTTCAATACTTCAGGATTACATTGGCTTTCCCCTTTAAGATTGTCCGTATGAACTCGTTTAGCCGGTAACAACAGATGCATGACCTCATATAAAAATGTACTGACATCAAATGACTTATCCGTCTCGGGAATGATCTGTACTTCTTCACTCTCTTCAAGATACTCATTTCCCAATTTTACAATCAGCCTCTCTTTCCCTGTAATGTCGATGCCAAGTGGGTCGCCGCACCGGTCACAAGGGAAAAACACGGTGCCATTTATCGTAAAATCAAGAACCAGCATCCGTTCCTGCTTTTCCAGGTCCAGATGAATATTAACGGAACCGGATTTAATTTCACCGTATTCAAAATGATCAAAGAACGAATCTTCGACTTTTAAATCGAACTGGTGTTTACCAAGCTTCAATCCACCAAATGGGATTATAAATTGTTCCCGCCAATCCACTTTTTGTGAAAAAGGATGCAAAGTTAAAGATTATTCTTGTGAAATACAAAACATTAATTTGGCAAACTTCGTCAAATGGAACAGCAATAGCCTCTTTTCCAACATATACGATATCGGTAAAGAAACCCATTTCCCCCGTTCTGAAGAAGCGATTCCTTATTCATATCAATCTCTTCACTCCTTTTTATAGAGATTATTTTTGGGCCGATCCGCAAACGGGAGAAAAAGTTATCCCCCGGGGAAATGTGTTCAAACAATTATCTATCAAACTGATAAATAGATAATAATCATTTATTTACACAATTCATTTGGAAATTATCTGAAAAATTTTTAGTATCTTTGCAGCTGGATTCGAAACAAGGGATTTAATTAGAGAGGAAAAATGGAAAAAGCGAAAATTTTGTTTGTTACCCAAGAGATCACTCCATATTTGAAAGAGAGCCCTATGGGGATCATTGGCCGGTATTTGCCGCAGGGAATTCAGGAGAAAGGCAGGGAGATCCGTACTTTTATGCCTCGTTATGGAAATATTAATGAGCGTAGAAACCAACTGCATGAAGTAATTCGTCTTTCGGGGATGAATCTGATCATTGATGATTCCGATCATCCTTTAATCATAAAGGTTGCTTCGATACAGCAAGCCCGGATGCAAATTTATTTTATCGATAACGAAGATTTCTTCCAGCGGAAATTTATTTTTTATGATAAAAACAATAATTTTTTCAACGACAACGATGAGCGCGCTGTTTTTTATTGCCGTGGCGTTCTCGAAACAGTTAAAAAGCTTGGCTGGAGTCCCGATATTATTCATTGCCATGGTTGGATAACCAGTCTTATTCCATTATATATTAAAAAAGCTTTTCACGATAATCCGCTCTTCAGCGAAGGCAAGGTGATATTTTCCATCTACGACGATGATTTTAACGAATTGATGCATAAGGACTTCATTAATAAAATCAAATTAGAAGGTATCACCTTAAAGGATCTCAAACACTATAAGACGGCAAACTACGTTAACATAATAAAATCAGCAATTGATTTTTCTGATGGGATCATCCTGGGCTCCCCGGTCGTTAACCCTGAATTGGTTGAATACCTGAAAGAGTCCGACAAACCTTATCTGGAATATCAATCCCCCGAACGGTATGTCGATGCCTATAACGAGTTTTATGATGAAGTCCTGGTCAGCGAATCGGTTGCTGTCGATTAACTCAACCTTTTTTAAAACTACATCTTTGAAATCTTTCTTTGCTTCGCTTCCGACAACGTTGTTACTGGGTGTCTTGATTGTCTTATCTTTATTTTCCTGTAAAAAAGATCCTTATGAGCTGGGAATCGACCTTCTTCCCCCCAGCGATACCCTGAATGTTTTGGTAACGGATACCTGCACTGTGGTTGCTTATTCGGTAAGACAGGATTCTGTTCGTACCGATGAAAGTTCCAATTTCCTTATTGGAAGTATGGTCGATCCTGTCTTTGGAAAATCGACCGCAGGATTCTATACCCAAACCCGCCTCGGATCTGAGATTCCTGATTTTGGCGAGAATGCGGTACTTGACTCGCTTGTCCTGATTCTTTACTACAACGGATATTATGGCGATACTACAACCCTCCAGAATATCAAGGTTTATGAGATCAGTGAGGATCTGATCCTCGACAGCTCTTATTGGTCGAATCAACGTGTTGCCACTTATTCCCCGATCCTTGCCAATCAATCGTTTTATCCCCATCCTACCGATAGCGTTACGGTTTCGGGGGAAAGAATGGTGGCCCATCTGCGAATCAACCTGAATAAATTCACCAATTACCTTGGAGAAAAACTCCTTTATGCCCCTTCCGATGTTCTGGCAAATAATAGCAGTTTTGTATCTTTCTTTAAAGGACTTTATGTCGAGACTCATCCCGTTAATGCAAACGGAGCCCTGGTGAATTTTAGCGGAGGAAGTTCCACCTCCTGTTTAGAAATCTACTACCATAATTCGGAAAACGATTCGCTTAACTATCAATTTGTGATTGATGAAAGCGCTGCCCGGTTTACCTATATAGATCATAATGGATATCTGAATGCTAATTCCGATCTGAAGCGGGAAATGCTGAACCATGATACTACCCTTGGCGCCGAAAAGCTTTTTTTACAGGGATTGGGAGGGGTGAAGCTTAGGGTTCGGTTCCCATATATGAAAAATTTTGCCGATGGGCATGTCATCGCCATCGACGATGCTCTTCTGATGTTCTCTGATATGGAAACTGATACTACCCTTGCTCCTCCGCCGGAACTTTCTATGTTTCGCCAGGACAGCATCGGCAGAATTAGTTTTCTGGATGATGAAAACGAAGGTCAAAGTTACTTTGGCGGAACTTATAATAAAACAGAAAGAACTTACTTTTTCCGGATTACCCGGCATATCCAAAAGGTTATCCAACATGGATATACAAATAGTTTTGATCTCTATATTCAGGTTAATGATCCGTCTTTACTCAACATGCCCCCCTACCGCGTCATGTTGAATGGAACCAACCCCTCCCTTCCCGGAGCTTTGACGAACCGATTCAGGTTAAAATTACTTTACACCCGTTTAAACTAATTTTTTCTGTTACCTTTGATCAATAAAACAAAAAGGTTCCATAAAAACACCGTTCATATAAATTATGTGTGAACCTATCGGAATATGTCCCGCCGCTGTCGGGATGAACATTTTACCATTCGCAAAAAATAATACTTAACAGAAGAGATCATGTGCGGAATTATTGCTTACGTCGGACCTGAAGAAGCTTACCCTATCCTGATCAAAGGTTTGTACCGCCTTGAATACCGCGGATACGACAGTGCGGGAATATGCCTGTTGAACAAGGATATGAATATTTATAAGTGCAAGGGAAAAGTCTCGGAACTCGAAGCCCATCTTGTCGGGAAAGACGTTTCCGGCACTATCGGGATGGCGCATACACGGTGGGCGACCCACGGCGAACCCAGTGTCCTTAATGCCCACCCTCACTCCTCCCAAAATAAAACCCTGTCAATCATTCATAATGGCATCATTGAAAATTATGCCGTTCTCCGCAGTGAATTGAAAAACCGTGGTTATCATTTTACCAGTGAAACCGATACCGAAGTTTTAATACATCTTATTGAAGATATTAAAACGAACGAGAAGGTTCCTGTTGAAGAGGCCGTCCGTATTGCATTGAATCAGGTTATCGGCGCTTATGCTATTGTTGTCCTTTCAAAAGAGGACCCGGATAAGATCATTGCTGCCCGGAAAGGGAGTCCGATGGTTCTCGGAATCGGGAAAGATGAATTTTTTGTCGCTTCCGACGCCACGCCGATCATTGAATATACCGACAATGTCGTATTCATGAACGACGAAGAGATTGCCATTATTGAGCGGAATAAGCCGCTGAAAATAAAAACCATCAAGAACCAGGATAAAACACCGTACGTTCAGAAGCTTGAAATGAGTCTTGGCGAGATCGAAAAAGGCGGATTTGATCATTTCATGCTGAAGGAGATCTTTGAACAGCCCCGGTCCATTCGCGACAGTTTGCGCGGCCGGCTGCATGCCGACCGTGGTTTTGTTACCCTGGGCGGGATCCGCGATTATGAGCAAAAGATCCTTAAGGCCGATCGTATCATCATGACCGCCTGCGGCACCTCCTGGCATGCGGCTCTTGTCGGCGAGTACCTGATTGAAGACCTTGCCCGCATTCCGGTAGAAGTGGAATACTCCTCTGAATTCCGTTACCGGAATCCGATCATTCATGAAAATGATATTGTGATCGCTATTTCCCAGTCCGGCGAAACCGCCGATACCCTTGCCGCCATCGAATTGGCAAAGTTAAAAGGCGCTGCGGTCCTGGGAATTTGTAATGTAGTCGGATCCTCCATCACCAGGGCCACCCATGCAGGCGTTTATACCCATGCCGGACCGGAAATCGGAGTTGCATCTACCAAAGCCTTTACCGCACAGGTATCGGTGCTGACGTTGCTTGGTTTATTGTTAGCCCAAAAAAAAGGGACAATCCCGCAATCTCAGTTTTACAAACTGCTTCACGAATTAAATGCCATCCCTTCCAAGGTCGAAACCATCCTGAAACTGGATGATCAGATCAAAGAGATCGCAAGGATCTATAAAGATGTAAAAAATTCATTGTACCTCGGCCGGGGATATAATTTCCCCGTTGCACTCGAAGGCGCCCTGAAATTGAAAGAAATCTCTTATGTCCATGCCGAAGGATATCCGGCCGCAGAAATGAAACATGGCCCTATTGCATTGATCGACGAGTCGATGCCGGTTGTCTTTGTCGCCCCCAAAGGAGGAAATTACGAAAAAGTGATCACAAACATCGAAGAGGTCAAAGCCCGGAAAGGTAAAATCATCGCCGTTATCACCCGCGGAGATGAAACCCTGAAGAAAATGGCCGATCATTATATTGAAATCCCCGATACGGAAGAGATGCTGGTTCCCCTCCTGGCTACAATCCCGCTGCAATTGCTTTCCTATCATATTGCCGTTATGCGCAATTGTAATGTTGATCAACCCCGGAATCTCGCTAAATCAGTTACCGTGGAGTAGTCACGAAAGGGTTCAATCTGATTTCTTTGTTTCCTTCCCCGTTTACAGGGTTTCACTATTAGTCGGGTCGCTGCGCGACCCTCATTCCCGTCCCATAATACCACAGGTATTTTAAAATGGATTGTAAGGATGTGTAATTCCTCGTCCTTATCCCATTCGACAAGGATTTTGTCAATGATTACCTTCAACAAATCCTTCTTCAATGTGTCGGGGATGTCCTGATTCCCTTGTATCTGTTTACCGAATTCTTCCAACCATTCATACCATTGTTCATCATTACTTATTTGTTGTAAAGAATTCCGAAGATCTTCTATTTCAGATTTAGTCTTATGGTATCTTTTTGTAAGTTCCTTTTTTAGTGAATCGTACACACTTTCCGATGGGTACTTGTTTAAGATATGTTCTGTTTCAATCTTCACCAATCCTTTTTCCAAATCATTCTTTGATTTGGTTAACTCCGATATCTTTTCTTCCTCCTGTCTGATATGTTCTTCAATTTCTTTCGATTTCACATTCTTCCCATTTAGGGACTTTCCCTTCATCCACTTCTTCAATTCATTAGTGTTACTTAATACTTCAACGATCTTTTTCCAAAGGATTTTGTCCGTTGTTGTAATGTTCATACACCTTTTCATCGAACATTCTATCCCATCTTTATAAGAATTGTTGAACTTTCGTTCAGATAATGGACAATAGTAATGTCTAACCCCCCTCTTTTTCTTGATTCTTCCACCCATTGGTGTCCCACAGGAACACATTAGGAAGTCACGGAAAAGATAGAAGTTGGTGGTTCTGTTAATCTGACCTTTCCTCATCAATTTTACCTTCTTCCGTTCCTGAACCTCCCCCCATAACTTATTAGAAATGATTTGTAGTATAGAATTTTTGATGGTCAGGTTTGTTTTTTTGTCTTTAAATTGGTCGAAACCAAGATAGGTCTCGTTTCTTAAAATCACTTGTAATGACCCCATTGACCAAAATACCTTTTCCCTTCTGGTTCTTACCCCGTTGTTTTCAAGGACAGACTTTATCATCTTCAGGGAAGTACCTTTACTATATTCCTTGAACATAAACCTGACCCATTACCATAAATATACGAATTTTCCCCCGAAAAGTCAAGGGCGGGTTGAAAATAAATCCGTAAAAAAGTTAGTAAATTAATGTGGGTGGAACTTATTGGGAAGGCGCACAATCATTAAGATTCCAGATGAATGATGACTGTGGATTTATAAAACGTCGTTAAAGGGCATTTGAAAGGTACTATATGAAGTAGGATCATCGATCACCCGACTAATATGCTCAAAGTGGCACGGGAATGCTACTTGGACTGTCCAGATGCAAAAGCAATATTACCTGCAATATTAATATCGTCAACCTGTGACGAGCTTCTTTTTCATCGGTTTTTTATCATCAGCAAGGAAAAATTCCTTGATCAGAGCATTTACCGCGGGTTCAATTTTTTTATACGCTGCACGCTTATTTGTGGCAATATCATCATAATCCAAGGTCAGAAATGCGAGTACGGGATAGGGCAGATCAAGAGCTTGGCTGATCTTGCTCAGGATTTCAACCGAAGGATTACGATCGTCTTCGTGCTCAAGCTGGGATATGTACGTTTGTGATATACCGCTAAGGCGAGCTAATTCCTGTTGGCTTAACCCTTTTCGTTTACGGATTTCCTTTATTGTTTCCCCGAAATTCATTGTATTATTTTGATAAAAAGAACTCTACTATGATTTTTATAAGTTGTGCTACCTGTGCAGCCGATAATAAAACCTTGATGTATTTTTCAGCGTCCTTCTGGTTCAGTATTCGCCTTATGTCTGCAATTTCAGCTGGGCTGATGGCTTCGTGATTTCTTTTAGTCCCGTGATCTTCCCAGTACTTATTAACGAAATCACGCAGCGTTTTTAATTCCTTTAATTTCATTGTGATTTAATGTTTTATATGAACAAAATGGATAACTACCAAATGATACCTGATCACTGGCAGCCCATTTCTTCACAGTAAACATTAAATCGTAATACTCAAATCGGAAGAGTCGCGTCGAGGAACTGCTGAATAGTTCCTGCTGCTCTTTGAGCAAATGACGTTCAAGTTCAAGCAGCACATTGTATGTTCGCCGCATTTCCTTGAAATACTTGTATACCTCGTACCAATGTTCACCGTATTGGTCTTGCAATGAAAGAACATAATCGAACTCAGCTTGAGCAAAAGCTGTATAATACTCATCGAACAAATGAGCTTCAAGGTCATCAATGACGAATCGACCTGAATAAAGACCAGTGATGATATCATCGCATACATCCTTTTTTGATAGATATACCTCTAATCCATCAGTTACAACGGGTTTTTCATTAAAATCATTCCAAAAAGCAAACGGCTTCCTCGGCGTTGTTTTGTGTTTACTTGAACCTTGGTCTTCATCATTAAAAACCCACCAATTTCCTTTATATGAGTGTTTATCCAGAGCTACATCGATCTTCCCAAGTTTGTTTTCAAACTTGTCTTTCGATACGCCTACGTATTTTTTAAAGTCCTTTTCCGATACAATCGGCTCCATTTCGTCCATCTTGACGAAGAGTGTGCGGATTATATCTTTGAAGGCTCCCATTTTCGTTGTATTTGATGCAAAGATAATATATTTTTATTGCTCCCAGCGTTAAATACAAGATAAGTTATTAACAATTGTTGTTGAAAACAAATTTATTCGGTTTTATTAATGAGTGCAATTAATAGTTAGTTTACGCAGCATACCGAACATGTTTCGCATGAAAATACTTTTTCACTTGTTCCGGGTCATTTTTTCTTTTCAGCAAGTAGTCTTCGACGGTGTCTTCAA
>Ga0247841_10000340_pt1 | contig 125241 bp, 128 predicted proteins | sample LaCruzMarch2015__2_FD_192410 | JGI IMG/M metagenome (GOLD analysis project Ga0247841, IMG submission 192410) | Freshwater microbial communities from meromictic Lake La Cruz, Castile-La Mancha, Spain - LaCruzMarch2015_18m | ecosystem: Environmental > Aquatic > Freshwater > Lake | place: Spain...
GAAGAAAAGAATGCAAAAAGCTGATCGCTAAAAATAATATCCAGATTTGTGGATAGTATGAAGTCAGCCGTAGCTCTCCTGATGCCGATATTTTTGGCAATAAACTCAAAAAACGGAGTTTTATCGCTTGACGGAAGCGATTTGTGATATGCACGAGGCACATCGATAAATCGAATGGTAAGATATCTATTGTTATCCAGTTTAAGAATAGCATGGAGGCGAGGTTTATCTTCCGGAGGATTATATTCAACGACAATCAGCTCAGTAAAAAAGCGGTATTTATTCGTAAGATATATGAGCACTTTTATGGATGCCTGAATCCGTTCTAGGAGATGACCGCCGTAATTATCATTTCTGGCAGTAAATACGATAGAGAGTTTCGGTTTCATACGTTCTATTATGTATTTTATTTGGACGTACTGAATAAATAGGTATCTACTTTTTCTGAATAACGACAATAAACCCTTTAGAGAATATCCAAAATATAGGGAATCGCCGAATAAGATTAATTCCAAAATTTTTCATAGCATGGTAGATGCGGTTTGATGTTCCCATTCCGAGATATGGAGATGAGGGGTCCGGAATTTGAAACGTATACGTGCACGGAAATTTCCGTAGTAATTTTTGAACACCGAAAAACGTTTTTGAATAGGAACAATCCTCATAGGAATCTCCTTTTCTCATAATGCGTAAATACATATTAGCTACAGGTAATGGAAGGAAAGAAAGAAAAGGAAGTTTGTAATGATTTTCAAAAGGCCAGAGTTTGTTTGGTGCTGTTAGATAGATTATGCCGTGCTTTTTTAGCAGAGTAAAAATTCGTGCAAAAGAAGTTTCTGCGTCGGACATGTGTTCCAGAGTAGTGAGAGATAAAATTAGATCAAACCGATCAGAAGTATTAAAATTTTCGATTCGGGAGTTATGAAATGTAAGGTTTTTCTTAGTTTTTTTCCGGGCTACGTTGTGTGCTTTTTTGTACGGTTCTACAGCAACCACCTTCTTTACTTTTTTTGAGAATGCTTCTGCATAGACTCCGTACCCGGATCCAACATCTAAAACAACCATGTCAGATGGTTTCATTTTCAATTTTTTTGAGGCGATTGCGAGAATTTCAACAGTTAAAGAATTGGCAATTTTTTTTATTAGTGTGTTAGGTATCTTTTTAAACCTAAAGTAGCGTTGTTTCATGTTTAAGTAATTTTTACTTCAGATTCCAAAAACTATTATATGTAGACAGTTTTTTAATAAATTTCCCATGAATTGATAAAAAATGAAATAGTTTACTCGTTGTATATCCCATTGAGTCTTCCACTAAAAGAGTAACGCGCTCGCAACGTTTAATCATATTTTTACTACCTTTTAGAACCTCAATTTCATGCCCCTCGACATCAAGTTTTATATACACATCAGTATTTTTAGAAAGATCCATTTTTTTTGTTATACTGTCTAAGGTGATTGTATGCATCCGTATAATATTATCGGTAGGAAAGCTCACTATCATTTTTTGAGGGTCATAATAATAGAATTTCTGAATTAGATTTTTATTACTCAGTGCTTTTTGATACGTTTTTACATTTTTTAAATGATTTAAATGAACATTTCCACATAGCAATTCATAATTTTTTTTCAGTGGTTCAAAAGACAGAATTTTTATAAGTTTTGATTGTTTTTTAAATAGATGTCCAATGAGGACCGTATATTTTCCAAACTGTGCGCCCGCATCGATAAATACTACCTTGTGACCACTTTTTAAAGAAAGAGAAATTTGTTTTATAAACTCATTGATATCAATTCTTTCAAAAGACGGTGACACTACTTTTATATCCCATATAATATCCCGGACGAGATAGTTTCCAAATTTAGTTTTTATGAGTATTTTATTTAAAACTTCTGATTGTAATGGAAAAAAGCCAAGCATACTGAAGAGATAGAGAAATTCATTTAAAAAAACCTTTAACCGTTCGGTTTGACATTCAAGGGGAGACAATAAATTATAAAATGCCAGAGAAAGATAAAATTTAAGTTTAGAAAAATTTGAAATATACATAGATAAGTATGACAAATAGCGCTAATTTCTGGTATAGTATAGCAGAAATCTAGTAAGAATGAGATTATAAAAACTGGTGCATATATGTCAAGGAAAAAAACCTATATATTTCTCGGAACCATGGCAGAGGTAATAAAATTAGCCCCTGTATTGCAGGAATTACAAAGAAGAAAAATTGAATTTACAATTATTGCTTCGGGACAAACAGATATTCACTTTGATGAGTTTAAAATATTCTTCAAATCTCCAAAGGTTGTTTATGCAATAACACCTAAAAATAAAGAATCTTCAATTGCGAAATTTAGTATCTGGGCTATGAGAGCCCTTTTTTCTTCTCTGATAGGCCTGAGACCCCGTTTTCGAGGATTGAATAAAACTAATTCATATTTTATTGTTCATGGAGATACGGTTTCATCCCTCATTGGTGCATTAGTAGCGCATTTTTATGGATTGAAAATTGTTCATATCGAATCCGGGCTCCGATCATTTAATTTTATTGAACCGTTTCCTGAAGAAATTTGTAGATATATTGTTTCAAGACTGTCCGACATACATTTCTGTCCTAATCAATGGTCTGTAAATAATCTTAAAAACGTACAAGGTAAAAAAATATCAACTCACCAAAATACTCTTATCGAATCATTCGATATAGCTCTTCATAATAAAAGTAAGAGTATTTTTGTGAAATCAATACAAAAAAAACATTCAAAGTTTTTTGTTCTTGTTGTTCATAGACAAGAACATGTTCTATTTAACAAAAATAGAACGAGAAATGAACTTATATATCTATTACAACATATACCGGAGAATATATCCTGTATATTTGTAGTTCACGATTTATCTTCTATGTTTATTAATTCATTAAACAATTCATTACCAAGGAAAACACTGAGAAATATCGTTTTACTAAAGCGACTCCCGTATCATGAATTTATGCAGCTTTTACAAAAAGCAGAATTTTTGATAACAGACGGTGGTAGTAATCAGGAAGAAATGTATTATATGGGAAAACCCTGCCTGCTTTTGCGAAATTTTACTGAACGAATAGAGGGGCTGGGGGATAATGTGTTATTGAGTAAAAATAACAGATCTACCATTGATTATTTTGTTAAACATTATAAGGCGTTTCAGAGATACCCTGTATCGATTCAGGAAAAACCGTCAAAAATTATTGCAGATTTTTTGTTTTCTTATGAAAAGAGATAATAATTCATATATGTATTTGGATTGGGACAGTAGGTTGTTTGGTTATCCTGTTGTGAAAATCCAGTACACAGAAGGTTTTGATCTTAAGAGATTATTGGAACATTTAAGGAGAGAGAAGGTACGGTTAACGTATGTATTTTCCAAATCAACTTCATATATTACAAAAGCGATTCTTGAGGCGTTTAACGGAGCATTGGTGGATGAAAAAATTACATATAGAATAAAAATAAATAATCTAAAAGCCGTAAGAGACAACGATTCCCACATCACCTCATATGATGCACCAATGGTTCATGAAGATCTTCTTTCTTTGGCACTACAAGCAGGAGTCTTTTCCCGTTTTTTCGTCGATAAATATTTTACACAGAATGAATATGATAAGCTCTATAGAACGTGGATGGAGTTATCAGTTCGGAGAATAATAGCATTTGACGTACTTCAATATGTAGATGAGACGGGTAACATAAAGGGTGTCATTACGCTTGAAGAAAAAAGTAAGTCAGCAACCATTGGACTTTTGGCTGTCGATCGAAATTATAGGGGTAAACTCTACGGAAAGGAGTTGGTAATGAAAGCCCTCCAAGCATTTAGGAAAAGAGGGTATTCAGAGGTCTTTGTTACTACCCAGGAAAAAAATATTATCGCATGTAAATTTTATGAATCTCTTGGTTTTTCCGCATATAGGAAAGAGCATGTATATCATTTTTGGTTATGAATTTACCCTTGGTCACCGTCATAATTGCTACATTTAATTCAGAAAGATTACTACCTCTTGTTCTCAGGTCAATCCGTAAGCAAACATATCCAAAGGATAAGATTGAGATTCTCGTTGTTGATGGTGGATCCACTGACAATACCCGTCTTATTGCGAAGAAATTTGCTGCCAAAACTATTCCTAATCCCAATGTCGAGCCGTTACATGCAAAATACCTTGGATATATGCAGGCAAAAGGGAAATATCTCATGTACCTTGACCACGATGAGGTTATTGAAAATTCAAAAAGTCTCCGGCAAAAGGTAGATGTTTTTTTGGGAGATCCGAACATCAAGGCAGTCATTGGGAATGGCTACAGAAATCCGATTCATTCCAATATTATTACTCGGTATATCAATGAATTTGGGGATCCATTTTCTTTTTTTGTATATCGATTGTCAAAACATGTAGATTATTTCTTCAGCACAATGCGTCGGACGTACCCAAGTGCCATGGAAACAAGCCTGTATGTTCTGTTTGACTTATCGAAAATGAGTCGAACTCCGATTATCGAACTAGTAGCAGGGGGAAGTATGGTTGACGGCACATTTTTTAAAAAAACGTTTCCCCAGATAAAAGTTCAGTACCATCTGCTGCCACATCTTTTGTATCTTCTTTTGCCGACGAAACCATATTTAGCAATCATGAAGCATGATGCGCTAATTCATTACTCATCAGGGACGATGATCGGATATATTCAAAAAATAATCTGGCGAGTCAAAAATAATATATTTTATACGGATACAATCGGTGCCTCAGGATATTCCGGACGAGAACAGTATCAGTCTGGTGTTTCTAGATTTTCAAAGATGTTGTTTGTTCCATATTCTTTGTCCCTCATCTTACCCATCCTCGATGCTATATATCTAAGCGTAACGCGGAAAAATATCGAGTATCTTATACACGTGCCCTTAACAGTTATGACAGTGTTTTTTATTCTATACTATACACTGTTAAAATATATAGGAATAAGACCTTCTTTAACCAGTTATGACGGATCAACCGTAGCATATGAAAAAAAATAGAACGACAGATGTATGCCAAGTGATAACTATTTTCGTTGCTATAGTATTGTTCGTAATTCCTTTTTTTTCTTACCAAGGGTTTAGCCTGGGTGGGGATGATTCCCGTTTATATTACCTATATCCGAAAGAATATTTTCGGAATTATCTTTTTTATATCGGTACGAGTAATGTTCTTGGTGGATTTATTGGGTATGCAACATTAATTTTTTCTGCGCCGGTTATTGGCATAATACTCTTCGTAAAAACAATACTTCCCAATATAAATACACAACACCTTTTATACGGATTCAATTTATCGCTTGGATTTTTGTTCTCTTATCTTTTTTTCCGCATCTTAGATAAAACAAATAAATGTACACATATTTTTGCAGCTATTCTTGCCTCCTGTTTGTATATAACGTCCCCTTATCTTGTGAGGACACTTTTTCAAAGTGAGTTTTTAGTGGTATATCTGATCACACTTACCCCGTTTTTTTTCTATACGTTTACCCGTGGGTTGGAAGACAAAAATATGAAGTACATCGTGGGATGTGCAGTAGGGGTTGTACTTTTTGGTTCATTAATTCTTTCAATTCCATGGTTTTTTCCAATTTTTTTTGTTTGCTTTCCGTATTTCATTTACTGTGCATTTCGTCACGGATTTTATTTCTGGAAAGCAATTGCTGTTTTTGTAGTTGCAAGTATAGGTCTCCATAGCTTTTGGCTTATACACGGTTTACTGAGTCTCATATCCTCCCGGATGGATGCTACACTAGCATCTGTAGTTGCTTCAAAGCAGTTTATTCAGAATGCCGAAAATGACATGTATTCTGCGATGTTTCTGAACGGTCCGGTCCATCAAATCGTAGGATATTTACGTACGTCATGGCAGGATCACCGCCCAATGCCCCTATGGAATTTTCTTGGAGGTATTACACCGGTGTTGATTATTATGGCCGGAATGAAGCTGAAAAATGCGACAAAACATCTGCAGGCGCTCTTTGGTGTTGTTCTTCTCTCTTTCTGTATAGCAATCTTTATGATTACCCCAAACATGGGGGCTTGGAATATGGATGCGTTTCTTTTTTTGAACCGTACCATTCCCATGTTTTCCATGTTTCGGAATATGAGCGATAAATTTGGCCTTGCTATGGCATTTGTTTCTGCTTGGGGAGTATTTGTGTCTTTGGTTATTCTCATGCAATCAAAACACAGGATATGGAAATGGATATCACTTGGACTTGGAGTTATTTTTCTTGTCTATCAAATTCCTTTGTTTTTAAATGCTCAGGGCATAGGAGTGAAGAAACCAACTATTACTGCATTGTCCCGTGAATATCTGCAATTGGTGCAATATGTTTCGAGTCTGGATACCACGAAGCGGTTTACGTGGTATCCCATGACGTTTCCGGGGTACACGCCAATTCAGGATGAGGCAAATAAAGATGCATGGTATCTGGGAGTATCCCCGCTTCAGGCTTTGTCCGGAAAGTCAGATGTAGTAGGATTTTATGAACTTCAAACAAATGCTGATCCGTATAGAAATTGGAAAATGTTAGAACTATTAAAGCAAAAAAACTTTGAAGAAGTTGTCTCCATTCTTGCAAGTTACAACATAGGATACATCATAACCATCAATGAACAATTACCCGATAGAGTGCTCAAGCAGTTGGATTTTTTCTCATTTGTGAGCGTACAGACTGAAGAGTATAAAACAAAACTGCTTGGTAAGAAAATTTATGATTCTGGTGGCCTCTATAGTGTCTATACGATAAATCCCGAGTATTCGTTCGATACCGCATATCTCACTAATAATCCCCAGGATATCGATGCTCCAAAAGAAAAAGTTGCGGTTCGTCAGATAAAAACCAATGTCTATGAGCTGACTATATCTCCGGAAACTGATTTTCAATCTCTTGTTCTTCTGACCCCGTATCATGTGTTGTGGAAGGTAACTCTCCCAAAGACAGGGGAGAGCAGTATCACACTGTCCAATCACCGCGCGGCGTATGAATTTGGTAATGTGTGGGATATCCAGAAAAATGAAAACTTTACAAAGCCGGTGACATGTACTATTGAGTTTTTACCTAACAGATTTGTCATACCGTCTGTTATCGTGAGCGTCATAGTCTTTTTTGGTTGCTGTGTTTATATTTGTTATCCCAAAAAAAGATTATGAAAATGAAAATTAACCGCAGTATCATTGGTTTCATATTTACACTCATTGCTCTTGTTGTTGGCATATTCGGGTATCAGGACGCATTCATTACCTCACTTTCCCATGTAACTTCACTTCCAAAAACACAACAGCAGAATCGGATATTGCCATCATCTCCGTATAGAGGACAATTCACCGCCGCAAATGACCGGTTAGGAATTGTAAGAATATTGGTATCCACAGAGGGAAGAATAAACACAAATACGCTTGTGTTTCGTTTACGGGAGTTGGGGTCAGAAACATGGCTTGTAGAAAATACCTATGTGACAGATAGATTTATCGACGGAGAGAAATATCCGTTTGGATTTCCGATTATTTCTAATTCTAAAGGGAAAATATATGAATACGAATTTTCGACCAATGACGGGTCTGAAGAAAATACCATTCTCATAGTGCCGGGGAATTATTCATTGCTTACAGAGTATATTTATTCGAAAAGTTTGATTCTCACGGACAAACAAACGACGTTTTGGTTTTTGAAGGAGAAAGGAAAGGAAATGTTTAGCAGTATTCCGCATGCAGGATATTGGATGATGTGTCTTCTTCCGGTTTTCTTGCTGACAAATATCTATATCTTTGCCAGTATTTTTATGATTGGTTTATTTGCATTTCTTCCCATGCAGATTCATTCAAATATGATTTTGTGGATTGGGTTATCAGTACTAGGGGTGACACTTTATAAAAAAAATTATCAATTACCTTTCGTGTTATCCCTGATTACTCTCGTGGTTTGTACGGCCGCGTATTTTTTCCATGCATATGGTATAGCATCTAAGCTTGGTACAATTATTCCAATACTCCTCGTTATAGGTGTAGTAGCAGTATTTCGGAGCTTGAAACATTGATATGAACAACTGGTATCTAGCATCAGGTGATTTTGGTTTTTTTTGGCCAGCGCAAATCAGGTCTCTTTCCTGGCTTCCGCAGGTATATCAAACGGATATAGGATTCGGCTGGTCACAACTCATGGTTATGTGGCTTGCATATCCATACACAGTTTTATTAAAAATTCTCGATCTCTTTGGCCTGTCATGGTGGGGGACAGAAAAGCTTGTATGGTTGTCGGTATTTATCATCGGCGCATATTCGTCGTATTGTTTGGCAAACTATATTCTAAAATCACGAGTGTCTTCCTACACAGCAAGCTTCATTTATATCGCAAATACCTATTTTTTGCTTCTGTTTGGCGGGAGACAGCTGGGAGTGGCTCTTGCATACAGTCTATCACCGCTTGTTCTGTTAAAGTTTATACAGTTTATAGACGAGTGTATAGAGTTAAGAGTTATGAGTTATGAGTTAAGAAAAAAAATAATTGTAAATGGATTATGGTTGTCTCTTCTTGTCTGTTTTGATCTGAGACTTGCGTATTTAGTATTAGGAGCTGTAGTCATATATGCGGTTGTGCGGATGATACATGAGTATGGACAGAAAACAGTAAACAATAAACAGGGTGTGCTTTCTGCTCACTGTTTATTGTCCATTCTAGGCACGATCGCGATTCCTCTCCTCATCGCGACCGTGGTTCATCTTTTTTGGATTCTGCCGCTGATTATGGTTCGGGGAGGATTTGCAATAGGAGAAGACTTATCCAATGTTGGGATGCTCAGGTTTTTAAGTGTTGCGGATTTTTCCCATGCATTATCGCTTCTGGCTCCCAATTGGCCGGAGAATTTGTTTGGAAAAGTGTATTTTTTGCAACCGGAATTCCTCGCCTTGCCACTCTTTGCGTTTGGAGCGCTCTTATTGACTGGACAGAAAACAGAAAACAATAAACGGGATGCGCTTTCTGCTTATTGTTTATTGTCCATAAGGTACTTCGCTCTATTTTCCCTTCTCGGTGTGTTTTTGGCAAAAGGTGCTAACCCTCCGTTTGGAGGAGTGTATGTCTGGCTTTTTGAGCACCTACCGGGATTTGTGATGTTTCGGGATCCGACGAAATTCTACCTTTTTATTGCGATTGGGTACTCAATATTAATTCCATACACTTTGAGTCAATTAACGAACCTCGTAATTCGAGTTAGGAGTTATGAGTTACGAGTTAAGATCCTTGATAACAAAATTCTACGTAATTCATTGTGTGTTATTTGTTATCTGTTATTTGTGGGTTTTTGGCTTTTTACCATCCGCGCAGTATTTGTCGGACAAGCAAGAAGCATATTCCGCCCCCTGGAGCTTACCCATGAGTATGTAGAGCTCAAAGACCTGCTGGTCAGTGACAAAGAGCCGTACAGGACCTTGTGGATACCGAGTATGGACAAATTTGTCTATAGCAGTGACACGCATCCGCTCCTCACCTCAGATACGTTATGGAAGAATGCATCAAACAGCGCGCTGATTTCCATCATTGAGAAACCTGACTTTCTTCGTGCGGTACAAAATGCAGGGGTACGGTATATTGTTATTCCTCAAGATCTTGAAAAACGTATTTTCCTTTCAGATTATAAGTATGATCAGACACAGCGGGATAGTCTGGTTATGGCTATGGAAAGATCAGGACTGCGAAGGCTTTCGGAATTCCAAGGCCTGGCGGTATTTGAAAATACGTCATTTATATTTACCCAGGAAATTCCTGATTATGTTCATAAACAGGAATATTGGTCGCGAATCGGACTCGGGTTAAGCCTCATGTCACTGATACTTTTTCTCGGGTTAGCCTTTTTTGGAGGTAAAAAGATATCTACTCAGTAATCCGTTTCCCTAATTCTTTAGCCTTTGAAATGAAAAATTTTTTTAATATCGGGAGTGTGATGGGTTTGATCATTTTTGGAAGATACTCAAATGATTCGACTTTAAGCATGTCAGCAGTCAGGAGTACGAGATCAATTTTAATTCCGAATTTTTTTTCATGCGCATATAACATATCCCAAAGAGTAAATTTTTGTAAAAGAAAATAGAGATCAACATAATCTTTGACCTCTGTTCGCTGATTAATAGTCATAATTTTATTTGCCGCTATATCAAGCATGCTGTCAATTGAGATCCCGCGGTCCAGTGTCCCCGGGTCTATACGGTGAAACGGATACCATGCGAAGTCCACCTTGAGTTCGAGTTCATCCTTTTTACGAAATTCGAATATGCGCGTTGTTTCTATTTGTGTAAATGTGGCATCAAGGGATTTTTCCTTAGCAAGTCCGGACATGTATGCAATGATCGGTTCGTTCAAAAAATCTTTTTCTGAAAAGAAATCCAGATCATCTGAGTATCTGTGCTGGAGATGATAGATGGCAAGCGCTGTGCCTCCAGTGAAATAAAATTGGTCACGTAATGACTGATTTTTCCCGATGGCTTCGAAGACAAATGTTTGGATTGGTGAAAAGGTCATTTTCCCCATAGAAAAAATGATAAAACCCTTCGACGTTTTGGTTCAAGTGACAAGTCGTACCAATATCGTTTCACATCGTTTAGACGAATCTTTTTTTTGTCCTTACGATAGATCCCAAAATTGATAAGGCGTTCTAGGAGCATTTTTTTGCCTGTTTTACTTTTTTGAACAGCTTTTTTGTCGTAATCCCAGATATGAGCGGTCATAACGATAGTATATAATGATCATGTTTCTCAAAGCAAGGAAGATGGTATGCTTATTCTGTTTATTTTTTATTCGTTATTACAGTGTATCGTTGGGAGAGTGTTGTTTCGAAAATTGTTTGATGGTGCGCCGAAACTTTTAGAAACTGTGGGGTCGTTCCTTCTCGGAGTATTTGTCGGAATTCCCATTACGTATGTTTTTTCCTGTTTGTTTGCGTTTACCGGAGAGCCGATGCTGTGGGGGATGGTTGCAACAGTCGCATTAGCGATTGTTGCAGGTATTAAGTATAAAGTATTTAGTATTAAGTATGCATTTTTGAAAAATGAACACAAAGGTTCTCTGTCACCTGCTCGCCTCGATCCAAACACATCCGAGTCGGAGCGGGCTCATTGTCATTTGTCTGATGTACTTCTCCTGTTATTTTCCCTCATCTTCAGCGCGTGGCTCATGATGAAAACATTCAGAGGGGGTGTTGGAGGAGAGTTATTTGTCGGGAGTAACAATGTGTTTGATTTCGGACATTCACTGGGATTAATTCGATCCATGTCATGGGGCACTAATATTCCGCTTACATCTCCGTTTTTTGCCGGTTTGCCATTTTTTTACCATTTCCTCTTTCTTTTTTGGGTTTCTCTTTGGGAATACGCTGGAATACCAATTGTGCTCGCAGTAAATATTCCGAGTATCCTCTCATTCAGCGCGCTTCTCATCATTATTTATTACCTGCCGCAAATACTATTCAAAAAAGGGAAGCTTGTGGGGTGGCTCGCTGTCCTTCTCACCATTACCCACAGCACGATGACGTTTTGGCATCTCCTCATAGAAAAAGGACTGAATATAAAATTGATAACCGATATTTGGCGTTTGCCCACATACCCATTTGCCGGACCATTCGACGGGTCGACCATTTCAATTGTCATGACCTTGAATAATTTTGTGAATCAACGGCATCTGGCATTCAGCATAGCGCTGTCACTACTTCTCTATATGTTTCTTGTACAGACAATCGAAAAGAGCAAGTTATCCATGCGAAACATATGTGTGTTGGGAATCTTTACCGGATCCGTACTGCTTTGGAATATCGCTACGTGTATCCTCATCGGTATGGTGATGATAAGCATGCTTTTTTTAAAAAAAAGATGGAAGGAGATGATTGTGTTCGGTTTGTTTTTTGTGATTGCCGTTATCATTTCGTTTATTCCGTTTTATAGTTTTATTTACCATGCATATGACCTTTTTGTAACAAAAGGTGTTTCTCAGATGCTTGGGCAAAGTAAACCCGCGTGGACGCTATGGGAATATCTTTGGCAAAATATGTCCATCCTTCCGGTGATCGTGATATTCGGATGGATAGTCCTGCCAAAGAATAAGAAGGTATATGCGTTTCCTTTTATTTTTTTGTTCGTTTTGTCATATATCTATGCCAATGTCGGAAAACATGGATTTGATCAAAAATTCTATTCGTTTCTCATTATTGGAGTCAATGTAGTTGCTGCGATTGGTATTGCGTTCCTGTGGGAGAAGAAATTATTTGTCTATCGAATGCTCGCGTGCATCGTTCTTTTTATCGTAACCATATCCGGGGCAGTTGACCTCATGGCAATCAAGAATGAATTTGCATATCCACTCATAAACAAAGAAATCGCACTGGTCATTTCCTGGATACGGGATAATACAGCGAAAAATGCAGTGTTCGTTTCGTATTCGGATATCATTGATCCAGTCGTACTGGCGGGGCGGAAAAACTATTTTGGATTTTTTGGAAATGTCGGGTGGACAGACCGGTCACCAAATGTTAAAAATATCTATGCAGGAGATATACAGATTGCGCAAAAATTAGGTATTTCCTATATCCTCGTTCCGAATTGGAAAAAAAGTGATTTCCCGTACGTGGTGGATACGATGTATTTCAAAGAGCATCGTATGGCGGTGTATGAAGATGAGAAATATACAATATTAGACATGAGACAATGAGCAGGGGACAAGTGGAAAGTAGAAAGTGGCAAGTTTATCAAGTAGAAAGTAGCAAGTGGCAAGTATGTGGTAAAATAATTATTATGACAGATATTCAAAAGAAGGTGAGTGTGGTGACCGGGGGAGCGGGGTTTATCGGGTCGCACCTGTGTGATAGCCTTATCGCTCTGGGACATCAGGTATATGCACTGGATAATCTCGTAACCGGAAGTGAAGCAAATATTGAGCAGTTGAAAAATAATCCGTTGTTTACTTTCATACAGTATGATGTAACCCATGAAATGCCGATTTTACCTGAAGTGCATTTTGTATTTCATCTGGCGTCACCTGCGTCAGTACCTGATTATCAGAAATTTGATGAGGAGACGGCACTCGTGAATTCCGTTGGAACGAGAAATCTGTTGAAATTCAGTAAAGCATACAAAGCAAAATTTTTGTATACTTCCACGTCAGAAGTGTACGGAAGTCCTCTTGAGCATCCACAGAAGGAAACATATTGGGGGAACGTCAATCCAAACGGAATTCGGGCATGCTATGACGAGTCTAAACGCTTCGGCGAGATGATGACTATGCTGTATGTCCGAAAATACGGACTGGACGGCCGGATCGTGCGGATTTTTAATACATACGGGCCGAGAATGAGGAAGGATGACGGAAGGGTGGTCTCGAATTTTATCAATCAGGTAATTACCGGAAAACCTATCACGGTTTATGGAGACGGATCGCCAACGCGGTCATTTTGTTTTGTATCAGATCTCGTTTCCGGGATACTGAAAGCAATGTTTACGGAGCATTCAAAAGGGGAAGTGTTTAACCTCGGAAATCCGGAAGAATACACCATGCTTGATTTTGCCAAAAAGATCCAGACAATGACGGGTACAGCATCAAAAATCGTCTTTGAAAAACTTCCTGAAGATGATCCGCCGCGAAGGAAACCCGATATTACAAAGGCGACGAAAATACTTGGCTGGAAACCGGTAGTTTCAGTAGATGAAGGGTTGGAGAAGACAATTGAGTATTATAAGAGTTTGGACAATAAACAATAAACAATGAGCCCTTCGGCAAGCTCAGGGTGAGTAGCAATGAGCAGTCAATATGTATGAAAATTGTTCGTGATCATATAACGATGGCGGATTTGAAGGAAATGTCACAAGTGTGGCATGGGGAACTAGTGAAAGCTGTTATCGATGTAGAGCGAAAGATAATGGCGGTTGATGGAGAGATGCATGCAGATGAAGAGCAAATACTCCTTCTTGATGGTTCAAAACAAGAAGATTTGTGGGGAATAAATATCTATCCGGATAAAGAAGATGAAAATCGTATCGAATTTGATTCCATGATTAATGTAAGACCTTCTCAACAGAATATGAGTCGAAGCATTGAAAATATTGAACTTCAAAAAATCATCCGATCAATTGTATATAGTTTGATCATAACGTAGCGTATGTATCACCCTCCTGTTGCGCAAGAAAAATGGAATGCTCTTTCAGTAATCGAACAAATGGCAAATATCGGCAGTGAGGTGTCACGGGCAGTCAATTGGAAACAAAAAGATGAAAAGAGTATGCGATTGGCTCTATATAGAGCTCTGGAGCTTTTAGCTCTCTCGATCAAAGACCCAAAAAATATCAAAGGACTCAAGGAGTTGTTGCGGGTAAAAGAATGCATCGCTGATTATTTTTTAGGGGATAATATCTATACGTTCACTGACCAGTGGTGGCAGAAGTACTTTTTGGAGTATGCGATAGCGGCGAGAAGCCCTTCGGCAGGCTCAGGACAGGGGACACGAGACAATGAGCAATGAGCCCTTCGGCAAGCTCAGGGTGAGTAACAATAAACAATAAACAATAAACAATAAACAATAAACAATAAACAATAAACAATAAACAATAAACAATAAACAAGTGTTTTCTGTCCAAGTTAATATGTTTATATGAAAGTGCAGGATGTATGGTTTATTATTACATTTCTATTATTATTTATTTTTCGGAAAGAGAGATGGTTTTTATATGCGGGGTTGGGGTGTTTTCTCTTGGCTATTCCTTTGTTTGCAAAGTGGGTTTTTTTTACGGCCGAACGGTTGACATGGTACGGGAGCGGATTTATCCTTGTTTTTCTAGTGTTACAGACGTTTGGTCAGGTAAAGAAGTATAATATAGGGGACAAAAGACAATGAGCAGTGAGCAGGAAACAATGAGCGACTTTTTTGTCACCTGCTCACTGTCATCTGTCATTTTTTTATGAACATACTGATCACCGGCGGGGCGGGATACATAGGATCCATAACGAATTGGTATTTACAGTCCAAAGGACATACTACGGTTATTTTTGATTCTCTGGCCAATGGCCATAAAGAGGCAGTGGGAGAGACGGAATTGATTGTGGGGGATCTCAGAAACAGAGAAGATATCCAAAAAGTTTTTTCAAAACACACGTTTGACGCCGTCATTCATTTTGCGGCTCTTGCTCTTGCGGGAGAGTCCATGGAAAAGCCGTACGAGTATTTCTTTAATAATATCGTGGGAGGAATGAACTTACTTGAGGCAATGCGGAGTTCGACGTGTAAGACCATTATTTTTTCATCCACATGTGCCGTCTATGGTTTCCCGAAAAACCTTCCGGTTACTGAAGAGTCTCCGATTGCGCCTGCTTCAGCTTACGGCGCATCAAAGCGGAATTTTGAAGAGATTTTGAGTTGGTATGATGCAATTTATAAGATAAAATATGCAAATTTGCGGTATTTTAATGCATGCGGAGCACTTCCTGACGGAAGCTTGGGAGAAGCGCATAATCCGGAGACTCATATCATTCCCATTGCTCTTTCGCGGGCACAAACCGGAGAGCCGTTTTCTCTGTTTGGCAAGGATTATAAAACGCCGGACGGGACTTGTATCCGGGATTATATCCATGTACTGGATTTGGCTGATGCGCATTTGAGGGCAGTAGAGCATTTGTCCAAAGGGGAAAAGTCGTTGGCTGTGAATTTGGGGGTAGGGAAAGGGTATTCCAATCTCGAAATCCTCAAAGCTGTAGAAGAAGTGACGGGGAAAAAGGTGACTACTGTCGAAAAACCGAGGCGGTGGGGAGACCCGGATGCGATATTTGCCGACAACACGAAAGCAAAAAAGCTGCTTGGATGGAACCCCGAGTACACCAGTCTTTCCTCCATTATCAAGACTGCATGGAATTGGCACGAAAAACACCCGCTGGGATACGAGAGGTAAGAAGTAAGAGTTAGGAGTTAAGAGTTAAGAAGAATAACCGGGGTAAATGACGGACAATCGGGAAAAATCAATCTTCAATAATATTTCTACATCTCGTTTTGTTGCCTCCGAATCACATAAGAAATGCTGACACTCTCTGGTGGTCCAATAAAGGCGATGTTTTTGTACAGAGGAAATCTTGCTATTAAAACTGTCAGGAAAACGTAGAAAACTTAGATCGTGGATTGTTGTAATGCCGCGTGTCTTTCCAAGAGGGGGTTGTGTCCAATCACTGCTCCAGAATACATCCAGAGGGCCGGTGAACCAAGTTATTGGAACAATATGGAGCCTATTCCAAAGAATGTCCAATATCGTTAGAGGAAATGGGATAAGGACGCTTTTTGTGAGTGAATTTATGTTTTTTATTTCTTCACAGAATGATATCAATGCTTTTCGTCTCCTGAGAGATGACCCGAAAAGAACATATGAGTTTTTGGAATCCATCCGGATGAGATGTTTTACCATCTCGCGGACGTATTTGCCGACTCCGGTATTTTCATAAACTATTTGACTGATATCAATGCCAATATTCATAGGTATTCTTTATAAATTATACATTACTTTATTATTGCTTGCCGGCTAGGATGCTTTATACCAGATACCAAATACGATATACTTACAGAATGGTTATTGCCATTGACGGGTATGAGGCCAATGTAGATAAACGGGTGGGAATCGGGAGGTATGCCTACGAGATCCTGAGTAGCCTCTATGTATTAGGAAAAGAGGCTCAGGGAGGCAAAGAAAAGCTCCAATTCCGTATTTATCTGCCTGAAAAGCCCAAGATTGACATGCCCAAGGAAACCTACTGGTGGGAGTATAAAGTGGTAGGAATGAAGCGTTTTTGGACCTGGATTTGGCTTCCTTTGAGGCTATTTATCGACCGGCCCGTGGCTGATGTTGTATTTACTCCAACCCACTACATTCCACGGTTTACGGCTGTTCCCAGGATTATGTCGATTATGGACCTTTCATACCTGTCATACCCTCAGTTATTCCGGAAAAAAGACCTCCACCAGCTCGTGCACTGGACTGAATATTCAGCAAGGAATGCAACGAGGGTGTTTACCATCAGTGAATTTAGCAAACATGCTATAATTGAGGCATATCACGTACCAGAGTCAAAGGTGGTTGTGACGCACCCCGGATTTTCTATGGATAAGCCTATAATAAATAAGGAGATCACGAAAAAATATAAATGTAAGTCTACCTATGTCCTTTCTGTTGGGACCATACAGCCCAGAAAAAATTACTCTCTCCTTATCGAAGCTTTTGCAAAATACTGTAAAAACACCAACAACAAAGACATCGACCTTCTCATTGTCGGGAAAAAAGGGTGGCTGTACGAGCCAATTCTGCAAGCTCCCAAGAAATATGACATTGAAAATCAGGTAAAATTCCTTTCTTTTGTGCCGGACGGTGATTTGCCGTCTCTGTACGCAAACGCCCAATGTTTTTGTCTGCCCAGTTTGTATGAAGGATTTGGATTACCGGTGTTGGAGGCTATGGCTGTCGGGTGTCCGGTAGTCATCAGCAATTCCTCAAGCCTTCCGGAAATTGCGGGAAAAGCAGGGATCTATGTAGACCCACAAGACGTCGACTCTATTTCCAAAGGCATCGATACGGCAATTTCTGAAAAAGATATTTCGAAGGGCAAGGAACGGATACAGCTGGGATACAGCCAAACAAAAAAATTTACATGGGAAAAAGCAGCACAGGAGACGCTGAGGGTGCTGAGGGAAGTGGGGATGGGGAAAAGTATCTAGTATCTAGTATTTAGTATCTAGTATAAATACCAAATACGAAATACCAGATACCAAATTATGAGATTTATCATTGATTTCTGGGTCTATTTGGCAACACTTACCGGGATTATTCCGAGTCATATCATCCGGCTGTTTCTGTACAGGTATGTATTCCGTGTGAAAATCGGGAAAGACAGTTCTATCCACTGGCTTTGCAGGTTTAATCAACCGGCAGGGGTAGCTATCGGCCACAATACCATTATCGGTAATGATGCTTTCCTTGATGGACGGGTAAAAAGAGACTGGAAAGGAAAAAAACCTTCAGTGTTTGGGTATGTACGACATTTGTCTGAGACGGGTGCCAGACCGCTTACCATAGGGAGCAATGTATCGATAGCCGGAGAGGTTCGGATTTTTACGATGGAGCATGATATCGATGATCCGGATTTCAAAGAAGTGAGCGCTCCGGTCGTGATTGAAGACTATGTAGTCATCGGGACCAGAGTGACTATCCTTCCGGGAGTAAAAATCGGCAGAGGCGCAGTTGTCGCAAGCGGGGCAGTCGTGACACATGATGTCGAGCCGTACACTCTGGTCGGAGGAGTTCCAGCTGTTTTTATCAGGAGCAGATCAAAAGATCTTCGATATACGCTCAAGTTCGCCAGATTATTTCAATAGACTACGTTTTCATGGACCTATCAATCATTATTACCAGCCATAATACAAAAGAATTGCTTTTGCGCTGCCTTACCAGCCTGTACCAATGGCTTGAAAAGGGGAAGGTAACGTTTGAAATCATTGTCGTAGAAAATGCTTCCACGGACGGTACGGTTGAGATGGTAGAAAAGTCCTTTCCGAAGGTCATACTTTTGAAAAGTAAAACAAACGAGGGATTCGGGAAATCAAATAATCAGGGTATAAAAAAAGCGAAGGCGGAACGAATACTTCTTTTGAATTCAGATACGGAGATACAAGAGAGGGCTATTGAAAAGCTCCTGTTGTTTTCAGAGGCCCATGGAAATGATTTCGTGGGGCCGAAACTTTTGAATCCGGATGGCACACCGCAAACATCCTGCGGACCGTTTTTCAGCTTACCGGTCGTGTTTGCTATGCTTTTTTTGAAAGGCGATCGACTGGGGTTGACCCGCTGGTCACCCGGTACGATACAAAAAGTCGATTGGGTATCCGGAGCATGTATTATGGGAGCAACGAGTTTGTTTCTAGACGGACTTCTGTTTGATGAGGGTATATTTATGTATATGGAAGAGATAGATCTTCTCTATAGGGCCAGGAAAAAAGGACATAGCGTTTACTTTTTACCGGAGGCAAACGTCGTTCATGTCGGTAGCGGAAGTTCAAAAGACAAGAGGAAAAGTCCGATTCTCAATATATATAAGGGGCTCCAGATATTTTATAAAAAACATTATCCCGGGTGGCAGATGCCAGTCCTCAAAGGTATGCTACAATGCAAAGCATTATTGGGAATACTCGCGGGGATACTCACCGGAAATAAAGAGCTGAAAAATACGTATGAAGAAGCTATTGGCATGGTTTAATATAAGCGGATTATATGTGACAGCGCTGTTTCTTTTGGCGTTTATCCCCTTGTATCCAAAATTACCTCTTATTGATATTGTCCAGACATGGGTCTATATCCGGCTGGAGGATTTTTTGGTGGCTTTTGCCTGTATTGCCCTCCTTTTGGTCAAAATAAGGGAGCGGAAAGTGGTTCAGACGCCTCTCAACACCCCAATTGTTGCGTATTTTGTCGTTGTGGGGATCTCTCTTGTGAGTGCGCTTCTTTTTATTTTTCCGAAGTTTCCGACCGTTCTTCTGCCTCATCTGGCATTTCTACACTTTGCCCGGCGGATTGAATATATTTCCGTGTTTTTTCTGGCATTTGAGGCATTCCGGAGAAAGCCCAAGCTTTGGGGAGTTATAAGCGTTCTCTCCGGAGCGTATCTCCTGATACTTCTCTACGGAGTCGGCCAGAAGTTTTTAGGATTTCCTGCATTTCTCACCATGAATGAGGAGTTTGCTAAAGGCGTGCCCCTCCGGCTTCCCTCTACTGCGCGGATCCCATCAACGTTTGGCGGACACTATGATTTGGGAGCATTTCTCGTTTTTACCATTCCGATTATGGGAAGTATGATCTTTGCTGTAGAGAAATGGTATCTCAAGTTTCTGTACGGGCTCCTGTGGGTAGGAGGACTTATTGTTCTCCTTTTTACCGCCTCCCGGATATCATTTGGGGTGTATTTAGTGGCGGTTTCCATGATGCTGATGTGGCAGAAAAAAGCTCTGTTGATCATACCGGTTATCGTTATCAGCATCCTTATTTTAAATCTTACCAGCGGGGCCTCAGAACGGTTTTATAAAACATTCCGGGTGAGCAATGTCGTTATAGACCTTTCTACAGGAAAGCCAATCGGGACCCTGGATAAACTTGAAGGGACGAGTGCAACCCTTCAAAAAAGCGAATCACCGGCAGAGGAATCTCTCCCCAAAGGAAGTGAATTTATTAATATTCCCGGCTCCTCTGCCCCCTCAGGAGGTCAACCTACAGAAGACCTTGTCAAGGTTGATTATTTTACCTCTGAAGGTTTGAAAAAGGGAACAGGGGAGATGGCTACCATTTCCGGAAGTTTCCTTGTACAGAAAGCCCTTGTGTATGATATTTCCATTACTACCCGTCTGCAGGGTCAGTGGCCGAAAGCACTCGATGCTTTTAAAAGAAATATACTTCTGGGAAGCGGACTTTCTTCTCTTTCTCTTGCGGCTGACGGGGATTACCACCGGATGCTCGGGGAAACGGGAATACTCGGAGCAATAGCATTTCTCGGGATTTTTATCGTAGCATTTACGGTGTTTTTCAAGACAAAAGACAACGTAGATACGACGACAAAAGCGTTTAGCATCGGCGTTTTTGCCGGGCTTTGCGGGCTTTTTTGTAACGCGGTCCTCATCGATGTCTTCGAAGCATCAAAAGTGGCTTTTACCCTCTACATTCTCCTTGGATTTACCTTGTCTGCGCTTGTCCTCAAAAATCCGGTCACACCGGATTATTTTCCGCTTTTGCGAAGAATTTTCACGCACCCCATTGCCTATATGTTGTACCTGATAATCGCGGTATTTGTCATCTGGGGAGGGGCATTGTCCCTCTATTTTCTGGGAGATGATTTTACCTGGACCCGATGGGCAGCGCAGAGTTCCATCAAGGATATTTTGGGATATTTTACGAATGCTCAAGGATTTTTTTACCGGCCGATTCCGAAATTATGGTATTTTTTCCTGTTTTCCCTATTTTGGCTGAAACCATTTTCGTATCATCTGGCCTCTCTAGTCCTTTTTTCATCTATTGCTATGCTTCTTTTTGTGTATTTGAAGGAAAAAGGGATTCCCTGGATCATCGCATGGGGGGCAGCATTTCTTTTTACGACACTCTCCATGCTTCATGAAAATATTTATTGGATATCGGGCCAAAGCTGTCTTTTGTCTGCAGTGTTTTTATTGGGAAGTCTGGTATTGTTTCAGCGCGTGTGGGTAAGGAAAAGCAGAAAGTCTGTGATGCAAACAATAGGCGGAGTTCTCTGTGTGTTTCTCTCCATGCTTTCCTATGACGGCATGATGGTTCTTCCGGTTATCTTATTTGTGTTATCGGTGGGTATATATAAAAAAGGAAAGACTACATGGCCGATACTTTTTCTGATCCCCTTGTATTGGGTAATTCGGAGCTCAGCGGGTGCTGTTGCTCCGTCAGGAGATTATGGGTATAAATGGTCAACTTTTCTCGTCAACAGTCTCGGAAACGGCATTGGGTATGTTACCTGTATTTTCATCGGTCCGAAAGCGCTTGAATATATGTCTATTGTCCGGTCAGCGCTCAAACAATATCTTCCGCAAGTGAGTTTGGTTTCGGCATTTGTCGTCGTTGTATTTACCGGACTTATTATCCGAATCAGGAAGAATTTAGACGTGTATAAAGAAAGTTTCGTATACGTTTGTGCCTTTGTCATAAGCAGTGCAGCCTACCTTGGTCTTGGGAACGCATCAGAGCGGTATATGCTTATCCCTTCGATATTTCTCATTACCGCTCTTGCTCTTTGGTTTTCTCATGTATGGAAAAAAGTTTCAATTATGGGAAGAATCGTACTTGTGGTGCTCGTTGTGGGTATTGCATGGTGGAATCTCGTGCAGGTTCAGAGAATTTATGGGGACTGGCGGAAGGCCAGTGATGTCGCGGAAACGGTACTTTTGGCAATTAAGCGGGAGGCATACCCACCGAAAGATGATCTGACTTTTTTCTTTATCAATCCGCCGATCCGGTATGGCCGTGCGTGGATATTCCCGACAGGACTGGGTGATGCGCTATGGCATATGTTCCGGGACAATCTTTTTGCGGTAAATATTGAGCCCTCCATACAAGCAGCCTACGAATCCCGATACACCAAAGGAACGCGGTATGTGTATGTTTTTGAAGACTTTATTCTGAAACAGGCATTTATGAAAACGATAGAGGTTCCGAATGAAAAATAAAACGCACTTTATTATTATCTTTCTCTACACAATCATATTTTTTGTGAGTATCGCGTGTAGGTCTTGGAAAATCGATCAGCCGATTGCTGATTGGCATAGTTTCCGGCAGGTCGATACCGCATCCGTTGCCCGGATTTTTGCAGACCGCGGGATAGACCTTCTGCATCCCCGGTACCATGATCTCTCCAATATTCAGTCAGGGAAAGATAATCCTGAGGGTTGGCGAATGGTGGAGTTTCCCCTGTATCAGGGAATGGCAGCCTTTGTTTATAAAACATTTCCACAATTTCCTATAGAATTCTATCTCCGCCTTATCACAATACTGAGCTCTACTCTCACCGGATTATTTCTGGGGATTATGGCGGCCAGAAGAACGAGGCAGTCCATAGGAGTATTGACCTTTTTTATTTACGCGATCCTTCCGTTTAGCATCTTTTACGGAAGAGTAGTCCTTCCTGACCCGTTTATGGTGTTTTTGGCTGTTCTTTCTCTTTTTATTCTTGATACGGAAAGTGATAGTATCTCATGGGTAAGGATACTTATCAGTTCTTGTTTTGCGGCTCTTGCGATTCTGGTAAAACCGCAGGCTGCATTTCTCCTCTTGCCAGTCCTTGTTCTTTCCTTTAAATCCCCCTTGAAAATTTCACAGTTTATAAAAGTGCTCATTTGGGGAGTCATAGCAATAGTACCGTTTCTCCTATGGCGCCAGTGGATCCTGCAGTATCCGGAAGGAATACCTGCGTTTGATTGGCTACTCAACAAAAACGATATCCGCTTCAAAGGTGCCTGGTTTTTTTGGCTTTTTGCTGACCGGATCGGCAGGTTGATACTCGGCTATTGGGGGCTCATACCATTTGGGTTGGGACTTATCACTATCACGAAAAAGGAAGGATTATTTTTCCGGTTGCTTCTCCTGGGCTCACTTCTCTATCTGATTATTATTGCCGGAGGGAATGTCCAGCATGATTATTATCAAATACTGCTTCTGCCTGTCCTTTCCATATACATCGCAAAGGGAGTTTCCTATTTGTGGATGAAGAAAGAACAAGAGGTGAGTACGATGTGGAGCCGTGGGGTAGCGCTTCTTTCACTCATATTTCTGTTTGCGTTTTCCTGGTACACCATCAGAACCTATTATTGGTACCGGACGGACATAGTGGAAGCAGGAAAAGTAGCGGATGCGATGATGCCAAAAGACGCAAAGGTAATCACTGCGTTTGCCGGTGATACCACATTTCTCTATCAGACGGGGAGAATCGGATGGCCACAAAATTTTGACATAGACAAAAAAATAGCCATGGGTGCTACATATTATCTGACGGTATCTTCTCTTGATACGGATATGGAGGCAAAGGAATTGTCGGAGAAGTATACGGTGCTTGCTCATACCGATGCTTATACGATTATAGATTTGACCAAACAGAAAACAGGAGACATGGGACAATGAGCAATGAGCATTAAAAATTGACATGGGACAATGAGCATGAGACAACAGCTGTCATCAAATTTATGAAAATTTTATTCATCTCCGCCGTTCTCCCGTATCCGCTTCTTTCCGGAGGGCAGGTACGGATATATAACCTTTTAAAACGGTTATCCAAAGATCATGAGATAACACTTTATTCGTTCATAAGAAACGAGAACGAAAGAAAATTAGTGAGTAATCTTCCATGTATTAAAAAAATAAATCTTTTTATGCGGGGACGTGTCTGGCAGCCGAAATATATTCTTCGGAGTCTGACTTCACATCTTCCATTGCTCATGTCCTCCTATGACAATCCTGAAATGAAAAAGGAAATTGAAGCGGATCTGAAAAAGAATCAATACGATTTTATTCACCTGGAACCCTTTTATGTATTTCCTTCACTCCCGGAGGATATCCGCGTGCCATTGATTGTAGCGGAACACAATGTTGAATATGAGGTATATCAGTCATATGGTAAACAATTTTTTATTCCGTTTGTAAGACCACTCCTCACTAATGATGTGAATAAAATACGAACGCAGGAAGAAATGGTATGGAAAAAAGCAAAGCGCATCATAAGCGTATCAGGCCGTGATGCCGGGGTCATCGGAACGGTGGTAGACAGGAAAAAGATTTCCGTGATACCAAACGGAGTGGACACAACGTATTTCCGGTTCGGAAAAAAATTATTTGACAAAGATCACCTGAAATTTCTTTTTGTGGGAAATTTTCACTGGATGCCCAATATGGAAGCTGTTGAACGACTCATCCATGATATATGGCCAAAAGTCCGAAAGGAATTCACCGGGGCATCTCTTACAATAGTAGGAAAACACCTTTCGAACAAATTTCAGAAAGAGGCCGCTCATGCACACATAGAATATAAGGAATTGGTAAACGATATACGGGATGCGTATGCATCTGCTGATATGCTTTTGGCTCCCATGACCATATCCGGCGGGACGAAATTTAAAATACTTGAAGCCATGGCATCAGGATGTCTGGTGATAACCACAAATGAGGGAATGGAGGGTATTGACGCCAAAAAAGATATTCATTTCACAGAAGCTCTCACCCCGGGTGACTTTCTTAAAGGTATCCGATGGGCAGTGGATAACATAAAAAAATCCCAGGTGATGATGTCCCGTGCAAGAGCGCTCATAGTCCTAGAATATGACTGGAAATCCATAGCGGAGAAACAATCAGATGTTTGGAAAGGGATAGTATGAGTATCAACACTGATATCAGCATTATTATCCTGAGTTATAACACATGTGATTTGACGCTTCAGTGTCTGACCGCTCTTTCTAAAACAACGTGGGGTCAAGTAGAGAAAGAAATTATTGTAGTGGATAATGCATCAAATGATGAAACAGTCGAGCGGATTAAAAAAAAGTTTTCCGGGGTGAAGGTGATACAAAATTCTAAAAATATCGGTTTTGCTGCCGGGAATAATATCGGAATACGGCAGGCAAAAGGAAAATACATTCTTCTCCTGAATTCCGATACGGAAGTAAATTCCATGACAGTGCGGACAATGATAGAGTTTATGGATACTCATCCAAAAGCCGGTGCGTCCACATGTAAGCTTATATTGTCTGATGGAAGTATGGATCCTGCATGTCATCGCGGATTTCCTACTCCATGGAATGGATTTTCGTATTATGCAAAACTTGAATTAATTTTTCCGAAGACAACGTTATTTGGCGGATATCACATGGGGTACGAAGACTTGGCAGTTCCTCATGAAATAGACGCAATAAGCGGTGCTTTTTTTATGGTTCGTAAAGAAGTTGTACAAAAAGTCGGATTGTTAGATGAAGCGTATTTTATGTATGCAGAAGATATTGATTGGGCATACAGGATAAAAGAACAGGGTTGGCAGATATGGTTTAATCCCAATGTGACTGCGCTTCATTACAAAAAAAAGAGTGGGAGAGGACACGGTGATAAAAAACAGCGAATAGAATCGTATATACATTTTTTGACGTACAATAAATTGTTTTATACAAAGCATTATAAAAATAACTATTCATCGGTTGTTACGTTTTTGGTATACAGTCTGTATGACGCTCAGATTTGGCTTGCAAAGACGTTTGGGATTACAGTATGAAAATCGGTATTGATGCGAGACTTATACAAGAAACAGGAGTCGGCCGGTATATCCGGAATCTTATCGAACAGCTGGAAGATTTGGATACGGAAAATCAGTACATCGTGTATCTTTCGAAAACATCGTTTGCATCATTCATCCTTCCAAATAGGCGTTGGGAAAAACGACTTGCAGATGTCCGCTGGCACACATTTTGGGAGCAGATTGCCATGCCCATACTGTTTTTACAAGATCATCTTGATCTTCTCCACGTGCCGTATTTTACTATCCCGGTTTTATATCCGGGAAAATTTGTGGTCACCATTCATGATCTGACCATACTGCATTTTGCTACAGGAAAAGCGACTACTCTTCCGTATGGATTCTATATGCTTCGGAAATTGGGGTTTTGGTTCATTCTTTCTTGTGGATTGAAAAGAGCCAGAGCGATCCTATCGCCATCGCAAACTACCAAGCGGGAGATTGTCGAGCATTTTCATATACCGAAGGAAAAAATTCAGGTGACGTATGAAGGGGTGGATGGGGAGCTAAGAGAGCAGAAAACAGAAAGCAGGGGACATGAGACAATGAGCAATGAGCAGAAAACAGAAAGCAATAAGCAGAAATTGGTTACGGGGCAGTATTTTTTATATGTCGGGAATGTGTATCCGCATAAAAATTCTGAAATGCTTATTTCGGCATTTAAGGATTTTATTCATACTCAGGGAAAAGGAAACTTTCGTCTCATTTTCGTAGGGAAGGAAGATTATTTTTATACCCGTTTAAAAAATGAGATTGCGGAGAAAGGACTGCACTCGTCAATACTTTTCTTGGGACAGGTAGATGATGAGACACTTCATGATCTATATCTACACGCTGAAGCATTAGTATTTCCGTCTCTCATGGAAGGGTTTGGATTGCCGGCTCTCGAAGCACTTTCGTTGGGGACTCCTGTTATTTGTTCGGATATCCCTATTTTTCATGAAATTCTTAATGATTTCCCATATTATATAAATCCCCATGACAGAAAAGATATTACGAAAAGCTTTTCCCGAGTAATACAAAAGAAAAAAAGTGAAATAAAAGAAAAAAGAAATGAAATAGCATCCCTTTTAAAGAATTATTCATGGAAGAAGTTGGGAGTTGATACGCTTCAATTATATAATTCATTGAGAGTTTCTTCTCCTTCTATATGAACGTAGCTATTGTTTATGACCGGGTAAATAAGATAGGAGGAGCAGAACGGGTGCTTTGTGAGCTTCATAAAATCTGGCCGGATGCGCCTTTGTATACAGCGGTTTACGATTCCAAAAAAGCAGCATGGGCACGCGGATTTACCGTAAAAACAACATTTTTACAGTATATCCCCTTTGCGAAAAATCATCACGAGTGGTTTGCATGGCTGACGCCATTTGCATTTGGATCGCTATCGTTTGACCCGTATGATATCGTTATCTCCGTCACATCTGCTGAGGCAAAAGGGATCATAACAAAACCTCAAACGCTTCATATTTGTTATTGCCTGACGCCAACCCGATATTTGTGGAGTGGGGTAGATATGTATAAACAACAGACGGGATTCGGATTATTTCATGCTATCGCAAAATATATATTTACGATGCTTGTGCCCACGCTTCGCGTATGGGATCTCGTAGCAAGTCAGAGACCTGATATATATATGGCAATATCCCAAAGAGTGAAAAAGCGGATAGAAGAGTATTATCATAGATCCGTTGCAGAAGTAATATATCCCCCGGTTGATACGGATATGTTCCGCCCGGTAACAAAAAGTGATGAAAAGAATGAGTACTATCTGATTGTTTCCCGATTGGTTGCTTATAAAAAAATTGATATTGTCGTGGCAGTGTGTACCAGTTTGAGAAAAAAACTTGTAGTCATAGGAACCGGTCCGGAAAAAAAGAGACTTCAACATATGGCTGGTCCGACGGTACAGTTTATAGAAGGAGATTTGACAGATCAAGCTATAGTTCGGTATTATCAAAATTGCCGGGCTTTTTTGTACGCAGGGGATGAGGATTTTGGCATAGTGGCGGCAGAGGCACAGGCATGCGGAAAACCGGTCATAGCGTATTCAAAAAGCGGGGTCTCAGAGATAATAGAGAATAAAATAACCGGGGTACTATTTGATACTCAATCCGAAAAGGCTCTGACAGATGCCATAGTCCAGTTTGAAAACGTGAACATTTTGGCTTCTCACTGCAGAGAAAATGCATTACGGTTTCGAAAACAGAAATTTCAGGAGTCTATAAAGAGTTGTGTTGAAAAAGAGTTTGAGAAGTTTCATTCTACATTATGAAAGCTGTCATATTCGCCGGAGGAGTAGGAACAAGATTGTGGCCCTTATCGCGGAAAAAATCTCCGAAACAATTTGAAAAAATCGTGGGAGACAAATCAACACTTCAGCTCGCTGCAGAGCGTTTGCAACCGGATTTTGCCTGGAAAGATATCTATATTTCAACAGGGAAAAGCTATAGTTTGATGGTTTCTCAACAACTCTCTCAACTTCCACCCGATCATGTTATCGGCGAACCGGTGATGCGTGATGTCGGTCCAGCTGTGGGTCTGGCAACTGCACTTCTTTCAAAAGAGTCTCCTGATGAACCGATGGTCATTCTTTGGAGTGATCATTTGGTCAAAAAAGAAGATTTGTTTCGGAAAATACTCCGAGTGGCAGGAGAGTTGGTGACAAAGGAGCCGGACAAAATAGTATTTGTTTCACAAAAAGCCCGTTTCGCCAGTGAAAATTTAGGATGGATCAATTACGGGAAATTAATACACGAGAAAGAAGGAGTCGCATTTCATACATTTGTGGATTTTCAATACCGGCCTGACAGTGAGACTGCCCAGCGATATTTTGCAAGCGGACATCATGCATGGAATTTAGGATATTTCGTCGCAACACCACGGTTTCTTCTTTCTCAATACAAACAATATGTCCCAAATGTGTATCAGGGGCTCATGCGGATAGCAGACGCTTGGAGAACAGATAGGTATCAGGATGTGTTGAGTGAAGTGTATCCGACACTCGAAAAAATTAATTTTGATAATGCAATTTTGGAAAAATTAAATCCCGGTAATGCTTATGTGGTTTCCGAAAATATTGAGTGGAGTGATATCGGAGCATGGGAAGCTTTGAAAGAAGCGCTTGTCGACTCTGATGATAAAAACGTCACGCAGGGTGAGGTCATGCTTCAGGATACCGAAGATTCACTTGTATATAATTATGGAAAACAGCTGGTCGTGACTATAGATTGTAAAGAACTTCTTGTGGTAAATACAGATGATGTGCTCCTTGTTTGTAAAAAAACGTCCGTACCGAAAGTAAAAAAATTAGTAGAAAGTCTGGCAGGTTCTAAGCATGAGCATTTGACATAACACACTATGGCATACGACATAATAAAAAGGATTATCGATATAGTGGGAAGTATCATTTTATGTATCATTTTTTTCCCGATATGTTTCATCACTGCAATAGCGATAACACTTGATTCAGACGGGCCAGTTTTTGCCGATACCCCCCAACGGGTAGGGAAAGATGGAACATTATTTAAATTGTATAAATTTCGTTCCATGATCATGAATGCACATGAAATGCTCCGAAAAGATCCGAAATTTGCTAAACTTTATCAACAGTACCGCCTCAATAGCTATAAACTTATGCATGACCCCAGGGTAACGACGGTAGGGCATGTGATCAGGAAACATTCTATAGATGAAATTCCGCAGCTTCTCAATGTGTTAAAAGGAGACATGAGTTTAGTGGGTCCCCGTCCGTATTATCAGGATGAATTAAAGGAACAGCAAAAAAAATATCCACACACGAAAAAGCTGGTAAAAGTGGTGCTTTCTGCTAAACCCGGCGTTACCGGATTTTGGCAGGTGTCAGGCAGAAGTGAAGTGAATTTTGATAAACGGATACAAATGGATGCGGATTATGTGGTCAAACGGTCACTTTTGTTTGATATCATGATCCTTTTGAAAAGCCCGTGGGCGATGATATCGGGTAAGGGAGCGGTGTGACAGGGGACATGTGACAATGAGCAATGAACAGAAAACAGTAAACAGAGAACAGAATGGGTTGACAGTTACATATATATAATGGAACAATAGTACGATATGTCAGAGGATTTTAAGAAAATTGATTTGCATAATCATATTGAATCACCTGCTGAAATAAACGCAGTGGGGCAACCACCCATGAAAAAGAAAAAACGTATCTCATGGAAATTTTTTGCTATCCCCGGAGGGATAGTGCTGGCACTCATCGTCATTTTGGGAATTGTCGGAGTCATGCTTCTTCCTCTCCGTGGAGTGTATACAAAAGCAATGGAAGTGAAAAGCGTAGGTCAGGAAACGATGGTGGCGGTCAAGGCTCAGGACATAGGATTGACAAAAACGAAGCTTCAGGAAATGCGTGTGAAAATGGGAGAACTTCAACAGGAGTATAAAAAAGTCGGAAGCCTCATGTCTTTTCCATTTGTCGGGGTGTATCTGAAAGATGGTGAGCATGCGATAAACGCAGGGATGGCAGCTATGACAGCAGGTGATAAAGCAATTGAAGCATTGGAACCAAATGCCGATCTCCTGGGATTGAAAGGAAAAAGTACGTTTGTGGCAGGTACTGCAGAGGATCGTTTGCAAATGGCGGTCAAAACCATGAGCGCCCTTACCCCAAAAATAAAGGAAATGGCAGATAGTGTCGATACGATGAGAAAAGAACTCTCTGCAATTGATCCAAACAGGTATCCGGAAAAGTTTCAGGGAAAAGAAATACGTTCCACCATGAAATCAGGGATCAGCGTGATAGAAGAGACAGCGAATCTTTTCGTCAACGCTCAACCGCTTCTCATGAATTTACCATCACTTTTAGGTGAGCCGACAGAAAAACGGTATATGGTGTTATTTCAAAATGATAAAGAACTCCGTCCCACTGGTGGATTTATCACCGCATATGCGCGGTTCCGTATGGTACGCGGAAAACCGATTTTAGAAAAATCAGATGATATCTATACTCTTGATAAAGTTTTGAAAAAGAAATTTGATGCCCCCAGGGAAATCCTGACGTTTCATAAAGGCGTCAACACCTGGAATATCAGAGATAGTAACCTTTCTCCTGACTTTAAACTTTCTATGAAGCAATTTGAGCTCATGTATGATCAAACAACAGGAAAAGAAAATATAGACGGCATCATCGCTATTGATACTCATGTGTTGGTAGAAGTGCTAAAGATATTGGGTCCGATAGAAGTATACGGAAAAGTATTCAGTGCTGACATTGATAAACGCTGTGATTGTCCGAAAGCAATTTATGAGCTTGAGGATTATTCAACCCGGCCGGTCGGGTATGTCCGTGAAGATCGGAAAGATATTATCGGAGTTCTCATGCAGAGAATTCTTCAGATGGCCCTCGGTGTATCACCGTCAAAATATTGGGGAAATTTGTTTCAAATGCTTATAGCTGAAATCAATCAAAAACATGTTTTGACATATTTTCACGATGGAGAAACGCAACTGGCTGCTGAAAATTTCAATATGGCAGGGAGGATCATGACCGCATCAGAAACAGCAGGGCTTCTCAAGTATAAAGAAGGTGAATGGGATTATCTTCATATAAATAACAGTAATATGGCAGGAGCAAAATCCAATATGTTTGTATCGGAAAAATATACAAAAGATACTACTGTCAATTCCGATAACACTATCACAACAAAATTAACAGTTGATTACAAAAATCCGTATCAGGGATCAGACTGCGGATTGGAAAGCGGCGGATTATGTCTCAATGCCCCTCTTCGTAATTGGGTGCGCGTCTACGTTCCAAAAGGGAGTAAACTTGTAGAAAGTAAAGGAACGCAGTCACCTAAAGATACCAATAAAGCGGTGCCGATGGAAACGCTGTCGGATCTTTCTAAAACAATATTTGAAGGATTTCTCATCGTAAATCCTATGGGAACAGCAAAGTTAGAACTTACATACACTTCACCGGTGAATGCCACGGGAGGATACAATCTTTTTATTCAAAAACAGCCGGGAACTGACGGTCAGGAAGTGCTTTTGAAAATGAACGGTAAAGACAAGAAAAAAATTGAATTGAAATCCGATACGGAAGTGTCGCTCTAAAAAGAGTGCATGGTAACTCCACAGCTTTATAAAACTACAGGAATAATCCTCAGAAGACTAAATAGCGGAGAAGGAGATAAGATTGTCTCAGCGTTGTGTATACGTGATGGTAAAAAACGATTTATCGGAAAAGGCATACGAAAAATTGGCAGTAAACGATCCGGACACGTTGAGCTCTTTTCCAAAACTAATTTTCTCATTCATAGAGGAAAAACATTGGATTATATAACCGGTGCAACTGCAATCCATTTTTACGGTGCATCATACAAGACTCTTGTGCAGATAGCATCTGCGTATACGGCCTGCGAAGTCATAGACAGGCTCATAATGGAGGGGCAGGAGCATGATGATGTATTTAGGCGTCTAGACAGATTTCTCATTGATATTGAAATGGTCGATATTGAAAGCATTCCTTTTTTGACAAAAATATTTATTGATGATGTACTTCCAATTTTGGGATATACAAGAACGGAAACAAAGAGTTTGTCTTTGGGAAATGCGATAGCGTCTGTAGAACGGATTATTGAGCGGAAAATTCGAAGCGTCAGTCTTTTCTCAAAAAGCGGGATTGATGTGTTCAAAAAATAAAATAATTTAAATTGCGTAAGGTATCAGGATTTGCTACCATATACAATATCATGACAACACTTGATGATATCGTATCTCTGTGTAAACGAAGAGGATTTATTTTTCCCGGAAGTGAAATATACGGAGGAATAACCGGGTTTTGGGATTATGGTCCTATGGGATCGCTCCTTAAGAAAAATCTCAAGAGTGTTTGGTGGAAACACATGGTGCAATTACGGGATGATGTGGTCGGATTGGATGCAGCGATCATTATGAATCCTGCTGTCTGGGAAGCATCAGGGCATACACAGGCGTTTGCTGATCCCCTTGTTGAATGTAAGGTATGTCATAAACGGTTTCGAGCGGATAAGGAAGATGAAATAACCGCTCATGCAAAAGAGCATAATAATAAAGTGGAGTGGACAGAGCCAAAACAATTTAACCTTCTTACGGAAGCGTATTTGGGGGTTACAGAGCCGAAGCAGAAAGTATATCTTCGTGGTGAGATTACCCAGGGGGTGTTTGTAAATTTTCAAAATGTTGTAGATTCTACGCGCGTAAAGATACCTTTTGGTATTGCTCAGGTAGGAAAAGCGTTCAGAAACGAAATAACACCGGGAAATTTTACGTTTCGAAGCCGTGAGTTTGAACAAATGGAAATGGAATTTTTTATAAAACCGGATGAAGCGGAAGGAGAGAAATGGTTTAGTTATTGGAAAGAACAGCGGATGAAGTGGTACCAAAGCCTGGGAATTAAAGCGGAGAGATTGAGATTCAGAGATCATAGGGATGATGAAAGAGCACACTATGCGCGGAAGGCAACTGACATAGAATATCAAGCGCCGTTTGGGTGGAGTGAGTTTGAAGGGATTCATCACCGGGGGGATTGGGATTTGAGTAGGCATAAACGTACGTACAAAGATCCGGTAACCGGAGAGGTGTATACCCCATGGGTCATAGAAACATCAGGGGGAGTCGATAGAGCAGCTCTATTTATATTATTAGAAGCGTATACCAAGGAAGAGAAGCGGATAGTCCTTAAACTTCATCCGTCGCTTGCTCCTACGACGGTGGCAGTATTCCCTCTCGTAGCCAACAAGCCGGAGTTGACTGAAAAAGCACGAAATGTATATGACAAACTAAAAATTGAGTATCAGACCGGGTGGGATGACCGGGGAAATATCGGGAAGCGGTATTTAGCTCAGGACGAAACCGGAACGCCGTTTTGCATAACCATAGATTTCACTACGCTTGAGGATGATACGGTCACCATACGATATCGGGATACGGCAAAACAAGAGCGCGTTCCTGTTGAAAAATTAGCGGAAATTATTCGTGTCCATCTAAAGGAGGATTTTGTATGAAAAATGAACTGCATAAGGATGAATTGGATCAGCCTATTGTTGACGGCATTGAAGAAAAAGAGCTTGAAGTCAAGGGAAAAAAGAAAAATCCGCTCATTTTTATCATTCCCGGAGTCATTATTCTTCTTATTTTTGGATTTTTTCTCATAAAAGCATTTGGAAATAAAGGTGAGCCAAAAAAAGCGGTACAGGAAGATGTGCCTATTGAGGAAATTTTGAAAGAGGTAGATTCTTCGGTAGAAGTGAATTTGCTCGAGAGTAAGGTCAAAGATAATTCTGTGGTTATCACGATAAAGGGGCTGGCAAGTAGATACGTGAGCATAGGCTATGAGCTCCAGTATGAGTCAGGAGGAGTCGGCAAAGGGGTCACCTCGGGCAGTAAGCCGCTTGATGTGACAGGGCAAGATTCGTTTGAACGGGAAATTTACCTGGGAACGTGCAGTAAAAACGTCTGCAAGCCGGATCTAGGTGTCACAAAAGTAGGCTTGGTATTGGAATTTACCAATACAGCTGGAACTAAAACCCAATTTTCCAAAGAGTTCGATCTGTAAAAACACCTATCTATTCAAGGTGTTTCATGTGGTTGATAAAATGGAAGCGGCCTTTGGTGATCGGATCATATTCAATAAATGCACATGATGTGTTTCCTGTTGAGAGATCTCCTGCCAGAGAAAACGGCAGATCCATAAGTTTTTTCATAAATACCCGAAGAGTAACCCCATGAGAAACGATTGCTACGGTTTTTCCTTTATGTTGAGTAAGTATTTCTTTTAGCAGAAGCTCGATTCGTTCCTGTACGTCTATAAGCCGTTCTCCGTTTGGTGGTTGATAGTGAGGATAATGCCATGAAATGTTAAATGCCATTCGAGGATAGTTTGTCACAATATCTTCGTAAACCATCCCTTCCAGATCCCCAAATAATCGTTCTTTTAAGCTTTTATGGGTGATAAGCGGAATGTGTTTGTGATAGTGATGAATGGATACGGCAGTCACGAAAGCGCGCTTCAGTGGTGAAGTGTAGAGTACATCCATAGGTGCATTTTTCAGGTATATGCCAACACGGTTAGCCTGAGCTATTCCGATTTCTGAAAGAGGAATATCTGTCTGTCCTTGCATCTTTCGTTCTTTATTCCAAATTGTTTCTCCATGACGGATAAGAATAAATTTTGTTGTCCCCATGGATTAGAGTATACATCTTTTGTTATTTGCTTCGTGAAATACCCCTTGACCCTTCGGCAGGCTCAGGGTTGCCCCTAGCGTGAAATGGGGCTTGACCCTTCGGCAGGCTCAGGGTTGCCCCTAGCGTGAAATGGGGCTTGACCCTTCGGGAGGCTCAGGGTTGCCCCTAGCGTGAAATGGGGCTTGACCCTTCGGCAGGCTCAGGGTTGCCCCTAGCGTGAAATGGGGCTTGACCCTTCGGCAGGCTCAGGGTTGCCCCTAGCGTGAAATGGGGCTTGACCCTTCGGCAGGCTCAGGGTTGCCCCTAGCGTGAAATGGTACTTGACATCCCGTGAAAAATGGGAGAATATGGATAAAGATGGGAAGAAATGGTAAACTAAGATCATGAAATTATTCCTTGGGGAATACAGCCATACACTCGATGATCGGGGGAGAATAACGCTCCCTCGTAAGATACGGCAAGAGCTAGATACCTATGAAGTCGTCGTTTCGCAGGGGTTTGACCAATGTATATTCGGGTACGACAAAAAACAATGGGAAGATGAAGCAGGAAAGCAACTGGAAGCATCGGTAACCGATGAGAAGGCCAGAAAACTGCGAAGATATATGTTTGCGGCGGCGGAAAAAGTAGAAGTGGATAAACTCGGGCGTATTGTGCTGCCTGCCCACCTCAAGGAATTTGCGTTGATAACAGGGGAAGTCATGGTGATAGGAGCCGGAGATCATTTTGAGATTTGGGATACAAAGGCCTGGGACGCATACAAGAGCACACTGGACACACCATGATCTATCACGAACCGGTACTTTTACAAGAGGTTATTGAAGGACTTTTAGTCTCAAAAGGTAAGAGATACATTGACGGGACCTTTGGTGGCGGAGGACACACGAAACGAATGGTAGATTTGGGAGCCGAGGTCCTGGGGATAGACACAGATCCGGATGCAGATGAACAGGCAAGCGGTATTGATACGACAAGATTTCGTTTCCATCAGGGAAATTTTAGAAATATTGATGAAATAGCGCATAAGGAAGCATTTTTTCCGGTTGATGGAATTTTATTTGATTTAGGAGTATCAAGTCATCAGCTGGACGAGGAGGAAAGAGGATTTTCCTATAAGTTTGCCGGTGCACCATTTGATTTGAGGCTCAATCAAAAAGAAGGAATACCGGCATCGGAGGTGATTAATCGTGAAAGCGAAGAACAGCTTAAAAAAATTATTGGAGTTTTTGGTGAAGAGGAGTCTTGTGGGCTCATTGCTCACGCTCTTGTCCACAGTCGTGTAGATAAAAAAATACAAACAACAGGGGATGTTTTAGAGATTATTCAAAAAATAAAAGGAGAGAGAAATAAATACGGTACGGCATCAAAAGTATTTCAGGGATTTCGGATATACATCAACGATGAATTGAATACGTTAAAAATTGGGTTAGAAAAAGGAGTGGGACTGATAAAACCCGGAGGAAGAATAGCGGTCATCAGCTTTCATTCACTAGAAGACCGAATTGTAAAGCTTTTTTATCAAAAAAAAGGACTAAGAATTATAACGAAAAAACCAATAACCGCACGCGTTGAAGAACAACAAAAAAATAGCAGAAGCAGAAGTGCAAAATTACGAATAGGAGAAATAGTATGAAATGGATTGTCACAATAAGCACAATACTACTGCCCATTATCGCAACAGGGCTTTTTGTAAGTCAGATAATTTTTACCAATAATCTTGCAGAAGACGGATCAACATTAAAAGCGATAACAATAAGTGTGGATACGCTCGCATTTGAAAATGAACGGTTAGAACAGGAGATTGCTTCTGCATCTTCTCTTTTGGAAATTCAAAAAAAAGCAGTTGCCGGTGGGTTTATAGAAGCAAAACAATTCCTCACTCTTGCACAAGGGAAGTATCTTGTTGCCCTCACGCAAAAACGGTAAGCTGAAAGGTATGACCCGCATTTGGACGATATTTGGTTTCTTCCTTTTTCTCTACGGAGCTATTTTTATACGATTATTTTATTGGCAGGTATGGTCAAGCGCTAGACTCAAAAATCAAGCGGTAAGTCAGCATTTTTTCCGTTTTGATCTTCCTCCAAAACGGGGCACTATTTTTTCCTCAGATGGGTATCCTTTTATCATGAATAAGCAGGCATTTTTAGTATATGCAGAGCCAAAGGAAGTAAAAGACATAGATGGATTTGCCAAGCGGATTTCTGATATTTTAGCAATTGATAGTGCGAGTATTTCTGCGCAATTGACTCAACCGGATCGGGTATGGGTGCCGATACAGCATAAAGTGGACGGAGAAAAAGTTGACCTTTTGAAAATATTAAAAGAAAAGGGATTGGGATTTGAACCTGAACCGAAGCGGTATTATCCGGAAAGCTCTATGGCCGCACACATGTTGGGATTTGTAGGACTGGATCAAAATGGCATGGACCAGGGGTATTTTGGATTGGAAGGGTTTTATGACAGAGAGCTCAAAGGGAAAGAAGGATCGCTCCAGATAGAGAAGGATGTCCAGGGTAATCCAATTCTCATCGGATCTACATTCCGTGTGGATCCGGAGGACGGGAGGAATTTACTTTTATGGGTGGACCGCTCTGTTCAGGCAATTACGGAAAAACGTCTCAAAGAAGGTATAGAAAAATATGGTGCAAAAGAAGGGTCGGTAGTCATAATGGATCCGAAAACCGGTGGTATTTTGGCCATGGCATCCATACCGTCTTATGATCCGCGGGAATATTCTTCTGCCCAGAAAGAATTGTACATCAATCCTATTGTCGGAAGTACATACGAACCTGGCTCTACGTTTAAAGTACTTATGATGGCTGCAGGAATAAATGAAGGAGTCATCACACCAACCACGAGTATGGAAGAAACCGGTCCGGTAGAGGTAATGAAGTACACCATAAGAACATGGAACAATACATATAACGGAACCGTTACAATGACGGATGTACTGGTACATTCTTCAAATGTCGGCATGGTGTTTGTGGCCAATAAATTAGGAAAAGAAAAAATGCTTTCCAGCCTTAAAAACTTTGGATTCGGAACGTTGACCAATATTGATTTGGAGGATGAAAGTGCTCCACAACTCCGTGAAGATAAAGAGTGGCGGGAAATTGATTTGGCAACCGTCTCCTTTGGTCAGGGAATTGCCGTTACTCCACTTCAAATGGTGCGGGCAGTATCGGCTATAGCAAACGGTGGAAATCTGATGGAGCCAAAAGTGGTAAAAGCAATTGTTGATTCGACTGGAAAAATAACGGAAATAGCGCCAAAAAAAATCCGGCAGATAATAACAAAAAAAACAGCAGAGGAAGTGACGGAGATGATGGTGGCTTCTGTTGAGAGGGGAGAAGCGCAGTTTGCCAGACCTCAAGGATACAGGATTGCCGGAAAAACGGGTACTGCACAGATCCCTGTCGAAGGATATTATGATGAGAAAAAAACAATTGCTTCATTTGTCGGATTTGCACCTTCCGATAATCCTAAATTTGTCATACTAGTGACACTACGCGAGCCATCTTCATCTCAATGGGGTTCAGAAACTGCAGCGCCTTTGTTTTTCAACATAGCAAAGGATTTGTTTCTTTATTACGGTATTTCTCCACGATGATATAATGCATATATTCTATGATACGAAAGCTTAAAAACATCTATCACGTGTGTATTGGAATATGTTCAGTGCTGTGGTTTCGTTTTCCAGGTCATCAATTAACAGTTATTGGTGTAACAGGAACGGACGGAAAGACCACTACGACTACACTTATTTATGAAATTTTCAAAAAAGCAGGCATTCAAGTCTCGATGATTACTTCGGTTCATGCCGTCATAGGAGGAAAGACATACGATACGGGATTTCATGTCACTACACCAAACGCATGGTATGTTCAAAAATATTTGAGAGATGCCGTTGATCATGGGGATACACATATGATTTTGGAGGTGACCTCTCATGGGATAGACCAGCATAGAATTTTTGGTATTCCGTTTCGCGTGGGAATCATTACCAACGTAACGCGTGAACATCTTGATTGGCATAGAACATTTGATAATTATTTAAAAATAAAATTATCGTTATTAGAACGGTCGTACATTGCCATAGTAAATAAAGATGAACAGCCAATATATTCTGCTCTAGATAAAACAGTTCATTTGCGTCATGTTATTACCTATGGGATAAACACGGATGCCGATATAACGCCGAAAACATTTCCTTTCAGGACGCATTTATTGGGAGAATTTAATCAATACAATTGTTTAGCGGCGATTTCCGTGGGGAAAGCTCTTTCTATTGATCCCACAACAATCAGAAAGGCAATTGTTGATTTTCGGGGCATTGTCGGGCGGATGGAAGTCATGTATAAAAAGAATTTTTCTGTTATCGTGGATTTTGCTCATACACCGAATGCAATTTCACAGGCTTTATCAACAGTGCGTCCTTTGGTGAAAGGTAAACTTATTCATGTATTTGGAAGTGCGGGGCTTCGTGATCCGTATAAACGGCCGGATATGGGGAAAGCGTCATCTCAATTTGCGGATATCATAGTATTGACGGAAGAGGATTATCGTACAGAGAACATCGAAAAAATTACGGATGAAATACAGGAAGGTATTTTTTTAAAAAAAGAAGTACATCGTATCCCAAATCGTGCTGATGCTATACGCTTTGCTATTGAAAAGGCAAAAAAAGGAGATTTGGTTATAATTACCGGCAAAGGTCATGAAAAAAGCATGTGCCGCGGAACAAAAGAAATACCATGGAGTGATCAGGAAGAAGTGAAAAAAGCCCTTCGAAACACCTTGTCCGAATAAGCTAAATAGAATCAAGGCGTAGCTTTGGGTTTGACATACATGATCAAGATAAAATCGGGTATTTATCAATCAACTTTATTTTTCGTTCCAGAAATTATTCATGGATTTTCCACGAAAAAATTTGGTGACATGAGGGATACGGAAAAACGAAAAATATTCCTTTCTGCGTTAGGAATAGAAGAAACCTCATTGGTTTGGCAGGAACAAATTCATAAAGATGCGATACGTATTATTTCCCAATCCGATCGGGGAAAGATAATCCATGGCGTTGACGGATTAGCATATAAACAATTATCAGATGATATTTCCATAACTCTTTCTGTACATACTGCTGACTGTGTTCCACTCTTGGCTTTAGATCCAGTGACAAAGGTTATCGGTGTAGCTCATGCAGGATGGAAAGGAACAATCCTGCATATAGGAAGAACGCTTATTGACCAGATGAAGCAACTTGGATCCAGCGTGTCAGATGTTCGGTTTGTAATAGGTCCCCATATAGGTGCTTGTTGTTATCACGTTGATGATACACGTATGCAGGTATTTCAACGAGAGTGGGGTGAAAACTCCGGCGTTGTCACCCACAAGGACGGAAAGCATTATGTTGATTTGGGACAAGCAAATATAGATGATTTTCTTTTTTCTGGAATTTTGGAAAAAAATATCGATAGCGATCCGTCTCTTTGTACATACTGCAATATCAATGATTTTTATTCATTTCGTAAAAGCGGAGCACCGCTTGCCGGTGAAATAATGGGGGTAATTGGCTTCAGGAAATGATCCTCATAACTTGCTATAATAGAGCGTATGAACATAGAAGCAACGAAGCTAAAATCCGTTCATTTTGTGGGAATAAAAGGTGTGGCGATGACCGCCCTTGCCATTTATTGTAAAGAAAAAGGAATGTGTGTGACGGGTTCTGATATAGAGGAAGAATTTCCGACCAAAGAGCCACTTGACCAAAATGGTATTGTTCCCCTAATAGGTTTTTCTAAATTTCATATAGACGCGCTACATAAACCGGATTTGGTTATTTATACCGGAGCTCATACCGGATGCGACAATGTTGAGGTCATTGCCGCAAAAGAGATGGGGATAGAAACCATGCCTCACGGTAGAGCGCTTGGATTCTTTATGGAAGATTATGTTCAGGTATCCGTTGCTGGAAGCCATGGAAAAACGACCGTAAGTGCGATGATTGCTACTATCCTTTCAAAAAGTGGCCGTGACCCGTCCTATGCAATTGGTTGTGGTGATATCAAAGGATTAGGAAGCCCCGGACATTTCGGTAAGGGTAAAGAATTTGTGGCTGAGGCTGATGAATATGTGACGGATCCGACGCATGACCCAAGCCCGCGGTTTCTTTGGCAAGAGCCTCATGTACTCGTTGTCACAAACATTGATTATGATCATCCAGATGTCTATAAAAGTTTGGATCAGGTGAAAAATGCTTTTATTGCTCTTCAAAATCAGGAAGAGGGAATTGCAATGACGGTCGTCAATAGTGATGACGCAAATAGCGCGCTTCTTTTAAAGACAAAAAATATTTTGACGTATGGTTTTTCCAAAAAAGCAGATTTTCATATCACGAAGACTCAGTTTCAGGCGGGAAAAACAATATTTGAAGCAGAATTCCGTGGGACGGCAATCGGTTCATTTACGCTCCATGTTCCCGGAAATCATAATATCGCTAACGCAGCTGCTGCTATAATGGCATCATACGCTCTCGGAGTTTCATGGGAGGATAGCAAGAAGGGCTTAGATGCTTTTTATAGTACGAAACGAAGATTTGAATTTGTGGGAGAGATAGGATCAACTCGTATTTATGATGATTATGCTCATCATCCACAGGAAATAAAAGCAACGCTTGATGGTATACGCTTGTGGTATCCGGGAAGCCGCATTATTTCCATATTTCAACCACACACCTATTCACGTACCAAAGCATTGTTACAGGAGTTTGGGCTTTGTTTTCGGAAAAGCGATTACGTTCTCATTACTGATATTTACGCATCAGCCCGTGAAAATGAAATACGTGAAATGACGGGTGAGGTGTTGGTACGGGAAATTTCAAAAAACCAAAACAATGTACATTTTGTAAAAGATATTCAAGGAACAATAGCGTTTTTGAAGAATCATGTAGAAAATGGAGATATCATTATATGTATGGGAGCTGGAGATATTTATGGATGGGGAGAGAAAATATTATGGACAATGAGCAATGAGCAATGAACAATGAACAATGAACAATATGAATACTGAATACGAAGAACTGAAGAAACAATTTGGAGACCGGATTAAGGAACATGAGCCATTGGCTTTGCACACGACGTATAGAGTGGGCGGTCCGGCAGACTTGTTTTTTACGGCTACTACCGCTGAAGAATTGGTAGAAAGTATTATAACTGTCAGAAAATTCAATATTCCTCTGTTTATTTTAGGAGGAGGCTCCAATATTTTGGTTGGCGACAATGGATTTCGTGGGCTTGTCATAAAAAATAATTCATCCTTGATACGCATCAAGGGTATGAAAGGAAAAGTTCAGGGAATAAATAAAGAAAGTTTGGTCTATGTGGAAGCGGACTCCGGGGTACCCATGAACAAATTTGTCCGTTTCACTATTGAAGAAGGACTTGCCGGACTTGAGATGCATCTCGGTCTTCCGGGAACAGTCGGGGGAGCAATATATATGAATTCCAAATGGACCAGGCCTGCCGGGTCTGTCGGAGACGCAGTGTATCAGGCAACGATTTTAAATTTAGATACTACCCTAGAGACAGTAAAAAAGACGTATTTTCAATTTTCTTACGGAACAAGCAGGCTTCAAAAAACAGATGAGATTTTAATCAGCGTACTGTTTGAGCTAAAAAAAGCTGATAAAGATGAACTGTGGAATCGGGCAAATGAAAGCATTGCTTATCGGAGAGAGACTCAACCTCAAGGTGTCTATACCGCAGGATGCATATATAAAAATATTACCCCTGCAGAGGCGCTTTCGTTTGGAACTCCTGATCATCAAACAAGTGCTGGGTATCTTTTAGATAAAGCAGGGTGTAAAGGAAAGAAGGTGGGAGGAGCAGAAGTGTCTACACTCCATGCAAATTTTGTCATTACTCATCCCGGAGCCACCGCATCTGATGTGGTAGAATTGATTGATACGATGAAAAAGAGTGTAAAAAAGAAATTCGGCGTACGTTTGAAAGAAGAAATACTCCGGATCGGAGAGTTTGTTTGACAGCAAATCGTGTATGGAAAAATTTATTGTTGACGGACCGACAAAATTAATTGGGAGTGTGACGATAGCAGGTGCAAAAAATGTTGCTCTCAAAGCACTTGTCGCCTCACTCCTCACGGATGAAGCGCTTGTCATCAAAAATGTCCCGCATATAAGAGATGTCCATTTGATGCTGGAAGTATTGGGACATTTAGGGAAACATTCAGTTCGTACAGGATCCACAGTCACGATTACAAAAAATTCTTCCCATACTTGTACGGTTCCTTTGGAAGTAGGAGCACGGCTCCGTGCGTCATCCATGGTTTTGGGGCCGCTTTTGTCCCGATACGGAAAAGCTATTATTCCCAATCCTGGTGGATGCAGAATCGGTGCCCGTCCTATTGATCGGCATATCGATGGGTTGAAAGCTATGGGAGCATCGATTTCTTACATTTCCGATGACGGATATTTTCATGCAGAAGCAAAAGATCTGCACGGAGCGGAAATTACGTTTGAAAAAAATACCCATACGGGTACGGAAACATTGCTCCTGGCTGCAATTTTAGCAAAAGGAACGACGACACTCCATAACGCTGCAGAGGAAGTGGAAGTTGATAATCTGATTGACCTGTTACAACACATGGGAGCACACATAAAACGGACCGGAAAAAGGGAGATTGTAATAGAAGGCGTATCATCACTTCACTCGGTAGAATTTGAAATCATGCCCGACAGAAATGAAGAGGTAACATTTGCTGTAGCTGCGATCGCTTCAACCGGTGATATAACGGTTCACAATTCCAGACGACAATATCTTGGGGCATTTTTAGATGTGCTGACCAAAGCAGGAGGCGGGTATGAAGCAATAGATAAGGAATCTACGCGGTATTTTTATAAAGGGACACTTACTGCCGTCGACGTGACAACTGAAATTTATCCGGGATTTATGACTGACTGGCAAGCGCCATGGGCACTTCTCATGACACAAGCAACGGGTGAATCTATAATTCATGAAACAGTATTTGAGAACCGGTTTACCTATGTAGAGGAATTGAAGAAAATAGGAGCACGAATAACGTATTTTGATCCTGACATAAAAAATCCGGAAGAATTTTATAATTTTAACTGGAAAGATCGGCCTGTTGGTACCCATCAGGCTATCAGAATTACCGGTCCGACAAATCTCCACAATGCAGTATTGTCAATTAATGATTTGCGTGCAGGGGCTACGCTTCTTCTTGCGACCATCATCGGTTCAGGGAAAAGCTATCTGTATGGCATAGAACAGGTAGACAGGGGGTATGAACATATTGAAAAAAGATTATGTGCATTAGGTGCGCATATTGAACGGGTGACGGAAGATGCTATATCATAAAGATTGAGAGGAAAAATATATGATTGATGTCATCATACTGGCAGGCGGAGAGTCTACGCGGTTTTGGCCGTTTACGCAAAAAAATCTTACTCCTTTTTTTGGGAAGCCACTTCTGTACTGGCATTATGAGCAATTGGTGAGACTTGGCGTGAAGCATACCATCGTAGTAGCCAATAAAGAAACTCTTCTGGAGATAGAGACCGTACCCATTCCAAAAAAACTTTCCGTAGAGTTTGTCGTTCAGGAAGGAAAAGGACAGGGTCAGGCAGTCCTGGCAGCAGGGCGCACTCTCGGAGATAAACCGGCGCTTATTTTAAACGCGTCAGATATATATGAAGATGAACTTTTGAAACAGAGTATCGACCTCCATATAAAAGAATCACCATCGATTATCATAGCTGCAGTGCGGGTGAATTCCTATTTTCCCGGAGGGTATGTGCGATTAAAAGATGACGGTTCAATTTCGGAAATTATTGAAAAACCAAAAGAGGGCAAAGAGCCAAGCGATATCGTGACTTTGGTAGTGGATATCATTCCGAATATGAAAACATTTTGCAGCGTTTTGGAAACGTGCAAAAAAAGATCGGCTGATGGGTATGAGCGGGCGATAAATAAAGCGATAAAAGAAGGAACACAGGGGTTGCCATTAGTGACAAGTACGGAATGGTTGTATCTCAAGTATCCCTGGCACGTCTTATCCGTGATGGAAGCGTGTCTCCGGACGATCAAAGGTAAAACCATTGATTCAACGGTCAAAATCGGAAAATTTGTAACCATTGACGGGCCCGTGATTATAGAAGAAGGCGTCAAAATTAGCGAAGGAACGAAAATAGTGGGTCCTGTATTTATCGGGAAAGGCACGATCATCGGAAATAATAATCTTATTAGGCATTCACATATCGGAGCTATGTGTGTGACGGGATATGGCACGGATATCACCAGGAGTTATATCGGAGACAATTGTTGGTTCCATACAAACTACGTCGGTGATAGCGTCGTCGCATCAAGCGTATCTATGGGATCAGGAACCGTACTTGCGAATCTCAAACTGGATGAAAGTGCAGTTTCTTCAAACGTGATAGACGAACATGTAAACACGGGAAGAATAAAGCTCGGTGCAATGATCGGAAGCGGAGTCAGAATCGGGGTCAATGTCAGTATCATGCCGGGTATTAAAATCGGAAGCGGTTCTTTTGTAGGAGCAGGAGTTGTGTTGGGAGAAGATTTACCGAACGGTCAGTATTGCAGGGTGACTCCTACGGTTATGATATCGGAAAATTTAAAAAAGTCGGGAAGTTCGCGGGAAGAATTTAAAAAGAAACTATAATACCGATGCTTCACGTAAAAACCCTTGTCGTAGGGCAACTTCAAACTAATTGTTATATCATCTTTGATGAAACGTCGCGTGAGAGTATCATTATTGATCCCGGTGATGATGCATCGTATATTGGAGAGGTGGTAGTTTCAAAAAAATTAACGCCGATTGCAATCCTGGCTACGCACGGACATTTTGACCATGTGCTGTCGGCATTTGAACTGCAACACACGTTTGATATCCCTTTATATCTCCATCCCAAAGATGAATTTCTTCTGACTGGTATGCAAAAATCAGCAGAGTATTATCTCCACATTTCCATTATTGAACCGCCTCCCAATCCTTCCAAAGAATTGCAAAAAAATCCGTCTTTCAGAGTTGGTTCATCCACCTTTGCCATACTGGAAACTCCGGGACACACACCGGGCGGAGTATGTTTTTATTCTCAAAAAGACCAAATCTGCTTTACAGGGGACACGGTGTTTGCCGGCGGAGCTATCGGGGATTGGCGGCATACCTATTCAGATAAACAGGCACTTCTTTCATCGGTAAAAAAAATTTTGTCGTTACCAAACGAAACAATACTTTACCCGGGACATGGGGAGCAAACAACGGTGGCACTTCTTCATATATGACATTTGCATGGAATCAATTAAAAAAACCATTTACTGTTCTTGCTCCCATGGAAGATGTGACGGATACAGTATTTCGTCAAATTGTGGCATTGGTGCATAAGCCGGATGTCATGATGACGGAATTTGTGAGTGTTGAAGGACTTTGTTCTAAAGGACGCGAGATGCTTTTGCCCAAGCTTGCATATAGAGAGAAAGATCGCCCTTTTATCGCACAGATTTGGGGAGTTACGCCTGATAATTTTTTTATCATAGCAAAGCAGATTGCCGGCATGGGGTTTGACGGCATTGATATCAACATGGGATGTCCCCAAAAAAATATTATGAAGACCGGCGGGGGAGCAGCGCTTATTGATAATCCACAATTAGCTGAAAAAATTATTAGAAAAACTCGGGAAGGCATACAGTCCGCTCATTCGTCGATACCACTTAGTGTAAAAACCCGGATAGGAAACAAGCGGAAGAATACGGAGGAATGGATGCGATTTCTATTATCCCTTGGATTGGACGCGCTTACGATTCACGGAAGAATTGCGAAAGATCAATCGAAAAGACTTGCTGATTGGACAGAAATTCAAAAAGCCGTCAGAATTCGTGATGAGGAGCATCTTCCCACTGTCATTATCGGTAATGGGGATGTCGCATCATATGATCAGGCACTCCGGTATAGCCGTATATACGGAGTGGATGGGGTCATGGTCGGGCGGGGGATATTTCAGAACATTAATTGTTTTAATCCAAACGGGAGTACTTTGTCTCATGATCAATTACGTACACTACTCGTCAAACACCTGGAGCTTTTTGAAGCTACGTACGGCACTAAATCTCATAAATATGTGATGATGAAAAAATTTTTTAAGCTGTATATCCGTGATTTTGAGGGATCCGTTCTCCTACGGGAGAGACTTATGAGTGCAAAAACCATATCAGAAGCCCAGGATATAATCCTGAGCTTGCCGAAGGAAAATAAGCAATATGGTTGAAAATCATGAAATGTGATACACTTACAGAAGTGAATAGGCATTGTGGTTGGTTTTGTGCTAGTATTCAGCAGTATGTTTTTTGACTTGACCGTGTTGTTTTCATAGATTGCATGAGTAGATTGTTTCATCATTATTCTTATTTCCCCACATTTTTTTCAGTTGAAACACACCCATATTTTCAATCTTTTCGTTTTTGCATGAAAGGAGCATGTGAAAGGGAAAGTGTGTAAAAAAGGGAGTGTTTGTTTGTATAAATAGTGTTCTTTAGAAGGAGTAGTATGGCAGCAAAATTATATGTAGGTGGTTTACCGTATTCAGTGACCGACGATTCTTTGAAGCAATCGTTTTCACAAGCAGGAACAGTCGTATCTGCTACAGTCATCATGGATAAATTTACCAATAGATCCAAAGGGTTTGGATTTGTTGAAATGAGTTCTGATGAAGAAGCAAAAGCAGCAATTGCCATGTTTGATGGCAAAGACTATGAAGGAAGAATCCTCAAAGTAAATGAGGCTCGACCTATGGAACCGCGTGATAACCGATCATTTGGAGGTGGTGGACGAAGCGGTGGATTTGGTGGTGGAGATAGGCGTCCTTTTGGAGGCGGTGGACGAAGTGGTGGATTTGGTGGTGGAAACCGCGGTGGCGGCGGAAGAGGCGATGATCGCGGCGGACGTGATTGGTAAGAGCCCAATTCCAACAGTAATTTCCATATCAGATAGATTTATTTCTGGTGACTGAGGCGTAGAAATACGTGTGATAGTTCGTGCAATAAAAAAAGTATACGCACAAAAAATATTTGAAAATTTGTAAATGTTAATGATTCTTCGTATACTATAGAAACCAATATATGAGGGAACTTATCAAACGCCACACGATTTCATTTAAAAATGCATTTGCAGGCATTGTTTGGGCTGTCAAAACGCAGCCGAATTTCCGTGTCCATCTCTTCCTTTCTCTTGCAGCTCTCGTTCTTGGATCAATTCTCAACATCGGGTATATTGAAATGATTATCATCGTGTTTACTATTGTCCTTGGACTCACCTGTGAGATGATCAATACGTCAATTGAAGCGATGACTGACCTTATCACGACAGAACACCGGGAAAACGCAAGAATTGCAAAAGATGTGGCGGCAGGTATGATGCTCACAACTGCTACAGGAGCATTGGTTGTAGCAATTTTTATTTTCGTGCCGCATCTGTTAAATCTTACCGGACCGTACTAATCCTATGGGAATACTACTGGGCGCTTTATTATTTTCATGGCTTCTTTCCAGCATCCTGTATATTCCGTTTATTAAAATATTATATAAATTAAAACTCCGGAGACTTCGTCAGACAACCAGAGATGCATTTAATAAAAGAACTCCGATATTTGACCGATTTCATCAAGGAAAAGCAGGGACTCCTGTCGGAGGAGGAATACTCATAATCGCCATTACGACCATACTTTTTCCGATATCCCTTATCCTCATGAATTATTTTTGGGTCCCGATCACCGCTGTCTACCCGATGGTAGCGGAAGTAAAAATACTCCTGTTTACCTTTTTATCGTTTGGAATATTAGGATACCTGGATGATGCCAAAAAGACGTTTGCTATGGAAAAAAAGGTATTTGGACTTAGGCTTCGCCATAAACTCATTCTTGAAGTGCTTCTGGCATTCATTATCAGTTTTTGGTTGTATTGGGATTTGAAGATCAGTATTTTTTACATACCGCTTTTGGGCACCATCCATATGGGGTGGTGGTTTATTCCGTTTTCCGCATTTGTCATTATCAGTTTTTCTAATGCATTTAATATTACAGATGGGTTAGATGGCTTGGCATCAGGAGTGCTCATGATAGCACTATGTGCTTTTTGGATCGTATCTGCATCTATCCTCGATACGCCCCTCTCGATGTTTATCGCGATATGGCTCGGGAGCTTACTGGCTTTCCTTTACTATAATATCTACCCGGCGCGGATATTTTTAGGTGATACAGGTGCATTATCTTTTGGAGCCACACTCGCGGTGGTAGCGCTTATTTTAGGGAAAGCACCGGCACTTTTTATTATCGGATTTGTGTATGTGGTCGAAGTTGCGTCATCGCTGATTCAGCTCGTATCGAAAAAAATATTCGGGAGAAAAATATTGCCTGCCGCACCATTTCATTTGTTTCTCCAATACCATGGATGGCCGGAGCCAAAAATCGTGATGCGGTTTTGGGTGATCTCCATAGTTCTTTCACTGTTTGGATTGTGGCTTGCATTTCTTACCAAAACCTACTGACCCAATTTTTTTGCATGAATACTCAATCGATAGGGATATTTGATTCCGGTTCAGGCGGACTTTCAGTCTGGAAATCAATTGTTTCAGAGCTTCCTCGTGAATCTACTGTGTATGTCGGGGATCATAAAAATATTCCTTATAGCACAAAAACAGGTGCATTTATCAAAAAGCACGTCGTTTCGGGTATTCAATTTTTATTATCCAAAAACGCAAAACTCATCGTTATTGCCTGTAATACGGCAACGGTCAGCGGCATTGATTATTTTAGAAAAAAATTTCCACATGTCCCCATCGTCGGGGTTGTCCCAGTGGTCAAAACTGCAGCGTTTGTCTCCCGCACGAAAAAATTCGGAATTCTTTCTACCGAACTGACGGCAAAAAGTGCGTATCAACAGGATCTTATCACAACATTTGCTTCTGATTGTGAGGTATATTCTGTTGGAAACACTGATTTAGTAACCATGATTGAAAATGGTCAAAAAGATTCTGAACAAGTAAAAAAATATCTTGAAACGATTTTAATTCCATTGATTCAAAAAAAGATTGATGTGTTGGTGCTTGGGTGTACTCATTTCCCTTTTTTACGTTCTCATATCCAGAACATAATGGGAAATGACGTGTTAATTCTGGATTCAGGAGAAGCTGTGGCAAGACAAGTAAAATATATCCTTGAATATGAAGGAATTCAATCAGGAGGGGTATATTCTTTGCATCAATTTTTCACTACAGGGGACGCACAGAAGGTAACCGCAGTTGCTTCCAATCTTGTGGAAACCCCCATTGTTGTCAAAAAGGTCTCGTATTCCGTACACTTCGACAACTCAGATATGTAACCTAATTGCTCAGTATTTACCCATCTAATCCGTTTTTTCGCCCCGTACCGGACGGTATAGGGCTGTAAACCGGAATAAGATGGGTATACAATAGAACTCATGGAGAGATTGAAAGGGAAAAAGGTAGCAATCATAGGCTTGTCTACAGAAGGACAAGATGCAATAAAATTTTTCTTGTCAGAAGGAAGTGATATCGTGTGTGCGGATCGGCGTGACGAAAAAACATTTTTTTCCGAATATCCGGATTTGCAAACACTTCCGGTTCGATATAGCTTGGGAGTTTCGTATCTATCTTGTTTGGATACCGCAGATATCATTGTGCGTACTCCGGGGATGGCACTTTTAACCCCGGAGCTCATAGAGGCGAAAGCAGCAGGTAAAGAAATCACCAGTGTCACGAAATTATTTTTTGAGTTTTGTAACGCTCCGATAATCGGGGTGACGGGTACAAAAGGCAAAGGAACGACAAGTACGCTTATTTATGAAATGTTGAAAAAAGGAGGGAAGACCGTTTATTTGGGGGGTAATGTAGGAACGCCGCTTTTGTCTCAGGTAAAACATATGCATTCCGAAGACTGGGTTGTTTTGGAGCTTTCGTCATTTCAACTTGAGGACCTGACCAAAAGCCCGCATATCGCGGTAGTTTTGAAAATTACACAGGATCATTTGGCAAATTTTGATCCGCTTGCCTCAAATTATCATGTATCCCGCGATACATACGTGGAGGCTAAAAAACAGATTGTTTCTCATCAAACGCCGGGTGACATCGCCATTTTCAATGCCGATGACCCGACGGCATCTTCATTTGTAGAGTATTGCCCTGCGAAAAAATATTATTTCGGAAATAAAGATACTGCGGGAGCTCAGATTGTAAACAATGAAGTGGTGTTAACGGTCGGAGAAAAATCAGTACCCATTGCTAAACTTTCAGAAATTCAACTCCTTGGAGCGCATAATCTAGAAAATGTCGCAGCAGCATCCCTCACCGCTTTTCTTATCGGTATATCAGAAGAGACAATAAAAACAGTCGTACAAACATTTCCAGGCCTTCCTCATCGGCTGGAAAAAGTAGCAGAAAAAAAAGGAGTGACCTATATTAATGATTCTTTTTCTACAACACCGGAAACGACTATAGCAGCAATTCATGCTTTCTCTAGCCCAATCATTCTTATCATTGGCGGATCAGAAAAAGGATCGGATTTTATAGAGATGGGAAAAAGTATTGCTACCAGTTTGGTAAAAAAAGTTATTGTTGTGGGAGAAATGACCGACCGTATCATGGCCGCACTCAAACAAGGTGGGTATCAGGGAGAGGTTGTGACAGGAATTACTGCCATGCATGAGATGGTCCGGTCGGCTTCTGAAAGTGCAACATCGGGGGATGTTGTTCTCCTTTCTCCTGCGTGTGCGTCGTTTGGACTGTTTAAAAATTATAAAGAGCGAGGAAAGCAATTTAGGTATGAAGTTTCCCTTCTTTAGAGGTATTACGAAGATATTTCATTTTTCTGAAAGTCATCACAAGAGCGGGTATGACCGTGTACTTCTGGGTCTTGTGATGCTCACGAGCCTCATCGGCATCCTTTTTGTGTATGATTCATCGGTGGTTATCGCCATGCGGGATTTTTCTGACCGGTTTTATTTTGCCAAAGAGCAGATCAAATGGCTTGTCCTTGGCTGGATTGTATTTAGTGTTTTTTCTTTCATCTCCTACAAAAGCTGGTATAAAGCAGCAGTTCCTATTCTTATGATCACGATAGGACTTCTTCTTGCCGTGTTTATTCCCGGGATTTCCGTAAAAGCACTTGGAGCCAGGCGCTGGATAAATTTAGGATTTACTGTGCTTCAGCCTGCAGAGTTTGCAAAACTTGCTCTGATCATCTATCTATCCGCGTGGTTTTCGAGTAAAGAGCGCAAAAGGCTCGTTTCGTTTCTTTTGCTTTTAGGGATGGTAGTAGGACTTATTCTTCTTGAGCCGGATCTTGGGACGGCATTAATCGTTCTTGTTATCGCCCTTCTCCTCTATTTTTTTTCCGGTGCCCCCGCGTACCATTTTATGATTCTTGTGCCCATCCTCATTATTGCGGTTTTTGTGCTCGCCGTCATATCGCCCTACCGGCTTGCCCGACTGACCTCGTTTATCAATCCGGAAAAAGATCCATTAGGATCATCATATCAAATACGTCAAGCAACGCTGGCTCTTGGTTCCGGCGGGATCATAGGGGTAGGAATAGGGAAATCTCGCCAAAAATATGAATATCTGCCTGAGGCTAACACTGATTCAATTTTTGCTATCATAGGAGAGGAGACCGGACTTATTGGTGCAACGTTTGTTTCCGCACTATATATGATTATTTTGTACCGCGGGTATACAATAGCCAGAATGGTCAACAATACATTCGGGAGATATTTAGCGCTTGGAATTTCATCGTGGATAGGCTTGCAGGCTATGATTAACATTGCGGCTATATCAGCGCTCATCCCTCTGACCGGTGTTTCGTTGCCGCTCATTTCTTACGGAGGGTCTAATCTCGTTGTGATGCTTGCAGGATTGGGGATACTTATGAATATCAGTAAACACACCAGCGTATGAAGGAAAAAATTATTTGTATTACAGGCGGGCATCAGACACCTGCAATAGCTGTTATTGAAGAAATAAAAAAAATACATCCTTTCTGGAGTATTGTTTGGATTGGTAGGAAATATGCGTTTGAAGGAAGTCGGGTGATATCACCGGAATACACCCTTATCCGTTCCATGGACATTCCGTTTGAGAGTCTGACTACCGGAAGAGTAGACCGTAGTAGGGGTATATATAATTTATTTTTGTTTTTAAAAATTCTACCGGGTATTTGGAAATCAGTACGAATACTCTGGAAAATCAAACCGGATTTGGTCGTTTCTTTTGGCGGATACATTGCCTTTCCTGTGGCAATAGCTGCGTACATCATGCACATCCCTATTATTACTCACGAACAAACACACACATTTGGTCTTGCAAATACCGTGATTGTAAAAATCGCACAAAAAGTGTGTGCCAGCTACCCTGAGACTCTCGCACTGGTCTCAAAACAAAAAGGTGTCCTGACAGGACTGCCTATCAGATCCGGAATTTTTTCTCCGCCTTCGTGTCCGTCATTTCCGATTTCCAAAGAGAAGGTACCTATTATATATGTCACAGGAGGGTCGACAGGTGCTCAAAGTTTAAATGAAATAATTTTTCCCATAATTGCTAAACTTGTAAAAGACATGGTTGTGGTACATCAAACAGGTGATATCTCATTTCAAAAAGCACAATCAATAAAAACAAATCTCAAAGTAGAAAACGGTCGATATATTATTGCCCCTTTTTTTTCTGTCAGTGATGTTTCCTGGATATACAGTCATGCTGATGTCGTGGTGGGAAGATCAGGGGCAAATACCGTAGCGGAAATATCGGCGTATCAATTGAAAGCAATTTTTATTCCTCTTCCCTGGGCCGGTGGAAACGAACAAACGGCAAATGCTTTGTATTATCAAAAAACAGGAAATGGAACCGTTATCAATCAGAAAGATGTAACAAATGCAATTTTGACTAAAGTCATATATGAGTTGGTAAAAACGCCGAAAAATATAGTCCAATACGACAGAGTTCTTCAACGGGATGGTGCACTCAATATGGTGCGAGAGATAGACACCCTTCTTTCTTTGTATGACAGGAATTAAGTGGCTGACCATGAGAAAAATTCGTTTTTTGGTCACCATAATTTTATGTTTCATACTATTTGGCGGCATTTGTTATGTGCTCATCTATGAGTTTGATGTGGAACAAATTGAATTTTTAGGAGAGGGGATGCAGGTAGAGTTTAATCAGCGTTTGATCACCGGAAATATCATATTTTTCCCTTCAGAAAAAGTGAAACAGGATTTATTGAAGGAGTACCCGCAACTACAGGATGTAGTGATCAGAAAAAATTTTCCTCACACCATAACGATCATACCTATTTTGAGAAAACCGTTTGCAGTGTTACAAACGTCAAAAGCTTCTTATGGGATAGATAAGGAAGGAAACGTCCTTGGTCTTGGATATTATGATCCTGGTCTTCCTGAACTTCGGATTGACCTACCGGCAGTAGCAGTGGGAACCGTACTCAGTGACTCCAAAGTGAAAAGCGCTTTGCGATTTTTAGACAGCAGTGCATCACTTCTTTCCGTGACTTCTATTCAAACAAGTGATGATGGATTGTCCTTTCGTGCAGTAAGTGATAAAACAGATATATTATTTACTCAAGACCAACCTATTGATACGTTGATAGCTACTTTACAAACGATCATAACGGGCGTTAGAATGAAAGGAACCATGCCAAAAATAATTGACGTCAGGTTTACTAAACCGGTCATACAGTGGTAACCAGGTAGTAGAGTTTCGATACGTTTTCGTTCTTTGCCGAAAACAAAATACTATCTGGTTATATGGAAATGGTGCATGGAACAGTAAAAACACTGAAGTCTCGAAAACGTAAAAGCAAAGATCGAAACTTCACTACCTGGTATGGCACGAGATAGAATAATTTCAGGAATAGATATCGGAACCTCAAAAATTACGACGCTTGTAGCCAGTATTGAGGAAGACGGAGAACTTCGTATAGTCGGCGTTGCTACTACGGTGAGCCGTGGCATCAGAAAAGGACAAATAGTCAACATTGAGGAAGCGACCTCCGCAATATCAGACTCTTTAGAAGCAGCGGAGCGGATGGCAGGCACTTCAGTTGGAAAAACATTTCTTACGGTTGGCGGCAGTCACATCGCATCCATGAACAGTCATGGAGTCGTCGCTGTTGCTGAACCTGACAGGGAAATCACATCCAATGATGTGAAGCGGGTGATTGATGCAGCCAAAGCAATATCACTCCCCTCGTCCCGTGATATTCTTCATGTCGTCCCGCGGGGATATATTGTTGACGGTCAGGAAGGGATTGTGGATCCTGTAAATATGACAGGCGTCAGGTTGGAAGTGGAGACACATATGATCACGGGTGGGTCTATTGCGATACGGAATCTTTTGAAATGTATCGGAGAGTTGGGAGTAGAAGTCGGCGGATTGGTTTTTAGCGGATTGGCCGCATCCTATGCATCACTTTCTGATACGGAAAAAGAATTAGGCGTCGTTTTGGTAGACGTTGGAGGTGGAACGACAGATGTAGCCGTCTATGTAGACGGCGCATTATCCTATTCCTCTGTTATTCCGGTCGGTGCTATCAATATAACTAAAGACATCGCTGCGGGACTGCGGATTTCTCTGGAAAGCGCGGAGAAAATAAAATTAGCGCTGGGGCACGTCCCGAAAACTGCAACGCTTCCGGAGGAACCATCAATTCTTTCTTCATTGGGACTTGAAGGAAAATATGGTGAGAAAGAAGAAAAAGTAAAAATAAAAACAGATTCAAAAGATGAGATTGACCTTTCTGATTTGCATCTTTCCGAGGATATCCGTACTATTTCCAGAAAAACGCTTGTAGAAGGCATTATCAAGCCGCGGCTCAATGAAATTTTCAGTATGGTAGGGATGGAAATTAAAAAAAGCGGGTTTGGCGGTATGACTCCTGCAGGAATTGTATTGACTGGCGGGGGAGCACTTACCGCCGGAGCGGTAGAATCAGCACGGAGAAATCTCGCAATGCCGGTGCACATCGGAGCACCGCATAATGTCACAGGACTGGTAGATGAAATTATGACCCCCGCGTATGCGGCAAGCTTCGGACTTCTTCTGTACGGAATGAAATCAGACAAAGACGATGGGCCCATTTTTGGAGGATTCGGAAAAATTTCCGAGAAGATTCAAATCAAAGGTATTGCAGGAAAAGTCATAGATTTAGTAAAATCGTTTTTACCATAACCATTCCTTTTGAATTTACTGCCCGCCAAAAAAGGAATTCTATATGCCTATTGTAAAACCTGACAGTGCAGTATTTGCCAAAATAAAAGTGATCGGAATTGGCGGAGGAGGGTGTAACGCAATCGGATCCATGATACATGGAAATCAGATAAGCGGTGTAGAATTTTTGGCAGTCAATACGGATGCACAGGCACTTCTGAGTAACCCTGCACAAACCAAAATTCAAATCGGCGACATGCTGACCCGGGGACTCGGAGCTGGAGGAAATCCTGACATAGGGAAACAGGCGGCAGAAGAGTCACGGGAAAAAATTAAAGATTATCTTCGGGATAGTGACATGGTGTTTCTCACCTGCGGAGAAGGCGGAGGGACAGGAACCGGTGCTATCCCCGTTATCGCTGAAATAGCGCGGGAAGTCGGCGCACTTACAGTAGCAGTGGTTACCAAGCCGTTTCGGTTTGAAGGTACCAGAAGGCTTGTTACCGCCGAAGAAGGCGTCATGAACTTAAAAGATAAAGTAGATACACTCATTATTATCCCCAATCAGCGGCTTCTGGAGGTAATTGATCGGAAAATGACCCTTTTGGACGCATTTCGGGTCGCTGATTCGGTCCTGACCCAGGGTGTGCAGGGAATTTCAGATCTCATTACTATGCCGGGGCTTATCAATGTTGATTTTGCCGATGTTCGGTCAATTATGACGGATGCGGGGACGTCGCTTATGGGAATCGGTACAGGAGTCGGAGAAAACAGGGCGGCAACGGCAGCACGTACTGCGATGGCGTCTCCGTTATTGGAGCTTTCTGTGGAGGGAGCAAAAGGAGTGTTGTTCAATATTACCGGAGGCACGGATCTGGCGATGTCGGAGGTCGATGAGGCAGCCAAACTCATCGCTGCGGCAGTAGATCCTGATGCTAACATCATATTTGGGGCAACTATTGATGATACTATGGTCGATCAGGTGAAAATCACTGTTATCGCTACCGGATTTGATGAAACGAAACGGAAACTCCAGGAGCTTTCCAACCGACAGCCGGCCTACCAGCGCCAGACGTTTGCCCAGCCGTTTCTCAATATCAGGCAAGGGGATGCTGGTATCACTCACAAGCCAAGTCCGATGCTGACTCCGGTTGATGATGTACCACCGGCGGAGGAGGACGAATTCGACATCCCCGCCTTTTTACGACAAAAAAATTAAATGAATACTAAACTTGACATCAAGTTGTATACTATATAGTTATGAGTGAAATATTTATACCTAAGGAACTAAGTCCTGAAGAAAAAGATCAAGAACGCAATGAAGGACAAAAACATATTCCACAATATCGCTTTAGCATTATTTATTTACGCCAATGTGCTGATTGTGGAGATGATGTTGCAGAGATTGAAGAGTTCTTTGATAGTATCGTCGTAAAAGATCGGCTTGATGTTAAGAAAAAAACACTTCTAGCAACTGCAGAAGATTTCCAAGCTGATGGGATAAGTCTCCTATATGGAAACCCTCAAGAGCTTTTCTGGATCATTTTAGGTTATACAAAAGTAAAAGAGCGTCTAGATGTCTATGAAGGGAATAGATTTAAGGGTTTTACAGAAAATCATCAATTTTCTTCTAGTCTATCTCATCGAGGGAAAAAAATATTAGCATGCATAAAAGATGAAACAGAGGCTCAATCTGAATATGATAACTGTGAAAATAAGTGTGGGGAACATCACTGTACAGGAGGAAGACCAAAAGGACGAACTATTTTTGTCCCAACCGGTGTTCCTGTTTCGAGGATAAAGTCCCCGTTGGAGCAAGGATTTCCTTGGCAAGCTCATGAATCAGACCCAGGCGAACCATATTTTGATTTCGATAGTGGTAAGACAATAGATCCAAACCGTCCTTATTTTGATCCTTTTGCGGGCGAGGGTATCTTTGTTGACCCAACACGCAGACCGCCTCCTGAACCCGGCACTCCATAAAGCATAAATTAATCTAAAGAATTCTTTGAGAAATTTTGTTACTTGCAAAAGTAAGCAAAATTACTTGATTTGTTTTTTATTCTCTGTTACATTCTCCCTGAAGATTTAAAAATGTATTGATTTTCATTGGTTTATTGGAAGAAGATTGAAGCTAAAAGATATTCCTGTCCTATAAATCCCGCTTTTTTCGAAACATACCTTTCAGTACCTCGCGGAATGTCTGTTGACTTTATGGTTATATATGGCTATAATTGGCTATAGTTGAATTAACCAATATGACTTTACCGACAAAACTTGATACCAGGATTAACCAGCTTTCCCCTGAGAGTATCTCCCGTATTCTCTCAGCAATCGCCAAGATTGACGAACTCAAAGGGCAGTGGATTGCAGGAGCAAGGCTCCATCCGCAAGTTCTGGGCAACCTCAAGCAATCAGTTCTTATTACCTCGACGGGAGCTTCGACCCGCATAGAGGGAGCTCGGCTTTCCGATGAAGATATTGAAAAACTTATGCGCGGGATTTCCATCCAAAAATTCAGGGATCGTGATGTACAGGAAGTGAAAGGTTATTATGAGCTGTTAGTACACGTGTTTGACAGCTGGTCAACGCTTCATTTGAACGAAGGGCTCATTAAGTCATTTCATAAAGAGTTGCTGAAATTTGTGGATAAAGATGAGTCGCATCGGGGTGAGTACAAACGAAAAGAAAATAAAGTCATCATGATAGACGAGGCAGGACAATCGATGGGGATATTATTTGATACCACACCGGCATATCTTACACCAACTGCTATGCAGGAACTTGTGGAATGGACTCAAGGCGCTTTGGTAAGAAAAATACAGCATCCGTTACTTATTATCGGTTCGTTTCTCATTGAGTTTTTGAAAATCCATCCGTTTGAGGATGGGAACGGTCGTCTCTCTCGCGTGCTCACAAATTTGCTGCTGTTGCAGGCAGGATATGCATATATTCCGTATATTTCTCATGAAAAACTCATTGAGGATAATAAACCGGATTACTATATGGCGCTCCGGAAAAGTCAAAAGACATTTGGAACGAATTATGAGAATCTTGAGCTTTGGTTATCCTTTTTCCTTGAGATCATACTACAGCAATCAAAACTTGCCGTTGGTCTTATTACAGGCGAACGTGTGGAAACAACGTTATCTAAAAATCAACTCGCTGTTTGGCAATATGTACAACATAAAGATGAAATTACCATTGGCGATATAGTTCGCGATACAGGCGTGTCTCGTGCTACGGTGAAGCAAGTCCTTGTAAAACTGCAGGGAGTAAGTGCGATAGAAATGTTCGGTATTGGACGAGGCGCCCGATACCGAAAGAAGGTGTAAAAGTCGGTTGCATTTGGTATATCCCTCTGTTATATTCTTCTTGAAGACTGAAAAATGTATTGATTTCCATTGGTTTACTGGAAGAAGATTGAAGCTAAAGGGTATTCCTGTCCTATAAATCCCCGCGTTTTTACGCGTAAGAAGATAATTCTAAATACTGTTGTACAGCAAAAAAATGCTTTATAGGAATGGTGCAAAACATTGTGGATCGTTTCCGATAAGTTTTCCGCCTGCAATCTTTCCTCCGAATCCTAAAACGGTTGCTCGACATTTTCCGCGGCATTGTTTCATATAAAATTTACAATCGGTGCACTCGATTTTATCTGCTGCTCGGTAGTCATTGAAATGTGGATTATTCCATGCATCTTCTACGGATGTGTTAGTCATATTCGGACCTAAGTATTTTCCGGTTGGATCAACGTCGAGCACAAACGGGCAAGAAAACACCTGTCCATCCGGCATCATACTGATATACTTTGTGAGCGCCCCGCATTCTGCGTAATTAAACGGGAATGGTTTATCAGATTTATCTTCATACGAGCCACAGAATAGGTCTTTATATTTCAAAATAAGCTTAATGCCCGATTTTTTGATTGTTTGATTGTCACGAAGATTTTGTACGGTTTTAGCAAAAGCCATATGTTCGGTAGTGCTTAGCATTTCACCGGAAAGCGTATACCGTGCGCGTCCGCTTGGTTTCAACGGCATAAAATTAATATTGAACTTATATTTTGCAGCCAAATGTGCTAAAAATGGTATATCCTGCACGTTATCGCGACCGATTGCAGACGCGATTGTCCCTTGAATAGCGCGTTTTGGGTGACTTTTATTAAACGTATAAATTCGTTTTATCGTTTCGAGAATTTTATCAAATCCGCCAGCTCTTCTCCTCTTATCATTTGTTTCCCGTGAGCCTTCCAAACTAAGTACAATATCGTCAATGCCTGATGCGAATACTTTTCGTGCTATGGAATCAACCCACCATCCATTAGAATAAATGCCGACATTCATGCCTAATGATTTCGCGTATGCAATTGCTTCAAACAAATCTGGCATAATAAGTGCTTCGCCACCGGTAAATCGCCACTCCATGGTTCCCGCATCGTAAAATTTTTTAAGAATAGCTTTTGTTTGCGCGATTGTTCGTCTTGTTTCCTCTACGAATGCGTCGGAAGTAAAATAACAATGTGCACATTGGAAATTACACCGTCTTGTGTAGCTGTCAAAAACCCGGATGGGAGCGGACAATATATTCTTGCGGAGATTTTTTGGCGGAGTAATGGATCGGAGTGATGGCGATATATATGTTCCGTTTTTGAGGTTGATAAATCCTTTTTGAAGAAATGAATCGATTCGTGTTTTGGAACAGATAGGTAAAGTTTTCGATCTGTTTGTAATAGCTGCGAGAAATTTATACTCCTCAGGAGTAAGAATTTCAATCGCGGTTGTTTTTGCGTCGTATATAAGACCGCCAAAATATTCTTTTCTCAATGTGAATCGTTGTGGTTTCATATGCGCTCCAAAATAATCGGATTTTCTTTTTTTGCTTTGATGACAAAATCAAATGTATCAGACTTCATACAGAGATTAAAATCTTTTTTAGACCATTTTGTCATCGGGTGAAGAAGAAATCCGTCCGCGGAAGGGAGGGTTTTTACATACGTTAGGATTTTTGAAAAATCCATTGGGTGTCCGAGAAGAAGTGATTGGATATATTTTGCACATGTGAGGTCTTCGTTTTCAGGATGCCAATTTTCTGTACAAAGCAGTGTCACAAACTGAGGATTTTGTTTCTGGATATATTGAGAGATAGCGCGTGCGTTCGCGAACGCACCGGTGATAACTTCGTCTGCGTGAATTGCTTTGTGTATACCCTGTGTACCTGCGCTTGTCGTTAGAATAATAGTTTTTCCTTTAAAAGAGACATCCCTCATTTCTGCCGGAGAATTTCCCCAATCAAAATTTGAAGGTTTAATTCCTTTTCGTTCTCCGATAAGAAGGTGAGAGGGATGGGTTCGTTTTATCGCGTACGCCTCATCAAGATCTGCAACGGATATGATCTCTTTTGCTCCATTGGCAAAGAGATAGCATGTGGTAGTGAATGCACGAAGTACATCGATAACAACCGTAATTCCTTTTGCCTTTTGAGCGTTTTTCAATGAAGGTATGATTTGGATTTTCATATGTGACCTTTTTTAAATGGTAACCGAATAATAGGATTTTTTCCAATAAATCGATTTGCCATTGATTCATAAGCACCGGTGAGCAGAGTAACGGATCGTTGATGGTCAGCAAAATCTGAAATAGGCTGCATGCGTTTTCCATGAAGAAACGCTACGAATTCCAATATCGCATTTCGTCTTGCGTCTTCCTGATGTCCGCGGGAATGGTCAATCAGCGCTTTTTCGGATAGATCATGTGTTGATATTTTTTCATACGATTTCCAGTCCGGGAAGAATGCGTGGTTGCGGAAGACATGAATGTCGAGATGATATTCCCCTCCTGGCTCAAAAAGATTTTTCTTATTCTCGGGTTTGACTTCTTCTGATTGCAGAGAAACGAATTCAATTGCCTGAAACGGACCTTGCTCAATAATATGCATTTCGTGGCGAAGCCTCCCGTTGCCCTTATATAAATCCTTTCCTTTCGTAGAATACCAGCCGCGTTGCGAGAAGCTATTATGCGCGAGATTGACGGAGCCTAGTGTCATGTTTGATTTTTTATGCTTAAATACAAATGAGCAAAATGCATCAATTTCTCCGTACGTACGCATGAGCTTATTGAGACTTTCCTTTGTCGGTTGTTTTTGTGAAGGAAATAGTTTTATATAATCAGCGGTAGTTATTTGTTCAAGATAATCATTAGGGCGGGTAGTATTTACTGTTATTTCCACCTCATCAAGAGTTTTATTTCCCCCCTCCGCCGCTTCAAGTAGCCATGACATAGTGTCAAAAAAATGGTATCCCGAATGGGAACATTTTCCATACCCGTCGGTATATCCGTGGTAGGGAATATCTACAAGCTCCTGCGGTAGTCTCCACTGTCCATCTCCATGAAATGACTGGATTGACGTAATCGGGCAGTTGGTTTTGAGATAGACTTCTTGAATAAGTGATTTTATTCTTTGGAACGCCGGGTGGAATCTGCGTTGTGCCATAAGACTGAAAAGAAGATGAGGATGAGTTTTTTTGGCGATAGTATATTCACGGAGCAATTCTTGATAGTCTTTTTCAAGCATGTGAGGCACCGATGGATCAGTTGAAGCGTTCGCATGTACCGATATCGGTTTATCCATAAGGATGCTTAATCCCTGTGAAAGAGCCCATCGGGCATAGGCAACGTGTGAGGCAGGGTCAGTCGCGATAATAACACCAACGATTTTTTCTTTATGCACGATGTTATTTAATGCTTCGATGAGATCAGATTGAAGATGTCCATTCGTTTTATCAGCACCCGCAATATAAAGCACAGGTGTTTTTTTATTTTTTTGGGTTTGGAGAAAAGATCCTATGTCAGCTCGTTTCGTTTCTCTGTCAACAATATGGGAAATCCTGAATCCATATTTGTTTCCATCGCGCTGTGCGATTCTATAATAGATGCGTTTTGCATGCGCTCCCAGTCCGATAAGTAATATAGGTGCTTGTTTCATAGTGTGGTCAATCGCGTTACGATATCTCGCCAAGATTCTTTACCGGTTATCGTAGACAATTTTTGTTCAATATGTGCTTCCATTATAGCTTTTTCTGCACTCGACAGAGCGATCGGATAAGGGATAATACTATGAAGTCGATAGAGGACAATTCCCAAGGTTAATTGGTAAATAAGCTGGGGATTGTACGATACATCTCCATACCCAGTTAAGAAATCCTGTACGGATTGCTGCATTGCTTCAGTGTTAGGAATTGTGTGAAGCAACGTATGCGCCAAACCATACGCGTAATCAAATTCAGGATTTCCTTGATGAGCGGTTTCTAGATCAAAAAATGTGAGAAGTTGCTCTTTTTGCCGGAGCCCCATATTTTTCGGAGCCGGATCACCCATGATAAGTTGTCTGTTGGGTAAACGGGATAATGTATCAACTGCTTCATTGAGTACGGGATGGTTTCGGTATCCGAATCGGTGTCCTAAAACCGTATGATAATATGCGTCGTCATCCTCCGGTCTCACTGATTCGGTTATCCCAGCCGTATTCTTTCTGATAGTTGCAAGTGTTTGACCATATAATCTGAATAATCCATCAGGAATTACACCTCCTACTAGTGCGTGTTCCAGCCTATCGCCGTCCTGTATAACATCAGAAAGAACAAGGTAATGGCGGTCTCTATCAAAGGATAAAACGCTTGGAAAATGATCCGGTGCCGCGCTACCGAACAATCGAAGTGCCCGATATTCGTTGTTAATGTCATCAGGATTACAGATGATCGAGGATATTGCAGCAAAGTGATCGCCGCGGATTTTTAGATAATAATGGGTATCTCCGGACTCAAGTTGGTATACACGGTGGGCAACACCTCCCATAATCGGAGCAACAGCAGAGATGTGGACAATCGTAAGAAACGGATCAGAAGTAAGGATATCGTGAACGTCACGATTGAGAATATCAAGGTTAGCAATATGAGCATCTTTTGGACTTTGCATAGTGTAATTTAAGAACTAATTTGTGACACGATGTATAATTATAGATCAGAGCGTCAAATTAGCATAATTTCACGTATTTCTATGTTAAAAAACATAAAGTATCAGCCTTCAGAAAATGCCCTACGCGTGCTTATTAAGGGTAATATTTTAGTTTCGGGAGAGTCTTCTCAGCACATGTTTGAACGGGTCGTTACTACACTTTTTAGTGTGGAAAAAACGTTTGGAATCGCCAAAAAAGATACGGATAAGGCAAAAGAGGATTTCGCCCGATATATGGCGGCAAAGATGTATACTCCCGAGACTCTGACGCTGACAAACGCGGGAGAAGTAGGGTATGAACATGCGGCGCTTTCTTCACATGCAATTATTCCCGTTGATCTTCGGAGAAAACAGGAATCAAAGAAACGTATTAAAGCTTACTATTGGCAAAACATGGGCTCCGGGTTTGATTTAACTCGCTCCGTGTCCATCTGTATTAGATCAAATTTTACCATCCAGGACAGAAATCGAGGAGACGTCTCCATCTCATTCAGAAATACTCACCTCAACATCCATCCCAACTCAAATACCGGTTGTAGATGATACTGCGGCACTTGTAGCTATGGTAAAAGCATCGGAGGTGGCGCGTATCGGCGCGGATGCCAATACATTAGCGTACACAGTTTCCCAAATTCAGGGAAAGTACGCCAGAGGTATAGTAAGTGCTTCGGCCGGAGGTGCGCTCTGGTTTGCAGCAAAAGTAAACGGCACATGGAAGCTCGTATTTATCGGCAACGGTACGGTACAGTGCAGTGATCTTACCGACTATCCGGATTTTCCCAATACGATGATTCCTGAATGCTGGGACGCAGTAAATCAAAAAAATGTTACACGCGGTGAGTCTTGAAGTGAGAGGATATCCCTATCCTATACATCCTCGCCTACGTTAAAACTTCGGTGGGCAGGCCTGCTAATTATTTACAGCTCGCGGCTTTAATTTTTATAAACTCAGGATCCTTCGAGATATTGTCCATGCCCATCATTCCTTTTATGACGTCTGTTTTGACATTTTCTTTGACAAAAAGACAATCCTGATCCACGCCGACGCCTTTCATTTGAAAACGGCAGCTACCGTTTTCTCCGCCGGAGATGGTGAGCGTCACCTGTTCTGTACCGGTGGTCGTCGTGACCTCTACCGGCATACAGCCGTTGGTAAAGCCGTCGATGATGTTGGTAAAAATACAATTCGGATCCTCACTTGCACAGGTTACTTTTTTTGACGCCGTGCTTACCGGTGGGGACAGTGTCGGACTTACTTGCGGAGAGGGTATAGATGGTGCATTTGAGGAAGGCTGATTTTTTACGCAATACTGACTCTCCAATGCGTTCTGTTCTGCCAAAACCGTCTCCTGACCCGGATTTTTATCCTGACCAAAAAGGTGTCCGAGCGTATCTTTGGTCATTTTTTCCATCGGTACGCGGCATTCTGATGAGCTTACCTGGTTATTTGTTTTTGTATCTACGATGGTCAGACTATACCGGCACAGAGTATTTTCCTTTCCATAGACTATCACATTAAATGAAGATCCTTCCATAAATGGCATCGTGAGCGTAGAAGGTTCGCATGCTAAAAACGGCGACATCAAACATGAAGCATCGCTGCAAGATATCAGAGTCGGGGTAGGGGAAGGAAAAAGAGATACGGCCGGAACGATAGATAGGGCATCGGGTTTTTGAAAAGGATTTTTGATAAACAGAAAATAGCATACGACTGTTTCAACAATGAGCAAAATAACAAAAATTGTGATGTAGATGGCATATTTTGTTTTATGGACCGGTACGGCAGGAGGTATGACGGAAAGAGGGTCATTTGACTGTACATACATTTGTTCAGTAGTCTGAGGTAGAGGTTCCGTGTTCATATATAAAAGTATACATATTTTACACGGGTGTGTGCAAATGTATGTACTAGTTCAGTACATGAGATTGCTTGGAGCATTTTTACTAGTATATAATTGATTGTGCGTGAAAAACTTATTCAATATGAAAAAAGAATGGCATTTATTCGGACTTATTTTTTTTATTGGTTTTTCTTCTCTCGTCTACGAGATATACGGTACACGGGTTCTTTTCTTTTTCTTTACTGAAACTGATTGGGCTATAACTGTGGGAATAACCGCATTTTTGGCAGGTATTGCTTTCTCCAGCTTATTTTTTTCATCACTCTCACAAAAACGTTTAAATTCACTCATGATTATCTGGATTATGCAGATGGCGGCAGGAATTTATGGATATTTATTCCTGCAACATTACATATTTATTCCCCAACTTAACGATAAGATTATGTTATATGTCTCATCGCCTCTGTTGGTAGCCATTTTTAAAATTGTTCTGATGTGGCTGTTCCTTTTCGTTCCGGCTTTTTTTATCGGTGGTTCATTTCCACTAATAAACGGGTTGATTGTCAGCAATCGAAGACAAAATACCACAGGTTTACTTTATTTTTGGGATACTATAGGTTCTCTGGTCGGAGGAGTTGTCACAGGATTTATTCTTCTTCCTTATTATGGATTTTCTTTTACTTGTCTATTGGCTTCTGGAATAAATTTTGTTCTTGCAATCTTGATTGGTCCTAAACTTGTGCTCAGAATAATTCCTGCTGTTTTTTTGGCATGTATAATACTAATATCTTTTCGTAGTGGGAAGAGTGAATTTAGAAATTATCTGACTGAGCCTTCACTTTCTGTCCGTTTTGGTACAATTTTATTTCAGAAAATATCTCCGTATGGAGTCGTAACTATCGGAAATAATGTGTTTGGTTCTCAGGGTCTGAAAGGTCTTTTTATTAATTATCGTGGCATGTGCTTAAGTCCAAGCCATGAATCAGAATCATCACTCGGCAGGTTAGCCACTCAGGAACTTCCTTTCGATTCTCGTGTGCTTAATATCGGATTGGGTTGTGGATTTACAGCTCAGAGTATTGCGCTTCAGTCAAATGTTAAATATCTGGATATTGTTGAGATAAATCCTGTGGTAGTTGAGGCAACAGAACAATTTTTTAAGAAAGATAATGGTGATGTTACTCATTCACCAAAAACGAATTTGATTGTTGAAGATGGAGCTGTGTTTATTCAGAGGACGAAGAATAAGTATAATGCAGTTGTTGTTGATATTGAGGAACCAACTATCATTACTTCGTCTCCATTATTTACCAGTGAATATATTGGGATGATTCATAACATTCTTTTGCCAGATGGAATTCTTGCTTTTTGGATTATAGCAGGCAACGACAATATGAATAAAGTATTGTATAATACTCTGAAGGCAAATTTTGCTTTTGTGTACACTCGTAAAATTGCAGGGCGTTTCTTTACGTTTTATGCAACAGATCAAAAGAGAACTGCGTTACAGCCGGTTACGATAGAAGAGAACAAAGAGGTTGAGAGGATACTAAAAGTAAAAAATTTTGAGATAAATTCACTTGATCACCGTGTACTGGAAAAGTTTTTTGACTTGAATAATGCATTCAATTTGCCAAAAAATTATCAGGATCCTCAAGCCAAGTTACCTATTTCCTATTGATTACAAATTCGATAAATAATTATTTTATTGATAGTACTATTTACATCGTGAATCTCCATAGTTTGATGAAGCGTTTAATCTAAGGAAGCATTTATTTGGAGGAATATCTTGCTTTATACATTTCCGTCATCATTATTGTTTCGATTGGTTGGTCGGTATTCCTGAAATAGAAGGACTGGAAGAAAAAAAGATTAGCGGGGTGCTTATTGGTACCCGCTAAAGTCGGATATTGGATAGTATTCGTTTTTTTTAAATTGATTCGTTTACAATCCGTAATTTTGGTATTGATTGAGCTGGAGGTTTACTCCTTTCGATATGGTATTGAAAAGACTGATAGAGAGTAAGACGGCGGTGATAAGGGATATGATGGTGAGTCCAAGAGAAATCATTCCAACCTGCTTTGCTATCGGATCTTTTGATTTCAGATATTTTATCGTCCAGCCGATAAAAAGCGGAGGCAGGAGAACGCTTACCAGATATAATCCAATTTGAATCAAAAATCCCGTTGCAATAGGCTTTTCTTTCACATTTTTTCCACAGATGGGGCAGAAAAATGCTGCAGGAGCCAATGGGGTTGAGCAGAAAGGACAGAGTATCTGGGGAATAGGTTGAGTGGCAGGTATTGGTTCCATATCTACATACTATCACAGGAGTGTGGTATACTAACGGTATAGAAAGGAAGTTAGATAGATTTAATTAATCAAATCTATCAAAAACAGTATGAACGGAACGATTAAAACAAAAACCGATAGAGGATTTGGATTTATTAGCCGTGAAGGAGAAGCAAAAGATCTTTTCTTTCATTCAAAAGATTTGGTTGGCATTACCTTTGATGAACTGAAAGTCGGTGATGCAGTTACCTTTGAAGTCGTGGTCGGAGAAAAGGGCCCGGGTGCTAAAAACGTAAAACTCGCATAATATTCCTAACGGAATAGTATTTTAGAAAAAACCTCGCGACAAGTGAGGTTTTTTTTATGCAATGGATATCTTTTCAAAAATTGAAAAACAAGATATAGTGGGGATATATGAAAAAATTACCTATTTTTCTTTCAGTGTTGTTTGTTGTATGCGTACTGTCCTATTGGGTATTTAAACTCAATCCGTTCAAAAAAGATACAGATATCAAAAAAGAAACAGTAGTTGAGTTGACCTGTGATAACGGAGCAAGTATGACCGCTAAATATTATGAACCTGATGAAAATGGCATTATGATGCGGGTATCTTTATCCATTTATAAAGACGGAAATACCGTTTTGTATGATTTATTCCCTGCTATGTCGGGAAGCGGAGCACGATTTGAGACCAAAGACCAGAGTCATTCCTTCTGGGAACACCAAGGTACCTTTACCTACGCCGTTGATGGCATTGATACCGCAGTGTGTCAGGAAAAACAGGCACAATAACAAGTGAGTTTTACCTGAGGTCTTTGAGGCTTTTGTTTTCCAGGTATAGGATGATGATTCCCAGAATAATGCTTATAATGGCGCTCAGATCAGGGCTTTCGGGAAGGAGGTAACGATCAGCGAGTGTCCATACGCCCCTCCATACGAGGATGACTCCTGCAACTTCCACGAGGATACGGAAATTGAGATCTAATGGTGACTGTTTTTTTCTTTGTATCATATTATTTTAAATACGTATCAAAAAATTTAATTGACCTTTCCATGGCAGTCTCGAAGTTTGGGGAGGAAATATCATGGTTTCCAAAAGGATAGATATAATATTCGGCGGATTTTTTGGCTAAAATAAGTTTTTCGTAAAACGCAGCGGAAAATTCAGCCGGCACTTCTTCATCCAATTCTCCTGTGTGAAGCTGAATGGGAGTAGTAATGTCGGAAATATATGAAAGCGGATCGATAGCTTTCCAAAACGAAGGATTTGTTTCCGGCGTGCCATACTGATCTATCAATAGTTTTCGGTTGTTGTTGCGGAGAGCCAATTCATCCGGCGGCGGCTGATACGTGATCTGCTTATGCCAGTTGTTCAAAAGATCATCATACGATCCCACGACTCCTCCCCAGATGACTGCAGCCTTGATATCTGTAGTATTTATCACAATGTCACGTAAAATAATATTTCCACCCATGGAGTGTCCCCACATGCCAATTCTCATTGGATCCGCAATCAATTCTGAACTTGTCGAAGGATTTTTTAATTGTTTTATCGTAGACAGCGCATTGAGAGCGTCAATTGCATAGGCAGGTGAGTAGTATGCTCCATCAGGTTTGCCTTCTGACCGGCCATGTCCCCGATAATCCGGTTTAAATACGATATATCCGTTCCTGGCAAATGCATCCACATATGCGACGTAGCGTTCGGTCGTCACGTAGGTATTAGGCGTGATATATCCGTGATTGAATATAATGACGGGAAATCCGTTTATCGGTTTTGGGTCGGTAGGAATAGTAAGCAATCCGTAAATTTTTAGCCCTTCTGATTGGTAGGATGCGATATATTGAGAATAATTTGATCTGGGAGAAAGTGTCTCTTCGATAACAATGTCACTTCCCGGAAATATTTGTTTTCTCATGGTGACGATAGATAAGGGGTTATCAACCGCCTGAGTTTGTATCAGTTTTGATTTGAGCGTTTCTCCGAATACCAGTATGGATGAACCTGATGTGATATATGCCTGAAAGATGCCCAAAAGAACAAGACAAAAAGATATTGCAAAAAATGAAAGAACGATCGTGGCTTTTATCTTCATATAATTAGTATATAGGAAAGTCTGTTTTGTGTGGAGTGGGAATTTATTGCCAAATAAAGGATTTCCCCGTACAATTGAGAGTATGAAATCATTGAAATTGGGATCTTTTGCAAAGCCTTTGAATATTTCCGATCTGGAACATACAGTGCTGGATTATTGGGATGAAACGCATGCATTTGAAAAATCTGTCGAGAAAAACTCAAAAACAAAGCAGTATGTTTTTTATGACGGTCCTCCGTTTGCTACAGGTCTTCCTCATTATGGGCACATACTAGCATCCACAATAAAAGATGTCGTTCCTCGATATTTTACCATGAAAGGATATCGTGTTGAGCGGGTTTGGGGGTGGGATTGTCATGGAATTCCTATCGAAAATATGGTTGAGAAGGAATTAGGGTTAAAAGGCGGTAAAAAAGCTATTGAAGATATGGGGATTGGAAAATTTAATGCTCAATGCAGAAGTGCAATTCTTCGATTTGATACGGAGTGGGAAAAGATTATCCGGCGGATCGGCCGATGGGTAAATTTTAAGGATTCGTATAAAACGATGGACAAAACATATATGGAATCCGTTTGGTGGGCATTTAAGAGTCTCTATGAAAAAGGATTGATATATGAAGGCAGGCGGGTGATTTTGTACTGCCCTCGATGCGGGACACCCTTATCAAATTTTGAGATCGCCATGGATAACAGCTATAAGGATGTAGAAGATAATTCTGTTTTTGTGAAATTTTTTGTGTCCGGAACAAAGAATGAATATTTTATCGCCTGGACGACGACTCCATGGACGCTTATTGGCAACGTAGCTCTCGCAGTAGATCCGGAAGCGTGGTATGCAAAAGTGCATAGCGGAGAAGAATATATATGGATAGCAGAAAAAAGAAAAGACGCAATTTTTGGGAAAGAAGTTGAAATTATAGAAAAAAAACAAGGGAAAAAGCTTGTTGGTATAGCTTATGAGCCACTGTATACATATATGCAGACTGAAGAAAAAAAGGCATATTATGTCGCACCAGCGGATTTCGTATCTTTAGAAGATGGGACTGGCATTGTGCATACCGCGGCAATATTTGGGGAAGATGATTACCGTTTGGCGGTTTCCATTGATTTGCCATGCGTACCGACATTGGACGAGCAGGGCAAATTTTTGGAGTTTGTCGAACCCTTAAAAGGGGTGTTTTATAAAAAAGCAGAATCCTGGATTATTGAAGACTTGACGAAACGTGGATTGATGCATAAAGCGGAGAAAACTATTCATTCATATCCATTTTGTTATCGTTGTGAAACACCACTGTATTTCAACGCAGTTCCCGCATGGTTTATCAATGTTCAACATATGAAAAAAGACATGCTGAAACAGAATGAAAATATTCATTGGTATCCGTCGCATCTCAAATACGGCAGATTCGGAAAAGGACTGGAGGACGCGCCGGATTGGAATATTTCCCGGAGCCGTTTTTGGGGGACACCCATGCCGGTTTGGGTATCTCAATCTATCAAATCAAATGAGCAAAAAGTACATATGCGGATTATCGGATCAGTAGAAGAATTGAAAACATGGGCAGTTGATCCAAAGGAAATAGAGAAACTTACCGATATTCATCGGGAATTTTTGGATGGTATTGAGGTCTGGGTTGATGATGAAAAAAAAGTGAAAGGAAAGAGAATTTCTGAAGTATTTGATTGTTGGGTGGAATCAGGAAGTATGCCGTATGCCTCTATCCATTATCCGTTTGAGAATAAACAACAGTTTGAAAACACGCACCCATCTCAATTTATCGCAGAATATATCGCGCAAACACGGGCATGGTTTTATACGCTCCATGTCATGTCCGTTGGACTGTTTGGTACACATACATTCGAAAATGCCGTTACCACAGGGACCATACTTGCCGAAGATGGGACAAAGATGAGCAAATCGAAGAACAATTATCCGGACCCTTCGATTTTATTTGAAAAGTATGGTGTCGATGCTTTGCGATTTTATCTTATGGGGTCTGTGATTATGAAAGCTGAAAATCTGAATTTTTCAGAAGATCAGGTAAAAGAAGTGTACCAAAAATTGATAAATATTCTTCTCAATGTATTGAGTTTTTATATACTTTATGGGAAAGGTAATATTCCTACTCACGTACAGGGAATTGATGTATTGGACCAATGGATTATTTCAAAAACATGTTCGCTTATCAAAGATGCGACTGTAGCTATGAATGCTTATGACACTGTGCGAACATGCCGTCTGATAATGTCATTTGTTTCGGATTTATCACAGTGGTATGTGCGGCGAAGCAGAACAAAGATAAAACATCATCCTGAAAACAGTGTTGTATTGGGGTGGGTGTTAGTAAATCTTTCAAAAATTATGGCGCCCATTGTACCATTTATTTCTGAATGTATATATCAAAATATTTCTGAAGACCAAATGCATCGTTCAGTTCATCTATCTGATTGGCCATCAGGAGATGATTCTATGATACATACGGATCTTGAATGGCAGATGTCTGTTATCAGGGAGATGATTGAACATATTCATGCAAAACGGAAAGAAGCGGGGATTGCGGTGAGACAGCCTTTACAAAAAGTAACAATCAATAATCAGAAAACAGATATTTCCAATGAATTGATTGAATTAATAAAAGAAGAAACGAATATAAAAGAAATTGCGTTCGTAAAAGGAGAGGGAGAAATTACCGTAGAGCTTGATACGACGATGACCTTGGAATTGGAACAGGAAGGGAAGGTCCGGGAAGTGGTCCGGAAAATTCAAACATTGAGAAAAGAAAAAGGCTGTAGGATTGAGGAAAAAATCGTGGTTACATTGCCCCGTGATTTAGAATTTTTAGGTAAACTCTATCTTGAGGAAATTATCCGTGACACATTGTCCGAAAAAATCTTATGGGGCGATACCTACAGTATCTCGACATCAAATTAACATGTTTACTTTTGGCCATAGGATGTTTTGGTCTGGGTATCATTTTTACGATTAGTAGTGATCTTTTTTATCAGCAATTACTGTTTTTTTTCCTTGGCGCCACACTTCTTTTCATCTGTGCAACATTAGACAGCTTGATACTCTATTTTTTTTCACCAATTTTTTATGTTGTGGGGACTGTTTTTCTTTCCCTATCTTATCTAGGTCCCAACATAAGGGGAGCGACCAGATGGATTATGATAGGAGGTAATCAATTGCAGCCGTCAGAACTCGTGAAGCCTCTTATTCTTTTGGGTCTTTCATATTTTATATCAAAATATCCTCCCAGAACGGTCAGAAACATAGGAATTCAATGTATTCTTTTTTTGATTCCGTTTTTTCTTATTTTTCGTCAACCGGATTTAGGAAGTTCTCTCGTGTATCTGGCGATGTGGTTTGCCATGCTTATCGCAGGCGGATTACCGATTCCCGTATTTTTCGTAGGATTTTTGACTTTTATTCTCACCGTCCCTTTTATTTGGCATATTTTGGCTCCGTATCAGCAAACGAGAATTAGTACATTTCTTTCTCCGACTATTGATCCGGGAGGAGCAGGGTATAACGCTCTGCAGTCAATGATTGCTGTGGGGAGCGGCCAATTTTTCGGAAAAGGACTGGGATTAGGGACGCAAAGCCACCTGCGATTTTTGCCGGAATATCATACGGATTTCATATTCGGAACGCTTGTAGAGGAATTAGGATTTGTCGGAGGAGGTTTCCTGTTGTTTCTCTATATAGTGGCTCTTTTGCAAATTTGTATACCGTTTCTCCGACAGAAAATATCTTCACCATTTATTTTTATTTATTCATCCGGACTGTTATACATGATGCTTTCGCAAATACTCATCAATACTGGTATGAATATGGGCATCGTACCGATTACAGGTATCACTCTACCCTTGGTGTCGTACGGTGGGAGTTCTCTTCTTTCTGTCATGACGTCATTTGGTATTTTTATGGCATTGAAACGGCAACCTCAGCCGGATCTGTAAGGAATTGAAATTGCAATTAACCTCATATCTTGGTACAATACGACCTATGTTTGCAATAATAAAACTCCTCGGAAAACAATTCATCGTCTCCCCCGGAGAGAGAATTACCGTGCCTCATATGGACGGTGCTGTGGGAGATGTGGTGAAGATATCAGACGTACTACTAGTATCAGATGATAAAAAAACTTCCATAGGCACCCCTTTAGTAAAAGGATCTGTCGTGGAAGCAACAATCGTTTCTCAACAAAAAGGAGAGAAAATAACCGTGCGGCGTTACAAAAGTAAAGTCAGATATCGAAAAACCAGAGGATTCAGACCTCTTGAAACAGATATTGAAATAGTAAACATTTCCTAAAAAACAACTAACAATGGTTTCCTATCTTTTTTTCCTCGGACGGAGTCAAGAGCTTAGTCTCGCAGAGTTAGGAATATTTTTTCCGAATCTCAAAAAAGTGCATGATTCTCTCTATCGGGTAGATGAGGACACCCTACAGGTAAATAATACAACTATTTCCATACGGAAGTCGATTCATATCCTCGGAGGTACGGTGAAGATTGCAGAAATTCTTGGGACCGTCTCACGGGTAGAATCCATGACGCTTGTTCAATACCTTTCAAAAGATCCGACAAATAAAATTACGTTTGGTGTGAGTACATATGAAGGGATGAGTAAAATTCCTCAACACATGTATCAGGAGATAAAAGATTTGTTGGAGCAGGAAGGACGCAAGGCCCGTTTTGTCCTTCCAAAGGATGGTTCTGTCTTATCGGGTGTGGTCGTGGCTAAGCAGGGCGTACTGGAAATAAATATTGTTCCTTTTGAAAATGAATATATCATTTCAAAAACTATAGCGGTACAGGAATTTGAAGAGTGGGCAAAGAGGGACTATGACCGGCCGTATTTTGACAGTAAAAAAGGGATGCTTCCGCCGAAAGCTGCACGGATGGTCGTCAATATCGGACTTGGTATAGATGCAGCCGGAAAAACGCTTCTCGACCCATTTTGCGGCATGGGCACAATTCCCGGTGAAGCGGTCCTGCGTGGAGCAGTGGCTATGGGATCAGACAATTCAAAAGAAGCGGTAGAGAAAGCGAAAAAGAATAGCATTTGGCTTCGTTCCCACGATAGTACGCTCCCTCCTGTGACCTATTTTGTTTCAGACGCCACACACATATCAGAATCTATCAGAAGCGGAACTATTGATGCTATTGTGACGGAGCCGTTTATGGGTTCACCGAAATTGGGTTTAGGAAAAATTACGGATAAAAAAGAAATCAAAAATGCGGTCAAAGGATTGGAAAAATTATATATCGGGTGTCTTCGGGATTGGTATGAACTTCTCAAGCCAAATGGTATTGTTCTCATGGCTCTTCCTGAAATTGAACTTGCAAATACCAAATATACTGTGAAAAGCGTTATTGACAGCTGTGAAACGCTTGGGTATACTATCCTGGAAGGACCGCTTCCGTATAGCCGTCCGCAAGCAGTTGTGAGAAGAATGTTCTACAAGTTTAAAAAGTTATAAAGTTATAAAGTTATAAAGTTTATACTTTACAAACTTTGCACTTGATAAACTTTTAACTAATGAAGGTATGGCCCATGTAAAAGCAGGTGGAGTAGCAAAAGGAAATAAGGATTCAGTTTCCAAGCGTTTAGGCGTGAAGATATACGGCGGACAGCACGCAAAATCTGGAAATATTTTAGTCCGGCAAAAAGGAACGAAAATATATCCGGGAAATAATGTCATGATGGGAAAAGATTATACAATTTTTGCTGTAAAAGACGGATTGGTAACATTTCATCAAAAACTTGGTAAAAAATTAGTATCCGTGATGCCCTAAACGGAGAATATATAATGTCAGATAATCAAGTACTGCATTTGGATATCGATTTAGTAGAGCCAAATCCACTGCAACCCCGCGGGTTGATAGCTCCTGATTCTCTCGCCGAGCTCGCATCGTCCATAAGAGAACATGGAATTATTGAGCCATTGGTAGTGGCTAAGACTCCTGCCGGATATCAAATCATCGCAGGAGAAAGGCGGTGGCGCGCTTCAAAACAGGCAGGACTTACAACTGTTCCTGTTATCATACGGGAAACGACTGCAAAAGGAATGCTTGAGATGGCAATAGTCGAAAACGTCCAGCGTGAAGATCTCAATCCTATAGACAGGGCACAGGCATTTCAACGTTTGGTAGAGGAGTTTGGACTCTACGTCGGGGAAATTGCCAAGCGGGTGGGGAAAAGTGAGTCCTACGTCAGTAACACCATGCGTCTGTTGGGACTTCCGGATGCCATCAAAGACGGCCTTATTTCCCAGGCGATATCCGAAGGACATGCCAGAGCTATAGCAGGACTCGGGGATATTAAATTGATGGTGGAAGCGTATAAAACAATCCTTTCAGAAAACGCCTCCGTCAGAAGAGCTGAGGATCTAGCCAGACGGCTCAAAGCACAAAACGATAAACAGCCCATGCACAGGGTCGAGCGGATCCATAGCGATGAGCTGGATGCTATGGCCAAAGATATCGCCCAGTCGGTCAACGGACTGGTCAAAATAACACAGTCAAAAGTGGAAGCCCGTGTCGTCATGGTCATACGGGGCAATTTGGAAACCACAAGCGGAGTCCTCAAAAAATTTAGGGAGCGATTAGTCCACTAAGAGTTAAACCGCGTACCGGGGGTTTTCTATCGGCGTAAATTTACTGATGGGCCAATAGAGAAGGATCCCTTTTCCGATAAAATCCTGTAGCGGAATCGTGCCGAATTCCCGTGAGTCTGAACTGTGAGACCTATTGTCCCCGCTTACGAAATATTCTCCATCCGGTACGGTGATTTCATTTCCTTCTTTGAGAAAGTTTCCGCTTGCTGTTACTGTTTCCGGCCGAAGATATGGCTCGTCCAGCTTGATATTATTGACAAAGTACGTGCCGTTTTCGAGTTTGACTTTGTCACCGGGTAGTCCTATGACGCGTTTGATATAGTCGATGTCTTTATTTTTCGGGGATTTAAAAATGACCACGTCTCCGCGTTTTGGAGTATTTATTTTATAAATATATTTATTCGTAATAATTAATTCTGCATTGAAAAATGTCGGCTCCATAGAGGCACCGCTTATCTCCTGTGGAGAAAACAGGAATAAATATATCATGACGATGATCGCCAAAAAGACGACGATACCCTGGAGAAAATCAAATACTGCAGCTACTGCTCGTTTTATACGATCCATAAAATTATCTTTCTTTCATTTAAGTTTAGGTGATATAATAAGGAAGCGTCAAGGGTACAAAGAGCGCGCGTAGCTCAGGGGTAGAGTACTTCGTTGACATCGAAGGGGTCCATGGTTCAAATCCATGCGCGCGCACAAAAGTTCGAATCTTTACCCCGTACATGCGCCCTTGCGAGGCATGGATGTAAACCATGCGAGAAAGTAAGCATTGTATGGGGCTGTCGGGTCCACTATAATCTGATTTCCCGGAATAAGAGTTGGGTTTGGAAAAGAAGGATGTACTTTTTGGCAATTTCTGCGGATGTGGTTTTTTCTGCGCGAGCCTTATACGCTCTCCCTTCGGTAAACAATTGGGTTTTCAGAGATATATTTTCGCTCGTATTTGATTTGGTTTCCAAAATCCCGTTTATCCGTATATTTTCATTCGTACAAAGTGTTTGCAGTCGATTGAGAGTAGATAAGTCTATGACATATATTTTTTTAGAAAGAATTGCCTGATATGCATCTATGAGGGTATCGGAAACAGTAAATGATTTTAGTCTGACTTCTTCGGGAGTAATTGATGTGCGAAGCGAAGATAGGTCAAGAAGTATTTGTTCTAGTTGTTTTTTGACAGTGTAATAATCTTTTTTGGAAAGAGCAGTGATAGCGGTTTTCAAATTAAATCGGGCTTTGGGTATAGAAAGATTGAGTGAAAGTTTTGCTATATCTGCGAGCTGAACATCGATTTCCTCAAGTCTCTGAAGATCAGTCAAGTTGAGCGCAGGATCTTCAAGAGGTGCTGTCGGGGGATATGATATTGAGTAGAGTGTCTTTTTCCCGGGTGTGGTATTGCCTACGTATTCTTTCCATGTGTAGGAATTTTCGGAAAATTGTCCTACAGCGAGCCTATATGCTCCCGACCCCGTTCCCGTAACAGTCGCTCCGTACGTGCCACCGGTTGCGCCGGGAATAAAAATGATTCCGTCGAAATCGTTATACGTTTGTCCGTTGTAGATTACCTGCAGAGTAGCGGGCGATCGGAGAAGAAATAGAAGACCCGGTTGGATCGTGGTGGTCTGACCGGAAATGATATCTGTATCTTTTGCCTGTATTTCAAGTTTTTCCAGAATTTGTTTTATCCCATCAAAACTCGCAATGGCGTTGCTGTGGTTTTGAGATATAAATACGGAAGGATCATCAAGATTTGCTCTTTCAGCAGTGACCATCGTATCTCCGTCTGCACCCGTTTCTGACACCACTTTTCCGTCCTGCCAATTCCCCAGCACTTTATCCAGCCATGTCTGTGCGACGATCGTATAGGTATAGGGAGTTTGAGAAAAACCAACACCCTTTATCGTATCAAGCGTAGGAAAAATCGGCAGAGCGTTAGCGTTGAGCGTAGACAGCCACGTATTTCGCACTTTCATATTTGCCTCATTGATCAATACATTGCTTCCCTGTGACATAAGATAGGATTCTGTGGGAAGCAAATCCTTCAAAACCGGAAATTGATTTTGTACAACCTGCCGTGTAGTGGGAAGAATACGACGGTTCAATTCAATCATAATTTTTGTCGCAAGTGAGAGAAAACTGTTCTCCTGCGCTACATCTCCTCCTTCCCATGCTTTATACGGTTGGATCGCTCCTTTGTGGGGTGTTGCTACAGTCACGAGACGATGAACCTGATTGACGTTTGAATTTGTTTGTGTCCAGGCTCTGGTTACCAGTCCTCCCAGAGAATGTCCGACAAGCTGAATTTTACTTCCCGGATTATTTGGTTTGACCGTCGCATCGATGAATGCGTTTAATTTTTGAGACGTTGTATCGATAGATTTTCTCCAATCATACGGCCAGAGAAACAAATTTTTTCCCTCTTGGTATCCGAGATTTTTTAGTGTTTGAACAAGTCCATCATATTCCTTGACAAACGGAAGGAGTTTCCAATCCGTTGTAGGATTTACTTGTCTTTCTAAAATTCCTTCCTTGTTCCATGAAGCCATCATTCCAGGAACTATAATTATAGGTTCAAGAGGGGTAGGTGTAGGAGTAGTTGAGCTAGGTAACGCTTTGGGTTCGTCTGTATTTGTGGCGTATCCGATGCTCCATTTTGACCCGTTATGACCGGAATACCACATTTTCCAAATGTTTCCGTCATGGATGACGAATGGAGACGAAATCATGTTGCTATCAAAACTGCCCGCTGTGGTCGTCATAACTGGATTTTCATATTCTTTGTTCCAGTGTATGCCGTCGGTAGAGGTAGCATAGACAAATTGTGTCGGTATCCCAATATTAGAAGCTCCGTACCACATTTTGAATACCCCATTTTCATACAGGACGTGTGGATACGAAACGTCCTTAAGCTCCCATGATTTTGTAGGCACAATAACCGGATTCCCGTTATTTTGTCTCGTCCAATTGATGCCATCTGGGGAGGTAGCGTATCCGATGCGCCAGAAGTTGCCATAATTTAAATCCGTCAAATCCGTCCCTGTGTACCAAAGATGATAGGTGTTGTTGTAATGAATAATACTGAATCCTCTGTCTATTCCTCCAATATCCCAAAGATTTTGATTTGGTTTGTCGAAAGATAAAATAGATTTGGTCCAGCCAATTTCATCATCCGATATTGCGTAGCCTAATCTAAATCTGTCGGGTCCTGATTGCCAGTTTATTTGTCCAGAGTTGTACCACATTTTATACTTGAGATTCTCATGTATGACAAAAGAAAAATTTATATCTTTTTCCCAATCACCAGATGCAGATAACACAGGATTAGTTTCAGGTATAAAATTGTTAATACCAGTTGTCGATTTTACAAAACCAATATTCCACCTTGAATTTTTATATCCAGTAAACCAAATCTTATAAAAATTATCTTCTTTAATAACATGAGGATTAAGATAATCATTTATTGACCATGAAGCTAAATTTTGATTGCTGATGATTGGGTTGGAAGGCCATTTTGACCAAGCTGCAGATATTTTTTGGAATGGGATTAATAGTATAATAAATAAAAGAATATATATTGGTTTCAATGACAGATAAATATTCTTCATATATATAGTTTGAAGTTTTTAATAAATATTGTCAATAATGGATTAAATGCTGTAGAACTGAATTATGCTTAATAAGCATTATGAAAAATATTCCTAAAGTACTTATCGTAAATACAGTAATACAATCAACTGGAAAAGTCATCTCAATTATATTGGGTTTTTCTGCAGTATTTCTACTTACTCGTTATCTAGGTGTAGAAGGATATGGGGAATTTACTCTGGTATTTAGTTATCTTGCAATTTTCGGAATTTTAGCCGATTTTGGACTTCATTTATCGATGATAAAAATTTTACCGAGGTATAAAGAAGATCAGAAAAAAATTAGTGGATCTTATTTTATTATTAGATTCTTATTTGTAATAGCGTCGGGTTTATTTGCGTTACTTTGTTTATTATTTTTTCCATATTCATTTGAAACAAAAATATTAATTTTTATTGGTGCTATAGGAGTTGGCATAGGATATCTTTCAGGATTTGGTAATGCAATTTTTCAATCAAAATTACGTATAGACTTAATAATATATATTGATATTTTGGGCAAAATTATCACAATATTTTTTATTTATCTATTCATTCAGTTAAGATTAAATATTTATTTTATTATTCTAACAATTCTTATGGGAAACATGGCGTCATTCATGCTTTCGACTTACTATTTAATTAAAAGACAGGAATTTTCGCTTGCATTTGACAAAAAAATTGTTCGAGATTTGTTAACAATAAGTATTCCGGTCGGTATTACTTCATTTTTTGCTCTTTTATATTTTAAGATTGACATATTGCTTCTGTCGTTTTTCAAGGGTTCATCGGATATAGCATATTATGGAGTTTCATATAAAATTTTTGAAAATCTATTATTATTATGGGGTTTTTATATGGCATCAGCCTATCCCATCTTATCGTCAAAAATTAATAAAGATTCTGAATTTAATAAATTTCTTAAACAGTGTATTATAACAGCGACAATTAGTTCAACAATAATTGTGGTAGGTGGGTATATAGTTTCTCCATTTTTAGTAAAAATTATTGCTGGGGAGAAATTTATGTTTAGTTCTGATTCTTTACGTATATTACTTTTTTCTGTTCCAATATTTTTTATTAATAATATTTTCTATCATGTTTTTTTATTGCGAGATAAAATGTGGATTTTAGTTAGAATATTAATCGGATCACTGCTTTTTAATATCGTAATTAATCTAATAGTAATTCCTAAATACAGTTTTATAGGAACAAGTTACACAACAGTGGTTACAGAATTATTTACATTTATGTTTTATTTATATTTATTTATTAGATATAAAAAAAAGTATGAAAAATAATACTTTAAGACTAGAAAAAAAATATCATAATGCCGTTGCACAAGAGTTTTTGTCGCAGCGAAAGTATGATTTTATTTGGGAAATACCTGAAAAATTATTTTTATTAAAAAAGAAATATCTTCAAAATAAGAAAATTGTTGAAATGGGTTGTGGCCCATCATTGTTAATTGCAAAACAAATAAAAAAGTTAAATATTAAAATGAAATGTTATATAGGAGTGGATATTTCTAAAAATATGATAACTTTAGCAAAAAATAGTTTTCCTGAAGGTAGATTTATTATTGATGATATTACCGATATCAATTTACCTGATTCATCAGCAGAAACAGTTTTTTCATTAGGAGCTCTTCACCATACTGAGAATAAGAATAAAACACTAAGGAATTGGATTAGAATATTAAAAATGAAAGGATTTTTACTTATGAGAGAGCCCATATACGAGGCACTTAGAAGAGGAACTGGTGCGAGTCCTACTGAGGAGGGAATTGATGTAAGTAAAATTAGTGATTATTTAAATAAGAACGGCATGAAAATAAAAAACAATATATTTTTTTGCTCAAAATTATTTCATTTAATAAATCGTGTTTTTATAAAGATATTAGGATCTTTATGGTTAAAAAATGAAATTTTATGGTATCCAGTGATAATCCTAGATATAATTACATCAAATACATTAGGTAAATTATTCTCTTCATTACGAGGTGAGGCGTGTATTATTATCGCTCAAAAGGTATGAAAATTCTATTTATCCGTACTACGGGGGGAGTGTCAGGGGCGGAAATGTATAATGTATATCTTCTGAAGGCACTACAGAAGGTGCGGGGCGTGAGCGTACACCTTTTGACCAACTACCTCCCATTTTTCCGGAAATTGAAGAAGGAGCACATTCCATCATCCATGATCTACCATCCGGTAGCGGAAGCAGGAACAAACAGGGAACTTCTCCTTTCCATCCTCTGGTTTTATCCCATGCTCTGCCTATATTTATTCAAAATAAAAAAGATAGAGATTGGTGCCCGTTTCGATACGATTGTTCTGGAGTCTATGACAGAGAAATTATTTCTTTCTCCGTACTTACGATTATTGGGCTATCGGGTCGTGTGGATAGAACACGGTCCACTATTTAGAACCGATCGATCGCCGCTCGTAAAAAAGCTGTATGCCTACAAAAGTACTCGGCCGGATGTAATCATTGCAGTATCTGAGGATACGAAGAAAGATTTAGTGCGGGGCGGCGTGCCTTCTGAAAAGGTGCACGCTATCCATATAGGTATTGAAAGGATTGCTTCTCCCGCAAAGCGGGATCGCAATGACAAAATAAGGAATCAATGGACGATAGGATTTCTCGGAAGCGTTACGAAGGAAAAAGGAATTACTGAATTTTTAGACGTTGCAGAGAAGTTGATAAATAAGAATGAAAACACAAAATTCGTCGTCATCGGCGGAGGACCGCTTTTGCCTTGGGTAAAAGAGGAAGTAAAACGATTAAAGATTAATTCAAATGGTATATTTACCGGTTACGTAGAAGATGCTAAACCGTATCTTTCAAAAATTGACATTCTCTTTTTTCCGACCCGTCATCAGGAAGGGCTATCGTTAGCGCTATTAGAAGCATTGGCATTGGGAAAAGTTGTCGTAGCCCGTGATATCGGCGGAAATAGGGAGCTTATCCTGAATAAAAAAACCGGATTTCTTTTTCACTCTGATAAAGAAGGCAAACAAATACTGGAAGGAATTATTTTCGGAAAGATTTCCACAAAGGGTATCCGTGAATCCGCAATTTCGCATGTAAATCTCCTGTTTATTATGAATAAACAAGTTTTAAAATTTGTAGACCTATTCCATGGTTGAAACATCCGTAATTATTCCCACATATCATCGGAAGGAAAGTTTGCTTCGGTTATTGGACTCCTTAAAAAACCAGATAACAGATACCGTTGAGGTTGTTATCGTAGAGCAGGGAGACAACAATGGAAACGAGCTGAAAAAAAGAGCAAGAACCAACGGGTTCTCCATTCAGTACCTTTTTGAAAAAGATATCAGCACCTCAAAGGTAAAAAATATAGGAGCAAAATATGCCAAAGGGAAGTATCTCATTTTTTATGATGATGACGTGGTTGTAAAAGATAGTGCGATAAAAAATATTATAAAAAACTTTTCTGATAATGGAGTTGGTGGGGTAGCCGGAAGAGTAGTAGATTTTGGAAAGAAGGAAGAAACAGAACGGACTGGTGTTGGAAAAATATCAGTGTTCGGATCATTTTCCGATGGATTCTCTTCAACAATCCATCAGGATGTGGATACGGTGATCGGATGTAATGCAGCATGGAAAAAAGATATATTTAAGGGAGTTGGCGGATTTGACGAACAGTTTACCGGAAATGCCATGCGGGAGGAATCTGATCTTTCCCTAAGGATAAAGAAATTAGGATATCGGATTGTTTTTGATCCAACAGCCACAGTTGTTCACATCCGTGAGCCGCACGGGGGAGCGAGGAAAGCGGACGACCGGTTTTACTGGTATTTTCATTATTTCAGTAATGAAACGTATTTTTTCCTGAAACACCGGCCCGCCATTCTCTTACCGATTTTTCTTTTGACGCGTCTATCGTATATACTCCGCTGTATGTTTGGCTTCGGCCGGGAAGTGAGCATTCGATCGATACAAATACCATTTTTAGGAATTTATAACGGAGTGGAAAAATACTATAAGTTCTCTAAGACGAGGTCTTAAAGAACCTATAATGTATAAACATGATAATCGGCGTTGATGCGGGAGCACTATCGATTTCTGATGACCGGCTGAAAGTCGGAGTCTGGCGCGTTTCCTTTGAACTTCTGAAAGCACTTTCATGTATCGATACATCGAAGTGCTACCGGCTGTATAGTTTTACGCCGATCCCACAGGAGGTCATGAAAAAATTAGGTGGAAACATGAAGAATGTTGTGCTTGCTCCTTCTTTGGGGTACATGAAATTCCGGTTGCCATTGGAACTCATAAAGAATCCTGTCGATGTGTTTTTAGGTCTATCTCAAGCCTCACCGTTTATGGTTCGTGGAAAAAGTATCGGTTTTGTGCATGATCTTCGTTTTCTTCATCTAAAGGATATAGAAGGTTCACAAACGCTATCCGCACAAACAGAATATATGATGCGCCATGCTACCCACATTATTTCCGTATCGCAGTATGTAAAAGATGATGTGATGAAAACCTATCCTATTTCCGAAAAATCTATAACGGTGGCTCATAGCGGAATAAGCAGTATTTTCTCGCATTCGGGAAAAAAAGTAAAAAGGAAGATTCCGTATTTTCTTTTTGTCGGTAGTCTTCGAAAGGGAAAAAATATTCCAATGCTTATTGAAGCGTTTACTGAATTTCTGCACACAACAAAACAGCTGTATGATTTGTTGCTTGTCGGAGGGGATTACTGGAGGGATGGGGATATTGAAAAAACAATCAAGCATTTGCGCGTAAAGGAGCGTGTCCATAGTCTCGGATTTATTCCGGACTCTCAATTGGCTCAATATTATCGAGGCGCAGTTGCACTGGTAACAATGACGGAAATGGAGGGATTTGGATTGCCTCTGGTAGAAGCGTTTGCATCAGGTTGTCCGGTCATAGCACCGCGGGTAGGTGCGTTGCCGGAAGTAGTAGAAAAAGCAGGAATTCTTATTCAGCCGGGAAATGGGAAAGACATGGTGAGGGCAATGCAAATCATGACAAATCATGAAACAAGGACACACTATCGTAGATTGGGATTAACACAGGCAACAAAATATTCGTGGATTACATTTGCGGAAACCATCCGGAAGGTTATGGAGAGATAAAATATGAAGAAGCTCGCAATCGTTCGGGGAAAATTTCTCAATCAATATGAAATGCAATCATTTGCACCCCTTATCAATAGATATGAAATAACTGCGTTCGGTTCAATAACTCCTTATCATGATACCTTTCCTTTTTCGGTGATTAAGTGTCCTTCTCCTATGGACTTGCCGGAGTTTCCCTATAAAATGCAGATTCTGAATCGATTATTTGTAGATGCTCATTATCTTCTAGGATTAGAAGATAAGTTAGAAGGGTTTGATATCGTGCATGCAGCAGAAACGTATTATCATTATACTCAGCAGTGTTTGAATGCAAAAAAGCAAGGGAGTGTGAAAAAAGTAGTGGCGACAGTGCTGGAAAACATTCCGTTTAATAATGAAAGCATTTGGGGAAGAAAAGCATTTAAAAAACGGGCAAGAAATGAGTTGGACCACATGATTGCTCTTACAAACAAGACAAAGCGAGCACTCATCGCAGAGGGCGCGGATCCGAAGAAAATTACTGTCATTGGCCACGGTATAGATACAAAAAAATTTTCTCCGGAAAAGGATCATTTGAAAAAACTGAAACTTCAAGACCGTGAACTGACCATCCTTTTTTCCGGGAGACTGGAAAGATATAAAGGTGTGTATGAAATCCTTGAAGCACTGCGGATGCTTTTAAAGAAGAATACAAACGTACGGTTGAAGCTTATTTTTGCCGGAGGAGGAAGTGAAAAAAAGAATCTCCTAAAACTTGAAAAACACTATGGATTGACCGCTATGGTTTTTCACATCTCTGCTGATTACAAAGATATGCCGGATATGTACAGGAATGCGGATATTGTCGCACTCCCCAGTATCTCAACCCCAACATGGGAAGAGCAGTATTGTACCGCGCTTCTCGAGGCGCAAAGTATGGGGCTTCCCATTGTGACGACCGGAAGCGGAGGTATTCCTGAGAACGTTGGAGATTGTGCATTGTATTGCAAAGAAAAAAATGCTCTCTCACTTGCCCGAGAACTTCAGAAATTTATCGAGAATGGTGATTTGCGGGTAAGATATGGGCAAAAAGCCAGAGATCGGGCCGTTAGGGTACATGACAGCAGAATCATTGCGGATAAACTGGATCATGTGTATGAGAACTTATTTAGCTGACAGCATAAACAAAAAACGCCTCGCCTATTTTCTCGTGCTTACGATTCTGGTTTTTTTTACCTTTGGAAAAGTACTGGGTTTTTCATTTTGGAAAGATGATTGGGGATACTTTTGGACAACGGCAAATAATGTGCCGTATACGGTATTTTTTCTTCATCCCGGTACTCTGCTGGAGTTTTTCCTTCTTATACCTATTTTTGGTAAAAATATATTTCTCTGGCAACTGACCGGTTTAGTTTTAAAAATAATTGCTTCGTATACAGTATTTCAACTGACCCGATCCCTTACAAAAAATGAAAAAGCAGGCTATATTGCCGGTATTTTTATTGCAGTGACGTATTTGGGTATGGATGCTGTGGGATGGGTGAGTGCACATATCATGCTCATCAATAGCATCATGCTTTGTATGAGCATTACCCTCTTCATCCGCTGTCTGGAACAGAAGAAGAAAAAACATGGTGTTTTCTTCTTCGCAAGTTCAATAGTATTTCTTATACTTGATCCCGGAAGAAACATCATACTGTTTCCGCTTCTTTTGGTTTACCTCTTCCTATTTTGTCCAAAAATTCTCCGGTCAGGGAAATTCGTCCGCATAGCGATAGGAGTTGTCGGTGTGAGCATTATTGTTTCTGCAGTTCTCCTGAGCCGTCCGTTTGCAGTCATCGGGTTATCGTCACTGGATTATTTGAACAGTACTATGACTTCCCCTCTTCGCATTATCGGAAAACTGTATGTGATCCAACGGTATTTTCATACATTCGGAGTCATGCTCGTCGGATGGTGGTATCCTTTGACAGAATTTGATAATACACTTTCGTATTCGCGCCTTACCGCCCTCACAGGATGCATGCTGTTTTTAGGTTTTCTCTCCACGATATACATATTTTTAAAAAAGAGAAGCACGCCCCTAGCAATTATTCTTTTTTGCTTTTCAATACTGTTTTTTTCGTATCTACCAAATTGGCTTTTTGAACCCAGGCTCATAATCGGAGGAACGCATCGGTACATGACTGTATCCATGATTGGATTTATTATGCTCCTGAGTTACAGCCTTTCCGGAATTCGCGCACGGGGCATCGCATACTTTTTGGCAGGTCTCTTTATATTCGGGAATATTGTCTCGGTACGAAAGGTTTTAGATACATATGAAAAAGAACGGTCCTCTCCTATGACGCAAAGAATTTATCAATCGTTTGATGAAATGATGCCGAAACATGCGTATCCATCAATTATTCTAATCACAGGGGATCATCCGATTATAAATCCGGGATTTTATTTTTCCATGCCTGCGTCCCTTGCCGTTACCGGAGATTTGCATCGCATAGACCAGATGCCCTGGTATATCCGTGATTTTAACGGAAGTAATTATGAGATGGTCGTATCTCTCCTGTGTCAAAAAGTACCCAGCTGGAGTGTGTATAAACGAACAGTAACTGTACCCCAGGGATTGGCTCCTTCACAGATATTTCATTTCATAGTAAACAAAAGTGGGCCTGTTATGGACGAAAGTATACAGACGCGAAAAATGGTGGGAGTTGAAGCTGAAAAGCGCGGATGCGAACTGTCCTATGAGTAAGCGATATTAAATTCGATATAATGTAAGCATGATGAGCACTAATGTAAAAAGAAATCCCCAGCCAATAAGAAGGTAATATAACGGTATGCAATTTTTGAGATAGGTCGTAAGCCTCGTGAAACATACTGCGAGGGGAAATGCCACCAAAGGAAGCATACCGATAAACATACGGCATCCATACGAGGCGCCCTGATTCCATGAGCTCCATGAGCTGATACTGTACACAGCTAAACAGAGAATGATTGCTATATACCATTTATATTGTTTAAGAACCATGGGCCAAGCAGGAAGAATAAATCCATAGAGGGAGAATAAGATGATTGGAGAATACGTGATAATTCCAATTTTACTGGAAACAAGAACTTCAACAATATGAGGAGATAGCAAAGAAAACCCTTCCTGTCCATTTAAATACGGACTACTCCCCCATGTTCCATACAGCACATTCCATGCGATGAGTTGCGGTAACACAGCAAGACATGCACCCAAAAAAAATTTGAAAAATATCCCCGGGAGCATTCTATGCCCCAATAGGATGGGTACCAAAAGAATTCCGACAAGCATATCCTGCGGACGCACAATACCTATCAATCCAAATGCTATGCCAAGGAAAAAAATATTCGTCGATTTTGAAAAAAGGAATGAAAGGAAAAGGACAACCGTAAAAAATGAAAAAGGATGAGAATTGACCGGATCCACAGATCCATAAAAAAGAATGTTCGTCAGGAGGCTTATGGAAAGTACGGTAAGAAGTGAAGTGTGTGCGTCAAAAAATTGTCGTACGATGCGATACAGAAGAAGTAATGCAATAAATACGTACAACGTGCTGGTAATTGCCATAGTTACCTGATAGGGGAGTTCATATCCGGATCCATTCATGATGCGATGTATCCAGAGGTAGTTTGGTAACCAAAAAAGAGCGGGGCCAACTGCATATTTGTTGCCCGGAATTGAATATTTTGTGAGAGGTTGATTTACCTTGAAAAAATCATATTCATTGGTAAAATGTGTATCTCTGTCTATGACAATTGAATGAAGCCAACTGAAATAAAATACTCCGTCACCGTATACAGTTTTTCCAAGAAACCAGGTATGAGAAATATTGAGCAAAAGATATATGGACAAAACAGTGATAAGAATAATCTGTGAAGATTTTTGTTTTATTAGTAGTCTTTCTAACACTACGAATGGTCGGATTTTCATGTGATACAATATCCTTATATGTTATCTGCAGTTGTACTTACAAAAAATTCATCTCTGACAATCTCAAAGACCCTTTCTTCTTTAGCGTGGGTAGATGAACTTTATGTTCTTGATGATTTCTCTACAGATTCAACGCGAGATATTGCCAAACATTATACATCGCATGTCGTGAAAAGACACCTCAATGCTGATTTTAGTGCTCAACGGAATTTCGGTTTGAGTCTGACACAAGGGTCTGTCCGCAATGTTTCGCATAGCGATGCAGGTGGGGATTGGGTATTATTTGTCGATAGCGATGAAATTGTATCCGAAGCTTTGCAAAAAGAAATCCGGGAAACCATTTCACGGAGGGGGACGGACCAAGAGGGGATACATGGATATTTTCTCAAAAGGGACGATATCTTTTTTGGAAAAAAACTACAGTATGGAGAAACGGCACAGGTAAAACTTTTACGGTTAGCTAAGAAAAATGCGGGATGTTGGAAAAGACCTGTTCACGAATATTGGGACATCAAAGGTCGGACTGAAACACTCAATAGTCCCCTTATTCATACTGCTCACGCAAACGTCGTACAATTTATTTCTGATATAAACAGATATACGACGATAAATGCAGAATATTTATATAAAAAAGGTGAAAATTCCAATTTTTTTTCCATCATCGCGTATCCAACAGGAAAATTTATCCAGAATTATTTCATGCGTTTAGGGTTTATTGACGGGACAGCCGGATTTGTTATGGCCGCTTTGATGAGCTTTCATTCGTTTCTGAACAGAGCAAAATTATATTTATTGCATCATCCTGGAAAATCATGAATATAGTGGTTGTATTATTTTTCATAAGTCTTCTTTTTGGACAGATTGTCAGGTTGCCAATTGCGCAGGGAATCACGATATACCCTCATGATCTCATGGTAGTTCTATTATTGGGTTATTGGATATTCCAAAAACAAAAAGTAAAAATTAATTTTACCTTATTTTTCCCATTACAAATATTCCTTTTGGTGGCACTCGTGTCACTGATTGTCAATAGTTTTACTCAGCCGTTCAATGCGTTTTTGGAAGGTCTTGCGTATTGTCTGCGATTTTTTCTGTATTCAGGATTATATTTCGTCGTGTTAGGGCAACGGAAGATTCGATGGGAGCTCTATCTGTACACAACCGGAGTAGCTTTTAGTTTATTGGGAATTATTCAGTATGTGTTGTATCCCAATCTCCGTAATTTATCGTATTTAGGATGGGATCCGCATTATTACCGTTTGTTTTCTACGTTTTTGGATCCAAATTTTGCAGGACTCTTTCTCGTCATAGCTTTTATTTTGGGATTGTATATATACCGGATTGTAAAAAAGAACTATTTAATCATTTTTTCTCAATTCGTACTCATCGTTGCTTTGATTTTAACGCTCTCTAGAAGTAGCTGGTTAAGTTTTCTCGTACCTCTCATTTGGTTAATTTGGAAAAAACGTTTACTGAAATTTTTTATTGGTATTGGAATTTTTATCATGTGTTTATTTTTTCTTCCGCTTCCGTACCGGAATATAACGCCTGTTTTTCGGCAGGAAACAGGACTGGCACGGATTAACAATTGGATGTACAGCATTGAGTTGATAAAGAATAAACCAATATTCGGATATGGTTTTAATCTTCTGCGAAGTGTTCAGGAACCGGTATCAACACAGCCTGTTGGCTCTCAATTTTCCCATGCGTCAGCGGGAGTGGATAATAGTTTTCTTTTTATACTCGTTACCACCGGAATTATTGGCGCAGTCGTATGGACATATCTTCTTGTTTCAATGGGGAAGATGGGGATATCTCTTATGAAATATAAAAAAAATGCAATGCTGGGGGAGACGTATGTTCTCACTCTTTCTGCGATATGTATCCATGGTTTATTTGTGAATAGTCTTTTCTACCCATGGATCATGATATGGATGTGGATTCTCTCTGGATTTGTCGAGCAGAAAAAAGAGGCTTAGTTGGCATAGAAGCTTAGTTTGGAAAGAAGCTTAGGAGCTTAGTAATTTACTTTGCCTCTAATCCTCTATGCATCTAACCCTCTAAGCCTCTACTTTTTGTAAAGAACTTTCCGTTCCATCTTCGTTTCATTTCCTGCCTGGTCTTTTGCGATGATTACGAGTGTTTGTTCCCCTTCTTTGAGAGAGAGATCGTAGGAAAATAATCCATCGCTTTTGACCACAACAAACCGATCATTGATAGTGATGGAATTGTCAGATTCAGTTTTTCCTGTGACAGTAATGAGTTGTTTTTCTCCGGTAATTTCCTGATTTTCAGAAGGAGTTGAAATTTCTAATGAGGGTTTGTTTTTTTTCACCTGAATAGTAAGGACTTCAGAGAGGTCGCTTGTGTTATCTTTGTCATCTGTAGCTTTTGTGGATATAATGTTTGCTCCGTCCTGCATTTTTACATTAGAAAAGATGAATGTACCATCTTCTTTAGGTTTGATTTTTTCTGTTTGTTCTTCGTTTATATAGAGGAGAATAGTTACGTCGCCTTTTACTTTTCCAGAAACATGAATTTCTGCGCTATATGTGGCATATGGCAGTGGATCCAGTTGTGGAGGCAGAAGTATTACTTGGGTTTGTTGCTGGTTCGGAGTAGATCCGCGGAGTCTGTCGACAAATAAGCTAAATCCAACAAGAAGTTTTATTCCAAATAAGGCAAGAAAAATAAGTATTCCGATAATTCCACCGAGCGTCAGCATAATTTGTCTGCGTTCATTTCTATCCTGATAATTTCTAAGTCGTGATCTGACCATATACTAAGTTTATAAGGTTTATAAAGTTGTAAAGTTTTTGAACTTCGTTTTTTTGAGCCTCTTGTCAGAGTCGGACTGACGTCTACGGTTTATCCCAGTACCATTTAGCCGACGTACTATCTTGAGCCGACTGTCGGAATCGAACCGACGACCTGCGCTTTACGAAAGCGTCGCTCTACCAACTGAGCTAAGTCGGCATAAATGTACGGGATCCCGTATTTCTAATCTGAATTTTAACAAATTCAGAAAGAAATTGCTGGGACGATACCGCTGCCTAGCAATTTCTCTATTGTATCAAAAATTGGACAGATTGGTTGATGTGCGCGTTTTAATTTTTAGCTTTTTTGTTGTGTACAAGTTTCCAGTGCCCATTGCCGTCAGATATCCATTCATTATCGGTAACAAAACTCGGAGCGTTTAAATGTATATCGTTGAGAAGTTTTTCCGTAACGGAAAAATGTGTCTGATGGACTTTTTTGTCAATTTTTACTGATTCTTTTTCTTCAGTTTTTTGGGGGCGTTCTGTCTCTGTGTTCATATATAGCATGAATTTCTTTTTGACAATGCATAGTTTTAGGATAGTAGGCTGTAGAAATTGGGAGCGGGTGAAGGGAATCGGACCCTCTTCTTCTCCTTGGGAAGGAGATGTACTACCAGTGTACTACACCCGCCGCGTCAAATCACGTCATACGTGACTAAACCAAGTTTGACTTGGCGCGGCTGACACGTTTGACGTGTCGCGCATTTATTGCTTAATCAACATTATATCAATTTTTTGTTGGAGCTCTCAATAGATATACTATTTCGGCAATTGGAGAATGGTGTCCGGATAGATGAGGTCCGGGTTTGGAAGTTTATTCGCTGAAGAAATATCCGGCCATCGGTTATTTGTTTCGTATTCCTTCATGGATATATCCCACAATGTATCCCCTTCAAGAATTGTGTATGTAGTATGTTTGGGTGCCAATGTTGATGCAGCAGTGGCTGTGATATTTCCTTCGGGGAATCGCGGTTTGACATCCGGAATGGTTAATTTTTGGTCAACAGTAATATAATCGGGATTTTCCAGCATATTTGCATCCCGTATATCCACCCAGTTATATCCTGTTTTATAGTATTTTTCTGATATGACCCACAGATTTTCTCCTTCAACAGTTGTGTGTACGGTCGGTAGAATGGTTTGTTTTTTGGCTTCTTCCTGTTTTTTCAGCTCTTCCTGTTTATTTACATTGGCTGTTTTTATACCATTAATAATGGCAAAACCAATAGCTAAAATGACTGCAAGACCGATAATCATGGAAAGTACTGCATCAGGAGATTTTATACTGCGTTGTATAACATTTTTCATAGATAGAATTGTTTGGGCAGAGGTTTTCTTTGGGGCAGTGAAAAGACGATAAGAATGTTATATCAGATAAAATTGGTGAATGCAATACCGTTGATTGGATTACTGCGATTATGATATCATGAGTACTTGATGGACTCGTGGTGTAGCCTGGTTAACACGCCTCCCTGTCAAGGAGGAGATCGCCGGTTCAAATCCGGTCGAGTCCGCCTTCGCTCGCCGAAGCGAGCTACGGCGGATAAAATCCGCTTAGTAGATCGCGAAGGAGAGATTCGTCATTTTTTTCTTGATTTGATAAGATAGTTGTATGGCACACCCCACTAATCTTCAAATAGCAGAATTATTTCGTAAAATGGCAGCGGCATACCTGATACTCAATGAAAACAGATTTAAAATAATTGCGTATGAGCGGGCAGCTGATAGTATTGAACATTTAACAAGTGACGCAAAGGATCTTTGGGATGATGGAAAACTTGACGAAATCCCCGGTGTAGGCTCTACCATAGTCGGTCATTTGGATGAATTGTTCCGGACCGGTTCCATTCGTCACATAGAATTTATTTTATCAAAAGTTCCGAAAAGTGTTTTTCCGCTCCTTTCCATTCCCGGTGTCGGACCTAAGAAAGCATATAAACTGGTCACGGAGCTCCATTTAAAAAATGAAAAAACTGCAGTTCTTGATTTAGAGAAGGCAATTGCTGCTCATAAGGTTGCACCAATGGAAGGATTTGGAGACAAATCCGAGGACGACATAGGACAAAACATCAAGACATACAAAAAAGGATCGATAAAGGAAAAACGGATTTTCCTTTCAGAGGCAGATGAAATTGCTCATACTGTTATTGAATTTTTGCAAAAAAAGAGTTTTATACAACGGGTAGATATTTTGGGCAGTTTGCGGCGCTGTGTGGCAACCATAGGAGATGTCGATATTGCAATCATTACAGACAAACCGGAAGAGGCGATAGCGTATTTTTGTACGTATCCGCATCAAAAAATTATTGAACAGGGTCCTACGGGAGCATCACTGCTTCTGCACAACGGAAGACAAGTGGATTTGCGTGTGCAGGATGCAGCGTCTTATGGAGCGATGCTGCAGTATTTTACGGGATCAAAAAATCACAATATTAAGCTACGGACGTATGCTCTCACCAAAGGTATGTCGTTGTCGGAGTATGGAATAAAGATTTTGGGACAGAGGACAATGAGCAATGAGCAGAAAACAGAGAACAGAGAACAGAGAATCCTTCGGCAAGCTCAGGACTCAGCAATGAGCAGAGAACAGAGAGAAGAACACATAATGCAATTTGCTACAGAGGAAAAGTTTTATGATTACATTGGACTGGATTGGGTGCCGCCTGAGCTTCGGGAGGATCATGGGGAGATCGAGGCGGCTATACAGCATACGCTTCCCCGACTTGTTGAGCGTTCTGATATAAAAGGTGATTTACATCTTCATACGAGTTATAACCTGGAACCGTCTCATGACCTAGGAGTAAATACCATTGAAGAAGTGTTGGACCATGCGGATAGTTTGGGATATGACTATATTGGAATATCCGACCATAACCCCAGCATAGGAAATCATTCTGAGAGTGAGATTGTGCAAATAATGAAAAAGAGGAAAGAATTTTATGTTGATCATAGTGAAAAATGGAATACAAAACATAAAAAATCAATACACGTTTTTATCATGCTTGAGGTTGATATAAAGCCTGATGGTACGTTAGCCCTTCCTGAAGAAGCGTACCCATATGTTGACTGCATTATAGTATCAATTCATTCCAGTTTTTCCCTCAATAAATCAGATATGACAAAAAGAATAGTATCGGCTCTCAAGAGTCATCCAAAAGTAAAAGTGTTCGGTCATCCTACAGGAAGACTCCTCGGAAAACGGGAAGGGTATGAAGCTGATTGGAAGGAAATTTTTACTGTGTGCAAGAGAAACCATATTACATTAGAAATCAACGCATCCCCATACAGGCTCGATCTGACAGATGCACTTGTGTACGATGCAGTTAGGCTAGGGTGCTCTTTTAGCATCAATACAGATGCTCATGCAGTAACTGATATGGACATGATGAAGTATGGGGTATCAGTAGCCCGACGTGGCTGGGCGCAGAAAGATGACATTATTAATTCGTTTGGGTATAATAAAATAAAGAAGTGGCTTATGCCAGAAAGGTAAGGGTATAACTATGTCACCATTATTTGTCGGCGGAGGGTTGATAGCGGTAGTACTTATCTACATATGGAGCTTATATAACGGTTTTGTGACGCTGAAAGCGCAAATTGAAGAAGCGTGGAGTCAAATTGATGTACAACTAAAACGGAGACTGGATCTCATTCCCAATCTCGTATCGTCAGTCAAAGGATATGCCAAACATGAAAAAAGTGTGTTTGAAAATGTGACGAAAGCCCGGTCATCACTTATGAAAGCCGAAACACCTGAAGGTATGGCAAAAGCCAATGATGCCCTGACCGGTGCACTCAAGTCATTGTTTGCAGTAGCAGAGGCATATCCGCAGCTTCGTGCCAATGAAAATTTTCTAGATTTGCAAAGAGAATTATCAGATACGGAAGATAAAGTAGCATATGCACGGCAATTTTATAATTCAACGGTCATGGACTACAACGTAAAAGTACGAATATTTCCTAATGCCGTAATTGCCAATGCGTTCGCTTTTAAAGAACAACCATTTTTTAAAGCCACTGATGAAGAGCGAAAAGGGGTAAAGGTTGATTTCTAATTGTGTCTATCCGATCGCAAATAGCTTCTAATATTTTTAAATCGTACGCCTTCATGGCCGTCTTTACGGTACTCGTAATAGGACTGGCGTATGTGTTCGGACAAGCTCTCGGGTATGGAGATTCATTTATCGGCATTGCTGTTTTTCTCTCTATAGGTTCAAGTTTTGTCAGTTATTTTTTTGGAGATCAAATCGTTCTTGCCATGTCCGGAGCACGTCCTGCTTCACGGAAAAGAGATTTTAATTTTTTTACGGTTACCCAGAATTTGTGTCTAGCCTCAGGTCTTCCTATGCCAAAACTTTATGTGATAGAAGATACAGCCATAAATGCATTTGCTACCGGTAGAGATCCAAAGCACGCGGTCATCTGTGCCACAAGTGGGCTTCTAACCAGGCTTGATAGACGGGAAATTGAAGGAGTCGTAGCCCATGAATTATCCCATGTACAAAATTATGATATCCGTATGATGGCAATCGTAGCGGTCCTTGTCGGAACGGTGGCCTACACCTCGGATTTTTTTATGCGGAGTCTTTGGTGGGGCGGGGGTAAAGATAGCGATAATGATAAAGATAATAACGGATTATTTCTTGGTATAGGAATTGCTCTTGCCATCATTTCGCCGATTATTGCCATGCTTATACAAATGGCAATTTCCCGAAAACGGGAGTATCTTGCTGATGCATCAGGGGCGCTTCTCACACGGTATCCCGAAGGATTGGCACGGGCTTTGGAAAAAATAGGCTCTGATAAAGAAGTATTGGAAGCAGCGACAAACGCTACCGCACATCTTTTTATTGCGAATCCTTTTCAGGGAAAGAAATTCGGAAGCTGGTTTGCCGGACTGTTTGACACCCATCCGCCGATAGCGGAAAGAGTGAAAATATTGAGAGCGATGTAAAATAATTTAAAATTGAAAATTTGGAAAAGAACATATGGAAAAGATAGCCATTTTCGTTGGACAAAGTATCTCGTATGTCAGTAGGGCGTTTAATCTCGGAGCAGGAGCTACATGGCCGGGAGAAATTGTTCTTCGCATTGATCCTCATATCCTTTCCAAGCTTTTATCAAGGATCACAAAAGGAATCATTATCGTAGCCGGTACAAATGGGAAGACAACGACATCTCTCATGATAAAGAACATCCTTACGGATCAAGGATTAACAGTTCTCCATAATGCAAGCGGCGCAAATCTTTTGAATGGTATCGTATCTTCGTTTTTGACAGATTCCAGAAATACATTTGATTATGCAGTATTTGAAGTAGATGAAAATGTGCTGACAAACGTATTGAGACAGGTGACAATGAGCAGGGGACAGAACGTATATGTCGTTCTTCTCAATTTATTCCGTGATCAGTTGGACCGGTACGGAGAAGTGGATACGATTGCAAAAAATTGGATTACATCGTTTGAAAAATTGGATAAGGAAACCACAGTATTGATAAATGGCGATGATCCACAGCTTGCATTTATAGGGGCCCGTATACATGCACATGTTTTGTATTTTGGTCTTGATGATAAAAAATATTATTTGCCGAAGATGCAGCACGCTATTGATACGATTTTTTGTCCGTCATGCGGAAATAGATTGACGTTTACGGGTGTATATTTTTCCCATCTCGGCGACTGGAAATGTACACAGTGCGGGTTTACCCATCCAAAATCTACGATTACCTCCTCAACGGTTACTTCTCCCCTTGAAGGTGTATACAACACATACAATGCACTCGCCGCAACGCTCGCTTCTGAAACCCTTGGAATTTATAAAAGAAACATTGAAAATAGTTTAAAAAACTTCCTCCCTGCTTTCGGCAGAATGGAGGATGTGAGATACGAAGGGAAACACATAAAAATTCTTCTATCCAAAAATCCGACAGGATGTAATGAGTCGTTACGGACTGTTCTTTCCTCCAAACAAAAAGGTCCGTTGATGCTTCTTCTTAATGACCGGATTCCTGACGGAACGGATGTAAGCTGGATATGGGATGTAGATTTTGAACAACTTGATGGATATTTGTATCCAATAACGGTATCCGGAGATCGATATCTTGATTTAGCACTTCGTATTAAATATGGAGTTAAGAAGTATGAGTTAAGAGTGAAGAATAAAAATATAGGTATTGAAAAAGACTTGAAAAGTGCTGTAGAAAAATTTACTGAACAAATAAAAGAAGATGAAACGGGATGGGTTCTTGTAACATATTCAGCAATGCTTGATGTACGGAAAATTTTGACAGGAAAAAAGATTTTATAGCGCCGACAAAAGTCCGCCATGGCGAAGTTTTGTCGGAGATCGTCTAAACGTTTTAAAGATTTCGGGTCAAGCCCGGGATGACAAAAAGAAGTACTATGAACTACAAACTAACTATCGGATGGTTGTATCCGGAGCTCATGTCTACGTATGGGGATCGTGGGAATATTATGGTTTTCCAAAAACGGTGTGAATGGCGGGGAATTGATGTAAAAATTATTCCCATCGAGTTTTCAACGACGACCAAAGAACTACGAACTACGAATTTAATATTCGGGGGTGGTGCGCAGGACAGGCAACAATCTCTTCTTATAGATGATCTCAGAAAAAAGAAAGGCCCCATCCTAAAAGAAATAATTAATAATGGCATTCCGGGATTATTTGTTTGCGGAAGCCCGCAACTTTTAGGACACTACTTCATTGATGGAAATGGAAAAAAACTTGATGGGTTGGGAATTTTTGATATGGTAAGTAAATATCCGGAAAAGGGAACGCTAAGATGTATCGGGAATATGGTCGGGGAAATTGACAATAGATTTAAGATTTATGCTGTGCCTGCCGGCAGGCAGGATTTAGGATTTAAGAATACCGTGGTTGGTTTTGAGAATCATGGGGGACGGACCTATTTAGGAAAAGGAGTAGAACCGTTTGCACAAATACTTGTTGGCAATGGCAATAACGGGGAAGACGGGACAGAGGGAGCACTGTACAAAAATTGTATCGCAACATATTCCCATGGTCCATTCTTACCAAAAAATCCACACGTTGCTGATTGGCTTATTAAAAAGGCGTTAGAAGTAAAATACAAAAATACTATTGAATTAAAACAGCTTGATGATACACTTGAGTGGCAGGCGCACGAGTATATACTTAATCGTTTTTCAAAAGGAGGAACAATATGAACATATATAAATGTAACATCTGCGGCAACATGGTTGAGCTTATTCATACCGGCGGTGGAACCTTAGTTTGCTGTGGAAAAAATATGGAACTTTTGACAGAAAAGACTTCGGATGTCGGAGCCGAAAAACATGTACCGATGATAGAGAAAAAAGATAGTGGAATACTAGTAAAAGTGGGCAGCATACCGCACCCGATGGAAGCATCTCATTTCATTGAATGGATAGAACTCATTGTTGATGGAGCTAGCTACAGAAAAATGTTAAAACCCGGTGATATTCCGGAAGCATTGTTTCTTGTTTCCGGGACGACATTCGTTGCCAGGGAATACTGTACTGTTCATGGCCTTTGGAAGAAAGAATAAGAAGAGTTACAAAATACCAATACAGTCTATTTTTGGGAAATCATTGCGCAGAAGCCCCCAAAATTTTTCGGAAAGGCCGCCTGAGAATTTACTATACATACCCCCTTCTGTTTTTCCGCATAGGCGTCGTTCATAGACATGAATAACTTCCTGAACCTGTCGGCCGATTTCGTTAAATTCCTGCTGATTGGTTTTTGGCGATTGAACATACTGATCATGAATTTTGAAAAACGAGTCAAATAATTCTTTGTTTTCATCAATCATTTGCTGATAGATACTTTGGTATTGTCGCATGAGTATATTTTACGGTAGAATGAACGGAGTATGCAATCCCATATAGTTTTTACAATTGCCGATGTAGGCCATATCGCTCAACTCTCAAATATTCCTGTTACAGAATCAGAAAAAGAGAATCTTGCAAAAGGATTTACGACAACAATGGCAGTCATAGACGAACTTAAAAAAGTACAGACTGGCGGAATTGAATCAACCAGCCAGGTAACAGGATTGGAAAATGTATTTCGGGAGGATATTGTTGATGAAGACCGCATGTTTTCCCAGGAAGAAGCGTTGAGAAATGCAAAGAGGACATATAACGGATTTTTTGTCGTGGATCAGGTGCTAGAAAAATGAGTTAATTTTCGAAAAACTCGGAAAACTCAGAAAATCTGACTCTCTGATATTCAGAGATTCTGAAAATCTGACATTCTGACAGACAGAGTATTCTGAGTTTTCTGACAAACGTCGTTATGAATTTAAACAAACTAACGTTGAAAAAAGCCATAGACGGGTTAAAAAAGAAGGAGATTTCAATCCGGGACCTCTACGCAGACGTCGAAAAAATTATTGAAGAACGAAATTCTCAGTTAAACATTTATCTTTCGCTAGATAAACAAGCTCTGGAAAAAGCAGAAAAATTAACCAAAACTGATCTTGCCGGGGTCCCTATTGCCGTAAAAGATAATTTTTTGACAAAAGAATTACCGACAACTGCATCTTCAAAAGTTCTGGAGGGATTCATGCCAGTCTATGAGTCAACAGTGACAAAGAAACTCATGGACCATGGAGGAGTAATTATTGGGAAAACAAACATGGATGCGTGGGCACATGGATCAAGCACAGAAACGTCTGATTATGGCCCCACAAAAAATCCCAGGAATCCGGATCACTTACCGGGAGGTTCATCAGGAGGGAGTGCTGCAGCAGTAGCTGCTGATATGTGTATCGCGGCGATCGGTTCAGAGACAGCCGGATCAATACGTCAGCCAGCCAGTTGGTGCGGAGTCGTCGGATTGAAACCTACCTACGGCAGAGTGAGTAGGGCCGGCGTGGTCGCTATGGGATCATCTTTGGATTGTCCGGGATCTATCGGAAAAACCGTAGAGGATACTGCAATCCTACTAAAAACTTTTGCAGGAAAAGACAAATACGATGGAACAATGGCAAAGAGAAGCGTCCCGGATTTTACAAAAGCGTTAGGGAAAAAGATTACAGGGATGAAGATTGGGATATGCTACATGGATCACTCAAAATTAAAAGGAGCAATTGTCGAACAGGCAATGCATGAAGTGAAACATGTTCTTCAATCTCTTGGTGCCGTCGTTACCTCTATCCCTCTATCAAATCAATTGATAAAAAATACAATTCTTTCTCCGGACTATGCAATCGGCGTTTACACAGTCGTTCAGCGTGCAGAAGTCTCCAGTAATTTAGGGAGATACGACGGCATACGGTATGGTCAGGATAGATCTTATTTTGGGGATGAAGCAAAACGGAGAATCATGCTCGGAACGTTTACATTGTCAAAAGGATACGCAGATAAATATTATATAAAAGCCCAGCAGGTGAGGAGTCTTTTTATACAAAATTATCAACAGCTATTTACCACATTTGATGTGTTGATATCTCCGACATCACCGGGGTTTGCGCTTACTCATGGTGCAAGCAAAGATAATCCAATGTTTGGGGAGTTGGAAGATATGCTTCTGGAGCCATCATCTATATCAGGTCTACCGGGGATTAGTGTTCCTTGTTTTCATGATACAAAAACAAATTTATATTTGGGACTCAACATCATTGCAGATCAATGGCAGGAAGAAAAAGTAATTCAGGTAGCCGATGCATTTGAGAAAAATACGAAGTGGAACAAGTGGAGTAAATGATTTATGATTTAAGATTTAGGATTTATGAATACTATACACACCCCTATCATCGGGATGGAGATACATGTAGAGCTCGCGACATCCAGCAAGATGTTCTGTGGGTGCAAAAATGATCCTTTTTATGCTCCGTCTCCAAATATTTATACCTGTCCAACGTGTCTTGGGCTGCCGGGAGGATTACCTGTTCCAAATAGAAAAGCAATAGAGTGGACTATCAAATTAGGTTTTGCACTCGGATGTGAAATACAGGAATTTTCAAAATTTGATCGGAAAAATTATTTTTATCCGGATTTAGCTAAAGGGTATCAGATTTCTCAATATGATCAGCCATTTTGCAGAAACGGATTAATCAGGCTACCCCAGGGAGATGTGAGGATTCATCGAGTGCATTTGGAGGAAGATACGGGAAAGCTCCTCCACAATACTATTGAAGGTGAAAAAGTGACATTAGTAGATTTCAATAGAAGCGGTGTTCCACTGGTAGAGATCGTCACGGAGCCGGATATCCACAGTTCAGAGCAGGCAAAAATGTTTTTAAAGAAACTTCATCAGATTATCCGGTATTTGGAAATATCAGGAGCGGACATGGAAAAAGGCAGCATGCGATTGGAGCCGAATATTTCTGTCCAGAAAACAGAGAACCCTTCGGCAAGCTCAGGGCAGGGCAGAAAACAGAAAGCAGAAGAATTACCTTCATATAAGGTTGAGGTGAAAAATATCAATTCATTTAATTTTGTCAAAAAAGCTATTGATTTTGAAGTAAAACGGCATATTGGGCTTTTGGAAAAAGGTGAGACACCAAAACAGGAAACACGGGGATATGTGGAGTCAACGAGTTCAACAGTGTCTCAGCGGAGTAAAGAGGATGCTATGGATTACCGGTATTTTCCGGAACCGGATATTCCCCCTTTTCGGTTTTCTGCAGATGAGAGAGAAGTGATAAAAAAACAGCTTCCTGAGCTTCCTGATGAGAAGATCGTTCGTTTTATGACACAGTATGGACTGAAGGATACTGAGGCCATACTCCTCATTGATTCCAAAGATCGGGCTGATTATTTTGAAAGTTGCGTTGCACTCATTGAATCAAATGAGACATATAAGAAAATATCTCCAAATAATGTGGCAAAGGCAATCATTAATAGAGTCCAGGATGGTACGGTTATCTCTCCCCGCGATCTTATCTCTGATATCCTCACAAAAATTGACAATAATTCACTTGATCGGGACGTGATCGTATCAGCATGCAAAGCGGTTATCGCACAGCAGTCAAACGCTGCAGAAGATTTTAGAAAAGGAAAAACAACCGTGCTTATGTTTTTGGTAGGTCAGACTAAAAAAATATTACAGGGGAAAGGCGACGCAAAACTCATCGAAAGCATATTAAAAGAGTTAATATAAATATTTTCAGAAAACTCGGAGCGTTCGGAAGACTCGGAATACTCAGAAAATCGGAGAACCAGACAATCGGATTGTCAGAATATCCGACATTTTGGTTTTCTGAAATTCTGACGATCAGAGTATTCTGAGTTTTCTGAATTTATCTTTATGTCTGATTTTATCCATCTTCACACACACAGCGAGTATTCACTTCTTGATGGGTTGGGGAAACTGGATCCACTCATTGCACGAGCTCAAACACTGGGGATGGATAGTCTGGCTATCACTGATCACGGCACGATGTACGGAAGCTTCAAATTTTATTTGCGGGCGATTGCCGCAGGAATCAAACCCATTATTGGCGTAGAAACATACGTTGCAAAAAGAAGCAGGTTGAATAAAGAGGGAAAAATGGATACCGATCCATACCATCTTGTGCTTCTCGCCGAAAATGAAACAGGATATAAAAATTTGATGAAGCTTGTAACTGTGGCCCATCTTGAAGGATTTTATTATAAACCAAGAATTGATTGGGAAACACTAAAAAAATATCATGAAGGAATTATTTGTTTATCGGCGTGTTTAGGAGGACAACTCGCTCAGCTTCTGCTTCGAAATGAAGATAAACAAGCAGAAAAAATAGCCAGAGAATATAGTGAGCTTTTTGGACCTGACCGGTATTATATTGAGCTTCAGTGTCATCCGGCAATACCGGAATTTGATACAGTAAATGTAAAATTAGTGCATCTCGCTCAAACATTGGGAATTCCTATCGTAGCTACAAACGATATCCATTATATCCATCCGGAAGATGCTGAGGCGCATGAGATTCTTCTCTGCGTGCAGACCCAGCACACCATGCTCGAGAAAAATCGGCCACTTTCTCTAGCTCATTCTCCGGATTTTTATATGAGAAGTCAGGAAGAAATGAAAGATTTGTTCCAAAAGTGGCCTGAAGCAATAGAAAATACCGCTCGGATTGCTGGTATGTGCAATCTTACGTTATCCGTAGGACAGTGGCAGTTGCCGGATTTCCCTGTGCCGGAACAGCGTTCTACAGAAATGTATTTGCAGGAGTTAGTGTATGCGCGTCTCAAAGATCGATATCCAGATATTACGGATGAGATCAAAACACGTGTGGATTATGAGCTAAATATTATCAATACGCGTGGATATGCTACGTATTTTTTGATAGTTCAGGACTTTGTAAATTGGTCAAAAAATAACGGAATCACCGTAGGACCGGGCAGGGGATCAGCAGCAGGATCTGTCGTATCATACGCTCTAAATATTACCGGACTTGATCCATTTTATTTTCAGCTTCCTTTTGAACGATTTCTCAATCCGGAACGTCCCTCGCCCCCTGATATTGATTTGGATTTTGAAGATGATAAACGGGATGAGGTTATTGCATACGTAACGAATAAATATGGAAGTGATAAAGTAGCACAAATTATCACATTCGGAACGATGGAAGCGCGCGGTGCCGTCAGAGATGCAGGACGTGCCCTCGGTATGCCGTACAGCAAACCGGACAGAATATCCAAGATGATCCCTTTGGGATTTCAAGGAAGTCACATGACTATTGAGAAAGCGCTCGAGCAATCGACAGAATTAGGTCTTGCCTACAGATCAGAACCGGAAACAAAACGATTATTAGATGTTGCTCAAAAATTAGAAGGAGTTGCCCGTCATGCATCTGTTCACGCAGCAGGAGTAGTAATCGGAAATAAACCTCTCGTCGAATACACGCCGCTTCAAAAAGAATCAAAAGGAGACCGCATCATAACCCAATACGATATGTATACGGTCGGTGAAAACGGGGTCGGACTTTTGAAAATGGATTTTTTGGGACTTCGAAATCTGACAATTTTGAGTCAGGCACTTCGTATCATAAAAGACGTTCGGGGAATTGATATCGACCTGTACAAAATTCCTCTTGATGATAAAAAAACATTTACCATGCTTTCTTTGGCTGAAACTACCGGAATATTTCAATTGGAGTCTACGGGTATGCGGAGATATATCAAAGAATTGCGGCCAACGACTATTTTTGATCTTATGGCGATGGTTGCTCTTTTTCGTCCGGGTCCTATGCTGGTAATTCCTGAATTTATTAAAAGAAAACATGATCCAACTCTCATTTCCTATCCGGATCCCAGATTAAAATCAGTATTAAAGCAGTCATACGGACTTATCACATATCAGGATGATGTATTGTTGACTTCAATTGCCCTTGCCGGATATAGCTGGGGAGAGGCTGATAAGCTTCGGAAAGCAGTCGGGAAAAAAATTCCAACTGAAATGAAAAAACAGCGGGAAAAATTTATTCTTGGATGTGTATCAAACGGATTGTTGAAATCAAAAGCTGAAGAGATATTTGATCTCATTGAGCCATTTGCAGGATATGGGTTTAATAAAGCTCATGCTGCAAGTTATGCTATGATCGCGTATCAGACAGCATATCTGAAAGCTCATTTTCCGGTAGAATTTATGACTGCTGTTTTTACGGCGGAAACGCGGTCTAATAACGGACCGACACGAGATGAAAAAATATCCAGTATTGTCTCTGAATGTCGTCGTATTCATGTCGATCTTCTTCCTCCCTGTGTCAATACATCCTTTGTGGAGTTTGCGGTAGAAAAGGGTAAAATCCGATTCGGACTTTCTGCAATAAAAAATGTAGGAGCAGCTGCTATAGAGGGAATATTGGAAGGCCGGAAAGCAGGACCATTCACATCGTTTGCTGATTTTCTTGCCCGTGTAGAACTTTCGAAAGTCAATAAAAAAACTATTGAAAGTCTTATAAAAACCGGAGCATTGGATGCTTTTGGAAATCGTGCATCTCTCTTGCTTGCTCTTGCTGATTCATTAGACGTTATTCATAAAAAGAAAAAAGCAGCATCAGACGGACAGGTAGGGTTATTTGAAAATCAGGAAAAACATTCGTCAATGAATGTTCCTCTTGTAGAGGTTCCTGAACTTACCAGAAGTCAAAAATTGTCATACGAAAAAGAGTTGTTAGGATTTTATCTCACGGAACATCCGCTTATGCAGTATAAAACTATATTTGATACATTACGGTGTCTACCGATAGGGACACTCTGCGATGAACAAATTGGGGATCGATGTACGATAGCGGGAATCATCACCCATATAAAAAAAATTATTACAAAAACGAAGAATAATGAAATGGCCTTTTTGAAGCTTGAGGACACGACGGGGACAATAGAATTAGTCGTATTCCCAAAAATATTTGCGGAAAAAAAATCATTGCTTGTCAATGACGCCATCATAAAAGTATCCGGAAAAATTGATAAAAAAGATGATCGTCTCACTTTACTTGCTGATGAAATTACGGAAGTACCTTTGCACGACTAGACCTGGCATTATCTTTTGCAATTTTTTTCACAATTGACGATGTTCCTCATATTCTTTACAATAAGCTTAGTAATAAAGGGAATACAGGTATTCCCGGATATACTGATGTGGAAATGACAAACGATTCTCAGGAAGAAGGAATTCCCCTATCCTTTAGCCAGAAAAAGATAAAGACCAGAAAAGGGATGGGAAATTCATGGTATTATTTCGGTATAGCAGGTCAAATTGGATTTGCAATTGCACTGCCCATTGCGGGAGGAGCAATTATAGGTTCAGCACTTGACCGTAAACTGAATTTATATCCGAAATGCACCTTAATTCTTCTTATCATCGGGATAGGTATTTCTATGATTAATTTTGTTGTAACAATTCAAACAATGATAAAAAAACAATAATTATGCTGGAAATATCTCTATCAGCAGAAAAAATCGCATCAATTGGATCGTTTCCCGTAACGAATTCTCTTCTTGCCACATGGATCGTGACAGCAATTCTCATTCTTTTTGGGCTTTATATAAAAAGTTCCATTACCCTTGTCCCTTCGTACATACAATCCATGACAGAAATGGTGATACGCGGTTTATACGATTTTTTTGCATCTATCATGGGTCATCAGACAAAAAAGGTATTTCCTCTGATCGCATCATTTTTTCTTTTTATTATTCTTGCCAACTGGATGGGTCTTTTACCCGGATTCGGTACCATTGGTTTTCATGAAGAAGGGAAATTCATTCCTCTTCTCAGAGGGGCAACCGCTGATCTCAATACCACGATCGCGCTTGCTATCGTTGCATTTTTTGCTATACAATATTTTGGATTTGTATCATTGGGAATTCCCTATAGTAAACGTTTTTTAAATTTTAGTAATCCTATCATGTTTTTTGTAGGATTATTGGAAATTATTTCCGATATATCAAAAGTGATTTCATTTGCATTTCGATTATTTGGGAATATTTTTGCAGGGGAGGTGCTTCTTGCGGTTATGGCGTTTCTTATGCCGTTTATCGTACCGATGCCATTTCTTATGCTTGAATTATTCGTAGGATTTATTCAGGCATTAGTGTTTTCGACATTAACGGCAGTATTCATAAATGTAGCAGTGGCACATGAAGGATAAAGAAAATAAATTTGATATGGATTAACCCACCATATCTTACTTTACGGCTTTTCAATACTATTCGTATACGCCGTAAAGAGCGATTATCGGCGGGTCTAAGAAACATTAAACTCGTAAAACTCATTAAATGTTTCTAAGAAAGGTGGTGAATAGATATTATGGATGAACAATCAATTAAAATTATTATGATGGGAGTAACAATTGCCGTAGGTGGTGCTCTTCCTGCACTGGCGATAGGTATCATTACCAGTAAATCAGTAGAGGCTATCGGAAGAAATCCGGAATCAGCAAGCGACGTACGGACAAGCATGATTCTGGGTATGGCATTTGCTGAGGCTATTGCTATTTATGCATTGGTATGTGCACTTATTATCAAATTTGTATAAGAGTGTAATAGTTGTGTAGTAAAAATAAATGTTGAAATGAATAAATAGTAAAAAAAATACATTATGGAAGCATTAGGAATTGAACCAAAGTTATTATTGGCCCAAGTGATAAATTTTCTCATTATTGTGGTTGTGCTTAACGTGCTTTTGTTTAAACCAATTCTTTCGATTTTGGAAAAGAGAAAGAAAGAGATAGAAGAAGGATTGAATTATACTGAAAAAATGCGTCAGGAGAACGAAGCGGTTGAACAAAAAAAAGCTAAAATAATTGATCAGTCCCGGAAAGAAGGGCTTCTCATTATTGAGGAAGCACGGAAAAATGCAAAGGTTGAAGAAAAACAGATACTGGATGAAGCAAGAGAATCAGCGGAAGAGATCATTGCAAAAGGAAAAATGACTGTTGAACAGGAACGGGAATCCATGCAAAAAGGGATACGAAAAGATTCTGTTCAACTTGCTGTCCTTATGGCAAAGCGTCTGCTTTCCGAGACAGTATCCGCGGAAATTCAACATAAGATTTTAGCGCGTCAGATCAAAGATATAGAGAAAGTATGATAAAAATATCAAAGGATGCCAAGAATTTTGTAGAGGGAATCGTCGATCATCTAAAAAAAGATGCATATCAGGATCGGACATTTCCAAAAATGCAAAGCTTGCTGAGAAAGGTAAGTCAGGACTCGTGGAAAGAGAGTACGGCAAAAATTACCACAGCAGTCCCGTTAAAACCTTTTGAAGAGAGTCAGATATGTACTATTCTCTCAAAACGTTTAAATCGTCCGGTAACGCTTGTTTGTTCTGTCAGACCGAGTATTCTTGGCGGAATCCGAATTGAAATTGCTGACCTTATCATAGATTTAAGCTACGAGGAAAAACTGCGTGGTGTTGAAGCGATGCTTTTGAAAGGAAATTTCATATGACCAATGATATTACGAAACAAATAGCGGATGAATTAGTAAAAAAATTACAGGAATATGAACCTTCAACAAAAGCAAAGAGGGTCGGTCATATCATATCAGTAGCTGATGGAGTGGTAAAAGTAAGTGGCTTGTCTCAGGTCGCATATCTTGAAAAAGTTTTGTTTGCAGGTGGAATAGAAGGATTTGCAATCAATTTGGAAGAAGATTCTGTCGGTGTCATTGTGTTGGGTCAGTATATCGGACTAAAAGAAGGGGATGAAGTAGAGGCAACCGGAGAACTTCTTTCTGTCCCTGTGGGGGAAGAATTTTTGGGGCGTGTTATCAATCCATTGGGTGAGCCGGTAGATGGTAAAGGACCGATACGGGCGAAAAAGAAATATCCTATAGAAAAAATTGCACCCGGAGTTATGTATCGGCAACGGGTTTCAACTCCTCTTCAGACCGGCATAAAAGCAATTGACGCCCTTATCCCCATAGGACGCGGTCAGCGGGAACTTATTATCGGGGACCGTAATACCGGCAAGACAGCCATTGCAGTGGACACCATCATCAATCAAAAAAAGGAAAATGTTTATTGTATCTATGTAGCAATCGGACAAAAAACATCGCGCATAGCGCATGTTGTAGCTGATTTGATTAAACATAAAGCGCTTGAACACACGATTATCATAGCAGCTTCAGCTTCTGATCCCATATCTTTTCCGTATCTAGCTCCGTATGTGGGATGCGCTATGGGAGAATATTTTATGGATAAAGGAAAGGATGCTCTCATCATCTATGATGATCTTTCTAAGCATGCATGGGCATATAGACAAATTTCCCTCACTCTCAAGCGTCCTTCCGGCAGAGAAGCGTATCCCGGTGATGTTTTTTATCTTCATAGCAGGCTTCTGGAACGAGCTTGTCGCATGGATGATAAACACGGCGGAGGATCTTTAACCGCTCTTCCCATTATTGAAACACAGGCTAATGATGTATCTGCATATATTCCAACGAATGTCATATCCATCACAGACGGTCAGATATATCTGGAACCGGATTTATTCAATGCAGGTCAACGCCCGGCTTTGAATGTTGGGATATCCGTATCCCGTGTCGGAGGTGATGCACAAATAAAAGCAATGAAAAAAGTTGCGGGAAGTTTAAAATTGGATCTTGCTCAGTATCGGGAGCTTGCTGCGTTTGCACAATTTTCCTCAGATCTCGATGCGGCTACCAAAAAACAAATTGACCGGGGATCCCGTATGGTAGAGCTGCTTAAGCAAGGACAATATGTGCCTATGGATGTTGAAAAACAGATTGCTGTTATTTGGGCTGGCGCATCAGGTCATCTTGACAGCATACCTACGTCAAAGATTTCAGAATTTGAACGTTTGTTCCTTGCGTTTTTGGATCAACGGTATAAAAAATTACTTCCGTTAATTGTCAAAGAACAACGTATCACTCCTGAAATTGAAGAATCGCTGGAAAAAGCTATAGCAGAATTTTTGAAAGAATGGAAATAATATATGGCAAGCATCCGACTATTACGAAATCGAATAAAATCAGTAAAAAATATTGCACAAATAACCAAAGCTATGGAAATGGTTGCTGCATCGAAAATGAAAAAAGCACAGACTCAGGCATTGTCAGGAAAGTTTTATGCACAAAAAATCTTTGATATGGTTATGGAGCTTGGTGCGCGTTCAGATACGAAGCATCATCCGCTTTTGATGAAGCCGACCGTAACGAGCGGGAAAAAACTTATCATTTTGTTGTCTACAAATAAGGGGCTGTGCGGTTCGCTCAACACCAATTTATTCCGTTTTTTTATGGATACATATCCAGCTACATCAACCCATGAGTATGTAACTCTCGGAAAAAAAGGAGCTGATATCGTCGTGCGGACAGGGGGTTCGCTCAAAGCTGATTTTTCCCAAAGCCTCACATTTATTGAAACAGTACCGGCTCTGGCAGAACTTGCCATAGAAGGATTTTTATCGAAAAAATATGATGGAGTTGAACTTATATATAATGAATTTTATTCAGCATTGAAGCAAATCCCAAAAAGAAAAATTATTCTTCCTTTGACCATGCAATCCGATGAAAAAGCGGATATAAAAAGTGATAAGGAATTTTTGATTGAGCCTTCGATACCAGAAGTATTTGACAAACTTCTTCCTCATTACATCGAAAATCAGATACGGGATGCGATATTGCAATCTGAAGCGAGTGAGCATTCAGCACGAATGGTAGCAATGAGAAATGCTACGGATAATGCTCGGTCGCGCATAGAGGATCTGACTCTCATGTATAATAAAGCGCGTCAGGAAAAAATTACCTATGAGATTTCCGATATGATTACAGCCCGAATGACTGTTTCCTAATAAAAAGTAAAGGAGATATTATGAAAAAAATCGACTCAAAAATAAATACACAGATAAAAAAAGGGACTATAGTACAAGTAATGGGCGCTGTCGTTGATGTCCAGTTTCCGCCGGGCTATCTCCCTTCTATATATGAAGCGCTTCATGTCAAAACTAATCTTACCCAGACAGGCATACTTGTCCTTGAAGTTGCTACACAAATAGGAGATGGCAGAGTAAAAACAGTAGCGCTTGGCCCCACAGATGGACTTATACGGGGTGATGAAGTCATCGCTACAGGAGCTCCGATTACCGTACCGGTCGGCAAAAAGACACTCGGGAGATTATTTAATGTGGTCGGAGACCCAATTGATGAAAAAGGGGAAGTGAAAACAAGCAAGATGTATCCTATTCATAGAGATGCTCCTGCATTTATCGATCAAAGTACCAAGTTGGAAATTTTAGAAACAGGAATAAAAGTAATCGATCTTGTGGCGCCATTTGTAAAAGGTGGAAAAGTCGCCATATTCGGAGGAGCGGGAGTCGGAAAGACAGTCCTTATTCAGGAACTTATCCATAATGTCGGAGAAGTACACGGTGGGGTATCTGTGTTTGCGGGTGTGGGAGAACGATCACGGGAAGGAAATGATTTGTATCGGGAAATGAAGGAATCAGGTGTCATCGACAAAACCGCTATGGTGTTTGGTCAGATGAATGAACCACCCGGTTCAAGATTGAGAGTAGCATTGACCGGACTTACCATGGCTGAATATTTCCGTGATGAAGAAGGTCAGGATGTACTTCTCTTTATTGATAATATATTCCGTTTTGCTCAGGCAGGAAGTGAAGTATCCGCTCTTCTTGGGCGTATTCCATCGGCTGTAGGGTATCAACCAACTCTGGCTTCGGAAATGGGAGCACTCCAGGAACGGATTACATCTACCAAAAAAGGTTCCATCACATCTGTTCAGGCAGTATACGTCCCTGCTGATGATTATACAGACCCTGCGCCTGTGGCTACATTTGCTCATCTTGATTCATCGATATCACTCGAGCGATCTATTGCAGATCAGGCGTTATATCCGGCAGTTGATCCTCTTTCTTCCAATTCACGGATATTAGAGCCGGGGACAGTCGGCAAAGAGCATTACGAAGTAGCCCGTGGCGTACAACGTGTGCTTCAACGATATAAGGATTTGCAGGACATCATTGCAATTCTTGGTATGGAAGAATTAAGCAGTGATGATAAACAAGCAGTCACTAGGGCGAGAAAAATTCAACGTTTTCTTACGCAGCCCATGTTTGTGGCCGAAACATTTACCTCTAAACCCGGCAAGTATGTGAAGCTCGAAGATACTATCCGGGGTTTTAAAGAAATTTTAGAAGGAAAACATGATGATAAGAATGAACAGGCATTCTATATGGTCGGAGGTATTGAGGAGGTCAAATAATTCATGGACTCTATTCTTCTGGAGATCATCACGCCACAGAGAAAAGCATTTACCGAACAGGTTAATGCAGTGTATGTCCCTACTCCAGACGGAAGAGTGGGGGTATTGCCAAAACATACAGGATTATTTTCCGCTCTCACAGAGGGAGAAGTGAGAATTACCTACGGTGGAAAAGATTGGTATCTCGCTATCGGTGGGGGATTTATGGAAGTGACGAAGGAAAAAATATCCATACTCGTATCGCGCGCTGTACATGCCGACGAAATAAATGAAGCAGAGCTGAAAAAAGCTGAAAAAGATGCACGGGATATGATAGCCCAAAAAGGAAAAACAGAAGAACGGACTGAGGCGCTTGCTTCTCTCAGACGGTCATTTTTGGAACTAAAGGTTTTAGGACACCACAAGCACCGACAATCACCCATAAATTCCTGAGATATTCTTGACGAAGATAGCCATTTTTGGTAATATAAATCATGCTCACAAAATTTATTTTTGTTTCTGGTGGTGTCATTTCAGGACTCGGAAAAGGCAATACGACAGCCGCCATAGCACTTCTTCTTCAAAACCGCGGATATACCGTAACGACGGTCAAATGTGAAAATTATCTCAATATTGATGCCGGTCTTATCAATCCTATCGAACACGGAGATCCGTATTTACTAGATGACGGAACAGAAGCGGATATGGATATGGGTACGTATGAAAAATTTCTCGGGACGAATATGAAACGGCATAATTTTGTAACGATGGGACAAATTTATAAAACCGTCATAGATAAAGAACGAAATTTTGGTTATAACGGCGAAGACGTAGAAGCGATTCCTCATGTCACTGATGAGATTATTCAGAAAATCAAGGAAGCAGGAAATAAAGAAAACGCGGATATCGTAGCAGTAGAATTGGGGGGAACTGCAGGAGAATACCAGAATATGCTGTATTATGAGGCTTCCCGTATTCTTTCTCATGATAAAAAAAATACTGTTATCCATGTCCATGTCAGCTATCTTCCGACACCGTCGCATTTAGGAGAGCCAAAGACAAAGCCAACACAATTATCCGTTCGTACGCTTAATTCTATGGGTATTCAGCCGGATTTCATCGTGGCGCGGGCAGAAAAACCTGTTGATGAAAGACGACGTGCGCGATTTGCCCTATTTTGCAATGTCGAACCGGAAAACATTATCAATAATATCGATGTCGAAAGTCCATACGAGACACCCATGTTATTTGTTGATCAAAAATTTGATGAAAAAATACTTACGATGCTCGGTCTTCCGATAACTCCGCTTGATATGAATGATTGGAAAGAGATGATAGACCGGACAAAAAAGAAAAATGGGAAACACATAACGATAGCAATTGTCGGAAAATATTTTGCTACAGGCGAATATCAACTTCGTGATAGCTATGCAGCATTATTAGACGCTATTGATCACGCAAGTTGGAAACACAACGTCGTGACAAAAACGAAATGGGTAAATTCTGAAAAACTGGAAAAAGGGACTATGACTGATTTGCAGGATGTTGACGGTATCATTGTACCCATCGGATGGGGAACACGAGGAGTGGAAGGAAAAATAAAAGCAATTAAGTATGCACGAACGAAGAAAATTCCATATCTAGGCCTTTGTTATGGGATGCAGCTTGCGGTGGTTGAATACGCCAGAAATGTTCTTGGTCTTCATGACGCACATACGACAGAATGCGATACAGATACGAAAAATCCCGTTATTTATACAAATCCCGGGCAGAATCAAAATCTAAAACGGCGTGCATATGGTGGAACTATGCGTCTCGGTCGTTGGGAATGTAAAGTAAAAGAAGGAACGGTGTCAGATACCAGTTATACCAAGATGAACGGGTATGATGATACAAAAAAACGAATTATCGGTGAACGGCACCGCCATAGATATGAATTTAATGATGCATATGCCAAACGTCTTGAGGATAAAGGGTTGGTCATTGCAGGGAGATCAGTTGTAGAAAATTTGGTTGAAATCATTGAATTGGCGAAGAAAGATCATCCGTTTTTTGTCGGTACACAGTTCCATCCTGAATACCGTTCCCGACCTCTCGAACCTCACCCGCTTTTTCTCTCATACATCGAAGCTTGTGCAAAGAGGAAATAGCTGCTAAAATTAGCTTCATACGTATGGCAAATACAGCAACGTGGGTATTATCTGAAGGAGAAAAGGAAAAACGGGTTGAATTCAATATAGGCGATACTATTCGCGTGCATTATAAATTGATTGAAAAAGAGAAGATTGCAGGAAAAACAAAACGGGAAGTAAAGCTTGAAACTCATGAACGGACGCAAGTATTTGAAGGTATCGTCATAGCACTCAAGCGAAGTCAGGAAAATCAAACCGTGACGGTACGGAAAATAGGACTTGCGGGTATTGGTATTGAACGTATATTTCCGCTTGTTTCTCCATGGATACGAAATATTGAGATAAAAAAACATGGAAAAGTACGACGGGCAAAATTATATTATTTGAGATCCAGGACAGGTAAATCTGCAACAAAAATAAATGAAGCAGTCAAACAGTCACAACCCGCCTAGACTCGCAGTTGGCGAGGCTGGCCACAGGCAGAGTCTCGGTAAGTACGGAGAAACCCTCGCAAGTGACTATTTGATACGCCACGGTTACCACCTCATCCAGAGAAATTTCAAAGCACGGTACGGAGAAATTGATATCATCGCAATGAAGAATTCTATTCTGGTATTTGTCGAAGTGAAAACGAGAATAGGAAATAGATATGGTACTCCGGAGGAAGCGGTTACCAAAAGAAAAATTCACGAAGTGACTGTCACAGCAGAATATTATTATCTTCTCAATCCGCATTTTCCAAAAGCACACAGAATTGACGTCATCGCCATAGAATTATTTCCTGATAAAACTATTCAGGACTTGCGGCATATAGAGAATATTACACAATAAATGGTTTTTTTCGTAATTGACAAAATAGAGAGAGAAGCCTATTGTGTCTTTACTGAAATTATTTATATAAATTTCAAAAAAAGATATGAAAGAAATTTTTTTAGTTGGAAATAATTACGCCAAATGCGGAGAAATTACCGTAGCTAGACTTCCTGAGGGATTTCCTGATGTTGAATTTAAATTGTCATTAAAAGATATAATTTTTCATTCGGAATCAAACGAAGAAGATTTATTTATTATGCCTATTGCTAAATTGAACGTAAAAACAAATAATATTGGAATTCTTATGAATCCAATAGATTTGGATAATGTGGTAGAAAGATGGGAGGACGATGGAACATGAAGGAAAAATCTATCCGGATAATTTTAAATTTTACCCGGAAAACAAACAAGTAAAATCTATACTTCATTGGGAAAAGCATCCGAATAATGGAAAAGAGTATATGATTTTAGGTGAAACCAAATTCGTCATAGATGATTATCATGGGAAGCAAATTGGTGGGGATAGACTTGTCGTTTCCTTTGAAGGAAAAATAACAAGTCTCGCAAAACAGTGGTTTAACGAATAATCATCCTCTGTGAGCCGGCTGTCCCAGGATTGGAACGTTATAGCCGATTCCGTTTATAAAATTTATTCTACCATGAAGTTTTTGAGGTTGGAAGTGCCAGGGGATTACATTCCAGTGGCATAATGTAAAATACTATCATCCGGTTTAATTCTTCTGACATACGAACGTGTGGATTTAATCGTAAATATGCTTATTGTATAAATAAATATCCTCATGCAGAGCATATTGGCAGTCTTTTCTCTCAACTGCCAATTCCAGCTTCAAAAAGCCCTAAAAATGTGGTATAATAGTTATTGAACAACTGTTCGCTAGTTGTGGAGGGATTACTTCCCATGTTCGGGGGTTTATCTCTTTAAGAGGTACTCCCTCCATACAGCGAACAAAGGGAAGTAGCCCCAAAGTAAATTGGAGATATGTTCTTGGAGATCGCCCAGTAGGCGATCTTTTTGTTGTTGTAGCACTTTTACATGAAATGTGGTGTTGATGCTGGAGGGAATGTACTTCGCCATTATAGGGTCATCATTTGAGTAAGCCTGCTTTATGGTTCACGGGCGAAAAAGTGATGGTAGCCCTGTTATATTTTGGAGGTATCTATGAAAAATAGAGCCAAGAAAAAGAAACCCCGTTTAAGGCACGAAGCCCCAAACGGGTACAAATGGTACAAGCGCCTACTTGTTCCGATTTCACTCGTTATTTGATAACGGAACAGTAGTTTGATTTGGTTAAGAGTTAAAGGCGAAATTAGTGTCGCTAGAGGTGGCAACCTCTAGCATCAACCTCATATTTTAAGTTCTTGACTAACGAGGTGAAGGGTAAAAGGGCTCGTAGTTCTAACTGGCAAAACGGCCTCCTACTAAGATGACGTTGCGAGTTCGAATCTCGTCGAGTCCACAACCTTTCACCTCGTCAATCAGGAACTATTTTGTTAAAGTATTATCAAACAACTGGCTGTTTGATAGAAACAGCATTGTAACGCTCTATTTATTACTTGTCAAACATCCTCTTATATTAGTGTAGCACATATTCAAAATAAAAAGTCAAGTTTTTTATATTAAAAACGTCGCACAATCGTTTGTTTACGACGTGACTTTATGGCTACTCTCCCATATAACTATATATAACAAACCCATAGTATTTTCCATCAGCTTCAGCTCTTCACAAAAAGGGATATTTTCTAGACCAGACAGAACAAGGATGCTATTATCGATCAGGAACCTTACCAACCTCTATGCCTTTTCTTATTGCAGGGATTATTACTGCCATTATCTTAATAGGTGGTGCTTCTTTTGTCCACAAAAATCCATCTCATTCAACTTCTTCTTCTACTCCAACTATTTCAATATCTGAAACATCCACTCCAGCAGTGCTATCCGCCACTACAGACCATGCCACTCTTTCAGCAACTCAAACGGTAACTCCAATAACCACCCCAACTCATACTCCTCTACCTACAAAAATGCCCAATCCTATAGCTACCAAAAAGCCTACAACAACTCCTACACCAACAACTCTAAAAATAGTAATTCCAACTAATATCCCTATCCAAAGCCAAACATCATCCGGTTTTCAATGCAACTGTAGTAAAACGTGTCCAAATATGGCTTCCTGTGAAGAAGCGTATTTTCAACTGAATAATTGTGAATGTTCAAAACGAGATGGAGATAAAGATGGCGTGCCTTGTGAGGAAATCTGCCCGGGAGGATAGATTGTCATATGTTATACTATTCACTATAAGTAGAATCGTATAACGAAAAAATCGAGCGATTTGTTCAGGTATGTCTTGAATAAGTCGCTTTTTTGGTATCTATGAATACATCGAACAAACCTAATATATCATCAAAACACACTAAACAGCTTTTTAAGTTAAAAAGTGAGTTTCTTGAATACTATGCTGAACTTCCCATTCAAAAATTAGCAGCAGAGTTTATTGGAAAAGACGAAGATACAATTACAAATTGGAAAAAGAAAGATAAGAGATTTTCGGATATGCTAGGCTCACTAAAATCCGAATGGGTATTGGAAAATGTGGGAAAAGTTAAAAGTGCGGAATGGCTGCTAGAGCGCGTAGTGAAGGAACATTTCACAGAAAAAAGAGAGGTTGATGTTGGGACAAATGAGGAATTGGAAAAGGCCTTAGACCGACTTGCTCAAATTTTACCTAAAGCAAAATAAAACCTACTTGTAATAAATTTGAATATCCATACATAGGGGTAACTTAGTTATGAAATGTAAAGCAACTCGATCAGATAACATGAAGTGTCAGGCTAATGCGATGCACGATAGCCACTATTGTTTCAGACATAGTAAGGATATGGAAGCTAAGGCTACACAAGCCTCCTCAAATGGTGGCAAAGCCAAAAGGCAATATCTTTGTCTAGGAAACCCCATGAAGATAAAAACCCCGGAAGATATAAAAAAACTTATGGCGCGATCCATAAACAAGCTTTGGTCAGGCGAGATGCCTGCTGGTAATCCTGCCGGCGCGTTAGGATACTTAGCAAAAATATTTTTAGAAGCATACGAAAAAAGTGAGCTTGAGATCAGAATGGAAGCAATAGAAAATCGACTAGATCAAATAAATACATGATTACCAGAACAAAAGTCAAACAATTAGAAAAACGATTGATAAGTGTGAGAAATTCTAAAGAAGGAAGTTCTATCGTTGTTAAAAGAGATAAATATGATAGATGGTTTAATTTAGAAGGTCGACTGTTAACAAAGAAGAAAGTTGATACTATCAATGAGGAGCGAAAAAATATGAATAAATTACTTATTAAAATCGATTGTTGGGAGCCAATTCAGGATCTTCCCAAAGATGTACCGAGATATGGATCATAAATAAAAAATAAGAAGTGTCGAAATTAATAAAGTAGCTATACTATACGGCTATCAATTATCAACAAGGTTTTATTCATTCTCAACCTGTTTATGTACAAGACGTTTTCCTTCATTTGTATGTAAGAAGAAAGGATCAGGTGTTATACCAATCCTGTTCAGATCAAGCCTGTCTGCATCCCAACACGTCGCTATTGTCATGTCGTCAGTTTTTGCTTTATTATCCGAATGAAATTTACAGGCATACAAGAGCTGTGACAATTGGTTTTCGGTTACTTTAAGGACTCCTTGTTTATACAGTTGTTCACAATAGATAGAAGCTGTTTCTCCATGACCCAGATCTTCATCTTCGTTTTGTCTTTTTGAATCATGAAGATAGGCAAAGTATGAAACTACGACCTTGTCTGCCTTTGTAGAGGCTGATAAGCGGTGTCCTATAGCTTCTACTTGTTTCCAGTGAGATATTCCGTGGATTGAATTTATGGGAAGCTTAAACTGTGATTGGATCAATGATCTATCAAGTATTTCTTCATAGTCATCATAGGAATCTAATGGGCGAATAGGAGAATACGTTGACAATGAAGGCTCTGACTGTAAGGTTTTTAGTAACATATCCCTATGCAGTTCCGGATTATCTACGCCTATCGTAATCTCATCAATGAGTTCAACTGTCGGACAGGTCATACTTTTTCCGGTTACAAATCTACCATGAAAATGGAGATAGGTTGGTAAATCGCCAATAACTAATTTAGAAATAAAAGTGGTAATTTTAGATTGATTTTTTTCACTAATAGGAATATACAATTTCCTTTTTGAAATTTTCATCATCTCAACAAATACGTGATCTGATAATATATTTTCGTCTTTTGGTTCATCAATTAAAAAATAGTCCGTAGCTAATTCAGGCTCATCTTTTATGTCTATAAAAGATAATTTCGGGATCATAAAAAACAAATTTCTCCCGGCAGGACACCAAAAACCATATTCATCCGTTATGGTATAAATTTTCATGTTCATTGTTTTATAACTATTATATTTCAAATCGCTTTCCTATATTGTGGTTACTTTATCAATACGCAGGTTTATGATTGCTGACTATGTTCTATTTCAAACCATTTTCATGAAGGCAGAACTCGTATTCTTCCTTGATTGCTTTTTCCCACCAATCTCTTGCAGGCTTTGCTGGTTGACCTTCCATCAATATCTTATTATGCTCCTCACATAAACCGATAAAAGTTTCGTATAAGGAACAATCCGTAAACTTTCCCTGCTTCTTCAGTTCTTCTTCAGAAATCGGAGGCTGTTCTATAATGGCATTTTCATGGCGTTTTACCCAAGAACAGGATTGTCGTATTTTTACCGGTCTATACTCAAACCAATAGAACCAACCAGTCAACATGAGTAAGCCTAATAATATCAAATGTATCCTATGTTTATTTTTTTTAATCTTATTATCATTATCAGATATGTATGCTATTGTTTTCTTTATCAATTCTTTCTCAATCTCTCCCTTTTTGAGTCTTTTGAGTAACTTTACAATTAGATAGATAATTCCATAAGTAGCACCTACGATTAAAATTGCATTTGAAACATCAGGTACTTTATCACCAGGTTTCATTGCTGACAACACAGTCGCAACAACGGTGATTAAAAAGAAAGTAAATATGTAAAATATCCACTTATATTTTTTTAGGTTCATTTTCATTTGTTTAACCAAAAATACTTTTTAAGCATCTCATTCAATAATTTATGGTTTTCCTTTCTTTTTTATCTTTTTTTGAATATATATATGATATATGCTTCCTCAATGTTTTTATTCCAAAGATGTGTTTTTACTTTTTGAGCAATTTCTGGATCACCTTTAGCTACATCACGACTAACAATGTCAATAATTTTTTCACTATTTCTTAAGTTTGACCAATAACCAAAGGCGTATGCAGTTGAAATAAGGAAAACTAAGGGAACAATAAGAATAGAAATACTTTCTTGAGATAGTTTTACCAATAATTCATTCAAAAACAAATAAGCGAGAACTATGCTTATTAGTGATGTGATGATACCTACATATCTTTTTTTAATAGAAATTTTCATATCTGAAACAAAAAAGCTCCCCGCCAGCAATAGCTTTCGCTACCTACCGCCCTTTCGGACGATAACCTTGTGAGATGCTCTGACGAAGAGCTTATTTCTCACAAGGTTTTACTGCCATGCCCGCCAAAATGGCGGGTTTAGGCAACTATTAAATTATATTTGTATTTTACTACCTCTTACTCATAAAAATCCAGCGAAAATTAGGAAATGAATCTTCAAACTAGTAAAATACAAACAAATGAACATTAAGAAGAATGAAAATGTGTCTGATTTTGATATTGATAAGATCCTAACAGAAAAATATGATTTAGGGTTTTTATTGGAACAGATAAAAAACAATAAATACGAAGGTGTCTATTTTCTCTCAATAATTGACGTATTGCGATTTATTCCACAATTTAATGAGTCCGTTAAACAGATACGAAACGGTCTACAAATTAATCCCACTGTTATTAACAAGAATTTATGTCAACTATATGGTAAAGATCATTTTTTGCAGTTTATTACTATTTCAAAGGAAATTGGTAGAGGAATAAATTTTCCTAATCCAGATGACATAGATTTATCTTCTATTTCAGATAAAATCAATGATTGGAAGCAAAGCTACTATCCTACTCTTTCTGCTAAAGTTGCAACTCTGAGATTAAAAACTTTAGGCAAAGCTCCTCACACATGGCAAGAATCCATAGAAGATTATATTCTTTTTGAAAAAATTAGCTCTGTCCCACTAATCTTCAGAAAATCTTTACCTGATATGACTATAAAAAACGACCTTCGAACACAAGAGCCACACATTGAGATAAAAGTGTATGCTGATTCAGATGTAAGTATTTTTCAGAAAACTAACCAATGGAAAAAAATTAAAAAAACATTACCTGCTTATTTTGAACCGAATGAATTAGATGAACGTCTCATATTAACTCGATTTATGCAATTTATTTTAAGAAAACATCTAAAATTAAATCAACATCATACCTTAAAATGGCTCGAGAGGCATAAATTGTTTAACAGACCAGATTATGAACATTCTAGCCAAGAAGTAAAACGTTTTGAAGGACTTTTTATCTCTACTCGTAAATAACACATAAAGACCTCTTTTTTGCAGCGTTATATTACTCCAAAAATAACGCCTAAACTCATCATAGTCAAAGTAATTGCATTTTTGCTATGAAAATGAGTAATGAAGCCACAGCCAAACAATTCTATAAAACCTCTGATTTAGGTTTAACAACCACTCTTTCGATCTTTTTTCCTATAAAAACAATAGATAGGAGTAATTCTCGTAAGGTTTTGTTTGTTTTTGACCAAACGAATGAGCTTAACGATTTTGTGAATAAGTATTGGCGAAGTGAAATTGTTGTTGAACCTCAAACATTTACCAACCAAATTAAAAATATCAAAACACGGATTTATTCCAGTGAATAAAAAAGAAGGTATATGAAAATTAAAGCATTCGGTAAAAAAGTAAATCGAGAAAAAGCGTATCAAATCATCATCAATGACAAAATTTCCGAAATTGTAGATGCGGGTATGTCTGATTCTTTAGAAGATTTGTTAATGTTTGGCTGGAAACCCCTTGAAGAATGGAGCGACAAGGAATTAGAAGATTTTATAGACGACCTTTGTATTGAAAATCAGCCTGATAGGAAAATCTGACTTTCGTTTCTGGAGATTCTTGTCTCCAGAGATGAGAGTCAAATCTCAATGTCGTAAAGGGTCAGACCATTACTGATGATTAGACGACATTAAATAAAACTAACCAAAGTGAATGGTGACCGACCGAAGCGACTGATACACCGAATATAAGTAAGAGGCCTTTGAGTTCAGACGAGATTCTGAACGGCTTAGTACCTATTAGAAAGAATGCTTATTCGGGTTGAGGGAGCGAGGGAGGGAAGATGTTTTATGGGGCGGGGATAAAATATGCAAAAGCGACAAAGTGACAAAAATAGGACAAAACAGATCCGTATAGATGCTGGACTGCATAAGTTGCTCAAAGTTAAGGCAGCAGAGGCAGGAACGAGCATTAGGTCGCTTCTGGAGGACTATCTAGCAGAGTTGTTGGAGGTTAAAACGGTGAAGGTATGACAATACAAATAATGAGAAATAAATATTCGGAAGATACGAAAGATAAAACCTTAGAGGTAACTCCTGATATTGACAAGAAAATGCGTCTATTGGCGAACATTCTTATTGATCGATTTCTTGAGGATAGACAAAAAGGTATCTTGCAACCTAATGGAATACCATATAACGTAATATCAACGACTACTATATGAACATGAATATTTCACAGATAGAGCACGCCATTGCACAAGTCCGGGTATCTTCAATCAAACAAGACACCCAAGGTGATTCACCAGACCAACAGAAAGATCTGATAGAAAACAAGAAAAAGCAGGTTGAACTTGCAAAAGGAGTATCTATTGTTATTGATAAATGGTTTGACTATGCACAATCGGCATCTGGTGATATTGAATTACAACCGATCATTTCTGTAATTGAATACTGTAAAACACACCCGGTTAAGTATTTGTTTATTAAATCCATTGATAGATTTACCCGAGGAGGTTCAACAACCTATGGATTCCTAAAGATGCAGCTTGCTAAATACGGAGTTCAAATCATTGATGCGTACGGCGTTATAGGTCAACAGAGCATAAATACGCTGGATACCTACAAAATTGAATATGATTGGAGTGTTTATTCTCCAACATATATCGCTGAAATTCTCCAAGCAGAGCAAAGCAAGGGGGAAGTGAGAGATATACTGTCGCGGATGATAGGAGCGCAAATCCACTATGTCCGAAGTGGGTATCATGTACGAGCTGCTCCTCCCGGATACCAAAATACAAGAATTGAAACACCACAAGGGAAACGAATTATCCTAACTCCACATCCGATAGAATCTCCATGGTTTACCCGAATGTTTGAGCTTCGCATACAAGGTAATCTATCAGACCCGGAAATTGTAGGAGAAATCAATGCCATGGGATTTCTTACAAGAACGCGAAAGCTCCATAACAAAATAAACAAATCACAAGTTGTTGGGTTTCACGGAGGTCATGAACTTACCGTCAAGCAATTGCAGCGATATATTTCAAATCCTATTTACGCAGGGATCAATACTGAATTATGGAGCAATGGTATTCCGATTAAGGAGAAATCAAATGGACTCGTGTCTGTGAGTATGTTTAATCAAGCAAACAGGGGGAAAATTGCTATTCTTGAAGAAGGTGGCGTGATACGGATTACAAAGAATACCGATTCGTGGCAATTGAAAAAAAATAAAGATAATCCTCTCTATCCGTGGAAGTTTATTCTCTGTCCCCACTGCCGAAAGCCCTTATATGCAAGTGCATCAATGAACCGTCAGCA
>Ga0247841_10000341_pt1 | contig 125218 bp, 138 predicted proteins | sample LaCruzMarch2015__2_FD_192410 | JGI IMG/M metagenome (GOLD analysis project Ga0247841, IMG submission 192410) | Freshwater microbial communities from meromictic Lake La Cruz, Castile-La Mancha, Spain - LaCruzMarch2015_18m | ecosystem: Environmental > Aquatic > Freshwater > Lake | place: Spain...
TCCTGGTTCTTCTCCTGCCCATATAATCTTATTTGCCATTTTATCTTCCTTAGAATAAGGTTTCTAAGAGTCCAGCACCTCTTGATGAAAAACTATCTATTTTTCTGTTTTTTTCTTGTAATAAGAGTATGCGCATACATTAGGAAAATTTCCTTATTTATTACCGCAAAAGGAACGCTTCCTTCCTCGGTTAACTTCTGCACTGCTGCGTGAATTTCATTTTCTCCAATACCTTCTCTTTGATAAAAAGCATAAAGTTCGTTTATGTTTTTCAAGGACATGGCTTCAACCCTTTTTTTGCTTGTATATTCTCTAATTTTTTCAAAGCTTTCCTTAACATAATCAAGAGCTCCATATATTATTTTGTCTAATCCCATTTTTGTATTCCTCAATTAAAAGTTTATTCCTTCATTTGCTTATACTGACAGAGATAAAACACATTATCTGCATTTTCTAGATTTAATGTTTTTCCAGCAGGTGCAATTATACTGCCATACAATTGTAATATTGAAGCTGGTTTTACACCTACACTTGCAATCAATCTTCCTTCGAGAACAGTCATTGTTTCCCTGTTTTTTCCTGTATCAAATTGATAATGTCCAGGAGTGATTATGCCAATAGTAGAAGGTTTTATTCCTCTTTCTATTCTTTGCATTGTTGAATCTACCGAAAAAGAGTATAATCTTCTGCTTACAACAAGCCCACTAGAACTTTCATAAACATTAAAATTTTCAAGTTTGTTAGGCTCAAATTCACCCTCCAATAAATCACAAAGTCCTGGAAATTCTTTTCTTAATTGTTCAGCATTTTCCCATCTATCCATTAATAGTTGTCTATTCAATAATATTTTTCTTGTTTCATCGACATTCATACTTCCACCTTATTTAATCTTTCACCTCTTTTTAAAAATCTAAAATTCACTTCTTTTTCTTTTTGACTTTCTTGATTTCCTTGTCGAGCTTCAACTCTTCAAGCAATTCCTTGTATCTGTTTCTGATTGTGACTTCTGTAACACCAGCAACATCTGCAACCTCTCTCTGGGTTCTCTTTTCATTGTGCATCAAAGCAGCTACATAAAGCGCTGCTGCTGCAATTCCAGTAGGTCCTCTGCCAGATGTCAACTCAACTTTCTGAGCTTTCTCTAAAATCTCAACAGAAGTTGTCTGTGTTTCCGGTGATAACTTCAGGCTTGATGCAAACCTTGAAATATATTCAGTTGGATTGCTCGGCAAAATTGTTATTCCCAACTCTCTTGTTATAAATCTGTAAGTTCTTCCGATTTCCTTTTTGTCAATATTAGATGCTTCAGATATTTCGTCAAGTGTTCTTGGAACTCCATGCCTTCTACAAGCAGCATATAATGCTCCTGAAACAACTGATTCCATTGACCTGCCTCTAACAAGCCCTTTCTGAACAGCCATTGTGTAAATTCTAGCAGCCTCTTCTTCAACACTTCTTGGCAATTTCAAGTAGCTGGAAACTCTCTTTAATTCACCAAGAGCTAATTTCAAGTTTCTTTCTATTGCAGTTGAAATTCTGTACTGCCATTTTCTTAATCTGAAGAATTTGTTTCTGTCTTTTCCACCTAAGCCGTATAAGTCAGCCTGTGTACCTATTTCAGTACCTAAGCCTTGGTCATATTGAGTATAAGTCATAGGAGCTCCTGCTCTTCTGTATTTTTCTCCGTCAGAATCCTCTCCTTCACGCCATTCCTGGCCAAAATCTACCATCCTGTCCTCTATAACAAAACCGCAGTCTTTGCAAATAACTTCTCCTTTATCTTTATTATAGAATAAGTTTATACTTGCGCATTCAGGACATTTTTTTACATATTGCATTGTCATGTTTCCACCCAAGGTATCGAAAATCCTTTCTGGATTTTCGGATCTTATCTCATTGATATGAGACAAGGTATTTGTGTATAAGTCTATTTATCCACGACAAGTGAATAAACAGCACCCCCTTCTAAACCAAATATGATACTAACCTTTATATAGAAATTGCGCTTCCAGTATATAAAGCTTTCTGTTCTCGGGCTTTGGCTATAAACCCCTATATTGGCTATAAACTCCCTATTTTGACTATCTTAACACCTACTATCACACTTTTTGCAAATATCAAGATTATATACTCCTTTTTTAATTTCTTTTCTTAGAGTACTGAATTTCTTTTTTTTCCATACATCAATAAGGCGTTCTTTGCTTACATTACCAAAATGTGCAACACCGAAATAATCACTGGAACAGATTATTATGTCTCCTTTATAATTGATATTAAGGTTTTCAGAAGGCATGGCGAATTTTGGCACGCTGCATATTTTTGGATGTTCAACCAAGCCCCCTCTGTTGCATACAGCAGTATTTTCGTTGATTATCTTTAGATTTATCTTTGGACCACATATTTCTCCAACATCTATTTTTTTAATTAACTCTTTTAGACGTTGAGATAAATCCTTATCATATTGTGTTAAATTAAATGCATCTATACCTATCTCAGCATATTTTTTATACTCTGCTTCGTTTAAATAATCTCCATTTGTAAAAATTACAATGTTAGCTTTCGGGAGTTTCATTCTGGTGTACTTCATAAAATTAAGCATTCGTTTATCAAATAAAGGCTCTCCAAAAAGATGTGGTGAAAACCTGCCATTAAAATCTAAATCATGCAGTTCATCTATTATCTTATAAAATAATTCTGAGGATAATTTTTTTTCATTTTTAATTAATCCTCTATCAAACTTTGAGTTAGGACACCAAGAACAACGCCTATTGCAAGCAGTAGTTGTTTCAACTTCAACCGCAATAGGAAAATCAGTTGTTCCGTATTTTATTAATCTGTCAAATTTATAATACACCAAAGCTAATTTATATCTTATTCTTGGTGGTATAATGCCAGAAAACTTCTGAACTATTTTGAATATTGTAGTTGCCATTATTACTTCTCCCCCATGAATTTTGTAACAATTTTTTCTACAGCATCAATCATTCGTGAACGCCTAAGTTTAATCGCAGAATTTGGACAGTTTTCATGACAGCAGTAACAAGTAATACATTTTGAATAATCAAACTCGGGATAAGGACTCATTTTTATTACATTAACAGGGCATACTCTTGAGCATAAACCACATTTTGTACAATTTTTTTTGTTTAAAACAGGTTTTTGTTTGCTAAATTCCCTATATATTTTTGAGAATACGCCAAATGGTAGAACCTTGGCTATAATGGGTTTTTCAAAATCAACCCTTATCATTTTTCCGATTACTTCAATATCTTCTGGTCTAAATAATCCCCTCTTTGCAGCATATTTATTGGTTAATACATCCATTGGATTGTATCCAATAATTTGTGTTGCTACATAATCAAGAGCAGCTCCATTTTCAGATACGATAATTAATCCTAATTTCTTTGACTTTCCAGAAGGACCAGGACCTGCACCTTCCATACCATACACAGCATCCATTATTGTCAGTTGTGGTTTAACATTCTCATAAATATCCACAAGCAGTTGACAAAAACCTTCTTCAGTTCCCCCAATTATATGGTATTTTTGTTTTAGTGCTCCAGGTACACATCCAAAAAGGTTTTTTATAGCTCCCGTATATTTTGTCAAAACATGAGTTTTAATTTTTGGTAGATTAATTATATATCCAGCATCATGAACTTCTTTTGCGATATGCAATGTTTTTAGAATTTTACCTGTGGGATTAGATATTGTTACTGATGGTTCTTCCTCAAAAGGAATAATCTTTCCGTATTTCTCAGTAACCTCTTTTATTCCTGATGCTGAAAAAGCTCTTAATGTCCCTTTCTTTTCTACAAGACCAGAGCTATCTCCTATAACTATCTCACAATTCCTCTCTTTAAGAAGTCTGCATACAGCTTCAACAATTGCAGGGTGTGTAGTGATATTTTCATTAGGGCCTGTTGCTGAAAGGAGATTTGGTTTCAGAAGCACTTTTCGTTTCGAAGGTAGAACATATCCTATAGCTTCAAGTGATTTTTTAATTGTTTCATAAACTAAATCTTGATTATAGCTTTCGCATTTTATAATAGATACTTTGCTGGTTTTTTTTATAGAATTAACAAGCATGTTTTCTTTCATATTTTCTCCATAATTTTTTAAGCAAAAAATACATCAAACATTTTTACATCACAAGCAATTTTTTGATTTCAAAATAAAATTCTTTATTATCAGTAGCAGAAATTGACATTTTTTCCATTGGACAAATTCTTGTTTTTTCGTTGTTCAGGATATTAGCTACAAATGTTTCAGCATTAACCTTGACATTATTTTTTTCAAGCAGCTCTTTTGCAGAATCTGAACATACAAGAGTTTCAACAGCCGAAATAATTCCTGAGTAAACAATTATCCTTGCAGCAGCAAGCCCAATTACTTTGTCTTTCAGATTGCAATTTTTGAAGCCCTTAAATTTCTGGACGCATTCCAGTAAAGGTCTTAATCCATGATTTTCAGAACTGAAAATAACTCTGCCTTTTTCATCTGAAAGAACAAGAGTTTTTTCTTTCATATTTTCTCCTTTATGATTTTTGCAAAATAATCTGCACAAACAGCCCAGATAAAATCTGAAATTGCAAGAGCAATTATTATTGAAAAAATAAAAGCAGCTGAAAGATGAACGAAATAATAATCTGTAACAAAAAGATAAGGTATCTGTATGATAAATGCGAGTGCAACGGAAATTATTGCATTAAAACCTTTTTTTGTAAAATACCCTACAAAAAATCCTAATATAGCATTACCTATAACAAGATAAGGATTGTGCATCATAAAGCCAGAATAAACTGAACCAATAAGACCTGAAAAAAATCCTCCAGCAGGACCATAAATAAGAGCAGCAATAAAAATGGCAATTTGGAAAAAATGTATATGTAATCCAAAACCTATTGGAAGATTTATCATACCAAGAAGATTAGGCAGTATAAGTAACAATGCAAAAAAGCTCAAATTTTTGTAATTCCATTCTATCCCAATTAAGTTTTTGTTTTTCATTTATCGATACCTACTAGAAAGCCATGCAATAATCCAAATTATTATTGAAAACAAAAGAACAAAATAAAGTAAGTCATAATCAGTATTTCTGATTTTACTTTTCTCTTTTGATATTTTTGGTTGGCAACTTTTTAGTGCTTGATATGTCATTTTTATACTACACCAATAATGGTGTAATATATTGATATATAAACTTTACCCCAATACTGGTGTATGAAGGACAAAAGGGCTATAGCAAACATAGAGCTTTTCAACAAACTTAAAGAGATGTCTAATGAAAAGAAGTTCAAAATAATTGAGTTAACCGAAAATAAAGAGATGACCGTGACATCAATAGCAGGAGAAATAAAATTGGCTTATAATAAATGTTCTGATTATTGTGCAAGATTAGAAAAATTAGATTTAATAGAAAAAAGGAAAATTGGAAAGGTTGTATTTGTAAAAAGTAAAATTAATTTGAAAAGATTATTAGAGTATACAAAATAATAATCCTATTTATGGAATTTTAATCAATATCAAAGCCTTCTCCTTCTTCTCTTAGGTATATCTCCTATAAAAATATCAAAATTTACATAAATTCTTTAAGGGATTTATTTAATATTTCTTTTATTTTTCCTTCCTTGCGATTTTTAGATATATTTTTATCATTTTCGGTTCTTTCTAATTTTAACCATTTTATCTCTGGAGTGACTTCATAAAATCTGTTCCTACCTTCAACATTTCTTAGTCTTATAGCTCCAACATATACAAGTTTTGGCAAATATTTAGAAGATATATTTTGTAAAGATTTATTTGTCAATCTTTTTACTTCTGTTGGTGTGAATACCTCTTTATTAAGTATTTTTGTTAAAATCTCTTTTTCTACATCTGTCAAATCTTGTGTTATCTTTCTGGCTTTTTCAAAAAGCGTATCTCTTAATATATCCTCATCTATTGTAATTGGTGTGTTTAAATAACTTAAAGAGATAACGCAACAAGATAAACTATTTAATATTTCTCTTATATTCCCGTTGTGTAAATTAAATAAAAGTTTTACAGCTTTCTCTGTATGCGGTTCAATGGTGGGTACATTTTCATCAATTCTCAAAGTATTTATCCTTTCTCCTAACAATCTTTTTACATCTTCAAATGATAAACCCCTAACTTGGAGTGGTGGTGTGATGAAGACCTGTGATATTCTTTTATGCATATTTATCACAGAAGAAACGAATGAATCCCCTACAAAGAAGAAAATCGCTCTTTTATTCAACAAAAAATCTCTTACATCACCAAGCAGACTTATTATATCCTCCTTTTCAGAGATATTATCAAGATTATCATAATGGATTATTATTCCTTTAAATCTTGGATAAATTTTGTCTATTACCTCATTAAACAAACCAATAAGTTTATATTTGTTCAACTGTGATATATTTGAAATGTCATTTGATATTTCTCCAAATTTAGTAAGTTCATAAAGTGCATCTAATCTCTGCATCAAGCTTTCTTCTATTTTAATATCCTTTCTTTTTATTTCCTCATGTATAGCACTTAATGTAAGTATAATAAATTCATTTCCCGTCATTGGCTTATTTATTTCTATTTCTCTAATCGGAGTAAAAAAATCATTATTTGCTGCTTCATTTCTAACAAAATTTAATAAAGAAGTTTTTCCCACACCAGGCTCCCCAATTATCATATACCTTATATCCCCACCCATTTCTATGACTCCTTTTAATTCTGCTATCTCTTCATTCCTACCAACAAATTTACTTATAGGAATAACTCCACCATCTATAGTTAGGGGTGTTATAAAATATGGATTATCTTTTAATCCGTACTTTCTCCATTTCAAATTATATCCTGACATCTTAATCATTATACCATAGAAGTAGTATATAAATACTATTATAGTAACATATATATATTGTAATATAGAAAAGCTTATATATTAGTACTATATTATTGTAATATAAATATGTATTATAATATAATAATATATTATAATAGATTACTAATATTTCGTATGGAAACAAAATTAGAATAAAATAAGGGGTGAAATAAATATGTAGGTAAAAATGAATGAAGTAAACGACGAATTCGAAAGAGTATGGAGGAACATTTACAATAATGTGAACCCCTCAATAAGCGTGAGCGATGTCCAGACAGTCTTGGGAGTTTATGACCAAAAGCCCTTTAATGAAAAGAGGACATATCAGCAGAACTGGGCTGTTTATGAAAAGGCAATGTCTCAGGAAAAGCTTATGTTTTTTAGGATACTAAAAGACGCAGTTGATTATCTTAATATAGATTATGAATACAAGGGCAACGGAAGACCGCCTGTAGATTATGCAGATATAATCAAATCTCTCTGCATAAGAATTTACAGCAATTATTCCTCATGGCGAGCAGAGTCTGAATTAAGGATTACAAAAGCAATGGGAATAATAAGCATTGTCCACAGAAAATCAACATTAAACAAATACCTTCAAGACCCAAAAACTGCAAAGCTTCTTCACCAGCTATACAAGATAATTGCAGAGCCTCTTGCAGATGTTGAAGTTTATTTTGCAGCAGACGCAACAGGAATAAGCAACAGGTATGGAAATACAAGATGGATTAAAATAAGGCATACAAAAGAGGAAACCAGGCAAAGGAAGGACTATTCAAAACTGCATATTATCACAGGAATAAAGACGAATGTTATATGCTCTGCAAAAATAACAGAAGGCACAGCCCATGAAAGCCCCTTCTTCAAGCCTTTATTGGATGATACGGCAAAGATATTCACAATAAAGGAGCTAAGCGCTGATGCAGGTTATTTAAGCAAAGACAATGCTAAGGCTGTTGCCAAAGCAGGAGGAATTCCTTTTATAATGGGGAAGAAAAACGCCTCTGTGCCTTCAACAGGAAGGATGTCTGCATGGGGTGCAATGCTAAATCTTTGGAAGCACCAGCAAATGCTTTTTGCACAGCATTATCACAGAAGAAGCAATGTTGAAAGCACTTTCAGCATGATAAAAAGAAAGTTCGGGGACTTCTGCAGAAGCAAACTTCCGCAAAGCCAGGAGAATGAAATTCTGTGCAAAATTGTCTGCCATAATGCTGTTGTTCTTGCTGAGGCTTTGCTAAGTTATGATTTAAGAAAAGGGTTTATGGCTGGTTTATAGCCAAAGCTCTGTTCTCGACGACACGAAAAAATGAGGATTTTTATGGTTTTGATTCTTTTAGAGGAAAAACAGTTAAATTTCATGAAAAAATTTATATACATGATTTGATTTCTTCTTTATTATGAAACACACAGCTAGTATGATTATGTGCATTCTGATTCTGATAGCTGTGGCCATGCTGTAAAAGCATTCCATGGCTTCTAACATTGTTAATATCATATAAAAATTTCTATAAAATTTTATGGACAACGAAAATGAGTTTTCGAGGCCTCCTCGTAAACTCGGAGGGATTGGAAATGAAAAACACACAAAACAAAAGAAGAATAGAAAAAATGCGTCAGGGCGAGTATCAGGTAATAAAGCCAAATGGGTCTGACGGAAGCAGCGAGAGCTGGCAGAGATGGGGAAGAAGATATGACTCAAGAGGTTTGGCTAACTGGCTAGTAAATGAAATAGAAAAGACAGAGATTTATTTACAGAGTGGGCTAGAGAAAGAGCTTTTTAGCGATATGAAATTCAGAAATGCACTTAACTATCCTACTTTAGTAAGAATAATAAACCAGTACATCTCACCACCTGAAAAAGAGCAAATCTTTTTTGAGGCAAACCCTGACTATGAAGCATAAAACAATTTATTTTGCAACAGGAAACAAGGACAAGCTAAGAGAAGCTAAATTGATTCTCAATAAAGTAGATGTGATTGGAAAAAAATTAAATTTGCTAGAGCTTCAGGGAGAGCCAGAAGAAGTTGCAGAGCAAAAAGCAAGAATGGCTTTTGAAATAATCAAAAAGCCAGTTATTGCAGAGGATACAGCTTTATGCTTTACAGCGCTAAAAGGATTGCCTGGAGTTTATATCAGACATTTCCTTGATAGAATAGGACAAGAAGGACTTGTGAAAATGCTGGAGCCATACAAGGATAAGTCAGCAGAAGCTGTCTGTTGCATTGGTTATTGCGACGGAAAAATCACAAAAGTTTTCAAAGGAGTTGTAAAAGGAAAAATTGTTGAACCAAGAGCAAAAGCTAATTTTCTTTTTGGATGGGATCCAATATTTGAACCAAATGGCTATAATAAAACTTTTTCAGAATTAGGGGGAGAAAAGCATAAAATTTCGCATAGAAAAAAAGCATTAGAAGAATTAAAAAAATTTCTTAACAAATAGAAAGATTTAATTAACCAAAGTATTTTTATGATAAAATGAACAAATACGAGCTTAGATTAGGAAAAGAGAATATATTTATTGTTATAAACGCGAGAGCAATAATGCATAAAGACAACCATTTAATGGTTATACCTGACCTTAATTTTGAATTTTATAATGGAGAACTTCGTTTTTGGTCTGAAAGGCTTATCCAGAGTGGTATGCAAGTAATAAAATTGGATTATGGCAAACCTTATAGAAAGATTTTTCAAATGGGAAATAAAGCTTCGGTAGAAGTAACTTCAAATGACCAAAAAACATTTTCAGTTTATTTTAAAATAAAACGTTGTTTTCTTTAAGGAATTTCTTCATATAATAAAACTTTTTCAGAATTAGGGGGAGAAAAACACAAAATTTCGCATAGAAAAAAAGCATTAGAAGAATTAAAAAAATTTCTTAGATAACTATTTTATCCTAAGTGCATCAAGATTTCTCGGAGCAATTGTCTCGATTCTGTTCATCTGATGTATTGAACTCGCAAGGTCAAGGCATCTTGAATTTTCTCCGTGCACAATAATAGCTCTCTTCGGCTTTGGATTGCACCTGTAGACAAATGCCATGAGCTCCTTTCTGTCAGAGTGCCCTGTGATTTCAACTTTGCTGACTTCCATTTTTATCTGAACAGATTCTTTTTTATTGCCTTCTCTGAAAGTAACTTCTGTCTCTCCTTCTCTTATTCTTTTACCCAAGCTTCCTTCGCCTTGGTAGCATGAAAATACCAAACTGTTTCGTGCACTTGAAGCAAGATGTTTTAGATATTCAACACTAGGACCTCCTACTAACATACCTGATGTTGCTAAAATTATGCATGGACCTGATTCTTCAACAATTTGTAATCTCTCTTTCTGGCTTCCTACTTCCTTGAAGATAGGAGACAAAAATGGATTGCTGTCATGATGAAAAATATTTTTCCTTATAATTGTGTTCATAAATTCAGGATACGCTGTATGGATTGCGCTAATATCCCAAACCATACCGTCAATAAAAACAGGTATTTCCTTTAGCTCTCCTGTTTTTACCATTCTTTCAATCATTATCATAACTTCTTGAGCTCTTCCTGAACCAAGGACAGGCATTAAAATTTTTCCTCCTCTTTCAACTGTTCTTTTTATCAGCTCTTTTAAATCATTATCCTCATCTTTTGCAGGCGGCATTATATTGTCCTTGCCTCCGTAAGTAGATTCAATGATTAATGTTTCAAGCCTTGGAAATTCTGTTATAGCTGCATCGAGCAAATATGTTCTTGCAAACTTTAAATCTCCTGTATAAAGAATATTATGTAAACCATTTCCTACGTGCATATGTATCATTGCAGAGCCAAGAATATGTCCTGCATTGTAAAGAGTGATTCTTACGTCAGGTGTTACATCTGTAACTTCGTCATACTCTAAAGTTACAGTATGCTTTACCATTTCTTTTATGTCATCCTGATTGTATAATTCTTCTCTGCCTTCATTTTTCATTATCTTAACATAATCAAGTGTAAGCAATGCTCCAACATCTCTTGTAGGAGCAGTGCAATAGACAGGGCCTCTGTAGCCCATTTTGAAAAGCCATGGAACAAAACCACAATGGTCAAGATGTGAATGAGAAACAAGAACAGCATCAAGCTGCTGGATATTGAATTCAGGAGCTTCAAGCAATGGATATGCTTCATCTTCATTTGCTACGTTTACACCGCAGTCAATTAAAATTCTGCTTTCAGGGGTTTGCAAAAAAAGGCAGCTTCTTCCGACCTGTCTTGCTGCTCCAAGAAAACTTATTCTTATCCATTCATTTCTTTTTTCTCTCTGCCATCCGTCATAGATTCTATGCCCTATTTTATCAAGAAATTTTCTTCTGTAATCAGAATGCTGGTATAAAACAGCCCTTATATTTTCAATAAGCTTTGACCTTATTGCAGGCTTTCTTTTTATTATAGGTATCCATAATGTTTTTTCCTTTACTTCCCTCAATAAAGAGCCCTGTTTTCCAATTGCCAAGCCAGGCTTGTCTGCCTCAATTGTAACAATGCTTCTCTGGTCTTCAAACAAAATGTTTCCAAGCCCTGCTTCTTCTGGCAGAATTTTTTTAATAATTGCTTCTGTCTTTTCTTTATCCATTGTTATAGAAGGGTCTGGTCTTAATTCAATTCTTTTCTTTATTTTATCAACAATTTCCTTTATGATTCCGTTATTATCAAAGAAAAAATCCTTGTCCTTTGTATAGAGAACTATATTAGCTCCTTCAAAGCAGGCATCGCTGATTTTTCCAGTAGGTATGTCCTGCAGTACTTCTTTTAATATATCATTTCTAGCTTCTACCATTTTTTAGATTTTTATTATTCTGCTTGTCAACAGAAGTTCTATAAATTTTATTGAATTTTTCAGATTAAATTTTTTTCTAATATTTTAATTTGTTTTTGTAAGAATTACTCTTCAATCTTTGCGCTGAAAATTTTTGTAACTACGTTTTTTGCTCCTTCTTTGGTTATTGTCCAGATATCAAACCCATTGCCTGATGCAATGTCTCTCTGTACTGCTGCATTGATGCATTTTATTGCTAATTTCATGCCTTCATCAACACTCAAATCCTTTTTCCACAAGGTTTCCAAAACACCATAAGCCATTACGCTTCCTGAACCAGAAGAAATATATTCATCGCAAAGAGAAACTGTTCCATCTGCGAAAATATCATAAAGATATAAACCTGAGCTATCCCTGCCACCCATTACAAAATGGCTTATGCCTTGGATTGCACTGAACTTTCTTATATTTTCATAAACAAGTCTTGCTGCAAGGTTCGCAGCCTCTCTGACAGTAATATCTCTTTTGCTTCTTATTTTTTTTAAGCTTAATTCTGACTGAAGAACCTTGATTAATAATTGAGCATCAGAAGCTGTTCCAGCCATTGTAACTGCAATATTTTCTGTTATTGCGTATATCTTGTCTGTTTTCTTGTCAGCTACAAGATAGCCTGATGTGGCTCTTTTGTCTGCTGCCAGGACTATTCCGTCCTTGCAGATTATGCCGACAGTTGTTGTGCCGGTTTTTATTACGTTTTCGTCTGTCATGTTATTCTTTTATACCTCTTATTTCAGAATTACCTAAATATAACAAAAGAGAGGTTATTTATAAAGATTTCGGAATCCCAAGCCTTTCTCTCATTTTAGAGAGTGCTATTACAGTATTTTCATCCTGTACAATGACGATTCTATCATCACTATAAATCTCATTTCCAAATTTATTTCCTTTTTCTAATCTGGTAAAGTAATCTTCTCCATTGTACATGATTATATTATTGAGTTCATCCTTTCCAAGATAAATAAGATTATGCTTGCCTTTTGAAGCGATTATATTGCCTTTTTTCCAGTCATTTCCCATGTCATCAGTTTTTTGCTTCAGTTCTGCAACAAGATTGTCGTGGTATATTTCTTTTGCCTTATACATGACTGAATTTGCTGTGTTTATTAATAATGTTGGATTTGAATCTTTTGTATAAGAAGCCAAACCAATTGCCAGGGATATGTCGCGTATAGCCCTATCTGCTTTGCCTTCGAGGGTACGCATAATGCTCAAACTGTATGAAGATTCTTCATAAAAGCGGTCTCTTAAAGGTATTGCAATATGTTCCAAAGCTTTTTCAATATTTGTGTCAGGCAGTATTCCTGCAAATTCATCTCCTCCTATCCTTGCAACAGTATCATCCTTTCTCTTAATCTCTTTATGCATAAGGTTTGCAAGAAGCTTCAGGAAAAAATTACCACCAGAAGCCCAATTCCCATAAACACTATTCACCTCCTTGAATTTGTTTATATCAATGAAAAGAACAGTGAAGTTATAGGGTTTTGATAATATTTCTCCCCTAACCGCTCTTGAGAATTCTGCATTAAGTGCTGTCTCAAAATACCTTATGTTTGGTATTTCTGTCAAAGGGTCTATTAGGCTAAGTGCTTCTGCTTTTTCACGCTTATCACAATTATAAAGTGTTTTCTGCTTTACGACTTTGAATGAATCAAGAATTTCCTGATTGACAGGCTGACCTATAACTAATTTCTTTTCAAGATCAGCAAGATTAGTTTCTATTTCTTTTTTGGTTACTTCTCTTTCCTCGTGAGTTTCTTCTGCCATATTCAATAAATGTTAAAAGAGGAGATATATAAATCTTTCTATTTGTTACTATGCATCAGTTACAAATATATTTTATAGTGCCAAATCGACAACTTTATATAGTTTTATAAAATCTTAAAATCATGCCAGAAGATTACAAGAAGAAAGATAAAAAAGAGGCTAAAGAGTCTAAAGAAGAAGCGCTGCCAGAAGATATTAAGCTTCCTGATGGAATGAAGCTGGACAAGGATGCACAGAAAAAATTAAAGGACATCAAAGATAAAATTTCAAAGTTTGAAAAAGAAATTCTAAAAAAGTTTGATAATTATATAATGGGAATAGAACTTTTGCCTCCAAGAAGCGCTTTACCTCCTGAATTAAGGCAAGAGCTTGGAGAGGCAAAGAAAGAGGATGAAGACAAAATAAATGTGCTTGTGCTTATCGACGATTCTGACAGCAAGACAATGACTAAAGAAGAGCTTAAAGACAAGATTATCTCAGTAATAAACAAAACAGCAGAGGAGATTGACAAGAATCTTGTTGTTGAAACAATTTTGCTTTCTGAATTATGGCAGAACTGCTATGACAGCAAATATGAAATTCTTAAGTTAATTGCAATGGGAGCTCCTGTCTATGACAAAGGAATGCTTTCTGCTGTAAAAATTTCTGAAATTCACAAAACAATGGTTTTGAGGAAATTCGAGAAGTATATAGTCAGTTATGTGCTTGCAGGAAGTCTTGTACAAGGCAGGGCTACAAAAGATTCTGACATTGATGTCTGGCTTGTTGTTGATGATACAGATGTAAAAAGAATGACAAGAGCTGAATTAAAAGATAAATTAAGAGCAATTATAATTGGAATGGGAATCGAGGCAGGAGAGATGACTGGAATAAGAAACAAATTAAATATTCAGGTTTACATATTGACTGATTTCTGGGATAGCTTGAAAGAAGCTAATCCAATCATATTCACTTTATTGAGAGACGGAGTTCCTCTATATGATAGGGGAATTTTCATGCCATGGAAGCAATTGCTGAAGATGGGCAAGATTAAGCCAAGTGCAGAAGCAATTGACATGTTCATGGCTTCTGGTGCAGAAATGCTGACAAGGGTTAAGATGAAAATTAAAGAGCTTGGAATGGAGGATATTTTTTACGCAATCCTTACTCCATCGCAAGCTGCTTTGATGATGTTTGGAATTCCTCCTCCTGCTCCAAAAGAAACTGCTAATCTAATGAGAGAGATATTTGTCAAAAAAGAAAAAATCTTTGATGAAAAGTATGTTGCTATTCTTGATAAAATTGTAGCAATAAGAAAGGATATAGAGTATGGGAAGAGAAAAGAGCTTTCTGGCAAAGAAGTGGATGATTTAATCAAAGACGGAGAGGAATATCTTGAAAAAATAAAGGATTTGTTTGCAAAGATTGAGGTCAGAAAAGACCAGAATGATATTGTAAATATTTATGACGCAATTGTAACTGTAATAAGGGATATTTTCAAGGCAGAGGGAGTGCAAAAAGTAGAGGATAATGAAATTGTTGATGTATTTTACAAGGAGTTAATTGTAAAGGCAAAGCTACCATCAAGATTATTGACTATACTGAAGGATGTAATGAAGGCAAAGAAAGATTTTGACAGCGATAAATTGAACAAGCAGGAAGTTGAGAATGTAAAGAAAAACTCTGCAGAGATTGTAAAAGCTTTGACAGAATATTCTCAGAGAAAAAAATTAAGAGAGAGGGAGAAGATAAAGATTAAAGTTAGGTATGACAAAGATAAGTTTGGAAACTTTGTTGTCCTTAAAGATGAAGCATTTATTATAAGAGAAGAAGACATAAAGAAGACAAAGATTGACGAACAGGGCAGTATTGGAAAGATTACTGAGTCAAGCTTTGACGAGTTTGAGACAGCGCTTGAAAAAGAAGAGCATTTGAAAGATGTTTTCATCAACGAGAAAATAATCGAGAACATTAAGAAGATATTTGGCAATGATGTTGAAGTTCTTGCTAATCACTAAGTAGTTCTTTTTTTATAAAAATTTAATAAAAGAAAAATTTATAGCTCCTCTTCTTCGTCATAAGTTAAAGTTGGCTCTTCTGTCGTTTCTGCTGCTTCTGTTTTCACTTCGCTACTCTCTTCTTTCTTAGTTTGATGCTTTGTTGTCTTTATCTGCTTTTTTGCTGCTGGTTTTTTAGCAGCTGCTTTTTTCTTTGGCTTGCTTTTCTTTGCAGTTTTTTTCTCCTCTATAACTTCTTCTTGCTCTTCTTCATCATCTTCAATATCATACTCTTCTTTTTTTCTGGATTTTCTGCTCTTCTTTTTTCTCTTTTTAGCTATTTTTGCAATAGCCCAGATTAAAAGAATTATTAAGATTCCAACTACAATTATTTTTGATTTGTCATAGCTGTAGCATTTATGGTCTTTTGCTGCTCCGAAAAAACACTCAACTGGCTTGCATTTGTAAAGATACATTTTGCATACCTCTGTATCTTTGCATTCAGAGTCTGTCCAGCATTCAACCTTTGATATTGGAACTGTTGTAAGAGAATATTCATTTGTTCTGCAGAGAACAGCTGATTTGTCAACAGCAAGCTGTGTTTTAAGTGCACCTTCTATTGGTTTTTTGTATGTTGTTACATCTACACATGTTCTGTAATAGGTAGTATATCCTTCTGAAGGAGCTTTTACTTTTGTTGCAAACAAAAAGTTGTAACTTTCTCCATCAGCTAAAATAACAGGCTCTTGATAATAAGAAGCCAAAGGCGTGTTTGGTCTTGCAAGATCGTCAAGAACAATGCCGTTAATTTTTACAGCTGTGCCAAAATTATTTGTAAAATCAACACTAAAAGTCACATTTGTGCCTTCAAGGCATGCTGGATGAGAGCATTTTTGTTCTGTGCTCATAGCCAGGTCAAATATACTTGTTTCTGCTGCAAAAACAGTAAGTGTAGAAACTAAAAGAATAACTAAAGCAATAATTCCAAAATATAAATTTTTCATGTTTTTTTGTTCCATTTTTATTCCCCCTCTGATTTTTATCTTACTATCAAATAGTAAATTATTAGTATTATAGAATACTTTCATAACTCATTTATATACTTTCTGATAGTGAAATATATAAATGGTTTAAACAGGTGGAAAGACGCAGCTATTAATCATTTTCAAAAGTGGATTGCTAGAATTTTTGACTGTAAGAAAACCTGCAACTTGTAAAGCGTTCATAGGAATGGGATTATATATTGCATGCGGGTCTCCAAAGCGTTGTCCTTCTCCTCTGTAACCTACAGTAAGATATATTTTAGCTATGCATTTTTGAGCTATATCTTTATCTTCATATTTTACTCTTTTAACATAGTCTATTGAATTTAGCCCTAAATCCCATGCCTTTTTTACTGCTTTTGGTTTTTCAACACAGTCAACAGTAATTTCTTCAAGCGAAGTTGCAAATAAATTTATTTTATTTTCATAGACTGAAAAAAGAGGAAAAAATAATTCATAAATAATTCCTTCTTTTGTTCTTGGAAAAACTTTTTCAGAATGGTTAGCATGCTTCAATCGTTCAGGAATTACCAGCTGTCCAATTTTATATAAACTTTCATCTCCTGTCCCATCTCTTGACTGGAAAGATATAACAACCATATTACCAACATTCTGCCCTAAATATTTTACAGGAACAACTGATTTTGCAGAATAATTTTTTTCTGGAGTACGTTCAAAGACTAAATTTGGAACATCAAAGGAAAAGCCTAAAAACTTTTTATAAGCATTTGCTGCTTTATAAAAATATTTTATAAACTGTGCATGATTAACAAAGTTACTTTTGTTCTCCATGAAATGCCAGAAGAATAAGCAGAATATAAATCTTTCTATTTTGTTATTACTCAAAAGAAATGAATATATTCTTATTCTAAGAATTTTTTGAGTTACATAAAACTACCAAGATTGCTCTGACTCTGCTTCTCGAACTCTTCTTTTTTTATGTCTAAAACCTCAAAGATTCTTTCGATAGCAGGAATTATCTGGTTATTGATGTAATAATCAGGGTCATACTCATTTCCCTTGACTTCAGACGGCAATTTTGCTTTGTCTCTTATTTTTCCTTTGCCAACTGTAACAATAAATTTTATTGTTGAGCCAGCTCCTACAGTTATTCCTGCATTACGCATTTTTTGAGCAATTGCAACATGAGGAGAGATTGATTCATAGCTCTCGATTTCTTTCTGCAATTGCGTGCTTATGATTGTTTTCTCTACAGGAATTTTGTTTTCTCTCATTTCCTTGATTATTTTCTTTACATACTCCAAAGCCTTGTCACGGTCATCTTCTTTCAATATTATTTTTAAAACATTTTCTTGAACCTCTTTTGAAATAGGGCTCCAATTTCTTCTTATTGTTTCAAATCCTGTTATTTTCAGATTTCCTTTTTCATCAACAAGAGCATATTTTTTCTTTGCTCCTAATTCAGTTGCTTTTGCTGAAACAAAAATTCCTCTTGGATAAAATCCATCATATTCCAGCTCCATCAAACCAGGCAGTTCTGTATTTACTTTTTCGCAGAATTTCATTGCATCCTGTTTTGTCTTTTTGTCAAGCTTCAAAAATATAGAATCTGTGTCAGAATAAATAACCTCAAAGCCATTGGCTTTTGCTTCATCTATAACTTTAGTGATGTAATACCTTCCTAATGATGTTACAGAACTCGCGCATTCAAAGCAATACCATCTTGCTCCAAAAAAACCAAGATATCCATAAAAAGCATTTGCAAGAAGCTTCAGGCTTTTTTCCCTTGCCTCAAGCATTACATCTTTTTCCCCTTCTTTTATTATTCCTTTTATTCTCATCCTTCTTGTTATGATATTTTCAATCAAAGAAGGTATAAATCCTCTTTTCTTTTCGCAATACCAGGTTTTTTCATTTGGTATTCTCTTTGCATCATCCTTGCAGCACTCGCAGTTAAGAGTTTCAGGAGAAATATTATGCGAGCTTATAATACTTGGATACAGGCTTCTAAAATCAAAGACAAAAATATCTTTGTAAAAGCCAGGCTCTGGCTCGTATACAAAAGCTCCTTCATAAGATTTTGCTCGTCTTTCTCTTGCTTCGTCATTGTTCGGTTTGTTCATACATATTTCATTGTAAGAAAATGCCTGTTTCATGATATAATTCTCTATAAGCTGCGAAAAGCCAACTCTGTTTACGTCAAACAATGTCATTCCTGTTATCTTTGACAGCTCTGCAATTATTGGAAGGAATTTTTTTGTAAGCCTGTAAGTCAATTCAGAATCTTTCAAATTATATTTGCAGTATTTCTCAAGCTCTGTGTTTTTCTGCCAGTGCTCTGCCATTTTTGTTATATCGACATCTACTTTTCCTTCTCCGAGAACTTTCATTGAAACATTGTTTAAATCAAAGAAATCTATTTCAAGCATTGCACTGTAAGAAATTTTTCTTATGAAATCAAGAATGTCTATATGATTTATGCCTGTAATTTTTACTTTTGTAGATGAATTAAATGCTCGTCTTGTAGTTACTTTCATTTCTGACTTGTCCAAGCCAATGTCAAGATTTATTTTGTATTTTTTTGCCCTCTCTTCGATATAAGGAAGGTCAAAACCATCTGAAAAGTAGCCTGTAAGAATATCTGGCTTTTCTTTTTTTACAAAATCAGCAAATTTCTGTATAAGCTCTGACTCGCTATCTACAAATTCAATATAATCCTCCTCTGTTTTAAATCTCTTCCAGGTAAAAACTTTTTTAATTCTTTCTCCATAAAAGGAAAGCATTATTATTGGATTTTTTTCAGCATTAATATCTCCTTCGCTATAGGTTTCAATGTCAAATGCTATGACTTTTTCATCTTTCAGCTCTTCTTCTAGCTGAACAATTTTTTCTGCTTTAACAGAAGAGATTCCCATTGTTTCCATTGATTCTTCTCCTTCAACTTCTGTCAGAATAAGAAAACTTATGCTCCTGTCAATAAGATATCTTGTTGTAAAAGGAATATCATATTCATATGTTTCCTCTATAGAAGCCCATGATTTAAGCTCGCCTCTTATTGCAGGAACATCAGATGGTATTTGCGTGAAAACTTTAAGCACTTCTAGTTGTTTGCCGAGAATTTTTTTTGAAACCTTTTCTACTTTTGTGACTTTTGCTATGCCCTCTCTTTTTTCAACTGAGAGTTTTTCTATTTTCTTGACAATATCCTCATTTTCAGGCAAAACATAGAAATATGGCTCAAAACTTTCATCAATAACACAGACATGCTTTCCTTCTTCTGTTCTTCCGAATAGCTGAATCTGTGGTTTATTTTCAATAACCTTGTAGGCTATGTCAAGAGGATAAAACCTTATCTTAACCATACTATAAAAATGCCTGAGAATTATATAAAGGTTGTGAAAACGCCTAGCGTTTTCAGAACCCAGAAATAAGAAGATTTCTTAAGGTTGTGCTAATATTATAAATCATAGTTTAGTCAAACATTCAACCTTGCCATCATCGTCAATAAAAAATGTATCCTCTGCCTGACTCACAAGCCCTTTATTGACTTCTGCAAGAGGAGGGTATTTGTGAAGTATGCCCATGTTTTCAAACTGCTTGAATGCAAAATTAATCTGCGCTTCTGGGAATTTCAGCCATCTTTTTGTAAATGGAAGCCCATTATAAGATTCTAACTGCTTTAATATTTTTCTAACAAAATCAATTCTTGTTGGTTTTATTTCTTTTACGGCAAAAACAGAGGGATTTCCTCTTTCTTCAACAATACCAGAACCATTTGTTGCAAATGGCTCTATTGCAAAAACCATTCCTTTTTCAAGTTCTGCCTCGTCATGATTATTGAAATTTGGTATTGTAGGAACTGTATGAACAGTATATTCGTCTAAACCATGTCCTGAAAGATTTTTTACAGGTACAAAACCAAAAGATTCAATGACTCTTTCTATCTCTCTTCCAATATCTTTTAATTTCATTCCTTGTTTTAAAAGTTCAGAAGCTGATTTCAGTGCCATTTCAGAAGCTTTTACAATTTCTTCATTTTTTCCTGAAAGATCGACACTAAAAGCACAGTCTCCTATATATCCATCAACATGAACCCCTATGTCAATGTTAACAAGTTCATCATTCAGTAAAGTTTTGTCTTCTTTTTCAGGGCAGAAATGCGCTGCAACATCATTCATGCTTATTTGAGTTGGAAAAGCTGGGTTTGCACCAAGAGAGATTATTTTTTCATCTACTTTCTCGCAGATTTCAAGGATTGAAGCTCCTTTTTTTACAAGAGTCTTGGCATACTCTCTTGCTTCTGCTGCAATTCTGCCTGCTTTCCTGTATTTTTCTATGATTTCTTTATCCATAAGGTAAAAATACTCGTTGGATATATAAAATTATATGTATCTAAGAAAATACTTTGACAAGCTTTAAATAATATTAATATCTTATTGATTTATCATGATTAAAAGAGCGCTGATTTTAGCAGGAGGCTTAGGAGAAAGGCTAAGACCATTGACAGACAATACTCCTAAACCATTATTGCCTATAAAAGAAAAACCAATTCTTGAATGGATTATATTGAATTTGAAAAAGCATGGTATAAAGCATGTTATTCTTTTGATTAGCTACAAAGCAGAGCAGATAATGGGCTATTTTGGAGACGGCTCAAAGCTTGGCATAACAATTGAATATTTTATTGAAAATGTCCCAATGGGCACAGGAGGAGGAGCAAAAATAATATCAAAAGATTTCAAAGAACCTTTTTTAATGCTGAATGGAGACAATATGGCTGATTTTGATTACAATAAAATGCTGGATTTGCACAAAAGAAACAATGCAAAAATCACAATCGCACTTTATCCTGTTGAAGATGTCACTCAATTTGGAATCGCGCAGTTAAAAGGAGAAAAATTAGTAAGATTTATTGAAAAACCAAAAAAAGAAGAAGCTCCGAGCAATCTTAACAATGCAGGAGCATATATAATCGAGCCGCATGTGCTTGACATGCTTCCAGAAGGAAAAAGTTCTATTGAAAGAGATTGCTTTGAAAAAATCTGCCCAGATGGAACTGTTTTTGCATATGAGCACAAAAGCCAGTGGTTTCCAACTGATACAATGGAAAGATACCAGAAAGCAGAAAAAGAGTGGAAAGGCTTGCAATAATTCATAATATTTATATACTAATAATTCTTGGATAGGTTATTGAAAAAAAAGCAATAGATTTCTTATCTATAAGCTGTAAAAAGGAAAATGAATAAAATAAACAAACAAAGCATGATTACTTTTGTAGAATTGCCTCCGACACAGTTTGGAAAGCTTAATGGTGAGGCAAGTGTGGATTTTTACAGCGCAATAAGGCTTCCATCGAGAGGGATTCCAGCTCTTTCAGGAGTTTTGCACGCAGAAGGATGGAAAGACATTAAGGAAATAAATCCAATATATCACGGAGAAAAAGGAAAACTAAATGAAAAAAATTTTGAAAGAATATACAAATCATATATTCTTCTGATATCTTCGATAACAAGAACTTCAAGACAATCAATGAAACTTGCGGATTTATACAAAAAGAAAAATCCTGATGGTATTGTTATTGCAGGAGGTCCTGACCCTACATTCAGAATAAATGACTGGCTTGAGCATGTTGATATTGTTGTAAGAGGAGAGGGTGAAATAACAATAAAAGAATTAATGAAAGAACTAACAAAGAAAAATCCTAATTTAAAGAGCATAGATGGAATTGCTTTCAAGAAAGATAATAAAATTATTTTTACAGCACAGAGAAAATTGCTTACACCAGAGGAATTAAGTAATCTGCCTCATCCTCATTATGGCAAAACAATAAGAAACAATGTTGCAAGCATGGTTGTGGAATCATCGAGAGGATGCCCTAATAATTGCGATTTCTGCAGTGTTACAGAAATGTATGGAAAATCCTACAGACAAAAATCAATAAAATATGTGATTAAGGAAATGGCAGATGTGGAAAATGTAGGGGCTTATGTATTTTTCAGCGACGATAATATTTCTGCAAACCCAGCAAAGACAATAGAGCTTATGAAAGCAATAAAAAAACATGATCCTACAAAGCAAAAAATAGCTCAGATTACAATTGCTGCTGCATTTAACAAAGAGCTTATTAAAGCAATGAAAGAAGCTGGATTCAGATATTTATGCGTAGGAATAGAATCTATTGTTGACAAGACATTAAAGTTTTTCGGAAAGCCTTACAGGTCAGATAAGATAAAAGAAGCAATAAAAATTTATCGCGATAACGGATTTTGGGTTCATGGCATGATGATGCTTGGAGGAGATGGAGATACTAATGAAACTTTGAAAGAAACAAGCAGATGGATTAACAAAAATCTTGACAGCGCCCAGCTTTTTGCTCCTATTCCTGTTCCAGGAACAAGATTTTATGATAGAATGGAAAAAGAAGGAAGAATTTTGACAAAAAAATGGTATCTTTATGATGGACAACATGTTGTACTTAGACCTAAAAATTTCACACCATATGAACTGCAGAAAAAACTTCATAAAATGTACAAGGACTTTTATTCTTTAAGAAGAAGCTTTGTCAGGAATTTTGGCAGCAGGAAAATGGGCATGAGCCTTATGTTTTCATATTATGCAAATTTCATGGCTAAAAAATTCTTTAAAAATACGCAGCTTGATTCTCATTTGGAATTTTTAAAGAATGTAAGTTGAATTCTATTTCGCAACCTTTAAATATAATCTTCACAATAGTTTTATTTGATGGAGCAGTACAAAAAAGACATTAAGAAGATGATGAGGAACAGAGATCCTCTAAAGAAGATAATCAGCCAGCTAAAAAAAGATGTTGAGCTGGAGATAAAGCCATGGGGAACTTCTAAGAGATACTGCCTAAACAGAAAGTGCACTGTAAATGTTATAAATTTGCAGAAAGGCAGGAAAATCGAGCAAACTGGCTCTGGCTATGACAGGCTTTGGATTGTGCTGGATGATAATGTTACTGTTGAGGTTAATGGAAAGCTGATTAATCCTAAGAAAAACCACGAGATTTTGATTCACAAAGAAGCAACCTATAAGGCATTTGCATTCAACAAAGATGGAAGAGTTATTGAAATAATATTTGGAAAAACAGAAAGCAAGGACAAAAAGAACAGCGAGAACATTCATATAGAAAGTATAAGTAGGGTGATTTAAATGGCTGGAATCTTTAAGGCATATGATGTAAGAGGAACTTTTCCTGAACAGATTAATGAAGATGCTGCTTACAAAATAGGAAGAGCTGTTGCAGAGCAATTCAAGCCAAACAAAGTGCTTATTGCAAGAGATATGAGATTGAGTTCTCCTGTGATTTCAATTGCTCTGATTAAAGGGTTTGTTGATTCTGGAGTTAATGTAATTGATGCTGGATTGAGCACAACTCCTATGTTTTATTGCATAATGGGCAAGCATGATTATGATTTTGGAATTATGACAACTGCTTCTCATAATCCTCCTGCTTATAATGGAATGAAATTCATGAAAAGAGGAAATATTTCTATAAATCATGAAACAGGACTGAATAAAGTTGAAGAACTTTTCAAAAAAAATAAATTCAGCAAGGAAAAAGAAGGGAGTATTGTAAAAAAAGATTTCAGGCATGAATATTCAGAGTATGTGCTCTCTTTTGCAAAAAATATTCCTAAAAAAAATATTGTTGTTGATGCTGGCAATGGCATGGCTGGTTATATTTACAGCGAAATTTTCAAAAAACTTGGAGTAAATGCTGTAAAATTGAATTTTGAACTTGATGGAAGATTTCCGAACCACGAGTCAAACCCACTTCTTCCAGGAGTAACAGACCAATTAAAGCATGCTGTTGTGAAAAACAAGGCAGATTTTGGTGTTATTTTTGACGGAGATGCTGACAGAATATTTTTTGTGGATGAAAAAGGCAGAGATGTGCTTGGGAGTATTATTGGAGCCATGATTGCAGAGAGTTTTGTAAAAGAAAAGCTTGAGGCTATTGTTCACGACGCAACAAGCTCAAGAATAATTAGAGATAAGGTAGGTAAAAAAGGTAAAGTAATAAGAGCGAAAACAGGATACTCTTACATAAGCAAAGCGCTTATTGAAAACAATGCTATTTTTGGAGCAGAGGTAAGCGGACATTACTCTTACCGTGATAATTTTTTCTGCGATTCAGGCATTATATCTTTACTAAAAGTGCTTGAGATTGTAGGAAACAGAAAATTTTCAGATGTTTTGAAGGATTATGAAAGATATTACAACAGCGGAGAACTTAATTTCGAAGTTGAAGACAAGGAAAAAGTGATGAAAAAGATTGCAAGCCATTTTAAGGATGCTGAAATTAATTATCTGGATGGTGTTACAGTTGAATATCCGGATTTCTGGTTTATTGTAAGGCCGAGCAATACAGAGCCATTGCTCAGATTCAGGCTTGAAGCTGATTCAGAAGCATTGATGAAAGAAAAGGTTGAAGAGATTAAAAAGCTGATAAATAATTCTTCTTGAAGATTTAGAAAGATTTAAAAACTGATTTGAAACTTTATATTGATGAAAAAAGCAATAATATCTTTATGTGCACTACTGCTTGTAGCAAAACCTGCTTTTCCTGCAGATTCTTTGAGTTCAAATATATCTAAAGAGCCACTTTATTTGTGCAATAGCAATATTTATAGTGGTTCTCATAGCATGACATTTTTCCAAGAGCCTGAGCAGGAAAAAGCAGAAGAACTTGAAATTAATGAAAGTGATAATTTTCTTCAGAAAGTTTTCAAGAAAACCTATAATTTAAGCTATGGTATTCATGAAAAAATTAGTTTTCTTGAAGAAAGTGTTGATAAAAAAACAACTTTTAAGTTTTTAGGAGGAGAATTGAAAGCAGGTTACAATGAAGGATATAACAGTAGGGATTGTAATATTCCTGCTTATTTTGGTTTAGGCTATCAAAAACCAATAGATTTTTCTTTTGAAAACTTTTTTGGTTTGTTTAGAAGAGAGAAACAAACTGCTAAATCTCAAACTCCCTAGGATGAATAAATTCTTTGCTAAACTCGTCTCTTGCAGCAAGTAATTTTTTCCTTTGTTCGTCAATGTGTTTGAAAAAGAATTCAGGAACATTAGGTTCTTTTCTATAAATCATTTCTATTCTATCGAATCTTTCTATAAGTCTTGGAATTCTTATTGTAAACTGTCTATCATATTCTTCTTCAGTATAATCTCTATGTAAGTGCTCTTTAAACAATCTTTGTAAGTCTTCATATTTCGGAATAAAGCCAATAGGAGTTTCAATTGCAGAAATTTCATTATGAACTCGCTCTTCCATCCATAAAAGCCAGATTTTTTTGTCAAGTTTGCTGTTCAAAAACATTCCATCTTCTTTTAAGAAGTAATTTGTAGCAAAAACAACTGGTTTTTTCTCAACATCATTTCCAAAATCAAGATGATTTTGAATGTAAACTCCGAGTGGAATCATTAAAAAATCCTTGTTTGCCATTGGGTCATGAGTTCTTTGTCCTTCTTTTCCTAAGATAGCGAATGTGGTTTCTGATTCAAGGCATGAACCAACAAAAACACCATGCTCCCAACTCAAGCTTTGAAAAACAGGGACATTTGTATCAGAATCACGGCCTCCATAAATAAAGCCTGCAACAGGAACTCCATCTGGATTTTCAATATTTTCATCAGCATTTTCTAATTCGCTTAATCTCATTGTATATCTCGCATTTTTATGCGCAGGAGGAATTGGATTTCCATCTTTATCTGTTTTTCCTTCTGTCCATTCACCTGAAAAATTAATTCCACTGCTAGGAAGTTCCTTGCCCATGTTCAGCCAGTAGGGAACTTTATTTTTGACAAGAATGTTTGAAAATATCAATTCTCTTGGAGTTGTAAGAGCATTATAGATGACTGGGTCATCTTTTGGATTTACATCTTGTATTATTCCGAAAATTCCGCTTTCAATGTTAACTGCATATGCTTTTCCATCTTCGCCAGGTCTTATGTAAGCAATATCATCTCCAACAATTGTATTGCCTGGTATCATCGCAGTTGAAGTTTTTCCGCAAGCAGATGGAAAAGCTCCTGTAAAAAATGTTTTTCTTCCTTTATTTTTTACACCCATAACAAACATGTGCTCGCAAAGCCAGTCTTCTTTGTTTGCTTTGCTGATTGCAAGCCTTAAAGCCAATTTTTTCAGTCCAACACTGTTACCAGCATACTGATTGTTAACTGACAAAACTCTTTCTTCTTCTAAATCAATGTAAATTCTTTTGTTTTTTGTGTTTTTGCTTGTATTATTTTCTAATTCTCCTGCAGAATGCACAAAATAGAAAAAATCTTCTTTATTTTTTAGCTGTTTGAATTGCTCATAACCTGCTCGATAAAGCAGGTCTTCGCTATGCAAAACATAAGCAGAATCTGTAATCTGCATTGCAGAGATTGAAAATTTTGAATTTGTCGGTCCTAGGCATGAAAATTTTACAAGCATTTTTTTTCCTTTCATAACACCATTCATGATTTCAGTGATTTCTTTTATTCCTTGCTCACGATTCATTGTATTAACATGAGATAGAGTTTTTCCTTCTGGCAATAAAACTTTTGTAACTTCTTTATCTCTTCCCTGGTCATTCATGCCATCAAAATGGAAAGTGTGCCCTTTTAGTGAAAGCTCTGCTTCTTCATTATTTTTTAATGCCAGCTCTCGAATGAATTTTCTGTCTTCTTCTGAATCTGTAAATACAAGAATTTCATCTGGTTCCATAATTTCATAGAACTGCTTGATCATTTTCATGACTTTAAGATTTTTTAGGTCTTCAAGTTTCTTTAAATTTTGCGGTGATATATTCATTTTAAAAACCTCTTAATTCTTTCCATTCCATCCTTAATCTCCTCAATAGAGCAAGCATAGCTCAACCTTATATAACCTTCTTTTCCAAAATAAATTCCAGGAACAACTGCTACTTTTTCTTTTTCCAGCAATTCTTCTGTGAATTTAACAGAATCTTCGAATTTGTCTGGCAGTTTTGGAAAAACATAGAATGCTCCTTCTGGCTGTGGGCATGTAAATCCCATTTCATTCAGCGCTTTAACAATAAAATCTCTTCTTTTTTCAAACTCTTTTCGCATTTTCTCTAAATCTTCTTGCTGTCCTTTAATTGCTTCAACAGCAGATTCCTGAATTATTGAAGTCGGATTGCTAGTGCTCTGGTCCTGTATTCGCGACATTGCTTTGATTATTTCTTCGTCACCAGCAGCATAGCCAATTCTTAAGCCAGGCATTGCATAGGCTTTTGAAATTCCATTTACTGTTATTGTTAACTTTTTAATATCATCCTTCAAAGAAGCAATGCTCAAATGCTTTTTTCCAAAAATTATTTTCTCATAAATCTCGTCTGAGACCACAAAGATATTGTGCTTTATAGCTATGTCTGCAATTTTTTTCAGCTCTTCATCATCAATCACAGCTCCTGTCGGATTGCTTGGTGAGTTTATTATAATTATTTTTGTCCTTTCTGTTACTGCTTCTGCTATTTTATTCGCTTTAATCTTGAATTCATTGTCTGTTTCTACAAAAACAGGAATTCCTTCTGCAAGTTTTACCATTTCAGGATATGAAACCCAGTATGGAGAAGGAATAATAACTTCATCGCCTTTGTCTAGCATTGCGTGCATGATATTATACAAAGAATGTTTTGCACCGCAGCTGACAATAATCTGTTTTTCAGTGTATTCTATATTATTGTCTTTCTTTAATTTTTCCACAATTGCTTTTTTTAATTCTGGAATTCCAGAAGAAGCAGTATATTTTGCATATCCTTTTTTTTCAAGTGACTTGATTATTGCCTGTTTTACATGCTCGCTTGGCTCAAAATCAGGCTGCCCTGCTCCAAAATCAATCACATTATGCCCCTGTGCCTTTAGTGACTTTGCTTTTGCGCTGATTGCAAGAGTAGGACTGTCTGCGCAATTTAATGCTCTCGATGAAATTTTTTGCTTCATTATAATCAAATTTTATAGTAATATTTAATCCTTTTGTTTAATAAATAAAGGAAAACTTTTTAAACAATCTAGCGAATTTATAATCTACAATGCCAGTAGGAATGAATATTGAAGAAGCAGAGGAAAGAAAGCCAAGATTTAAAGTTACATTCATGCTTATAGGAGTTGTCCTTATTTTCTTTGGCAGAGCTGTTGTTGGCAATATAAAGATTGGAGAGATTGATTTAGGGATTCTTGGAACACTAATCATGTTAGCAGGAGTATTAATTATGTTCTGGGGAATTTTTGCAGAACATTTTGGACTTAACAAGAAAAAAAAGAAATCCAGAAGCGATGTATTCAGCGATGAAATGAAGTTCTGTCCAAAGTGCGGTGAAGAGATTCCTGCTTCTGAAGCAGTATGTCCTGAGTGCGATTACGAGTTTGAATAGAAAATATTTATAAATAAGTCCTTATCTTTAAATGATATTAATATTACAAAGGCAGAAAATATCAATGATTTTCAAAGCCTAAATAAATCAAAGGGTGAGAATATGGGTGGTAAAAAGAAAAAGAAAGGTGAAATTGCTAGCACAACTGGCAAGAAACTTAAGAGATCAGCAAATGTTGATGAACGTGCAAAGCAGGCTATGGCATTACAGCCTCCTGATGAAAATCCATACAAAATGGAGAATGAAAGAAATATTGACGGTTTTTTCAGGTTTGCAAACAGAGGCAAGCCTAATGACAGACTGACAATAAGAGACAGACTGAAAGGAAAGAAGAGATAAACTCTTTTCTTTTTTTCTTATTTATTTTTTTATTTTATTCCAACCAATAACTTTATATAATCTTTATTTCTAATTGTTTTCATGGTAGATGAGAAAGGAATTGCTGTAAAGAAAGAGGATGATTTTTCTGAATGGTTTACAGATGTTGTTGTAAAGTCAGGAGTAGCTGAATACAGCTCTGTATCTGGCTGTCTTGTGCTAAAACCATTGGGTTATGAGATTTGGGACAGGATAAAAAATTATGTTGATGCTAGATTCAAAAAGCTTGGAATAAAAAATGCGTATTTTCCTTTGTTTATTCCAGAAAAGCTTCTGAACAAAGAAAAAGAACATTTTGAGGGATTTACTCCTGAAGTTGCATGGGTTACGCATGCAGGCAATACAAAACTTGATGAAAGACTTGCAGTAAGGCCTACTTCTGAAACAATAATGTATGATAGTTACAAAAACTGGGTAAGGAGCTGGAGAGATTTGCCATTGAAGATAAACCAGTGGAACAATGTTGTTAGATGGGAATTTAAGCATCCTGTACTTCTTTTAAGGACAAGAGAATTTTTGTGGAACGAAGGGCATACTTGCTTTGCAACACAAACAGAGGCAGAGGCAGAAGGAAAAGATATAATAAGTATTTACAAAGATACTACTGAAAATATGCTTGCTCTTCCTGGATTTATAGGAAAGAAAACAGACAAAGAGAAATTTGCAGGAGCAGAATACACAATTACAATAGAGCATTTATTGCCGCACGGCAGAGCAATACAAGGACCTGACTTTCACTATGATGGACAGAATTTTTCAAAAGCATTTGGAATTAAGTTTCTCGACAAAGATGAGAAAGAGCAGTATGTTTATCAAAATACATTTGCAATATCAACAAGAGAGATTGGAGTGATGATTGCAGTGCATAGCGATAATAAAGGATTAGTATTGCCTCCTGAAATCGCGCCATTGCAGATTGTTATAATACCAATATTCAAAGCTGAGGACAGGGAAAAAGTTTTGAAAGAAGCTGAAAAACTAAAATATCATCTAAAAGAATTTTCAGTTGAGCTTGATGACAGGGATTATTATACACCTGGATGGAAATATCACGAATATGAGATGAAAGGAGTTCCTCTAAGAATTGAAATAGGTCCAAAAGATATTGAAAAAGAACAAGTGGTTTTTGTAAGGCGTGATAATCACAAAAAAGAGTTTGTAAAAATAAAAGATGTTGAGAAAACTGCGAAAGAAATACTTGATGATATTCAGAAATCGCTCTATGACAAAGCAAAGAGTTTTTTGGATGAAAGCACTGTAAAGATAACCACATTCAAAGAGTTCAGCAATGCAATAAATGACAAAAAGATTGTTCTTGCTCCGTTTTGCGGAGATATTGCCTGCGAAGAGGATATAAAGCAAAAGTCAGACGGTGTAAAATCACTGAATATGCCTTTGGAGCAGAAAAACATAAGCGAAAAATGCTTCTGCTGCTCCAAGCCAGCGAAATTCTGGGTGCATTTTGGGAAGAGTTATTAAAAAAAGGCTTACCACTCACTTAAAATTTTTCCTTTGCTATGCAAGCCCTTGCTTTTTATTTCTATTTTTCCATTTTCTGTAACAATACCTGCAACCTTTGCTTCAATTCCATGCTCTTTGGATATAGAAATAACTTCTTCTGGTTTTTCTGCAATAGTCAGCATTCCATTACCCATATTCCAAGTTGGGTAAGCTGCTTCATCCAACATAGGGCCTTTCCCAGGCATCTCCACTTCCTGCAGTTTTAGCATCATATCACAAGGTTCAAACAAATCGTCAAGTCGCGCTCCTAAATTAAAAGGTTCCAGCAATCTTCCTAATTTTCCAGGAATACCTCCACCGGTTATATGCGCAATGCCATGAATTTTTGTTTTTTCTTCCTTGCCATAACCGCCAAACATGTCTACCAAAGCTTTTGTGTATATTACAGAAGGAGCTAAAACAGCATCCCCCCATTTTACACCATCTTTATAAATTTCTTTGTGCCATTCTGGTCCGTAAAGATGTGTTGATATTTTTCTGACAGCTGATACGCCATTTGACCTAAATCCGTTTTCTCTTAAAGCAATAATTGGCATGCCTGGTTTTATGCCTTTGCCTGTTATCAATTTGTTAGGATCAGCAACCCATGTAACAGTACCTCCCCAATTATAATTGAAAGCCCCATAACCCCCAACTCTTTTTCCTAACTCTGCTAATTCCCCTGTAAGATTTGCTACACCAGCTGCTGCACAGGCATCAATTAATCCAAGTGCAAGCTGCCTTAAAGTTTCTACATTTGCATCATTAAGCTCATTAACATCCAACAAATTAGTGATATATATTGACTCTGCTCCAAATCTTGATGCATCCTCTGTTAGCATTGCTACTAAATTAAAAGCCATATTTCTGTGGTTTCCAACTCTTTCCCCAAATTCAACTTTAGTTCCTATGCCATCTGTGTTACTGCCTATAATTGCATTTGGTTTTAATCCTTTTATGCGTGTTCCTCTTACGCTAAAGAATCTGTCTCCAAATTGTTCTATTTCACCAATTTTTCCCTGACGATTTCTGTAAGTTTCCAGACTAGCTCTGTAAAGAAAGTCAGAAGCTTTATCTCCCAAGTCTACATTTACACCAGCATCTGCATATGTGAATCCTTCTTTTCCTGCCATGTTTTCACCTTTTGTGTTTTCTTAATGCTTGAAACTTCTTTGTCCGCTAAATATCATTGTTGCTTTTCTTTCATTGCATGCTTCAATCACTTCAAAATCTCTTTCACTTCCACCTGGCTGGATTACTGCAGTCACTCCCTGCTCTAATCCAACATCAACTCCATCTCTGAATGGAAAGAATGCATCTGAAACCATAACAGAGCCTTCTAATCCCCCTTTTAATCTTGGGACTCTGTCATCAATATCTACTATAACCCCTATTAAATCAGGATCTTTACCATGGAGTACATTATGCAGAAGCTCGTTATATGATTTTCCTGTTTCCTTAAAACATAGTCTGTCTTTTAATTTTGTATAAGCCTTATCTCTTGCAATCTCTGCAACTCCAACTCTGTCTTGTTCTCCTGTTCCTATTCCAACAGTAGCTCCATTTTTAACATAAAGCACAGAGTTTGATGTTACTCCGCTCTCAACAAGCCATCCAAACCACATGTCTCTTAATTCCTGCTCTGTAGGGGCTCTTGTTATTTTGTGCATTTCTCCTTTATGTTCGTGATAACCAAGAGGAAGTTTTTTTATATCTTTCAATGTTTTTGCTTTTGGCACATAAGATGTCTGCAATATCAAACCACCGTCTATTAAGCTCTTGAAATCAATCACAACTTCTCCAACCCATTCTTTCAATCTTGCCATATTGGCAATTTTCATAACTCTAAGATTTTTTTTCTTTTCAAAAATATCCATTACACCAGATTCATATTCAGGTGCAACAATAACTTCTGCATATGCCTGAGAAATAGCTTCTGCAGTTGCTTTATCAACTGCTTTGTTTAATGCAATTGCTCCTCCAAATGCAGCTAATCTGTCAGCATCATTTGCTTTCTGATATGCATCTAACAAACTGTTCCCAATAGCAGCACCCATTGCAACTCCAGAAGGATTATTGTGCTTCATTATTGCAACAACTTGCTCATCAGCGAAATATCTTAAAATATTCAGTGCATTGTCTGCATCAGTCATATTTATTTTTCCAGGATGCTTGCCAGATTGCAGAAGCTCTGTATCTGAAACCAGCCATTTTCCTGGCTGAATTGTCTGCACATCCCCAAGAACAAGGTTTCCTTTAACCAACCTGTACATTGCAGCTTCCTGACCAGGATTTTCGCCATATCTTAATCCTTTTACTTCTCCGCCTATATCCCATCCAACTTTTTCATATTTTAAAACAGTAGTTCCTAGTTTTATCTCCAGTGTTGGTGGAAAATTATCTCCTAAAATTGTCTTGTAAGCTGTTTGTAGTTTCTCTGCCATTTTCATTCACCTCAATCCGTAATTTTGTCTTATTGTTACAGTAGCTTCTCTGCCTAAACTTTTATTTAAAAACTCTGCAATCTGCCTGTCGTATTCTGCAGTTACCCTGAATACTTTTGCTGCATGCAGTTGCCTTAAATAAAAAGATATTGCACCTTTATTATCTCTAAGATCCACCATAGCATTTAAATAATCAAATGGCTCACAAATAGGAAGGCAACTTAGAAAATTTTTTGCAGCTGCTCTTAACATGCAGGGACCTCCTATATCAATATTTCCTCTTGCAGATTCAAAATCGTATGGTCTCTTTGTTTCTGGATTAATTTCTCCTGCTTCTATCTTTTTAATAACTTTTTCAAAAGGATAAAGATTTACAGCTACCATATCTATGTAACGCCCATTCATATCTGCAATGTATTTCTGGTGTTCTGGATTATTTTTTTCTCCTAAAATTCCTGCGTGTATTTTTGGATGCAGTGTTTTTACTAGACCGCCCTCCATTTCTGGAAAACCTGTGTAATCTGCAACTTCAACAAGCTGGTCTTTTGCTTTCTCTCCTAATAGTTCGACCATTTTTTTGTATGTTCCTCCTGTTGAAAGAAACATTACTCCAGGACAAAGCTCTACTAATCTAGGAATAAAATCATCAAGCCCTGACTTGTCAAAAACACTGACAAGAACTGTTTTTATCTGTAACATATCATCCACGCTTCCTTTTGCATCTCGTATCATTTTTTCCACCTCACAATATTTCTTTTCCCATGTATTGAGATTCTTTTTGATATCTTTCAAAAATTGGTTTGGTTTTTAATCTTACGCCTTTTATTTGTTGCCATGCATTTCCTATAAAATGCTCTCTATCACTTAAAATAGAATAAATCTTTTCTGATGTTATTCCTGCTTTTGCAAATGTTTCATCTTTTGCAAGCAGTTCTGGAAGATTATTTTTGTCAGAACCTTCTCTTCTCATATTCAATGCTTCCTGGATAGCATATTTTTTTATTATTTCATGCGCTGTTTCACGACCTATACCTGCTTTAACAGCAGTCATTAAAATTTCTGTTGTAGCCAGGAAAGGCAGGTATCTGTCAACTTCCTTGCTTATCATAACTGGATAAGCACCCATGTTTCTTAAAACATCGAGAGTTGTCTCACACAAACCGTCTGAAGCAAAAATTGAATCAGGTATTACAATTCTTCTTGGTGAAGAGCAGGAAACATCTCCTTCTTCCCACTGGTCTCCTGATATCCTTGAAACTCCGTCTGCATACATTTTTACCATCTCACTTAATCCGCAAATTCTTTCAGAGTGAGCTGTGTTCATTTTATGTGGCATTGCGCTTGAACCAACCTGTCCTCCCTTAAATCCTTCTGTAACAAGCTCGTAGCCAGACATCAGTCTCATTGTTTTTGCAAAATTTTCTGGTGCAGCTGAAAGCAATGCAAGATTTGAAACAAATGCATAATCCAAGGACCTAGGATAAACCTGCCCTGTGGACTGCAAAACATTTTGAAACCCAAGCAGGTTAGCCACTTTTTCTTCGAGCTTGTTAACTTTTTCCATGCTTCCAAGCAAAGTCAGCATATCAAACTGTGTTCCAACAGGGCCTTTGATTCCTCTTAAGGGATAATTTTGAATAAATCCTTCAAAATTTTCAAGATGATAATGCAATTCCTCAGCCCACATTGAAAATCTTCTTCCAAGCAATGTTGGCTGTGCAGCCTGATGATGTGTTCTTGCAGTAAGGAGAGTTGTATTATACTTCATGGCTTTGTCAATCATTCTTGCAAGAACTGCAACATATTTTCCAAAAATTATTTCAGAGGCTTTTTTTATCTGCATCTGTTCTACATTATCAGTCAAGTCCCTGCTTGTCATTCCTTTGTGTATATGCTCGCCAGCACCAGCTGCCTGTACAAATGCCTCAATCTTTGCTTTGACGTCATGCTTTGTTTTTTTTTCTATCTCTTTTATCAAATTTAAGTTAACATTTTCTTTTGCTCTTTCAAATTGTTCTATATCTTCAGCAGGAATATTTACTCCCAACTCTTTCTGCGCTTTCATAACAGCAATCCAAAGGTCTCTTTCTGCAATAGTTTTTCCAGTTTCTGTAAAAATGTTTCTTATTTCATCACTTATGTACCTTCCTGCTAAAACATTTGGAATTATTTCTTGCATTTTTACCTCAAATACCCAGCATTACCTAACACTTCCAAGATAATTTCTTTTTTCAGCTTTGGTGTTATCACTGGAAGTGTTCCTGTTATTTTTTCTCTTATGTTGCAATATCTTATTACTCCTGCTTTTAATACATCATCAGCCATCCAGTGCTTTGCAAGAGTTTCTTTGTCTTTATGCAAACCAAGTTTTTCAATATAATCCCTAAATGGCTGTTTGTCTTCCTGAACAATCAAAAATTTATTTGTTGCAGAATCAAAAACATAATTTTCTTTCTTCCAAAACCTTGAGGAGTCAGGTGTCACGCATTCATCAATAAGCCTTATCCTTCCGTCTGGAAGATAACCGAATTCCCATTTTGTATCCGCAAGCAAAGTCCCTCTTGATTCAAGGTCAGAATTTATAAATGAATAAAGATTGAAGGATGCATCAATTACACAATCTATGTCTTCTGGTCTTCTGAAACCAAATGTTTTGTAATTTTTTCTTATAACTTCTAAAGTCAATTTTGGATCATCGTCTTCTGTGTTTAATCCTCTAAATTCAGGTATATCAAAGTTTTTTACCTGCCCTTTTCCAGTTGGAGTGAAAATAACTTCATCTAATCTTTCATTTTCCCTGTAGCCTGGCCTTAATTTAACACCGCAAAACTCCATCCCTTTTTTAGGACCATCCGCTTCTTTATATGATTTCCATCCAGAACCAGTGAGATACTTCCTAAAAACCATTTCAACAAGCATTGGGTGTGTTTTTTCAACAAGCCATGTATTTGGAGCAACAGTCTTCAAGAAATGATTTCGTATTATATACTTCGTCTGCTCAAAGTAATATGAAGATATTGCATCAAGGTTTTCCCCTTTTGCATAAACCTGCCTTCTATGCACAATATCATGCGTTGATAAATTATCACTTGAAACCATTAGCATTGTTCCATCTCCTATATCATAAACACTTCTAACTTTACCCATTTTTGGCTGTGATACAATTTTGATTTCAGGCCAAATTTCTCTTTTTAGTGTATTGTTTAAAATTTCTGATTTTATTAGTTTTTCATTGATTGGCATTTGGACCTCCTAGCTTCTTAAGCGCAGCTGGCAGTTCAATAAAATGTATATCCTTTGGTTCTCTACCATAAGTCTCTTGTTTTTTTATGCCTATCTCTACTATCCTTTCTATAATATCTGTTTCCTTCCTGTACATGGATACTATCTTTGTAGCAAATATTGCTGCATTTTCAGCACCCCTTACGAATAAATGACATGTACCAAAATTTCTCAAATGTTCTGCATCGCTTCCTGATGGTCTTGAAAATTCAAAGTCACCCTCTAAATATCTTATTATCAAACTATCTCCTTTAATAAATTTCAGCATATCTTCATCATTTGGAGCAATAACAAGATTTCTTTTACCATCATCTTCATGGATATAAAAACTTTTTGAATCAATGCTAAGCTCACTTAATCTTGCTGCTATCTTTTCTTCATAAGGACATTCTGGTAAAATTGAAGGAATGGTTTTTACAACAGTGTCCTCAAGATTAAGAATTTTTTCAGCTGCAAGCAATGCAGCTCTTCTTGCGTCTGTTGTATAAACACCACTAACCTTTCTTTCTACTCCAACGCCTGCAACAACTGCATGTCCTGTCGGAACCATAAATGCTGTGTAAGCAATTTCATCAAGAGGAACAGAGATTATAGGAAAAGTTGTCTGTGTTGCCTGTATGCTAGGAAGAGCAAAAAGAAGCCCTCCCTGAAGTACTCCGACAACTTTATCTATTCCATAAGTCCTATTAATAAGGCTCTGTAGTTGGTTGCTGTAGCTCTTCACAAAATCAGGGCATCCATGGCAGGATTCAATGAAAGGGCCAAGAACAACAATTCCTTTTTCTTTCATATAATCCCTGTACTGCTTTCCATCTATTTTCACATCTTCAAAACCAGGGTCATTTGCCGAACCCATTCCCAAGAATAGTATTTTATTTACTTTTTGTTCCATTTTCCCCTCCTATTCAACTTCTAATCCGCCATAAGGCATTGGATTGAATATTCCAATATGATTTTTGATATAAACAGTTCTCCATTCATTAAAATGATTTCTTTTTTCTCCAAGTGCAACTCTTCCATCTGCTATTAATTCCAGCGCTGTTGTAAGCGCAGGCCAGTCGCTCTCTCTTTTCTGCTTATCCTGATGCTCTTTTGCATATTCTTCAATAGGCATTTCAGAAAATTTTGAATCAATGCTGACAGAATTTCCCATTGTTATTATTTCCCCATGGTCTGTACCTTCATCAACTAAAATAACAGAAGACCTTGTTGCTTTTTCTCCTGCTTTTAAGGCATCATAGACAGCATTTCCTCCGACGTATTTTCGTTTTTCTTCAGAATTCAGTATTGTTAAATCAGCTGGATGCACATTTATTATCCTGTCTGGAAAGTCTTCAAGCAAAGGCTCTCTAACAATTCTCATATAACCTCCTAAAACAATCAAATCAAATTTAATTCCACAATATTTTTTCTGGGAGTAAAGCAAATCTGCTATATACTGATTAAATTCTTTGCTCCTTCCCTTGTATTTATTTCCATCTTCAGCTATTTTTCTTATTCCTTCAAACTCTTTTAAAGAAAGCAAAGGTGCTTTTGGTCTGTCAGAAAAAATTAAAGATGGTTTTATTACTTTAGCGCACTCTCTTAAATTTGTTCCAGAACCAGAGCCAAATCCCACCCAGTGAAAATCTTCACGCTTTCCTGAGTAGATTGGCATTACTCTTTGCCCGTCATATGCTAACACTGTTTGTTCTTGCATTTTAAATCAAAGTCTTAACAACATAATCAATTCCATTCCTGAATATTTTCAATCCTTGGCCCTCTTTTGGTAATGTTCCAGCAATATTTAATCTTTTAATGACTTCTGGATCTGACCTATTAATATAAGGTCTGCTTAAAACTTCCTGCAATGTAGCGAGATAATGATTTTTCGGATGATTGTATCTCTCTGGATGAGGCATTAGACCAAAAATTCTTCCTGTTTCATTGCAAATTCCTGCAATACCAGCAGATGAATCATTTGGATTAAAAGGAAATCTGTTTGTATGCTTTCCTTCTTGGTCAGCATATTGAAATACAACCAAGCCTTTATTGAATAATTCATTTAAAGTTTCGTCAGATGTTATAAACCTGCCTTCACCATGTGCAACAGGAAGATAAATTTCATCTATTCCTTTTGTCCAGACACATTTATCCCTATCATGGTCTTTTTGTGTCCATGATTCCAATACTTTGCCTTTGTAATTAGTCAGCCTGACCCATCTGCATTCAAACTTTCCATTTTCATTGTATGTCAATGTCGCTGTCTGTTCTGTTTTTCCATTAATCATAGGCAATAATCCTGATTTTACAAGAACCTGAAAGCCGTTACATATTCCTATTATCGGTTTTCCATCTTTTATGAATTGTTCAATATCCTTTCCAAGATGCATCATCAGGTCAAATGCAAGGATTTTTCCTGCTGCTATGTAATCTCCGTGAGAAAATCCTCCTGGAAGAGCGAGGATATGATAATCCTCAAGGCTTATTTTTCTTTCTGTTACAGGATCGTATTTCTTTTTTAACGAGTTGATATGGACAATTTCAGCATCGCCACCAACTAAATTGAAAGCATAAGCTGTTTCCCTATCGCAATTTGTTCCGTCTGTTCTTAATACACAAACTTTTGGTTTTTTCATCTTAGAATCTTATTTCCCCTTTATTTTTTTCTCTCAATATATCAACATCTGTTGAAACAATAGAATTGCACTTGTATTCTACAGAAAAATTTTTATCATGCCTTACAACTCCAATTGGCTTGACATAATGCCCCCTCATTTTTTCCTCAAACTCTTTTTGCTTTGAGCCATGCACTGTCACAATAAATCTTCCTGTTGTTTCAGAGAACAAAAGCTTGTCAGCTTTTCCTAATCCATCATCTGTCATATCAAGGGATATATCCACTCCTAAATCTCCTGCAATTGCAGAGTTTGCAATTGCAAATGCAAGCCCTCCTTTTGAGAGATATTGTGCAGAATGCACCAGTCCGGATTTTATTACATTTTCCACAGCCAGGTATCTTGATTTTATCTCCATCAAATCTGATTTAGGAACGTTTCTTCCTGTTTCATTATGCAGCAGATAATATTCGCTTGCTCCGAGCTCGTCTTTTGTTTCACCAACAACATAAATTAAATCTCCAGGCAGTTTGAAATCGCACGTTGTCAATGTAGAATCATCTTTTATAACTCCCAAACCACTCATTAAAAGCTCTGATTTTGCTTTTACATTGACTTCTTTTCCAGTAACTGTGCTTTTGTATTTCCTTTCCATTGAAGTGCTGTCTTTTCCGGAAATTGTAGGAGCTCCGAATGCAATTTCTGCATCAGCAGCTCCTTTCAGCATTCTCATTACCTGCGCAGCAACATTTTCATCTTCTTCCGGCTTTGCGCAGGTTGTATTTCCATTGAAAACTATTTTTTCAAGGGAACCTCCTGCTGCAATTATTTTTCCAATTGCATCCACAACATTATTTTTACCCATGTGATAGGCATCAATATCTCCCTGCCATGGATTTGAACCAATGGTCTCAATTACAACTTCTTTTTCTCCGAGAATAGGATGATATGCAACTGCATCGCTTTTTCCTCTTCCTATACCAACAATTGGCTTGATTAAACTACCTCCCTGAACTTCATGGTCATACCTAGTTATAATCCAGTCATAAATCTGCATGTTTGGAGCAGAAACAAGTTTATGCAATGTTCCTGTAATATTTTCAAGGTTCGGCAGCTCTGGCTCTTTGTTTTCACAAGGTTTATAGTGAGCTTTAATTGTCATCTGCGGCAATCCTCTGTGCATGAATTCAACTGGCAAATAAACAATTGTCTGGTTCTGGTCTAAGACGTGATAATATCCTGAATCATTAAATACAGCAAAATTTGTTGCTTCAACATTATTATGCCTGCAAATCTCAAGAACCCTTGCAAGATTTTCTGGTTTTATTACAACAATTTCTCTTTCCTGCGCTTCTGATATGAGCTTTTCCCACCCAGTAAGCCCTTTATATTTCTCAGGAACATGGGTTAAATCCATTACAGCGCCATTACTTAATTGAGAAAGTTCCCCTATAGCAGAATTCCATCCACCTGCACCGCAGTCCTGCGTTGCTTCTATGTAACCTAATGCCTGAAGTATCTCCATAACCTCAAAGACACCTTTTTCAGTTATAGGATCTCCAATCTGTACAGCCTGATTGACTTGAAAATCTTTTTCAGCATTTGATGATTGTGAAGTTGAAGAAACTGTTGCTCCGTGGATTCCATCTTTTCCAACTTTCCCACCAAGAGAAAGTCCTATATAACCTGGCTTGATTTCTTTTGTATGTGTCAGTTTTCCATTAATTTCAGCAGGTACAACTGAAACACAGCCCACATAAACGCCGCATTTTAACCAGCCATCATCAATTAAAACATTTCCGCACATTGTCGGAATTCCCATTTTGTTTCCATAATCTTCAACGCCAGAAACAATTCCCTGCAATATTTTTGCAGGTGATAAAATATCAGGAGGAAGGTCTGTATAAGAGTTTGGATGTGGAACTCTGAAAGCAAATTGATCAGTACACGGTCTTGAGCCTGTACCGGTACTTTTATTATCTCTTATGTCACCACCAATACCTGTATTTGCTCCTCCAAAGGGATCAAGTGTCGAAGGAAAATTATGAGTTTCAACTTTATGTGCAAGATTGTTTCTGTCATTCAATTTTATAACACCAGAGTTATCATCAAAAACAGAAACCACCCAATCGATATTATTCATTATATCATATGTTGTTTTTTTTATTATCGATTTGAATATGCTATCTGTAACATGAGGTAACCCAGACTCATCATTTAAATCTTCAGAAGTGTAAATCCATTTTCCATTGAACTTCTTGTGTATGCAATGTTCTGACCACGTCTGAGCAAGAGCTTCAAGCTCTGCGTCTGTCGGAAGACTTTGAAGCCCCATTCCTTTTCTTGTCTTAGAGGATTCCTCATTCCTAAAACCATTCACTATTGTTTTCATCTCTTCAAGATTTAAAGCAAGCTTTCTATCTTCACTCAATCTCATCAGAGATTCATCAGTAGTCCAAATATTGATGTATTCAAAGGGCTTAATAACAGGAAGCTCAACTTTTGGGAAATGAAATCCTACACCAACTTTTGGATTCCAGTTTTGATAATTTATCTGTATAAATTCATTTATCAGAGGATTTCCAATCTGTTTTTTTAGTTTTTCATATTCCTCTTCTGCCAACTGCCCCTTGTAAAGAAATTGTTTTGCAAATGAAATATCTCCAATCTCTCTTCCAAGAATATTCTCAATTGCTCTTTTTGTTTCTTTTCCTTCAGGGTCATTTACACCTGGCTTTGGAGACATTTCAATGACAGTTGTTTCATGAGGCAATTCTGCTAAAACAGGACTCCCAAAAATATCAACAACAGGGTCTGCAAGAAGATTTTTTACTGCTTCAATTTCTCCAGCAGTCAAACTGTCATCATTAATGTTATAAACTCTTATGGGTCTCGGTATCAATCCTTCAGAAACAGCATCAATAGCTCCTTTTGTCATTACCTCTAATCTCAGACCCATTACCATCCCCCTGTTTTTATTAACTTTGGGTCTAATACTTTAAAAATATTTCTATTCTGCAATAGTGACGTTATAGAAAAGGTATAACAATCGTTTAGTAGTAACATTTAAATATTAGTTATTGCTTTTCAGCAGCATGACAATAGCAGATTTAGTAAATATCTTAGAAGAAGAAGGCATAAGGAAAGCAGCTTCTGTAGATAATGCGCAACAGATTGTAGCTATTTCTGCCAGAAGATATATTCTAAAAAATGATTACGCTATTTCTAACAGAGAAATAAGAAATGCATTGTATAAATTTGAAAGAAAAACCAATAAAAAAAATTGGTATAAAAAACATAAGAATATACTTATTAGTGATAAGTTTGATTATTATTGTGGAGGCAATAATCCTTATCTGATAGGAGGACATATTTTAATGGCTGTAAAACCCGCACATGTAAAATCTCTTCTTAAAAAAGTTTTGAAGCATAAGCGTTTAGGAGATGCTGTAAGGGATATATTAGCTAAAACCTATCCTGGGAAAAGGATTATAACTATTTCAAACTATGAGGGATTAAAATCATCAGATGGAAGTAAAATCGACAAGCAAACTGGTAATCAATTTGCTGTAGCTATGGTTTTTTATTATACAGAAAAGCAACTAAAAGAATATGTTAAGCAAAGAATTCTTTGTAGTGAGGAAATAGTTAAGGTAACTATTGACCACAGAGGTCTTGTAAAAAAATCTGCTTGGTACGGAAGAAAGATATAATTTATGTATTCAATACAAAATGCAAGTCTCAAAAATAGATATATTGGTTTATCCTGCCTGGGCTGGTGGATGTGTTCATTTTGAGAGTGGAGTAATTCCGTCAACAGGAACAAAAGTTACGTACAATAGATGGGCTTCTACAGCTAAAAGAAATATGTGGCTGAAATATGCAAAGGAGATTTCTAATGATGAATCAAGATTACTTTTTGTTATCCATGAGAGGAACGGGCATCTTGAAAAATATCTGTGGGATGAAAACGATTGGGCTGGAAAACAATTAGGGGTAGCCAGATATGCTCTGACAAATTTCAAAGAAAGATGTTTTCTTGTTGAAGATGTTGATGCTGGATTTAGCTGGATATCAAAAAAAGATGAAGCAAAAGAAAAGAAAATATTAGCAAAGATGGTTTCCGAAAGAGGATATTTGATATCAGACCCTGTTGAGAATTCTGTTTACGGACATCATAGAGGAGATTGTACATTAAAAGTCGGGAAAAAAGTTTTGGAAAGCCTTGGGCTTGAAAAAACAAAACTTAAAGAAAACATCTTTGCATCTGTAATGGATCAGGAAGATTTAATATGCAGAACTATAGAAAAACATAACCCTGACTTGTACAGAGCATTAACAATATATGAAGATTTAGATACAAGTAAATGCTCTCCTGAAATATGTGATAGAAGACATTATTTAAGGATGCTTATAGACTATCTTTTCCTGACAAAAACCCCTTTGCAGATAAAACATTTTATAAAAAAAGTTTCTGGAATTGATGAATTAGTAGAAAGATTAAATCCTAGATTTCATGATATGAGTGGAGAGGAGATGGTAAAATTAAATGTTGCCTTATCAGTGAGCAAACTCAAATCGCAAGCCTTATAAATCAGTCAATAATCCTTCTTCTTGTGCTGAGGAGTTAATCCTTGGGAGGTTGAAAATGGACGTAAAAATAAACATTGGAGACCCTAAGACAAAAAAATGTGTCCAGAAAGAAATCAAGGACACTAATGTTTTCTTGGGGAAAAAATTGGGAGAGAAAATTGAAGGAGATAGTTTCGGCTTTGCTGGTTATGAATTTGAGATAACTGGCGGCAGCGATGACTCTGGATTTCCTATGAGACGAGATGTTGAAGGAATTGGAAGAAAAAGAATTCTTGCTGTAAGCGGCATTGGAATGAAAAAATCTGCAAACGGAGTAAGACAGAGAAAGACAATGGCAGGAAACACTGTTCATGAAAAAACATCTCAGATAAATATGAAGGTAATCAAGGCAGGAAAAGAGCCTTTGTTTGAAGAAAAAGCTGAGGAAAAGCCTGCTGAAGAAGAAGCAAAAAAAGAATAATGATATAATGTATACTACAAGATATATTTTGTAGTATATAAATATCTTTAAGAAAAATTAAAAAGAATGTGATGAGGTTAAAATGGTTGAAATTGTTGATCTAGCCAAAGAACAGAGAAAAAATATAGCCTTGCAAAAAGAATTAGCTGATAGAGTTGTAAAAGTATTAAATGAGCCTGCGGAGAGTTTAGACGTGACTGTTTCTGATTTAACTGCTACCATCAGCTCTGGTAAAAGAGGACCTATTATTGCAATTACAACTGTACAAGGAGAAGGAAAAACAGCAAGTATAAATCTAATGCAGGAAAAGTATTATGTAAAAGTATTAAAGGCAGCAATTATTTATGAAGAGTTAACAGGAAGAAAAATAGTTTTGCGCAAAGATTATGGATATTAAAAAATAATAAAAATGCCTAAAAAAAAGAAAGAAATTATGGATAAAGAAGAGGTTGCTGAGAAAAAGCACTCTAAAAAAACAGATTCGCAGGCAGATGTAAAACTTGCTGAGCAGCCGGTTATAAATATCGGGCTTATTGGGCATGTTGACCACGGAAAGACAACTCTGACTGAAAGGCTTTCTGGAAAATGGACAGATACACATTCTGAGGAAATCAAGCGTGGAATTACAATAAGATTAGGATATGCAAACACAATTTTAAGAAAATGCCCAAAATGCACAGGAGTAAAAGCATATACGGTAAAGGAGACATGCTCCCATTGCAATTCTAAAAGCATTCCGCTGAGAAAAATAAGTTTTGTAGATGCACCTGGACATGAAAGCCTTATGGCTACAATGCTTGCAGGAGCTACAATTATGGACGCTGCACTTTTGCTTATTGGGGCCAATGAAGAATGCCCTCAGCCACAGACACAGGAGCATTTGATGGCATTAGAAATAATGGGCGTGAAAAACATAATTATTGTGCAGAACAAGATTGATTTAGTTTCTGACGAGCAGGCAATTAAAAATTATGAGCAGATAAAAAAGTTTATTGAGCAAACTCCTTACAAGGATGCTCCTATAATCCCTATTTCAGCGCAGTACAATGTTAACATTGATGCTTTGCTGGAAGCAATTGAAAAATATTTTCCAACTCCAAAAAGAGATGACAGCCTTGAGCCAATGATGTTTGTTGCAAGAAGTTTTGATGTAAACAAGCCAGGAACAGAGATAGAATCTCTTTCAGGAGGAGTTCTTGGAGGAAGCTTAAAACAGGGAAAATTAAAGGTTGGAGATGAAATTGAATTAAGGCCAGGCTATATGACAGAAGAGAAAAACAAAAAAGTATGGAAGCCTATAACAACCAAAATAATTGCGCTTGAAACAGGAAATGCAAAAGTAAATGAAGTAAAGCCAGGAGGTTCTATCGGAGTTTTGACAGAGCTTGACCCTTCTATTGTAAAATCAGACTCTCTGACAGGAAATGTTGTCGGACTAAAAGGAAAATTGCCTAATGTTTATTACACAATAAAATTAGAAGTTAAATTGCTGCAGAGAATTGTAGGAACAAAGAAAGAGGACATTGTAGAGCCGATTAAGATGAGCGAAACTCTGATGCTGAATATAAATTCTGCTGCAACAGTGGGCATTGTAACAGGAATGAGCAAGAATATAATTGACTGCACACTTAAACTACCAATCTGCGCTGAAAAAGGAGCAAGAATAACTATATCAAGAATAATAAGCGGCAAGTTTAGATTGATTGGATACGGAATTCTGATTTAATCTCCTTCAAATTCTACTAAATTAAATACCTTATAACCTTTTTCAAGAAGTTTTTGTTTTCCTTTTAGTTCAGGCAAATCTACAATTAATGCACACTCCACAATTTTTCCACCTAATTTTTCTATTAGCTGTGCTGCTGCCAAAAGCGTACCTCCTGTTGCAAGCAAATCATCAATAAGCAAAACATTATCTCCTGCTTTAATTGCGTCTTTGTGAATTTCAATCGCATCTGTGGAATATTCTGTTGTATATTCGATTCTTTCTTTTTCTCCAGGAAGTTTGCCTGGCTTTCTTAGTGGAATAAAGCCAACTCCAAGTGCATGAGCTAATGCTCCTCCGAGAATAAAACCTCTTGATTCTATTCCTGCAACATAATCTACTTTTTCATTTTTGTATCTTTTTGCAAATTCATCTATAACATCTTTTAGTCCCTGGGCATCTTTCAGTAGTGTTGTGATATCACGAAACATTATCCCCTGCTTTGGGAAATGAGGGATTGTTCTTATTTTAGATTTGATGTGCTCCATTTTAGATTTATTTTAATTTCTTTATTGTTTCGATTAAAAGTTTCTTAACTTTGTCAACATTTTTGTTGAATGTTTCAAGGATTTCCTCCCATGTAACTGGCTTTTCGTCCTCTTTCCAGCTGTCATAATCAGTTGACATTGCAACAGCTGCATATGGAATTCCTGCTTCGTTTGCAAGAATGCATTCAGGAGCAACACTCATATTAATTACATCAGCACCCCAAACACGAAACATTTTTGACTCTGCCCTTGTGCTAAACCTTGGACCTTCAATTGTTACAACAGTTCCTTTTTCATGAGTTTTGATTCCAAGCTCTTTTGCAGATTTTATCAAAACTTTTCTTAATTTTTCTGAAAAAGGGTCTGGCATTGCAGTATGTTTTGCATTTTCTCCTCCTGCTGGAAACTCTTCATAATAAGTTATTTTTCTATGCCTTGTAAAATCAATGAATTGGTCAAGAATTACAAAATCTCCTCTGCCGATTTCATGTTTTAAAGAACCGCAGGCAGTTGTTGCAAGTATGCAATCACATCCTTGATCTTTTAAAGCCTGAATATTTGCTCTGAAATTAACTTGTGTAGGAGGAATTGTATGCCTTCTGCCATGCCTTGCAAGCAAGACAACATCAACACCATCAATTGTTCCTGTTGTAAGCTGAGAAGAAGGTTTTCCATACTGTGTTTCAACATCTATCTCTTTTGCGTCCTGCAAAATCTTAGGGTCATCAAGACCACTTCCACCTATAATTCCAATTTTCATAATAAGAAGTTTATTTTTTTGTTTTATTTAAATGTTATGGAAATGGTTCGCATTTCCAGAACCCAGAAATTTGAGAATTTCTTAAGGTTTCTCTCTATATACTCTCTAATCCAGAAGAATTTTCATCTAACTCTTCTCTTAAAATCTTTCCAATATCTTTTTCAATTTTTTCTCCAAATCTTGCTCTAAATACTTTTCTTCTTTTCATACCAATTCTGCCAGAATAGCTTCTTCCTAACTTGTTATTTTTTCTTTTCTCCTCTTTAATTTCATAGATAATTCCATTCATTCTCTTAAGAGCATCTTTTTGTTCATGTTTTCCTAAAAAAGCCTTTATTTTTACGCAGTAACTAAAAAGCCAGTCCATTGTAAACCCGCCTTTGTCTGCATCTTTTTTCCCATGCTCACAAAAGAGCTTAGATAACCAATATCTTCTTTATCTATATTTTCATGGAGGGCTATTTTTACACCTAAATAACTCATCACTCCTTCAAAATCATTTTTGAAAAAGTTGTTATTATCTATAAATTTCCTGCCAGATGATTTTATTTTTAAGGTATGTTTTATATATTTTTTAAGAAGGGTTTTTTTCTGTTTTAAGCTTATTTCATCTTTTTCACTTATACAGTAAGAAAGCTTTCTTTCTATTATAAGTATCTGCTGTTCAATGCTAAATTTTTCTTTTTCATAATTTCTTTTAAATGTTTTTTCAAATGTATTATCTTTCAAAAAATATTCTTTTTTTGTTTCAAGAAAGTTTAATTGATTTTCACCAAGAACAGCATCAAGCAAAAGAAGGGCAAATTTTTCTCTTGGCAACCCTTTTTTAGGTTCTCTCAAGAGAAAAATGTCTCCCATTGAATACCTCAAATTACAGTAGGAATAATAAAGTCCAATAGGGCTTAGATCAAAATTAGCATTTCTTGTTACTTTATCAAAAGATTGTAAAACTTTTTCTGGCAAATTTGCTTTAGGAAGAGCACGTACTATTTCATCAATGCAATTTGTCTTTGTCCCATCTGGTTTTTGGTAACAAAAATCAAGATTTATACCTACTCTTTCTCCCAAAGGCATGATCTTATTGTAAATATCCCAAAGTTTAATCATTAACATGTAATTGCTTTTCAATTTTTAAAGCTTTAGATTTTTAACTAAGAAATAGTAAAATTTTACCTTATAAGAGAAGGAAACTTAATCTTAGCTTTTTTTAATGAATTATAAATCTCAATGTTTGCTTTTTCTTTTGAAGCAAAGCTGTAAGTGTAAGAGCCAACCCAGAAAAATAGTTTGAATTTCATTGCAAAGTCATTCATCTCTACAAAATAAACCTCTGGCTCTGGCTTTTTCATGGCTTTATCAACTTTTTTTAATGCTCCAAGAGCAAGCTTCTTCACTTTTTCTGCATCTACTCCATAACTAACTGAAAAATTTACTTCAACTCTTGCAGAAAGGTCAGGCCTTGCTGAATTCACAACAATCTCATTGCTTATTCTTCCATTAGGAACTGTAATCTCCTCGTTGTTTACAGTTCTTATCTTTGTGCTTCTCAAGCCAATGTCAAGCACTGTTCCGCTTGCTCCTGTATTAGGGTCAGAGCCAACTTTTATGAAATCTCCAACCTTAAGTGTTTTATCCATCATCATTGAAAATCCTCCAAGAATATTCGCAAGTGTTGACTGAAGTGCAAATGCAACTGCAATTCCAACAACACCAAGAGAAGCTACAAGAGGTCCTATTGCCACATCCCACTTTCTTAGTATGAATATTACCATTATCAAAAGCAGTATAAATGTTACCATTCTTTTTGTTATAATTACAAACTGCTCGTCAAACCTTAACTCTTTTCTTAATGCATGCGCTTTGCCCCAGTGAGAGATTATTACATTTATTACATCTGATATCAAAAATGCTGCTGTAAAAAGAATAAATGAAGATAAAATTTTGCTTATCAAATCTTCGTAAGGAATATTAACAAGCACAGATAGTGCAATCTGAACTCCAAAAAGAAACAATAAAGTTGACAAAGGTCTGTTGCTCTTTTTTAGTATATCATCATCAAGCTCATTTTGTGTTTTGCTTAAAACTTTGCTGGCTAATGTTTTTAATAGAAATATAAGCAATTTTGTAAGAAGGAAAAAAATGAGGATTATTGCTAATGCTGAAAGATACTGATTTCCGAAGAAACCAGTTATAAAATTCACCCCTCCTTGTATGTCTACCATAAAAAAACAGAAGAAATATTAGTATATAAAACTTTTGCATTATTAGAAAATGACAGAAGATTTTAACATAATATTTATAATTTTTCTTTTACAGCTTTGTCAGAAATAATTGCAGAATTTCCAGCAGTATCTTCAAGGATTATTTTTGCCTTTTCCTGGCCCCAGATAATTCTTGTTATCTTTTTTACTAGATTTTTTGCTTTTGTCTTTTCCTCGTCATCTTCAGAGTTATCCCTTATATGTTCTACCTGTGTTTTTATTCTTTCAAGAACACCTTCTATATTTGTTATGTAGCCCTCTGCATTTGTTTTTGGCTCAATTGTAGCAACATGTGGAATTTTTATTGTTCCTGTGGAACTTCTTATGATTCTTATATTCATGTCCTTGTCGCTGGTTATCTCAAGAGTGTATTTTGAAGGTTCTTTTTTTTCAGAGCTTTCTACATCACTCTCTTTGTAACCGCAGCTTGAGCAGTTCATTGAGAATACAAATGTCTTTCCAAAAAAAGGAATGTCCATCTCTTCCTGAGCAAGTGTAAGTGTTTTCTTGCTGCATATAGGGCATTGCTGTCCTTTCATAATTTCTGCATTTGACTTCGCCATGGTTTTTGATTTTTTTAATTGTATTTAAAGATTTTGTTTTGTAGAGTTTTTCATTCTTAAAAAGTTTTGTAGAAGTAAAAACAAAACCGTAATGTTTAAAAACCCCTTACCAATCCCTCTTACTATGTTATCTATAGACGATATAAAGAAGCTTGTAAAAGATAAAAAATTCATAATTGGGTACAAAGCAAACTACAAAGCTCTTAACAGCGGAAAGGTTAAGGAGATTTTTGTGTGCAGCAATCCTAAGAAAGAGATTGAAGAGGATTTGAAGCATTATTGCAAAATCTCAAAAGTAAAGCTTACACAGCTGCCTTATCCAAATGATGAGCTTGGAACAATGTGCAAAAAGCCATTTTCTATTTCTGTGTTAGGATTAAAGGAATGAAAAGAGAATGAATAAGATAAAATTCGATATGAATGATATGAAGTTTATTTCTTTGTTCGAAAGCATAAGTCATAGTAATGTGAAGGACTGCATAAACACAAGCGACCTCATGATTTTTGTTGTCAATATTGGAGAGATTGGAAAAGCAGTAGGCCAGCATGGCTCAAATGTCAGGAGAATGGAAGAAGTTGTCAAAAAAAAGGTCAAGGTTGTTGAATTCAGCAATGATGTCGTAAAATTTATCGAGAATTATATATTCCCTATTAAAGTAAAAGATATGAAGCAGGAAAATAAAATTATTAAGATTACGAGCCCTGACTTAAAAACAAGGGGCTATCTTATAGGAAAAGGAGCAGAAGCATTGAGGAAAATGGAGAGTGTTGTGAAAAGGCACTTTGATATTGAAGAAATAAAAGTAGTATAATAGAAATCTTTAAAAAGCCTCACTAAATCCTTTTAGTTGTTAACAAAATGAGTGGAAAAACACGAGGAATAAACGCAGGAAAGAAGCTGAAGAAGAGAAGGCATTCAAGCAGATGGCTTGATACTAAATATATTTCTAAGATGACTGGACTGAAGAAAAAAGCAGACCCTCTTGGAGGAAGTTCACAGGCAAAGGGAATTGTTCTTGAAAAAGTTCAGATTGAGGCAAAGCAGCCAAACTCTGCAATGAGAAAATGTGTTAGAGTTCAATTGATAAAAAATGCAAAGCAGGTTACTGCCTTTTGCCCAGGAGACGGTGCATCAAAGCTTATTGAAGAGCACGACGAAGTTTTGATTGAGTGCATTGGTGGAAAAATGGGAAAAACAAAAGGGGATTTGTCAGGAATCAGATGGCAGGTTATGAAAATTAATGATCAAAGTTTAGACGCATTATTAAAAGGAAAAATAGAAAAGGCAAGAAAGTAAGGTAAAAATGGTTGAACTAAAAGCTTTTGACAGATGGTCAACATCAGGAATTGTTGTAGAAGACATAGGACTAAAACCATACATAGTTCTTGACCAGAAAATCGTGCCAAAAACATATGGAAGAAATGTAGGCACAAAGTTTCACAAATCAAAAAATAGCATTCTTGAAAGATTTATGAACAAAATGCTTGTTCCAGGGCATAGAGCAAAGAAACATTTCAAGTCAACATCAAAAGTAACTGGAAAAGTTTCAACTGTTTACAATATAATGGAAAAAACACTTGCTCTTATAGAAGAAAGAACAAAAGAAAATCCTATTGGAGTTCTTGTTAAGGCAATTGAAAATGCTGCTCCAAGAGAGGAGATTGTTGCAATTGAATATGGTGGAGCAAGGTATCCAAAGTCAGTGGAATGTTCTCCGCAGAGAAGAGTTGACATTACAATGAGGCTTATGACACAAGGAGCTTATCAGAAGTCATTTAATTCTAAGAAATCAATACAAGAGTGCCTTGCAGAAGAGATAATAAACGCTTACAAGATGAGCCAGAATTCAGCTGCAATATCAAAGAAGCTTGAGTTAGAAAGACAGGCAGATTCTGCGAGATAAATCAAAACCTTTTTATTCTATCTACATTTTCTTATTCTTATGAAAACAATCTTCATTGAAGCAAAATATAAAGGAAAAATTGATTTTTCAAAGATTAAAGTAAGTGAACTTCCGGAGAAAATCGGGCTTGCAGCAAGTGTGCAGTTTGCTGATTTTGTTGACAGCGTTAAGAAGTTTCTGGAGCAGAAAGGCAAGAAAGTTTTTGCTGCAAAAGGAAACCAGAAATATACTTCTCAGATTCTTGGCTGCGATGTTTCTGCTTGTGAAAAAGTGAAAACTAAAGTTGATGCATTTCTCTATATTGGAGACGGAAGGTTTCACCCAATAGGAATTTTTACTAAAACTAAAAAAGATATTTTCTGCTTCAGCCCAATAACAAACGAATTTAAAAAATTAGAAAAATCTGTTGTTGAAAACTATGAAAAAAGGAAAAAATCAGCTCTGATTAAGTTTTATTCTGCTGACAGTGTAGGAATCATGATGTCAACAAAGCCAGGACAGATGTTTGGTAGCGATAAACTGAAAAATATTGAGAAAAAATACAAAGACAAGAAATTCTACAAATTTGTGTTTGACGTCTTAGACCTGAACCAGCTGGAAAACTTTCCATTCATAAAAGCATGGATTAATACAGCATGCCCAAGAATTGATGAAGATTTTATTGTGCTGAATATTGGGGATTTGGAATGAAGCCAGAACTCTTAAGCCCTGTACAGGATTTTGTAAGCTTAAAGGCAGCTATAGATGCAAAAGCAGATGCTGTCTACTTTGGAATAAAGAAGCTGAATATGCGTGCTAAAGCAAAGAATTTTGAGCTGAAAGATTTAAAAAATATTATTGAAATCTGCCACAAAAACAAAGTAAAAGCATACCTTACATTAAACACAATTATTTATGACAATGAGATTTCTAAATTGAGAAAAATACTAAAAAAAGCTAAAGAAGCGAAAATAGATGCAATCATTTGCTGGGATTTCTCTGTTATTAGCGAAGTACAGAAGCTAGGAATTCCAATTCACATTTCAACACAAGCATCAATCTCTAATTTTGAAGCTCTTAAAAATCTGAAAAAGAATTTTAGCAAAATTGAGAGAGTTATTTTAGCAAGAGAGTTAAGTTTAGAACAAATTAAAAAAATAATTGTAAGAATAAACCAGGAAAAGCTTGGAATTGGAATAGAGGTTTTTATGCACGGAGCAATGTGTGTAAGTATTTCAGGCAGATGTTTCATGAGCCATCATTTGTTCGGCAAGTCAGCAAACAGAGGGGAATGTTTGCAGCCATGCAGAAGAAAGTATACTTTAAGAGATATTGAAGAAAATCATGAATTAGAGTTAGGTGACGATTATGTGATGAGTCCTAAAGATTTGTGCACAATAGAATTTATTGACAAGCTAATTAAATCTGGAATCACAGCATTCAAGATAGAAGGCAGAAACAGAAGCCCAGAATATGTAAAAACAGTTACAGAGTGTTATAGAGAAGCGATTGACAACTATAAAAATCTCAGCAAAATAAAAAATAAATTGCTTGAAAAATTAAAAACAGTCTACAACAGAGGATTTTCAAATGGTTTTTATCTCGGAAAACCAATAAATGCTTGGACAGACAAGTATGGAAGCAAGGCAACAAAGAAAAAAGTTTACATTGGAATTGTAAAAAACTTTTACAAACAGCACAGTGTAGCTGAAATCAAGATTGAATCAGGAAGCATTAAAATTGGTGATGAAATTATGTTTCAAGGCAACAAAACAGGAATTTTCCAGCAAAAAGTTCTTTCAATGGAAATCAATGGAAAGAAAGTCAGCAAATCAGACAGCAAAAATAGTGTTGGAATAAAGACAGAAAATATTGTTCGTAAGAATGATAAGGTATTTTTAATTAGATAATTACTTCTTCTTTTGCCAGGCATACTTTCTCATCTTGGCTGTCTTGCCATAACCGCAGCTTGCGCATCCTTTTCTTCTAAGATTGTAAGTTTTCTTTCCGCATCTACGGCAATAAATCATATTCTTTTTGCCAGATTTCTTACCCATAGAAGGAGTTCCTTTTACCATTTTTCCTCTTACTCAGTTGAAATCAGAATTATTGTGTCTCCTCTTATGAAGACAGTTCCTAACTTTCTCTTGGTTTCTCCGTTTTCTCTTTCTTCTGCATTGTTAAGAACAACGTTTATGTGTATGTCAAATGCATTAAGCACTCCAACATACTCTGCATTGCCCTTTAACCTGACAATTACTCTCTTATTTCTTGCATTGTTTAATGCGTCTAATGGTCTAGTTTCCATATTAATAGAAATCAAGTGCTAATATATAAAGGTTACTATGGATGTTTATTTTGAGATGTTAGCTCTTATTTTTGGGGTTGCATACTAAGCACAGCATTAATTTGATAAATAGACATTCTTGCTAACTCAGGTATTATTTCTTTCTCTTCCTTTTTAATTTCTTCTTCCAGCTTTTTAAGCATGTCCCTTAAAGCTCTGTTCTGTTCCTTTTTATTGGATTCCTGTCTGTTTATAGCGCCAATAATAGCAACAAGTGTCTCAGCAACAAGAGTATCATTTTTTCTCCTATAATTTCTTAGTGCTTCCTTTACGCGAAGAGGATTACTTATCCTTTCAACTAAATAGTCAGGGCTAAAAAGCCTGTAAACTTCTTCTCTTGCCATTTCCCTTTCTGTAATATAATTCTTTAAAGCATCAGCATACTTGGGTTTGGTTTCCATTTTCCCTCACTATTATCATCTTCTGGTTTATTAGAAGCAGACTGTTCTACATAGTTACCCATTACCTTCTCTGCTTCACAATCGTACAAACATCTTTTATCTCCTTTTTTCATTATATGCAAACCTGAAACTGATTTGCATGTATCAGTCCAACCATTAGCTATTAATTCAACTAAACTTGTTTTTGGTTTATTTTCCATTTTTTCCTCCTAACATATCATTTACTCTTTTCTGTCCATAAACAATATCTCCACTTGTAGGTAGGTTTATATTATAAGCCCCATATTCTAAAAAAGAAGCATCTAAGACTTTCCTTAATTTTAGTGCTCTTTGGTACATCTCCCTTGCATCCTCAAGCCCAGCTCTTATTTTTAGAGGAATATTGCAATCGTCACTCCAGCTGAAATTAAGAACATCAGCTCCTTTTGTTAGATAAAGTATTTCAAGAGCAGTTAAATAGTTTATTTCATCTTTATGTAGCTTTGTATTTTTCCTGATATTTTCCAATTCTTCAACAGCATGTTTGTAACTTTTTGCAGAAAGTTCGTGCTCTTTTTTTACACTATATCCATACCCATTCTCTGCAAGATCAAATATCTGATGATCAGTAACTTCTTTTATAATATTTTCAAGAGGGTCTTTTGCTGTATTAGAATTATTATAAGATTGTGGAATATGAACTGGTTTTCCACTTACATACATGTCTATTGTTCCGTTTTTATTGATATCTGGCAGAGTTGCTGTCATTCCTGCTTCAAATTTGTGATATTTCCCTTCAACTAACAGAGAATATGTGTTTAGAAACATCTTTCTTTCAGCATCGCTGAGTTTTTCTGGGCATTCTCCTATTGCAATTTGCCAAGGATTTGCTCCATCAGGAATTTTAATTGTTACTAAAGGAGAATTTTTTATTTGATTGTAAATATCTTTGTAAGCTTTGTTATCATTGATAAATCTAGGCAATAAATAAGCTGCTGCTGCAGTTATTAAAATTATTCCTGCTTTTGATATTGCTTTCATTTTGCCTCTGCAAAATGAAGGCTCGAAAATTTTATTTTCGTTGTTTTCATTTTCAACCTCATTTCAGCTCAAGAAAACTTCATCCAAATCCCATGGATCAAGCTGTTTCTTGTTTAGAACACTAATTCTAGACTTCTTAGTACTAGCTCCTTTGACTTCATCAAACAAATCTTCATCTTCGAAATTTTCTGACATTTTGTTTACCTTATATAATTTATAGTTTTAAAATAATCTTGATACATATAAATTCATTAATCTATTCACATCCTTCTCCTCACATTCTACCAAGGGTCTCATTTGTTCTGGAAGAAGAGTTTTCAAAAACTTTGCTCCTTCTGGTGTTTTCAAAAAGATAGCATAGTTTCCTTTTTCAATAAAATCTTCAGGTATTACTTGAAAGAGTCTTGTACAAGCATTGTATGCATCTTTGCTAATTTCTACTGTTTCTTCCATTTTTTCTCCATCATCTGAAATAACTTTTTCTCTTACAATTTTAGGATCATATGCATGATACTTAATTTTAGCGATAGATATATCACAATCCAAAGCCTCCTTTAGACCGTGTTTACTAGCTATTTTTCCCAAGAACCTAAAATGTTCAACAGTATCCGAAATTTCTTGTGTTATTGCTTTTATTGGATTCATTTTTTTCCTCACAACGTTTTATAGTAAAAATAACCTAATATAGGTAGTATTTAAATCTTTCTATTTTGTAGTTTCTGTACAGTAGTGACATTATAGTCTAATTACAGTTCTATATGAACCAATAAGTTTATTAAAACAGGAAATTCAGCAATGCTATGGTTAATTACAGGAAGCTAAAGCATGACAATGCTAAAATTGCTTTAGAGAGGATAAAGCAGCTTTTCGCAGAAGCTGAGAAAAACAAAGAAATGGCAGACAGATACGTAGCTATTGCTAGAAAAATGGCAATGAAGCACAAAGTCAGAATTCCTAAGGAATTAAAAAGAAGGTTCTGCAAGCACTGCTATTGCTATCTAACTTCTAAAAATTCAAGAGTAAGAGCAAAGGATGGAAAAATTGTGATTTCTTGTTTTAAATGCAAAAAGTTCACAAGAATTCCTTTAAAGAACAAGAAGTAATATAAATCTTAAAATTAATTTTATAAAAAAGAGGTATAATGGAATTAATACTTAGCAAAAAGCCAAGAAATGCAGTAATAATAAGCGGTTTTCCGAGCTTCGGGCTTGTGGGAACAATTACCACAGAATTTCTGATAAGCCATCTGAAATGCGAGAAAATAGGAAAAATAAAAACAGATGATGCAATAACTCCTGTTGCAGCAATACACGATAATACTGTTCTTGAGCCCTTTGGAATTTTTTACAACCAAAAATACAATCTTATAATCTTGCATGCAATAAACAGGACAGCTGGATTTGAGTGGAAGCTTGCAAAAGTTATTCACGGCATTTACAAAGAGACAAAAGCAAAAGAGATAATTTCAATTGAAGGAGTAGGTGCAGAAAAAGTAACAGATGAGCCAAGAGCTTTTTATTTTACTAACAATAAAAGAAGTGAAAAGATTTTAGAAAATGCAAAAATTGAAGCTCTGAATGACGGAGTTGTTATTGGAGTTACAGGAGCTTTATTGCTTGAAGACAGCAAAGTTCCATTGACATGTATTTTTGCAGAAGCACATAATCAGATGCCTGACAGCAAGGCTGCTGCAAAAGTAATTGAAGTTCTTGACAAATATCTTAACCTTAAGATAGATTATGAACCATTGATAGAACAGGCGCAGAAGTTTGAGGAGAAAATAAAAGGAATGTTGTCAAAGAATCAGGAAGCTTCTGAATTAAGAGATAAGAAACAATTTAATTATGTCGGGTAATGGCATTCTTTGCTACATATTTTTTGAATAATTCAACATCTCCTTTTTCAATTTTACCATATTTCTGTGGTTTTTTTTCTAAATCTTTTAATTCTTCTGGCCTTTCTGGAATAAAACCAAGAGCTTCTTTTATTGTTTCCTCAAATTTTATTGGCTTTGCAGTTTCAAGGCATATCATGGGAATTCCTCTTTCTCTGTATTGGAAAGCAACGCTGATAGCATTTGCTGTATGCGGGTCAATAATTATGTTTGTTTTGCTGTAAATCTCTTTTATAGTTTCTATTCTTTCATCATGGTTTGCAGAACCAGAAACAATGCATGAATTTTTTACTTTATTAAAATAATTTGTATCTGTTAAGTCAAGGAGATTTCTTTTTTCAATTGTTTCCATATATCTTCTTGTAAGATTTGGGTCTCTGCCAAAAATATCAAACAAAAATCTCTCAAAGTTCGCTGCCTTTGAAATATCTATTGAAGGACAGTCAGTCTCTATAACTTCTTTTGTATTCCTTGGCTTGTAAATTCCTGTTTTGAAAAATTCATCTAATACTTTATTTTCATTTGTAGCAAGAACTAATTTTCTTATTGGCAAACCCATCATCTTTGCCGTATAGCCAGCAAATATATCTCCAAAATTTCCTGTTGGAACGCAAAAATCAACAATTTCTCCTGTTCTGTTTGTTGAATTAGCATATGCTTTGAAATAATAAACAACTTGTGCTGCAACCCTTGCCCAGTTTATTGAATTTACAGTTCCTATGTGGTATTTTTCATAAAATTCTCTGTCTTTGTCAGCAGTTGTTTTTATCGACTGACAGTCATCGAAAACACCATTTCTTATTGCAATATTGAATATATTCGGCTCATCAAGGCAGAAGACATGCGCTGTCTGGAAAGGACTCATTCTTTGATAAGGAGTTAGCATAAATATAGACATATTTTTCTTGCCTTTGACAGCATATTCTGCTGCTGCAACAGTATCTCCTGAACTTGCTCCCGTTATATTCAAAAAATCTTTGGTTTTATCGAGTTTGTATTCAAATAGATTTATCAGAAGCTGCATTGCAATGTCTTTAAATGCTTTTGAAGGTCCGTTTGACAAATCAAGAAGAAAAAATGAAGGCAAAATTTCATGCACAGGAGTTATGCTGGAACAATTAAATATTTTTTCTGTGTAAGTATTGTTTACTATTTTTCCTAAATCTTCTTTAGGTATATCATCTGCAAAATCGCCCATTATTTTAACAGCAAGGTCTTGATAAGAATAATCTCTCATACTTTCCAGCTCTTTCATAGAATAGTGAGGAAGATTTTCTGGAACAGTAAGCCCGCCATTAGGAGGCGTGCTTTTAATTAAAATATTAGAAAAACCAGAAGGATTCATATTTCCACGAGTGCTGATGTATTTCATTGTTTTTGTAACTCTCCTCTAATTTAAAAACATTGTCTTTTTACTTTATTAATCATATTTTTTATCTTTCCCTTTTCTTGTATTCAAAAATGCTATGAAACTTGAACATGTATCATATTTATTGATAAATTGTGTAAAATTATATATCAATGCTTCAGTATAAAGCATGCTAAAATCTATCGGAGTATTACCTCCCAAAAATGCTTGTATTTCTGAAGGTTGAACTTTAAAATTTAAAGCCATATAATCTTCTATGTCTTCTTGTGAAAATCCAACCGACAATTGCATTTCAAATCTTTTGTCTGGCATTCTTATAAATTCCTGAAATTTTGGTTTTACTTCTGGTTTAGAATCATGTTTAGCTTCTGGTTTAGAAGGATTATTCTTTTTTTCCTCAAGATAATCAAGAAATTGGTCTATATTATAGAAATAATGAACAATAGAACGAATTGCACTATACTTAGCTTTTCTTCTATCTATATATCCCTTCTCATAAAGTATGTCTTGCCTTATTTCACTTGCTCTTACATAAATAATTTCGTCCAATCCTTCGATAGGCTCTCCAATTTCAGCTAAAAAGGATTCAATATTTTCTTTTGTAAATATGCTTTCTTTCATTTTTAATTTTGTATTTTATTGCCTTATCTAAATTTCTATATAAATTTTTCTATGCTGAAGTAGTTATAATTATTAGAAAATAATGGCGGGCCCAACGAGATTTGAACTCGCGGCCCTCTGATTAAGAGTCAGATGCTCTAACCAGGCTGAGCTATGGGCCCGTAAAACTGAGAAATTTGTTTTGTTTATAAATTTTGTCTATACAAGCTTCAAATCTTTTGTAACTTTGTCAATTCTTTCTTCTCTATCAGGTCCTATGCCTAAACATGTTATTGTGCCTGGCTCTAAAACTGTTCTGCCAGCATCACGTATTAATCCTGTAACAAGATCATGGTCTTCTGCCATGTTCTTAAATTTTAGAAGTTCTTTTTCATCTTTGACTTTTAGGACAACTTTTTTCATTCCTGACTGTCTCCATCTATTTACATCATCTTTGTCTGATTTCAAGACAGCTTCTACAGAAGCATGTGCTATCTGTGTTCCCATTTTGCCTTTCGGCATTTTCAAGTCCTGCCTTACGAGTATTGCTTGTTTCATACGATAAGTATTTTAGTTTACTGCTATTTATATCTTACCATGATTATTGTTACAACCATAAAGTAACTACAAAAACGTAAGATTTATATACTAGTTATTTTACTTAAATTTATAGTTAATTGTGAGGCAAAATAAAATGGAACCTGAACAAATTTATTCAAGGATGGTTAATATTCATAATGTTATGGAAAGGTTATATGAGACTTTAAAAGCTGGTAAACATTTCCCTGCAATTGGAGCGATTAGTTCTAGTTTTTTCAGTTCTTCTTATGGAAATGAAAACGGTACAAAATCATTTCTAAAAGAATTTTCTTATTTAAGCGAAGAGGAAAGAGAACAACTTGCTAAAAAAGTTGTTGATCTTGAACAAGTTGTTGAATCTGTTTCAAAAGATAATTTAAAATTAAGAGTTACTCTTCAGAAACCAGAAAAAGATATTTCTGGTTATAGGCTAAATATTTATTCAGAACCTAGTGATGCAATGTCTTTATTGCCAACATTAGAACAAGCTTTTGCAATAGTTCAAAGACATGAGAAATTCAGTGGGAGAAATCTTAAAGAAGAGGACAAAGGCAAAGTTGAAATTTGGACTCCTTATAGCGGTATAATAAAGATATCTAATCTTGGAGAAGAAGTATTAGATAAGTCTTCACTTTCAAAAAACACAGTTATAGATAAATGGGCTTTAGGAAAGGGTAATGAACTTTCTTGTATTAATGTGCCTTTTCCTTACACAAAAATTGAAGATCAAATATTTGGAAAATATGCTGTTATGGAATTACCTATGAGTGGGAGTGATGATGAATCTGTTAAATCATATATGAAAGAATTCAAAGAATATTTGAAAAGAAGCATTGTTAGCAATGAATCTTATTGGGCAAAACAGATAGGGGCTATTTTAGAGAAAGGAAGAAGAAAAGCTTATTCTCTTGAAAATGCACAAAAAGAAAGAGTAACAGATTTTAACAAAGGACTTGCTAAAGAAGTATTTTAATTTTTTAATTTGATTCTTAATTTTTTTCTTTTATAACGTCCTCTTTTTTCAACTGCTTCTAAGCGTTTTAGAACTTCGCTGGATTCTTTTGATTCTTTGGTATACCCTTTTATCGCGCTATCATAACATTTCTCCCAAAATTCATAATGTTTTGATTCCAGCGCTTGTTTGAGAAGATGAATGTCAACTGCTTTGTCTTCGATTTTTTGCGAAAAGAAACTCAATCCAAAGTCAATGAAATAAATCTCTTTCTTTTTATCACTCAAAATCATATTTGAGGTTGTCAAATCACCATGGATTATGTTATTGTCATGCAACATAGCAATCTTTTTTCCTAATTCTTCACATAGTTTTGAACAATTGTTCTCGCTAAGGACATCGCGCAGTTTTTTGCCAGCGATAAATTCCATGTTTATAGTCATATTTTTATCATCTAAGAAATTAACTTTAGGACATGGAAAATTGATTGCTTTTAATTTTTCAAGAACTTTTGCCTCTCTTTTTGTTCTTGCTTTTCGAAGTTTTACATCTAATTCTGGAATTCTATATTCTTTTTTGAATCTGTTTTTTATGATTGTATTATCATCTAAGAATATTCTTGCTTCTGCACCTTGTGAGATTAATTTCATTTTAGTAAAAGTTAATTAAAAATATTTAATCAACATTTGTTGCGCAAGCACCTGTCCATTTGCTTACATTTGTAGAGCAACAGGAATAATGTTCAGTTATTCTTCCGCCTTGAGATTGCCAGCGACACCCAGGTATTGCTGCGCATGCTTCACTGTTAGTAGCAGAGCAATTGTCTGAGCCAGGACCTGAATATGACTCTTGTGGCTCTAAATATGCAGTTGTGTTGGTATCATCCTGCTGCTTATTTTCCTGCGAACACGCTGTAAGGAAAACAAACAAAACCAATATTAAAAATATTCTTTTCATTGTAACCTCCTTATATATTTTGTATTAAATAATATATAGCCCCGAGCAGGTTCGAACTGCTGTCAAAGGATCCAAAATCCTCTATGCTGGACCGCTACACCACGGGGCTGCATAGCGAGAAAGAATTGCGTCATATAAAAATGTTTTGTTTAGAAAGCTTTTTAAACCATCCCTAGTTTCTTCTTATTGTTTTAGATGTGGGTAGTTGCTTACCTGAATAAAACTTTAAATTAAAATATGGAGGCAAATCAAATGGCATTATACAAATATATAAGAGAGTCCTGGAATAACAGAGAGGACAACAAAAAGTTGTGGAGCGAAAGACTTGCTCTTTGGAGAAGAGAGTCTGCTACAACAAGAATTTCTTATCCAACAAGACTTGACAGAGCAAGAAGTCTTGGTTACAAGGCAAAGAAAGGATTTGTTCTTGTAAGACAGAGAGTTGTTAGAGGAGGAAGAATGAGAATACTTCCTGCTGGTGGAAGACGTTCCAAAAGAGCTTCAAGAAGGAAAGACCTTAACTTAAGTTATCAAACAGTTGCTGAAATAAGAGCTATTGAAAGCTATCCTAACTGTGAAGTTCTGAATTCATACTATGTTGCAGATGATGGAACATATTATTGGTATGAAATAATATTAATTGACAGAAGCTCTCCAGAAGTGCTTGCAATCCCAAATACAAAAGGAGCTGCAGAGCAAAGACAGAGAGTATTGAGAGGCTTAACTGCATCTGGAAAAAGGTCAAGAGGACTTTTGAATAAAGGCAGATATGCAGAGAAGTTAAGGCCTAGCAAGAAAGCTGTTTTCAACAGAAAGAATAGAAAGCAAAGAAAATAAGCTTTCTTTTTTTTATTTATTTTTTTATTTACCTGCAGTTGCTTTAGCAACAAGGGTTTCAGAAAATTTACATAATTTTATTTTTCTTGGAAATTTTCTGTATTTTATTTAATCACTTTTTTAGCAGCAGCAATGCCAACTTCAATCTGTTTGTCATCTGGCTTTTGCGTTGTTAGTTTCTGAAGCCATAAACCTGGTGTAGATATTGTTCTCAACAAGAAATTATGTTTGAATTTGTCTGCTAGTTTCAAAATTTCATACGACAAGCCAATTATTACAGGTATTAATACAATTCTGCTCACAAGTTTTACCCATGCTTTATCGCTTGTTACAAAAGAAAAAACAATTATCGAAATCACAAGAGCAATCATGATAAATGTTGTTCCGCATCTGTTATGCAATGTTGTAAATTTCTTGCAGTTCTTCACAGTCAATTCTTTTCCAGATTCATAGCAGTGAACAACTTTATGTTCTGCTCCATGATACTGGAAAAACCTTTTCATGTCCTGCATTCTTGTTATAATTATTAGATAACCACAGAAAATTAAAAGACGCAAAATGCCATCAACAATATTAAAAGCAAACCCTTTTGAAAAAAATATTTTTGCAAGGTAAAAAGGAACAACTATAAACAGCGCAACTGCAAAAACTGTTGCAATTGCAAGTGCAGATGCTATCTCTCCTTTTCCAAGTTTATCCTCTTTTTTATCAGCAGATGCATTAGCGCTCCAGTTAAGAGCTCTTAATCCAACAGAAAGCATCTCAATCATATTTGCTATGCCTCGAATAAAAATTATATTTAGAATTTTTGGTTTTTTCTTTTTTCTCATTACTTTTGTAATAATTTTGTTTTTCTTTCTAACAGCAATAGCTATCTTTTTGTCAGACATCATCATAATGCCTTCCATCACAGCCTGTCCTCCTATGTTTGCCATAATAACTTTTTTTCTTTTTCTTATTTAAAACTTTGTATAATTTTTTATTTAATGACGCAAATCTTTATAAACAAATCCTATTTATCCATGTTCATGAGCAAACGCGAGGAAGAAGAAAGAATCGAACAAATGCAAATGGAAGTTGCAAGAATAAAACTTCCAAGAGGCAGAGAAGTTTTTGGACTTATAGACCAAAGATTAGGGGCTTCAAGATTAAGAGTTAGATGTTTTGACAACAAAACAAGAATCTGCAGGATTCCTGGCAGATTAAAAAGAAGATTGTGGGTAAGGGAAAATGATATTGTTATTGTAGAGCCATGGGAATACTGTGGAGAGGAAAAAGGAGACATTGTTTTCAAATATACTCCTACACAAACACAGTTCCTGAAGAACAAAGGTTATCTTAGAGAATTAGATACAATGGATGAATTCTGAAATCACTACTCTAGAATAGAAATATTTAAATATAAACCAGTCAATGATTAGTTTATGGAAACAAAAAGTTTTATTTCACTGCTTGCAGTATTCTTTTTTAGTGGTTTGGCAGAAATTTATCTTGTCTTTAGGATGAAATCAAATTTCTTGACAGGTTTTTTGCTTTTAGTTGTGCTTGGATTATTAGGCTTAATTCTGCTAACAGCAGTTTACAAAAGATTCAAATGGAGCTATTATTATGGCTTAGTTTATTTCATGCTATTGATGCTTAACTTTGCATACCTTTACATTTACACAAGAAGGTTTTTGCCATTCTCATTTGCTGTTCTTGTCAGCTTAATTGGATATATAACTTGCGAGACAGGATTTATGGGAGCTATAAAGAGAAAAACATCAAGGAATGATATTAATAATATAGAAGATAGGAAATATAGGGAAGCTGAAAAAATAGTACCTAATATTGAGGTTTATGCTGATGTCGAGCCTGGTTATGAAAAAGAGTTTGAGAAAAGATTTGTACCAGAGAAATTCATCTCCGTCTATACAGATGAAGAAGTTTCAAGTGATTTCACTCCTGGCAATTTTGTTTCAAGCAAAAAAGGCAGCATATATCATTTGCCAAAGTGCGATGCTGTAAAAAATATTCTTGAAGAAAACAAAGTATGGTTTAATAGCGAGCAGGAAGCAAGAAGGTCTGGATATAAAAAGCATATTTGTTTTAAATAAATTATTTCTCTTTTATTAGCTGTACAGCTAATATAATTATTCCAATGCAAATAATAGAATCCGCTATATTGAATGCAGGCCAGAAACTGAAATTTATGAAATCAACAACATGTCCAAGGAAAATTCTATCAATAAGATTTCCAGCAATTCCTGCTGTGACAAGTATAAATGGAATTTTATATTTTGGAATTATTTTGTCATAGTTGAACAAAACAGTTCCTAAAATAATTAAATACAAAAACAGAAAAATATTGTTGTTGCCCTGAAACAATCCAAAAGCCATGCCTGTGTTTGTGATATAAGTCAGCGATAAAAATTTCGCAATCTTAAAATCAACAGTATAAGTTCTTGCAAGAATTTTTGTTATCTGGTCTAAGACCACAAAAAGCAAGATATATGAGAATATTGTTTTATAATCCAACTTTTTTTTGTTTTTCATTCTACCACTGGATTCTTCTTCCATAATCAGGCTGCTTTTCGCTCTGTGCAAGTCGTTCAATACTAATTAATCTCTGGTTAACGCTTTCCATAGTTGCTCTTAGAGAATCAATTTTTGCAGATATTATCTCAATATCTTTAGACATTGTTGAATTTCCAGCATTGACTTGTGGCTGGCTGAAAGAAGGATTCATTGAAGGTAGCGCAGATGTTTGGAATGGGTTTGTGTTAAAGCCAGTATCTAAAGAAGGCATTTGAAGCATATTCTGCTGAAAAGGCGTATTGCCATATGATTGTCCTTGATTCATGCCTGTATTGTCAGGATAGCCCTCTCCAAGCGGTTTTGTGAAGTCAAAATCATGCTCTGTAGGCATACTGAAGTCTTGCTCTTTCTTCCAAAACTGCAATTTATCCAAAAAACTCATACAGCACCTCTTTTTTAATAAATTAATTTTTATGGTATTTAAATTTATTGATGAAATTCAGGCAACTGTATGCTTGTTTGTTACTATTGCAGAATAGAAATGTTTATATAATCTTAATTTTATTTTAAAGATGGGTGGTTTTAATTGAAAAAAAATAGAGGGTATTACACTTCTGACGATATTTCAAGTATACTCTATGATATACAAATAGAGGGTATTACAGTTTCTGATATAGGCCTTCTTTTCGTTAATGCAGTAAGCAATGTTAAAAGAAATATTTCTCTTTCAACAATTCTTTCAAGTCCAAAAAAAGAGCAAAAATTCATGTATGGTATTATAAATGAAAAAAAGAAAGAGTTTCAGGAATATCTAAGGGCTTTTTACAACACTGTAAGGCTTGACATAGACCATGGAAGGCAATCTAGAAAAGAAGTTATTGCAGAAAGAAGTATTATAAATAATCAATTTTTAAATTTAAATTCTATTGAAGGAACAGTGGAATATGAATTAAAAAAAGTCTTAAAATCCAATGAAAAAGATAAAAAGATATATCAAAAGATAGGAGAAGCTGTTATTTCAGGAGCATTAGATTATCACAAAACAAAACCAGATTCAATATTAGAAGGACTATACAGGATTTATTCAGAATATGATTCTCTTGTAAAGAGTTTAAAAAAATTGAGGTAATCAAAAAATTTTAAGATGGTAGGAATAGAAAAACATTTTGTTATTGATTTGTCAAACCTTGCTCTGCTTAATCCAGAAGCAGTGTTTACCTCATTTGCCAAAAGAGGAGTAGAAGCATATGTTGATATTCCTTATCCCTGTCTCACAGAGTTAGAGGGTCTAAAAAACAGGCCTGGAGAGATGGGAAGAAATGCAAGAGAAGCTTTTAGAATTCTTAGAAGTTATGAATCAAAAAGTCCAAACAATCTTTTTGAAGGAGTACAGATAAAAAATAAAGATTTATGGGTAAAGGTTTATCACGTAAACAAAGAAGGAGTACCTGAAGATTTTAGAGGTTCTTTAACAGAAGATGTTGATGATATGATTTTAAAATGCGCTCTTAACAGAAAGAGCGAAGGAAAAGATGTTGAAGTTGTGACAAATGATAATGCACTTCTAATAAAAGCAAGCGGACTTAGGTTAGAGGCAGAGGACTGGAAGCATGAAAGAGCAATAGAGGATATAAAACATATTTATCATGGCTGGAGAACAATTGCAGTTAATAAAGAAACAGTTGATTATTTCAAAAAAAATAGAGTTTTAGCTCCAAGAGATATTTGTGTTAAAAATCCTATGCCTAATGAATTTTTTTGTGTCTGCGCAAATGAAACTTATTCTCAGAGTGGTGTATACGACCAAAAGAGTGGTAATATAGTAACTATAGATGAGGATAGAAAAGTTTATGGAATATTAGCAAGAAATATGCAACAAAAATTTGCACTTTCAGCACTTCTTAATCCAAATATCCCAATTGTTCACCTTCTTGGAGAAGCAGGAACAGGAAAAACATTGATGGCTATTGCTGCTGCAATGGAGATGGTAGAAAATTCTGGAGATAAAAGAAGATATAGTTCAATAAATATTTTAAGGCCTATAGTAACTATGGGTGAAGACATAGGCTATCTTCCTGGTTCAAAAGATGAGAAAATGAAATTATGGATGCAGCCTATGTTTGATAATCTTGAATATTTACTCAGTCTCAAATTTTTAAGTAAAGAAAGCAACATTGAACGCTTAGAGGTGAAGTATGATAAAAGTAAATATAATAAAAGAGAGAGGCAAGATAAAAAGCGTGGAGGCAGAGAGTTTCACAAGGAAAAGAATTTGCCTGGAAGTAATGATCCTAAGACACATATAGAATACCTAATTGACGAAGGAATAATTAATCTTCAAGCTCCTACATATATAAGAGGCAGAAGCATACCTCACTCATTAATAATTGTTGATGAAGCGCAGAATCTTTCTCCATTAGAGGTTAAAACAATTGCAACAAGAGTAGGCGAAGGCTCAAAGATAATATTAACAGGAGATATGAGCCAGATTGATAGAAAAGGATTGAATGACAGGACAAATGGAATATGCTATTCAAGCGAGAGATTCAAGCCCTATAAAGAAGCTGCAACAGTTTATCTCACAGAAGGAGAAAGATCTCCACTTGCAACTTTGGCATCAAAGATATTATAAGAATTCTATAGATAGATTTTATTTTTACTGTGATGTTTCTTTCATAGCTTTTACATGCTTGCACTCAACTCTTGCAGGGCATGTGCAGCTGTACACAAGCGATTTCCCGTTATTGACTTCTGTTGTAAAATAAAGCCAGCCTTCCCTGCCTTCTGAAACACTTCTTGTTTTTGCTCTTCTCATTGTCTTTCCATCTCCAATATCCCAGAGAAATTCTTTTCCTATTTTTTGAGCATAAAGTTCAAAAATATCATTCTTTAAGTGAGTTATTTCATTAACTTTAGGGTCTTTTGAAAAATGTGGTCTCTCATCTTTGTATAATCTTGTTTGCTCAGATTCTATAAGAGAGTGTAAAAATTGTTCTTTTATCTTTTTCTTTGATTCAAAAAGTAAAGGCATATTTCCCTGCAGTATATGAGCAGGATTTTTGAATTTAGCTTTCATTCTGCATATTGCATTGCAGTAATAACCACTTTGAACAAGACAAGAAACTATTCTTACAGGGTCATAACTTAAAAGTTCTTGACTTTCTATTTCTTTACCCATGTATCCAATTTTTTTTGTTTCCATCAATCTCCCAAGCCCAATATAATATGCAAAAACATTTGCAGGATTTCCAAGAGCGTGAAGCATTTTAAGAGGAGTTCCAAGATTTGCAGAAGGTATTTCAAATAAGTCAATGCCTTTTATTGCAAAATCACGCGCTTGATGATTGATATCATAAGTTCTTGAGGGCATAGAATTAAAACATTTTAATAAACTATCATCCACTCCAAAATTTGGCTGTTTGCTGAAAATTGTTTCAATCATTTTCCCCTCGAAGGCTGATTCTCTATAAAATAATCCCTCTCCATCTTGCTAAGTTCAGGATTATTTATAATATTGAAGAAAACTAAAAATAACTGAGCATTTTTATTTTCAAAAGTACTCTTATCTGTTTTTGCTCCCTTGTATTGCAGATTTATATTCCCATAACGTTCTCCACTTAAATTAAGGTCTAATTTAACTCTCGCATCAATAGTTAATGTGGGTATGTCCTTAGGTTCAATTAATTCAAATTTTTCATCATGCATTATAGGATTATATTTTTCTTTTAGAACATCTATTATCGCACCAAGTCCTTGTTGAGGATTATCCCTTGTTACACTCCATGCAATACCAGGATAATTTATCATTGGTATTCTTGTATCGCCTGCTTGTATTCCCATACAAAAATACAGAAATCACTAATATTTAAATCTTTCTATTTTGTAGTCACTTTTAAGTGATGAAAGAATAAGCTTATTTTATCAGAACAGCGTTGACAGTTCCTGTCTGCCCAGGCCTTGATGTGATTTTCGCAAGTCCTTTATCGGTTTCGATTATAGCTCCTCTTGTCATTATGTTTCTTCTGACATAATGCCTGTTTGAAGCGCTTTCCTTGATTGTAATTATTTTTGCCTTGATATATTTCTTTTCTTTAGGGTCAAAAACATTTGCAATATCTGCTGTAAGAAGTTTTACTTTCATATGCCCGCTTTTTCCCCTCAATGTTTTCTTGGTTGTCTTAGCAAGCTTTGTAAGAGTTGACTTTCTAGCAAGGGAATACTTTCTTTTGCCTTCAGAAGCATGATATCTAGCTCCTGTTTCTGTTCTCTTTGACTTTGATTGTGTAAGCATAAGATGGGGAAAATGGTTTTATTTAAAAACCTGTTGGTTTTTATATAAAACAAAAAATTTATAATCAGAGCTATAAACACAGGTTGATATGATTCAGCTTGATAATCTATTCAGCAGGATTTTTCATTCTTATGAATTAGCAAAATTAAACAAAGATATAAAATTAACAGCATTTGACTGGAGCGGAGTTATAAGCGATGACAGAATGCCTGTTTACCTAGCAAATATGGAGTTGTTTAAGATTTATAAAATACCAATCATAACATTTGAAGAATGGCTGCCAAGAACAACATTAACTCCTGTGGAAATCTTAAAAAATCATGGTGCTGTTGATGATGCTGACAAAATTTTTGCTCTTTATTCCAAATTTTACAGCAATATAGTCAAATCAGGAACAGAACCATCTGTTTATCCTGATACAGAGGAGGTTTTTGATTATTTAAACAGCAAAGGGCTGGAGGTTGTAGTTTTAAGCAGCCATCCAAAAGCTAATTTAAAAAAAGAGGCAAAGAAATACAAATTGAATAGATACATTGACTCTATGTTAGGCAGCTCAAAAGACAAGACAAAGGGCTTATTGGAAATATGCTCTATGAAAAATAAAGAGCCGCAATCAGTGCTTTATGCAGGAGATACAATTTATGACATACAGGCTGCAAAGCAGGCAGGAGTTATATCTGCAGGAGTTTGCACAGGATATCACACAAGAAGAAGACTTCAGAGTGAAAATCCTGATTTATTGCTATCCTGCCTTTCTGATTTGAAAAAAGTTGTTTAAAACAAATAATCTTTAAATACTATCATTTGTTTTCTTTTGTTATGTATGACTTAGAGCTTGAAAGAGCTGTGAAAGAGATTGTTAAAGCAAAGGCGAAAACTGTTTTGCTCCAATTACCTGAAGGGCTAAAGCCAAAAGCAAAGGAAATCGCTGACTTTATCAAAGCAAAAACAAATGCAGATATATTTATCTGGCTTGGCAGTTGTTTTGGAGCATGTGATATCCCAAAAGCAAACTATGATTTATTGATTCAGTGGGGGCATAGTGAATTAAGATGAACTTACTAACATATGTAATAACTGCTATAATTGTTCTTTTAGGTTTTCCAATAGGCATATTTCTTAGAAAGGTTACTGGAAAAGAGGTAAATCAGGCAAAGAAATATTTCCTACTGCTGAAAAATATGCTTGTTTCTGCTATAATTACTGTTTTTTTGTTTGAGATATACCCTAACTTTGTTTTTTTATTGCTATCGTTCATAATTTTATTTGTGGTTAGTTCCAACTATTACAAGAGGAAGTATGATTATATTACATACTTTTTATTTTTAGTAATCTTGTTTTTTGCGCAGAATTATATAAGAACATTCTACATATGCTCAGTTTTGATGTTTTTCTATGGTTTTGTAAGAGGCTCTTTAATAGAGAAGAAAAGTTTTGGTAAGATTAAATTCTTTTAATCAAAAATCCAATAATTATTCCTAGCAAAATACCAACAATAACTTGCTTCCAGCTATGGCGTGTTTCTTTTGGTCTGAGCATTGTATCAAATATAATAATTATTGAAAAAACAAGCGTAATTACAAACAAGTCTGTAAATCCTTCCTGCAAATAAAGGGCTGTTGAAAGAGCTGAAACAGTTGCAGAATGCGCACTAGGCATTCCGCCTGCCATTAAAAATTCATGCAGATTAGGATGATGTTTTTCTATTGTTATAATATACTTAATCAGCGAAGCTAGAAAATATCCAGCTATAGTTGAAATAAAAATCTTGTTTGTTATTATCTGCAAAAATAAATTCATAGATATTGATTGATAATTGAAGCATATAAATCTTTCGTTAAAGTATATATTGGAATGATAGTACTGCACAATAGGAATGTTTTTATATAATCTAATTTTTGTAAAATTTATGGAGAGATTAAACAAAGCTGATTATCTTGTTGCTTATGGATGCGCAGAATATGGGCTTGAAAACCATGTTTACGCTGGAGGTCTAGGTTTTATTGCAGGAGATTATGCAAAATCATGCGCAGATTTAGGGCATCGTGTTGTTTTTTTTGGTTTAAGCTATAACAAAGGAGCTCCGCACCAAAGATTAACAGCAGATGGATGGCAAGAAGATTATTATAAAAGATTTTTGCCTCCTGGCTCTGTAAGCAGAGTCAAGACAAATGTAAAAATTTATCTGCAGGGAAAAAACGTGAATATCTGTGCAAGAGAGTTTGGAATTCCTGGAGAAAAGAGCACTGCGCCATTGATTTTAATGGATGTTGATGGAGATTTTCTTGAAAACAATGAGTTCAAAAGTGATTTTGATTACCTCTATCCATCTCAAGATGAAATGCCTAGAGAAAGGCTTGTTCAAGAGCAAGTTTTGGGAAGAGGAGGTGTCAGGGTTCTTGAAGAACTTGGCTACAAAAATATAAAAGTTTACCATTCAAATGAAGGACATGTTGCTTTTGCCTTCCTTGAATTAATGGATAGAAAATATCGTGGAAATGGAGATAAAATAAAGAAGGTTTACACAACACATACGCCTATTCTTGCAGGACATGACAGATTTAACGAAGGGCTTGCATCTTTTGTTCTTGGAGAAGAATTTACCTCAAAGATTAAGGTTCTTGAAGGGCTTAATTGTTTTGATTATTATCCAAATGGAGAAAGAAAATTAAATATGACAAAACTTGCAATGGCATCTTCAGATGAAATATTTGGCGTTTCAAGTTTGCATGCTAAAGTCTCACGATATTTATTCAAAGATTATCCTAATATCAAAAAAATGTACAGTGTAGATAATGGAGTACATTTGCAGACATGGGCTTCTGATGAAATGCAGCTTTTATTTGATGAACTAACAGACAGAGAGTGGAGGACAAATCCAAAAACTCTGGAAAGTGCTCTAGAGCTGCAAGATCAGCAGGTATTGAAAGTCCACGACATTCAAACAGAAAGACTTGGAGAATTTTTGACAGGTGTAGTAGAAGCTCCAAGCCATAAAATATTTACAAATTGCAAAGACCCAAAATATTTTGATACTAAAAAGCTTATAATAGGTTTCGCAAGAAGAGCAGCACCATACAAACAAGCGACATTATTATTTGAAGAGATAGATGAATTAAGAGAATTAGGTAAATATGTAAATATAGTTTATGCATTAAAAGCACATCCTAAAGATAATCCTGGTAAGGAAGTTATAAAAGAGTTTTTTAGATATATGGATGCTCTTAAAGGAGAGGTTCCAATAATTTTTGTAAGTGATTATAATGATTATGTTGCAAAACATCTTGTAAGAGGTGTTCACTTATGGCTAAACACTCCACAAAGACTGCTTGAAGCATCTGGAACAAGTGGAATGAAATGTGCAGTAAATGGAGTTCCTCAGATGTCTACTATAGACGGATGGTTTGTACCACACCAGGAAATAGAAGGATACATACATCCAAAAGGACTTGTAGAAGGAAAAACAGGTTGGGGAATTGGAAGAGTACCAACTGAAAAGGATTTTTTTGATTTGTTAGAATCAGGCAAAAGATATGAAATAAGAGATAAGGAAAGAAAAGAGGATGCAAAAGAACTTGTAACAAAACTAAAAGAAGTTATAATTCCTGCATTTAATGATAAAAAAGTATGGGCAGAAATAATGAAGTCAACAATAGCTTTCAATGCTTCGTGGTATAATACCCATAGAATGGCAAATCATTACAAAGAAGTTTATGGAATCTAGATTCAAGATTCTCTTAATCCTAAATTTTTAATAACAAGCTCTGAATTAAATTCTTGTATATCATCATATCCCTGACCTACACCAATATAAATTATTGGTTTTTTTGTGATATAGCTGACTGAAACAAAAGCCCCTCCTTTTTCATCAACATCTGCTTTTGTAAGGATTACTGCATCAATTCCAACTTCATCATTGAATTTCTGTGCCTGTTCAACACAGTCATTGCCAGTTATTGCCTCTCCGACAAAAATTTTTAAGTCAGGCTTTGCAACTCTTATGATTTTTTTCATTTCATCCATCAAGTTTGAATTTGAATGCATTCTTCCTGCTGTATCCACAAGAACAACATCAATATTTTTTGCTTCAGCATGTTTTATTGCGTCAAAGGCAACTGCTGCTGGGTCTGAATTATAGTCGTGCTTTATCATTTTTATGTTTAATTTATCAGCATGATGCTGTAATTGCTCAATGCTTGCTGCCCTAAATGTATCAGAGGCTGCAATAACGCAGGATAAATTGTTTTTCTTCAACAGATTTGCAATTTTTGCAATTCCTGTTGTCTTTCCTGCTCCATTAATGCCAAAAAAACAGATTACATACGGCTTTTTGGACTCTTTTATCCTTTTTATCATGTCAAAGGATTCAATATCCAGCAATGATATTATTGATTTTTCAAGAGAACTGAGAAGAATATCTCCTATATTGTTTCTTGGCAATGGCTTGTTGACAATACTTTCTTTCAAATCTTTCTTTATTTTATCAATGACTTCGAATGCTACATTGTTTTCCAGCAATGCAATTTCCAGCTCATAGAAAATATCATCAAACTGCTTGTCATTTATTGTCTGGGTTACGATTTTCTGCTTTATTTTTTGGAATATACTTAGTTTTTCTTTATTTTCAGGTAATTCTTCTTTGATTATCTCTTCTTCGATTGTCTTATCTTGCTCTTTTTCCTCAATTTTTATCTCTTCAACATGTTTGTGCGATTCTGCTTCTTTAATTTCTTCTTTGAATACTTCTTCTATCGATTCTTTCTGCTCTATTTTTTCTTTCTTTAATTTAACTTCTGCTTTCTTTTTAGGCTTTATCTCTTCTATTTCTTCTATAATCTCTCCTTTCCTTGCAAACTTGTCTTTAATCTTTGAGAAAAAACCTTTTTCCTCAACAGAAACTTCTTCTTTTATTACTTCTATCTCTTTCTCTTCCTTGCTTCCTTCCTGCTCTATTCTGTTAGAAATCTTTTTTATCGTGCTTTTCAGCTTGTCTTTGAAAAAATTGAACATGTTTATTCTTCTTTCTCCTCTTTTATTAATTTTTTCAGCTCTTTCTCGCTGTTCTTTAATTTAGAGAATATGTTCTGCATGTCTTCGTTTAGTTTTTCCTTTAATGCTTTCAGAGAATCTTCCTGTTTTTCAACAAATTTTTTTACTCCATCAACTGTTTTTGTTGTTGTTATGTCTGCTCCAATAGACATTTTCAGTTTTTTGCTGTCCATTAATTTGGCTTTTGCGAAAATTCCGTTTGCAATTGTAACAAGAATCTCATCTCCTTCTTTTAGCTTGCTGAAATCTTCAAGAGCTTGTTTTAAAGCCTTAAGATTTATTAGCTCTTCATCCACTTTTTCATTTGCTTGCTGCAATTCTTGCATCTGATACTGCATTGTCTGGAATTCCATATACTTTTCTTGCAGTTTTTGTGCATCTGATTCTTTTGTCATGTTAAAAAAGAATAAGAAGCGGTTTATATATCTTTCTAAGGATTAACTTGTGTCTTCTTCTGGAATTTCTTTTTTCTCATATAGCTTTATTTCAATCTCGCCAAAAGATTCCTGCTGTTCCAAATCAATTTTTCTCTCATTTGCAAGATGAAGCAATGGAATAAATGTATAAATCTTGTCCTCTCTTTTTTGCGAAGGCAATAAAGAGGTGAATGTTAAAATTGAACTAGGGGTTGAAACGAAAAAATGTTTTATTGCTGTGTAAATCTTATGTATTGATTTTCCAACATCAAATCTGTGTTTTGGAGCATATTCGAAATTGTGCAATGGAATATATTTTTTTAGCCTTCTTTCTTTTACTTCAAGCGCTTTTTCTAATGCATTCATTAGATCATAGACAGATAATTTTCTCTTTCTTGGTTGAGGTGTTCTTGGAATAAGAGAAGGAATATCTTCAGATGCAGTTGGCTGATGTTCTTCCTCATAAAACAAGCTGTCCATGCTTTCTTCATCAGTGGAAAACAATCTGTCAAGCTCTTCAATGTCTTTTCCAACAAGACGGATTGATTTTAGCTTTAATAACAAAGCTGCTGCAAGAAGCACTTTTCCGCTTATTCTGAAGTCAGCTTTCTTTACTTTCTTTGTTATCTGAATGTAATTGTGCGTCAATAAGCTTATATCCACATCCCAAGGATTTATCTGTCCTGTATGTATCATCTCATAGATTATAGACTGCCATGTAATTTCGTTCTGGTTGACAATAAGATTGTACAAAGTATCCTGAGCTTTCTTTGATTCAGGTGTTTCAAGAAATTTTCTTACCATAGTGCCTCTTTTATTAATTTATTAAATTCTTAGTATTTAAAACTTTTTAATAAACAAGAGATTTTAAAAAACGAAGCTTTTTTAAAGCAATAAATTTTTCTAAGAAATACGGGCTCATGGTCTAGTGGCTATGACAACGCCCTTACAAGGCGTAGGTCGCCGGTTCGAATCCGGCTGGGCCCACCATTTTTATTAACTTATTTAGCGCGCCAGTGGTTTAATGGTAGAATAGGACCTTGCCAAGGTTCTGACACGGGTTCGATTCCCGTCTGGCGCAGTTGTTTCTCAATAACTTTAAATAGATAAATAGTTTATTTATATCATGAAAAACAAATTCAAATGTCTGCACTGCGGAAAATGCTGTGATAAAGTTTATACGCAGATAAATATAACAATTGGAGATATTTTAAGAATTCTGTCATCTATAAATCTTGATGCAAAAACATTATTTGAAAAATATATTGGGATAAATCCCTTTCCTTCTGAACAAGAAAATGTTTATGACTATGAGCTTGGGTTAAATATTCCTTGCAAATTCAGAAAAGATGGCAAATGTACTATATACAAAGCCCGTCCTTTAAACTGCAGAATGTTTCCTTATTGGATTATGGCTAAAATTCCTAAAGAAAAAATAAAAGAGATTGTTGACAGCTCTTATTCATGTATTCACAATACAAAAATTGATGCAAAAACAGAAAAGAAATACAAAGATTATGTAAAGCAAGTTGGATTTCTGATACTGCAGGAATCAAGGATGACAGATGATATTATGAATTACTTGAAATTCAAGAGAAATATTGACATCTCAAAAAAAGCAAAGGCAATTGAGAAAAAATTTAAGAAATCTAAAGGAAGAGAATTTGAGAAAAAAATTCAGGAAGCAAAGATAAAACTTTGCATATCTCTGCTTGACAAGAAAGATGCAAAAGAAATTCTTTGTAAACTTACAAAAACTATGGAAACAATGCCTACCTATCCTTTTGCATCCTTGGAAGATTTAGATGCAATCGAAGGGATAATCAAATAACCCAAACAAAAAACTTATAAACAAAAACCTAATCTTTCTCACTATCGAGCCCGTAGCTTAGTCTGGCTGGAGCACCGGTCTTATATGGCCATGTTCTATGCATCGCTGGCTTAAGTCAGCCGGGGGTCTGGAGTTCAAATCTCCACGGGCTCACCTTTTATTTTTTACAATGAAAACAATTCTCTTTATCCACACATCAAAAAGTGAGGAGCCATTAATTAAGTTCATTCCTCTTGGACTTGTTCCGTTGGCAAATTTGCTTAAGGACAGAAATAATGTTGAAATTGTAAACCTTGTTCTTAAGAAGAAATTGTACGAAAATTTTGATATTATCAATTACATAAAAGAAAAAAAGGTTGAGATTGTCTGCCTTGACTTGCAGTGGCACTATCAAACTGCAAAAGTGATTGATACTGCAAAAGAGATAAAAAATGCATTTCCAAAGATAAAAATAATTATAGGCGGCTACACAGCAAGTTTCTTCTATAAAGACATAATCAAATTTGCATTTGTAGACTTTGTAATAAGAGGAGAGGCAGAAGTTCCGCTGCAGAAGCTAGTTGACAATATTGAAGATGATTTAAGCAAGGTTCCAAACCTTGTATGGAAAAAAGAAGATAAAATCATTGAAAATGAATTAAGCTATTTTGCTGATGAAAATGTTTTAAATAATCTTGATTTCACTGACTTAAGCACTCTAAAAAACAAAGAACATTATTTGCAATTAGGACTTGAAAAAAACAAAGCAGACAATGAATGGTATTTTATCTATAACCCTGGCAGAGGTTGTAATGTTAACTGTAGTTTTTGCTCTGGCTCAAAAGATTGCATGAAGATAATATCTTCAAGAGACAAGGTTGTTTTTACAGATGAAAAAAAAGCTTTGCAGGAATTAAAAAAATTAAGCGAATTAGGATTAGGAGTATGGTATACAACTTTCGACCCTTCTGGAAATGAATATTATATTTCCTTGTTCAAGAAAATAAGAGAAGAAAATCTTAAGTTAAGGTGCAAATTCGAGTGCTGGAAGCTTCCGACAAAAGAATTTATTGATGAATTTGCACTGACTTTTGAAAAAGGCTCTGAAATAATTTTATCGCTTGAATCTGGCTCAGAGGCTGTAAGAAAGAAAAATAAAGGTTTCTTTTTTACAAACGAGGATTTCATCAAAACTGTGGATTATTTAAAAGAAAAAGATATTAATACTGTTGTTTATTTTACAGCAGGACTTCCGTTTGAAACAATTGATGATTTTGTTGAAACATTAAAACTTGTTAATGAATTAAGAAAATACAAAAATGTTTTTATTTTTGCAATGCCGATAGAAATAGAGCCAGGAAGCCCTATGTTTTTGCAGCCAGAAAAATATAGGACAAAGCTGAAAAGAAAAAATTTTGAGGATTTTTATAACAGCCACAAAAAGACTTCATCTCTTGGTTATGAAACAGAATTTTTTTCAGAAAGCGAGATTCCTGAATTAGTTGGACTAATACTTACAGCAACAAAATGCAAAATGTCAATGCCTGTATTTTTGAAGATTCTTGAAAATCCTATATTAAGAAAAAAAATTGATATTAGTAAATTATGGGAATCTTGTTCAATATGCAAACTCTATAAGGAATGCTGGAACAGTTAACCAAAACTTTTATAAACCGCTCCTCATAACCTAATATTCTGGGGGTAACATGGGAAGAATAAAAACAAGATTGATTAAAAGGGTTACAAGAAAGATTCTAGATTTATATAGAGACAGATTTACAGACAATTATGATGAGAACAAAAAAGTTATTGACAGTGTTTCAACAATGCCAAACAAAAAGATAAGGAACACAATAGCAGGTTATGTAACAAGATTAGTTAAAAAGAAAGACATGTAATATACACGGAGGTAGATGAAAATGGACGACAACAATATCTTTATCGGAGAAAAGCCTTTTATGAACTATGTGACAGCTGTAGTAATGCAGTTTACAGCTAAGAATGTCCCAGAAGTTGTTATAAAGGCAAGGGGAAAATTTATTTCAAGGGCAGTAGATGTAGCAGAGGTTTCTGCAAAAAGATTTTTGGACAACAATGCTGAAGTGAAAGAAATAAAAATCAATTCAGAAGAGTTTACAAACAAAGAAGGACGACAGGTAAGAGTTTCTACCATTGAGATAACATTGAAGAAAAAGTAAGCTTTATTTTTACTTTCTTTTTTCTTATTTATCATTAATTTTATATACTTCTGTAATCAATGTTTGATTTAAGGGCCTATAGCATAACCTGGATTCGTGCGACCGGCCTCGGACCGGTTAATGGGGGTTCAAATCCCTCTGGGCTCATCTTAGAACAAGGCAACTGAGCGAAGCGAATGTTGCCTACAGGCGTCTGAAGGGTGAAACCCTCAGGTTTACATCCCTCTGGGCTCATAATAATTTCATGTTATAGAAACTTTTATAAAGAAAATTTAAAATCTGAATCTATAAGCCTCTGTAGCTTAGCAGGTGGAGCGCGTGACTGTTAATCACGAGGTCGGCAGTTCGAGTCTGCCCAGAGGCGCTTGCCCTATTTGGGCAATTATTTATGGCTCTGTAGCTTAGCCTGGCTGGAGCACTCGACTGATAATCGAGAGGTCTGGAGTTCAAATCCCCACAGAGCCACCATTTTATTTTAATCGTATCATGAAAATCAAAAAGAGAAGCTGAAGAGATTTCTGTAAATGAAAAACGAAAAGCAAAAAATAGAACAGAAGCACAAGGATGATACAACAGATTTGTGCTTTGACACAATCAAGAAAGGAAAACAAGCTTTAGTATTTGTAAATACAAAGAATTCTGCTGAAAAAACAGCAGAAGATATTGCTGGCAATATAAAATTAAAAGACGAAGACGTGAAAAAGTTAGAAGAATTATCAGAAAAAATTCTTGATGCCTTAGGAAAGCCAACAAGACAATGTGAAAGATTGAGCTATTGTGTTAAAAAAGGAATTGCATTCCATCATGCTGGCTTGGCTCACAGTCAGAGAGAACTAATTGAAGATAATTTTAGAAGCGGAGCAATAAAAATAATCTGCTGCACTCCAACTCTGGCTTTTGGTTTGGATTTGCCTGCATTCAGAGCAATAATGAAGGATTTAAGGCGTTATGGAAGAAGAGGTTTGCAGTTTATTCCTGTTTTAGAATACCAACAAATGAGCGGAAGAGCAGGACGTCCAAAGTTTGACAGCCATGGAGAAAGCATTGCAGTTGCATCAAGCTCTGCTGCAAAAAAAGAACTTCATTCACGCTATATTCTTGGAGATGTTGAAAATATTTACAGCAAACTTGCTGTTGAACCTGTTCTTAGAATATATTTACTAAGTTTGATTGCATCAAACTTTCTAAACACAAAAAGTGATATAATGAAATTTTTTTCAAAGACTTTTTGGGCTTTTCAATTCAAGGATATGGACAAACTTGAATTTATAATTGACAAAATGCTTAGCATGCTTGAAGAGTGGAATTTTTTAAAGAGTTCAAAGATAGAGGATTTTATTTCTGCTAATCAATTGTTTGAAGATAAAAAATATGAGGCAACAGTTGTAGGAAAAAGAGTTTCAGAACTATATATTGACCCACTTACAGCTCACAATTTTGTCCTTGGACTGAAAAATGCTGAAAAAATGCCTGTAAATGCTTTTTCATTTTTGCAATTAATATCAAACACAATGGAGTTAAAGCCATTGCTTAATGTAAAAGTAAGGGAGTTTGATGAAATTCAGGAATTTCTTGTTAAAAATGAGGAATTTTTGCTGGAAAAAGAGCCATCTATGTATTATGAAGACCACGACGAGTTCATGAACTCTGTAAAGACAGCGATGTTTTTCAGGGATTGGATTAATGAAAATGATGAAGAATATTTGCTTGAAAAATACAGCATAAGGCCTGGTGAAATACGAGTAAAGCTTGAGGCAGCTGACTGGCTGATTTATGCTATTGAAGAAATCTCAAAAATCACAGGACTTAAGAAAATTATAAGTGATATAATTAGATTAAGAGTAAGGATAAAATATGGTGTAAAAGAAGAATTATTAGCTTTGCTGAAATTAAAAGATATAGGAAGAGTAAGGGCAAGAAAACTTTTCAAAAATGGAATAAAAGATATTTCAGATGTGAAAAAAGCAGATATTTCAACCTTGACACAGATTCTTGGAAAAAATATTGCAATAAAAATAAAAGAACAGCTCGGAGATAAAATTGAAGAAGTGCCAAAAGGAAAGCGAAAAGGGCAGATTAGCCTGCAGAAGTATGACAAGGATTAAGGCTTTTGGTATCTCAACAGAACTTCATCAACATGTTCTTGTTTTCCTTTAAAATCTTTTTTTATAATTTTTGCAATTTTTTCTTTTGTATAAGTTCTGTAATTAACATTATAAGGCCTTGGAAAAAACAAGGAATCTGCAATATCTGCTGCTGCAAGAATTTGTGAAAGTTCTGTTATAATCCCATTTTGCCTTGCTTCATTTCTTGGATAAGAGTGATGGTTATTCCATTCATGACTTCCTAATGCAACATCAACTGCTTCTTGCGGTTTAAAATCAGCCAATAATTCACGAAGATAATATGCATGACTTTTGATTACATTTATCTCTACTTCCTCAAGTTTTTCTTTTTTGTCAAGAATATCTAGAGGAACTTTTAATTTTCCTACATCATGAAGCAAAGCTCCATAAATAATCCAAGGAACATAAGTTTCTGAAGAAGTTTGTGTTGCAGAATTTATAGGGCCATAAACAAAAATATCTGTAGCAACTTCACAAACCCTGAGAGTATGCTCATAAGTTGGTGGATGATAATTTTGCAGAGGGGTTAGAAATTTTTTAACTTTTTCATCTTTCGAAAGAGCACTGCAAAATGCTTTGATAATAGTTTCATTGGTAAATTTTATTATGCTCATTTTAACACAATTATATGTTATTTTATTTAAGATTATAAATCTTTTGGATGTAACCACTTAAACATAGAAATATTTATATAGAAATATCCAGAATGTAAGTTTATGGGGGGATTGATGCATAAAACAAGAAGGTCAGGAATTTCTGCAGCAGAGCTTTTTAAGAGAGGAGAAGGAATTACATATGATGATTTTAATATTCTTGATACAGAGTTTACAGATATTGATCGGGGGGATATAAACTTAAAAACAGATTTAGGAAAAGGGATTTATCTGAATATACCAATAATATCTTCTCCTATGGATACTGTTACAAATGCTGCACTATGCATTGCACTTGGGCTTGAAGGAGGCATAGGATGTTTGCATTATAATCACAAAAAACCAGATGGTTCAGTAGATATTGACCAGCAGATAAGAGAGATAGAACTTGTAAAAAGATTTGAAAGTGGTTTTATAGAAGACCCTATTGTTTTATCTCCTGAAAACACAATTGCACAGGCAATAGGAATAGGAGAAAAATATAATGTTGGTAAAGGTTTTATAGATACATTTCCTGTTACAGAGGGAGGATTGCCCCATGGAAAACTTCTTGGAATGCTAAGAAAACAGGATTTTTCAAGAGCTAAACATACAGAACTTAAAGTAAAAGACAGGATGGTTCCATTGGAAAAACTTCTTCAAGAAGGTCAGGTATCAGAATGGCCCATAACATTGAGTCAAGCCAACAAAAAAATATGGGATTTGCATGTTTTATCATTGCCTATATCAGAAAAAAATGGCAACTTAAAATATCTTGTTACAAGGGCAGACCTTGACAAGAATGAGGAATTTCCTAATGCAACAAAAGATGATAAAAAAAGGATAAGAGTATTATTTGCTATTGAAACTTGGGAAAAACTTGGTTATGAAAGAGCAGAAAGAGGTTTTGCAGCAGGAGCTGATGGGGTTGTTCCTGATACTTCACAAGGATTTACAAAATATTCTTTTAATATGTTGAAATATCTTGTAAAAAAATATCCTGATAAACTTATTATAGGGGGGAATACATCCACACCAGAAGCTTACAGGGCTATTGCAAAATTAAATGTAGATTTAAACAGGCTTGGACAGGGTTCTGGTGCATCATGCACAACAATTGATGCTATAGGAATAGGAAGAGCAGGTGCTGCAGGGGTTTATGATTGCACAAGAGAAAAAAGTAAATTGAAAATTCTGACTGATGGAGGATTAAAAAAAGTTAGCGATATTGTCAAAGCTTTAACAATTGGAGCAGACTGTGTTATGCTTGGTTATTTGCTTGCTGGAACAGAAGAAAGTCCTGGTGAAACAATAATAGATTCTCAATCAGGGCTTCCTATAAAAGTTTACAGAGGAATGGGCTCAAAAGAAGCAAATGTTGGGGGAGGTTTAAGAGGTTATTCAAGATTACCCCAAGGAGTCAGTGGACATGTTAACTATAGAGGTTCTGTGCATAGTTGGATTCCTCTTATTACAGACGGGTTAACTTCAGCGCTTCATACTTTGAATTGCAGTTCTATTGATGAATTGCATAAAAAAATGTATTCCGGAGAAATAAGATTTGAGAGAAGAACTCTTGGTTCAATGAATGAAACAGGAGTTGGTGACTTAATTAAGTGAGGATGTTAAAAAATGTCAAATACACTAGACAGGTTGCTGAATGGAAAGCAGATTGTTGCAGTTGTCTGCAATCAATTAGGAGACAGTGGCAAAGGAAAAATTTCAGATTATTTCTCAGAATGGGCTGATGTGATTGCAAGAGGAACAGGAGGAGCAAATGCAGGGCATACTACTGTTGTCAATGGAATAAAAAGAATATTTCATCTTATTCCAGCAGGAATTGTCTATGATTCAGCAGGAAAAGTAAATATTCTTGGAAACGGAATGGTTATTGATCTTGGTGTTTTGTGCGGAGAATTTGATGCTCTTGAAAAAGATGGCGGCTCTTATAAGAATTTGATGATTAGCAAAGATGCTAATCTTGTTTTGCCCCTGCATCTTGAAATTGACCAAGGAAATAAATCTCAAAAATCAGGTGGTATTGGAACAACTGGACGCGGGATAGGACCTGCATATACTGATAAGATTGCAAGAAGAGGTGTTACAATAAATGATTTGTATGACAAGGATACATTGGCAGCAAAACTTAAAAAATTGTATGAAAATTTTGAAGAACAAAGAGTAGGCAATGTTACTAAGGAAATTTTGAAAACAAAACCAGTAAATATCAGAAGATTGCAAGAAATTTTTATAAAAAGTGAAAATGGTGAACTTTCAGTAAACCGATTAGTAGATCTTACTTATGAGTATATTCCAAATCTGATAGAACTTTACCAAGAATCTAATTCTCAGAGAATAAATATAGCAAGTAAGGTAGAAGAAACAATTGAATATTTGAAGCCTTATGCAGAACGCATAAAACCTTTTGTTAGAGATACCATAGGAGAGATGCACACATTTAGAGGAAAAGGTAAGAAAATATTGCTTGAAGGTGCACAAGGACTTTTGCTGAGCATTGAATTCGGGACAAATCCTTATGTAACTTCTTCTGACTGCTCTATAAATGGAACAGCAACAGGAGTTGGATTGCCTGCAAATGCAATTGACTTGCCTTTAGGAGTTGTAAAGTTCCCTTTTATGACAAGAGTTGGCGGAGGACCTTTTCCAACAGAGATTGGAGGAAAATTATCTGAAGATTATTGCGCAGAAGATGAAGGCAGAGCGCATACACTTGAAAAAGAATTGCTAAAATATAATATTCCTTGTAAACTGACAGATAGAGGTATTTCCTATGACCACTATCACAAAATAATAATTGGACTGATGAATTCAAAAGATGCTTTAACACAAGGAATTGGTTTAAGATTAGCTGCAGATGAATTCGGAGCAACCACAGGCAGGCCTAGAAGAACTGGATGGATAGATGCTGTTGCTGGAAAATATGCTGTTGGAGTAAATGGGCCTTTGATGGTATTAACAAAAGTAGATGCTGTTGCAGGTGTAGATGAATTTAAAATATGCGAAGACTATGAAATCAAAGGAAACCGTGTTGGTTTTGAAAAAGATTGCTCATTTTTGAAACAAGTTAGTCCTATTTATTCAACATTTAAGGGTTACTCTAATATAACTGGAGAACAATATTATGACGAATTGCCTTCGAGCTTAATTAAAGGAATTGAAAGATTTGAAAATTTAACAGGAGGACATGCACTTATTATATCCACAGGAGCTGAGAGAAGCCATACTATAGTTAGATAAATTAATAAACTTCTTTTTCATTTATTCTTTTATGAGCAATTTATTCATCGCAGTCATGTGGAACAATATGGATGATTATTCTAAAGTAATCAAAACTCTCGAGCAGAAATTTGGCAAAATCCTGAAACAAAGCGAAGAATATGATTTTGATGCTTATACTAATCATTATGAACCTGAAATGGGCAAAGGAATAAAGAAAAAATTTCTTGTTTTTGAAAAAAATATTGAAAAACATGATTTAGTAGCTATAAAAAAAGAGACAACAGAGATTGAGCAGGAATTTATAGAAGGAGAGGATAAAAGAAAGTATACTGAAGTTTTAATAGAAGGAAAACGAAAAATAAATATTGATCCTGGATATATTAATGATAAAGAGCTTGTTTTAGCTTCATTCAAAAGAAAAAGATTCAAAGAGGATTTAGGAGAAGGTGTTTTTGCTCATAAAGTTCTTGAATTTGAAGATGGGAAAATAGTATGCTTCTTTCATACGTTTAAGGACTATGAGCATAATGTTGAATTCTTCAGAGGATTAATAACTTTTATATAGTTGTGTTAATGATATATTATTATGGAGTACAAAAATAGAGGTGAGTATAGTACTGCTCTAAGAAGTTTAGAGTATTTTATTTATGCTTCGCTATGTTTCTTTGTTCCTTTCTTTACGTCACAGCAGATTTTTACAGGAACTGTTGTCAACTGTGCTATTGTTCTTGTTAGTTTAAGATTTAAAAGAATGTATTCTTACCCTCTAATTGTTTTGCCTAGCTGTGCAGTTTTGCTGAGTGGATTTATCTTCGGAAGCCTCACAAGATATCTGGTTTACATGCTTCCCTATATAATAGTAGGAAATTTTTTGCTTAGCAGAATGATTTATAGCAACAAAAATAAGTTTGCTGGAAATATTTTTGGAATAATAGCAAAAATAGCAATAATCTTTATTCCAGCATTAATTATGATAAAACTAACTATTCTTCCTGCCGCATTTTTGTTTTTAATGGGAGCAATGCAGATAATAACTGCTGTCAGCGGTTCTGTTATTGCGCAAACAATTGATAAAATAAAATGGAACTGTCTCAAGAACTGAAAATATTGCTTGAAAAATTGAAAAAAGAAAAGATAGTTGTAATGCTTGCTCCATCTTTTGTTGTTGACTTTGACCCAGAATCAATTCCTCTTGAATTAAAGCAGATTGGTTTCTACCAAGTTGTTGAACTAACTTTTGCTTCAAAGATTTTGTCGCACTATTACCACGAATTTTTTAATGAGAAAAAAGGAGAGAGGATAATTAGCTCTGTCTGTCCTTCGTGTGTTGGATTGATTAAGACAAAATATCCAAATCTTGTGAAATATCTCGCTCCCTTTGACTCGCCTATGACTGCGATGAACAAGATTGTTAAGAAAAGATGGAAAAATACGAAAACATGTTTTATTGGACCGTGCTTTGCAAAAAAAGTTGAGGCAAAACAGTATGGTGTGGATTATGCATTGACATTTGCAGAATGCAGAAAACTAATGGATTACTGCTATGAAAATGATATTGTAAATATGAAAATAAAAGATAGTACATTTGACGGCGATTACAATGATTTTACAAAAATATTTCCTGTTTCAGGTGGATTGTGCGTAAATGTCAATGCAGAGCATGTTTTTAAAAAATCACAGTATATATCTTTGTGCGGATTAAAAGATATTGAGAAAGAGCTGAAGAATTTTGACAAGAAGAAAAATGTTATTTTCTGGGATTTACTTTTTTGCGAAGGAGGATGTATAGGAGGGCCTGCTGTATTATCAGAAAGAAGCATAAAAGAGAGAACTAAAATAGTAAAGGATTATGTTCATTTGTCTTATGATAAAAAGATAGGTGGAGATGAGATAGGACATATTAAGGACGCTGATGGGATAAAATTCTTGAAGAAGTTCTAACATATACTTCAATATATATCTTATTATATACAATCTAAAGTAAGATTTATAAACGCAGAAGTATTAATCTACTAAAATAAAGGGGGTGTATTGTCTACTTCGTTAAGTAGTGAATTATTTAATATAATGTTCACGAAATTCCGAAGAGATTCGTGGGTGGGAATATGAAAAACAATTGTAAAACAACTTTTATTTCTATGATATTAATAGCAATGATGTTTTTATGCGTTGGCGCAGTGAGTGATGGATTAAGTGGTTGGGGTGGTTCTGGCCCTGGAGGAACAAGTGGTCCATATTCTTCTGGAATAACTTATAGTGGTTCTGGTTATATTGGAACAACAGGTTCAGGTAGCGGTGGAAGAAGTAGTAGCGGAATAGTAACCCCAGCAGCAGCAAAAGTACCGCCTGCAACAACAACTCCAGCATCAGTAGTACCAGCAGCAACTGGCACAACAGAAGAGGTAGCTCCTGTTGAAGAAACACCAGCAGAACCTGAAGCAGGAAATCAAATCACAGGTGCAGCAGTTGAGTCAGGCGATATAAGATTGAAAAGAGGGTGCACAATAATTTTATTCCTTATAGTGATTGTAGGATTAGCAATAATATTGACAATAAAACAAAAGATGAAGAAAAAATAAATCTTTTATTTTTTTATTTTTAAAGAATATTTATTTTACGATATGAATATATTATATAATATATATACTGCAATATATATTTTGCTATGTATACTTCAAAGGTAAGGTTTATAAGCAGATAAGTAATAATAAGTCAATTAAAAGGGGGTGTATTGTCTAATATATAATTAGTTTAGACAATACAATAATATTCATTAATATTCCGAAGAGATTCGGGGGTGGGAATATGAAAATTAAAAACAGTTGTAAAACTATATTTATTTCTATGATATTATTATCAATGATGATTTTATGTGTTAGTGGAATTGTGGCAGGAGATATTCTTGTTCCTGTTGGTCCTATTCTTACTCTTACTGCTGATCCAACATCTCAAACTATTACTCAATCTACATTAGTTGCTGCAACCGGTGGTATACCTACAAGCAATGCTGCAGTTGAATCTGCTGTCGTTGGATTAACTCCAATTGCAGTAACATTAACAAATATTGGCGATACTACTTCTGCTAATGTCAGAATTAGTCCAGTTGGTGCTGGTTCACATATTCAATTATGGGCAAAAGATACTTCAAATAATTGGTATGATATTAATGTTGTTGGTTGGATAGGCCCTGCAGGAAGTCCAATACCAGCTGGATATAGTGCAACTACTAATGTTTATGCAATTTCTGATGAAGTAGGTTCTTATCCTTTAACAGTTAATTTAATTAAAGTAAGTGATTCATCAGTTGTTGCTACAACATCAGGAACAATAGATGTTGTTGCCCCAGTATTCAATGGTGATGTATCTGGAAATGTTGTAACTGATGATTTTGGTGTTGTTTCAGGAACTCTTATAGGAGATTATACAGTAACAGTTTCAGGACAGGTGACTGCTTACGTTAACAATATAGCTGACTTTACTGGAACTGTCTCTGGAGATATTAATGGAGATATCGTTGCTAGTGTTAATAGAAATGGGATAGATACTATGGCTGGGATTATAACTGGAACAGGAGCAACTGAAACTGTTAGAATTATTGGTACTTTTCCACAGACAGGAACAACTGGAGATTTCACAGGAGAAATTATTACAGGTGCAGTTCCTACACTAGTTACTAGCATGACAATCAAAGGAGAAGGCGATGTTTCTACTGTAGATACTGGTGAAACATTACAAATGGTTGCTGAAATCTTACCAGAAGATGCAGCAAATAAAAATGTTATTTGGTCTGTTGAGGCAGGAGATACTGATGCTACAATTAATACAAATACAGGATTATTAACAGGTGTAAATGTTGGAACAATTGCAGTTATTGCAAAAGCAATAGACGGTTCTCTAAAAGATGCAACTACAACTATTACTATTGTTGTAGCATGTATACCAACAACAGAAACATGTGACGGATTAGATAATGATTGTGATGGAAATATTGATGAAGGAAATGTTTGTCCTGTTCTTACAACCATTACTATTTCTCCAACTAATCCTTCTGTTGTAGTTGGCAATATTCAATCATTCTCTGCCACTGGTGCAGATCAATTCGGCGATCCTATTGTTACAAACCCTTCTTGGTCTTCCAGCAATTCAGATATTGCTACAATTGTTCCTGCAACCGGCGTTGCAACAGGAGTTGCTGACGGAACAGTGACTATTACAGCTACTGACGGTGTAGTATCTGGTAGCACAACCCTAACGGTTTCAACTCCTCCAACTTGTACATCTGGAGTTCTTAATGGTGATGGCGTATCAGATACAGTTGAGGTTGTTTTAACATGTTCTAATATAGCAAATTTTGTTAGTTCAGGAGCAACAACAGCTGATGCTACTGATAGGGCTAAAATAATAATGGATGGCCCACATTATCCAAATTCTGCAACAATAAACGGAAATTTATTAACACTAACTTTCAATGCAGAAGATGGAACATTTACTCAAAATATTAATATTGATGCAGGCGTACTTGCAAATAGTGATGATGTTTCTAATGGTGCAATATCAATTCTTTCAACAAATATTGTAGATAATGCAAAACCAAAAGTTTTTGCGTCTGCTATTAGCACACCAAAATTAGCAAATGAAGCTGGTGGTTTTGGATTTAGTTTGTCAAATACTGAAGGTGGCGCTGTAACATATAATGGTGGATGCACTACTCATGCAACAACTATGGGTTGGACAAATAGTTGGGAAAGTTTACATTGGAATGGTGATCATTCATTTCCTGAAGGAGTTTATGACAGTTGCACAATTACTATAACAGATTCTGCTGGAAATTTTGGAACTGGAAATGTTCCTACATTTATTGTTGATCTTGCAGGACCAGTAACAGGCGATGTTACAATTACTCCTTTGTATAATAATGGTGGAATAAATTATATTTCAAGTCTATCAAATATTTCAGCTCCTGTAACAGATGCTGGAGTTGGTGTAGATGGTTCAACTTGTCAATGGTTTTTTGATAGCGGTAGTAATTCGGGTACAAGTTTAGCAACTAATTATGTTGGGGGAGAATGTGTATTTACAAACGCAGATACTTCAATCTCAACAGGGATTAATGTTAGAGCGCAATATGATAATGGTAATTTACATCAATCAAATTTAGATCCTGCAAAAAATATTTTAGTCACTGTAGATAGTTCTGCACCAACAGCTTCAATAACATCACCAACAACAGGAGATACTGTTTCAGGAACAACTACAATAACAGCAGATGCTTCTGATACAGGAAGTGGGGTTGCAAAAGTTGAATTCTATCATAGTAGCATTAATCCTACATTAATAGGTGAAGGAATAGAAACATCACCAGGATCAGGAACATATTCAATTAATTGGGACACGACAACTGTTTCAAATGACGTTCATAGCATATATATTAAAGCTACTGATAATCTTGGGATAGCAACTAATTATATATCAATTTCAGTAACTGTTGCAAATTGTGTAGTTTCTAATGGTGGCGTTGAAGATTGTGATGGAATAGATAATGATTGTGACGGAACAATTGATGAAGATTTAACAGCACCATTATGTGAGAAACAATCTGGTGTTTGTGCAGGTTCAACAAAACCATCAGATTTATGTAATGGAGTAGCTGGATGGTCAGCTTGTAGTAATTCTGATTATAGTATATTTAATGTAAATTATGAGGCCACTGAAACAACATGTGATAGTTTAGATAATGATTGTGATGGTTCAGTTGATGAAGGACTTTTAACAACATATTATGGAGATGCAGATTCAGATGGTTATGGAAACCCAGGTACAACAACTCAAGCATGTTCAGCACCAACAGGTTCTACTACAAATAGTTTTGATTGTAATGATGCAAGCGCAGCAACACATCCTGGTGCAACAGACACACCAGGCAATGATTTAGACGAGGATTGTAGCGGGCAATTAACTTGTTATGATGATGGTGATGATGATGATTTTGGCACATCTACTAGCAGTGACAGTTTTTATAATGCAATAAGTGGTATAGCAGAGATAACTGGTGCTTGTGGTTCAAGCAGTTTTGATGGTTTGGACGACACAAATGATGATTGTAATGATGCTAACTCGGCAACAAATCCTGAGGCAACAGAAATTGCTGGAGATGGTGTTGACCAAAACTGTGATGGACAAGAAATATGTTATGTTGACGCTGATGAGGATGGTTATAGATTGACAAGCACAATAACAAGTTCTGATTCTGATTGTACTGATTCTGGAGAAGCACAATCTATTTATCCAACAGGAGATTGTAATGATGGTAATTCAGCAATACATCCAAGCGCAACAGAAACTTGTGATGGAATAGATAATGATTGTAATAGTAATGTTGATGAAGGATTTACAAATACAGATGGTGATTCAATTGCGGATTGTGTTGATAATGATGATGATAATGATGGTGTGGCTGATGGTTCAGATGTTAATACTTTAAATCCACAAATATGTATTGATAGTGATTCAGATACATGCGACGACTGTTCACAAAACCCTACAAGCACTAGCTCACCAACTCCTTGGCCTGATTATACACCAAGCATTTCTAATGATGGCATAGATACAGACGGAGATGAGGTATGTAATCTAGGGGATACTGATGATGATAATGATGGTGTGGCTGATGGTTCAGATAGTGATTCTTCAAATCCACAAGTATGTTTAGATAATGAAAATGATGGATGTGATGATTGTTCACAAAACCCTGAAAGTACAAGTTCAGTAACACCTTGGCAAGTTTGGGCACCAAGCACATCTAATGATGGAACTGATGATGATTCAGATGGTTTCTGTTCTGCAAGTGATTGTGATGATCTTAATAATAATATGTTCCCAGGGAATACAGAAGTTTGTGATGGATTAGATAATAATTGTAATGGTGATGTAGATAATGCAGAATTAATAGTAGGATCAAGTTATTTTGTAACAGAAATAAACCCTGTAATTTGTTCAACTGTAAGTTATTATTGTGATGATGATTGGGATGGTTACATAAGTTTAACAGTAAGTGGGGCTTGTGATACATTTGATTGTATTGCACTTGATCATCCAACTTGTAATGATGCAGCAGGAACTGATTGTAATGATACTAATGACCAAATATATCAACTTCTTGCAGGCTATCAAGATAACGATGCAGACACTTTTACAGTAGGAGATTCACAACAAATATGTTCAGGAGCAGCATTACTATTAGGATATGCAGATACACAAAATTCAGAAGATTGTAATGATACTAACTCAGCAATAAATCCAGATGCAACAGAAATATATTATGACAGCATAGACCAAAATTGTGATGGTTATGATATTCCTCAATGCGGAGACACAATTACAGAAAATTTGACTTTGATAGACAGTTTAGATTGTTCTAGAAGTGGTAGCAATGGATTAATTGTTGGTGTAGATAATGTAACCTTAGATTGTAATGATTCTAGTATTTTAGGAGATGGATCTAATAGTGGATTATCTCTTACATCTCGTTCTGGAGTTACAATTAAAAACTGCACAATCTCTAATTTCCAAAACGGAATTCTTCTTGTAACTTCAAATAATAATCAAGTTTTATCTAATGAGATTAATGACAACAGCCGTGGAATAATTGTTACTTCTCCGACAAATGCTGAACTTGGAGGATATAATACTGTTGATGGAAATACATTAGTAAACAATGTTATTGGAATAGCGACTAAAACTGCAGGAAATATAATTACAAATAATAATATATCAACTGACAGCGTAAAAGATACTGCTGAGGGTATTGTATCAACTACATCAATGTACAGCGGAAACTATGGTATTGATTTAAGAAGAACTGGAAGAGTATATCCTGAAAATAATTATCTTTCTGGAAATGAGTATGGTCTTAATGTTTGGGATGGGGTAATAAACTTTACAGTAGAAAATGATAGATACCATGATAATACTTATGGAATTTATTTATCTGGTGTTGGAAATGGAAATAATAATGTATTTGTGTCTGATATTGGTGTTACTGAAAGAGATAATACCATGCCAACAATAAGCAATTCAGAAATTTATGATAATAGACATGGAATTTATCTTGTATCATCCTCTTATGTAAACATAACTAATACAAATTTTAATGACAATGCTGAATTAGAGGATACTGGACTTCATGTTGATTCAACTTCAACTGCGTATGTAACAAATGGAGATTTTGTTAATAATGGAGCATGGGGAATTTATGATGTAGGCCCACAATATGTTTATTGGACAATAAATGAAAATGCAAAATGTATTAACAATGATATCAGAATATACACTGATGAAAATGGAGGATATTTAAATACAGCTTTTACAGGACAAATTGAAAGAACATACAAAGGAATAACTTTTGATGGTGGAACTTTAGAGTTAGAAAATTGTACAATCTTTATGGATGGTAATGAAGATGGTATAACATTAACTGGAAATATAACTTCTTTTGAACAGTTTAACCAGGGAATTAATGCAAATACTTCAACTGAATTTAATGCAAGTGATGCAGATACAAATATTACATTTTATATTAATGCAGATAATTGGAATAGTTTTATAGCAGTTGCCTCTGCAAATGAAAGCTCTTCTGGCACAACAGCTGGATTAATATATCTAAAAGGAATAAATGTAGATATTGATACTAATACAGAAGGAGCATTGACTTGGGCTTACATAAAAATGTTCTATAATCAGTCTGAAATTGATGCTTTAGGAATTGATGAAACTACATTAAAGATATATTATTACAATGAAACTCTTGGCAACTGGCAATTAGAAGCTAACCAAGGAGTAGATACTGTAAATAATTATGTTTGGGCAAATGTAACTCACTTTAGTGTATATGGAGCGTTTGGCACAACACCATCAGATGATAGTGGTAGTGTAGGCGGTGGCGGACATAGCGGCGGTGGCGGTGGAAGTTTAGCTGCATTCAATCCAAAGACAGCAACAACTACTACTACAACTCCAGCACCAGTTACAGCACCAACAGGAGCAGGCGCAACAGAAGAGACAGCTCCTGTTGAAGAAACACCAGAGCCTGAAGCAGGAAACTTGATTACAGGTGCAGCAGTCGGAATAGGAGATATAAGCTTGAAAGGATGGTGCACAATAATATTATTGTTATTGATATTGATAGCACTAGCAATAATATTAACAATAAGGCAGAGAAAAAAGAGAAAGTAATTCTCTTCTTTTTTCTTTTTATTTTTTTTATTTCTCAAATCTTATCGAAGTTTGAGATTAAAAAATATCCTTATTTTAGTCAGAATATTTTTTATTATTCTACACCAAACAAAAGTTTATAAAGATAGGAATAAATTATTCATTATAACATCAACGAGGTGGATATTATGAAAAAACTATTGTCAATATTTTTAACAACAATTACATCAGCATGCTCTGTATTAGCAGCAAATGATTCTAATTTACTTACAGGCTCTGTTGTAACAGATACTGCATCAACAGGAAGCAAAGGAGTTCTTATTGGATTAATTGTTGTTCTTGCAATAATTGTTATTTGGTCTATAATAAAAAAGAAGCGCCGTAAATAATTCTTAGTTCATTGTTATAAAACTTTATAAGTTAACATATTTTTTTAACTATATTGCCTGTGTAGTATAGCCTGGACAGTACGCGAGGTTGCGGTCAATTGGTAAAAACCTTGAAACCGGAGTTCAAATCTCCGCATGGGCGCTATTCATATGATTAAAGCAGAATAAATATCCAAAATAATTGATAGATTATATTTAGAAATCTTATCTCTTCTTCATCAATCTTCTGTTAATGCTGGAAAGAAAGTTCAGGCCTTTTTCAGCTGTCTCATGTACTATCTTGCTTGTGTCTCCCATTGTATAATCAATGTCTCTTATTCTGCCTGAGTTTTCTCCGTATTTGTTCATGAATGTAACATTTTCAAGTGATTTTTTCTGAGGCATGTCAAGATGTTCAGCAGCATAGCCGATTGTTATTATTGCCTGTGGTCTTGCTCTTTCAGGTATTCCAAGAATATGGCAAACTTTATCCTCATCAAAAGCACCTACCCAGCAACTTCCTAAACCTAAATCAGTTGCAGCAAGAAGCATGTTTTCAACTGCTGCTGCACAATTCTGTATGCTATACAATCTTTCGCCCCTCATGCCATACATCTGCCTGCCGTGCATTGTAATGCAGCAAATAACAATTTGAATAGGAGCATCAGCCATCCAGCTCTGCTCTAAAGAAGCCTCTGCAATTGCATGCCTTTTATGCTCGTTGTCAACAACAAGGAACTGCCAGTCTTGTATATTTCCAGAACTAGGAGCTAATCTGCCTGCATCAATAATTCTTCCTACTTTTTCCCACTCAACGTGCTTTTTGAGATATTTCCTAATGCTCCTTCTTTGAGATATACAGTCAAACAGATCCATAGCAATCTTTAAATAATACTGATATTTATATTTAACTGTTTTGAACGAGGATAAGATGAATTACGAGCAATTGGTGGAAATGTATGAAAAGCTTGAGTCAACTACAAAAAGATTAGAGAAAACACTTGCTCTTTCAGAATTTCTAAAAAAAATACCTATAGATGATTTACAGCATACTATTTTGCTTGTGCAGGGAACTGTTTTTCCTTTATGGGATAGCAGCAAAATAGGAGTTGCGTCAAGAATTGTGCTAAAGGCAATTGCAACAGCAGTGGGCATAAGTCCTGAAAAAGTTGAAGCTGACTGGAAAAAGACAGGGGATTTAGGAGACAGTTCTGAAAAACTTATCAGCACAAAAAAACAGCACACTTTATTCTCACATAAACTTACTGTAAAAAAAGTTTTCAACAATATAAGAGCTCTTGCTTCTTTGGAAGGAGAAGGAACTGTTGCAAACAAAGTAAGCCTTATTGCAGAATTGCTTACATCTGCAAAACCAGAAGAGGCAAAATATATTGTAAGGACTGTTCTCGAGGAATTAAGAATCGGGCTTGGAGCAGGAACAATGAGAGATGCAATTGTCTGGGCTAATTTTGGAAAAGAGTGCGAAATTGAATTTGATGATAAGAAGAAAATAATGGATATAAAAAACAGAGAAAAATACAATCATTATTCTGAGATTGTGCAAAAAGCATATGACTTAACAAATGATTTTTCAGTGGTTGCTGAAAAAGCAAGAAAAGGAGAAAAAGAATTAACAAAAACAGAGATGACAATGGGAGCTCCTATAAAAGTAATGCTTGCTTTGAAAGCAACAGACATCAAAGACGGGTTTGAAAGAGTTGGAAAGCCAGCTGAATTAGAGTATAAATACGACGGATTCAGGATGCAAATTCATAAGCACGCTAACAAGATAACAATTTTTACAAGAAGATTAGAAAATGTAACTGTGCAGTTTCCAGAAGTTGCAAAATATGTGCTGGATAATGTAAAAGGAGAAAATTTTATTCTTGATTCAGAAGCAGTTGGCTATGATGCAAAAACAAAAAAATATTTTTCATTCCAGCATATCTCTCAAAGAATAAAAAGAAAATATGACATTGAAAAGCTGGCAAAGGAGATGCCTATTGAATTAAATATTTTTGATATTTTATATTACAATGGCAAGAATATGATAAATGATAAATTTTCAGAGAGAAGAAAATTAATTGATAAAATTGTCAAAAATGTTCCTTATAAAATAATTGCTGCAAAAAATTTAATTACATCTGATGAAAAAACTGCTGAAAAATTCTACAAACAAAGCTTGTCAGAAGGAAATGAAGGCATAATGTTCAAAACTCTCGATGCTCCATATAAACCAGGAGCAAGAGTTGGCTATATGCTCAAACTAAAGCCAACTTTAGATACTATAGACCTTGTCATAACAGGAGCTGATTGGGGAGAGGGCAAACGCTCTGAATGGATGAGTAGTTTTACTGTTGCATGCATTGATGAAGACAATAATTTCGTTGACATTGGAAAAGTTGGAACAGGAATAAAAGAAAAAACAGAAGAAGGCGTTAGTTTTGAAGAGCTTACAGAATTATTAAAACCATTAGTTATTTCTGAAAAAGGAAAAGAAGTGAAAGTAAAGCCGAAAATTGTCGTGCAGATTATTTACAGCGAAATACAGAAAAGCCCTACATATGGCTCTGGTTATGCTCTTAGATTTCCAAGGTTAAGTTCAATCAGAGAAGACAGAAGTGCTGATGAGATTACAACATTAAGCGAAATAGAAGATTTATTTCAAGGACAAAAAAAATAAAATTAAAAGAAAATTAAAATATTAAGAACATTTACCGTTAGCACATCCATCTTTGCAGATGTAAGCAGATTCTCTTATAACTTCTCCTGAGCAGAATCTTTCCATCAATTGCCTTGAGCTTGAACAGTAATCCTCATAATCCTTGCCCATATAGTTAACTGTTCCTTTTACATTGTAAGTTAAACCTTTATCAGAATCTGAGCAAAGTTTGTAGCAGTTTCCATCATAGCATTTTTCACTTGTAGAACATGAGCATACTAAACTTATTCCGCACTCTGTAAATGTTCCACACTTACCTGCATAATCTGCTGCACATGTTTTTGCAGCGCATTTTGCGCATGTACCTTTAATACATGTCTCTCCTGTGGAACATGTAAACAAGGTATGCTTTACAAAATTATCAGAACCGCAATAATATTCTCTCAAATCATTATTTATGCAATAGTCAGTTACTGTTGTCCAACCAGCTGAATTGTCATATTGTCCTGTTGTTTCTCCTTTTGCATCAGGATTTATACCTCCATCAGTATCAAAGCATCTGTCATAACCAACTCCAACTGCATTTCCTGTTATGCCATTATCATAAACAGCATAGCCTGTTCCAGAAAGCTTTTGCTGTCCAACCAAAACAAACACAGCAAAAACAAAAAGAATGATTATAAGACCATATGTAACCTTAATATTTTTTTCCATGAGTTCAACCTCTTCCTTTTTCATTTTTCCCTTTGCCCCTTAAAAAAGGGTGCCTTCATTAATCATTTTTTGGGGGGTGGTTAATGAAGGCAAAGAAAGAATGTGAGTTCTTTCAGCCTTGATTTGTGATATACTTATTTTGTGATTATAATTAAAAAAATAAAAAAGTCCCCAGCAGTTAGCTGGGGTAAAATATTTTTCTCTTTTTCCCAGGTTTTACCTTATTATTTCTATTCCAAGCTCCTCACTTATCTGCTGCTGTTGAGGGCTAACTTGCCTGTAATCTACTTTGCCTAAAATCCATGGGGATTTTACGCCAGTGATTATTGTCATTATGCACATCTTTCCTTTCATGTCATCCTGGACTCTTGCTCCCCAGATAACATTTGCATCTTCGTCAAGGCTTTCTGTTACAAGCTCTCCTGCTCTATTAACCTCATCAAGAGTCATATCAGGTCCGCCTGTTATGTGTATCAATGCTCCTGTTGCTCCTTTATAGGTTATGTCAAGCAATGGATTGCTTAGAGCAGCTCTTACAGCTTCATCAACTCTGTTTGTTGTGTCGCTTGCACCTACTCCGATTGCAGCTACTCCGCCATTTGTCATAATAGCTTTGACATCTGCATAGTCTAGGTTTACCAAGCTAGGAACTGCTATTGTCTCTACAATTCCTTTAATCATTGTTGATATTAGCTCATTTGCAACTGCGAATGCCTGCTGGATTGGCAGGTTTCCTGCAATTTTGACAAGCCTGTTGTTATCTATTACAATAACTGTATCAGAAACCTGTCTTAATTGCTGTAATCCAAACTCTGCTTTATCGCATCTTGCCCTTTCAATCTTGAATGGCATTGTTACTGTTCCTATTACAATTGCTCCTGCATCTTTTGCTACTTGTGCAACAACTGGTGCAGAACCTGTTCCTGTTCCACCGCCTTCTCCTGCACAGACAAAGACCATGTCAGAACCTTTTAGAGCATCCTTTATTTCCTGTAAAGTTTCCTGTGCTGCCTGAGCTCCTTTTTCAGGAAATCCTCCACAGCCAAGTCCACGGGTAATTTCCTTACCAATGATTATCTTTCTGTCAGCGTCGCTAATCTGCAGGTGCTGAACATCTGTATTTACAGCTATAATTTCAGCTCCTTGCACTCCTCTCTGATAGAGCCAGCTAACCATATTGTTGCCTGCTCCTCCACAGCCAATCACCTTTATATTGGCATGTCCTATTTCGAGTCCCTCGAATTGTTTATCCACTTTCTTCATTGCTTCCTGGGTTATGAAGTCCATTTTTGCTCACCCCTCCATTTTTTTTGTTTTATAGTTTTAGTATTTAGGACGGTAAGAATAAACTTTTTACTCCATTTACCGAAAAGTTTAAATACTAAATGAATATACATACTTCTAAGAAAGAGTTTATCTATCTGCGCCAACAGATTGATTAAACAATTAAATTGTTTCGGAAAAACAAAAATAATATTTATCGTCCATGTTTTCGCCAAAAAACGTGGATATAATTCTTGTTTTTTAAATTTATAACTTAATAATGAATAAACTGATATATAAAGATTTATATACTGTAGTATATAAATCGAGAGGGGTTTTAGTATACTAGTTCTTTATTGTCATCATTGAATACAATGTCTGAGAATGGTGACAATACAATTTAGGAGATATTTCTATCAAAAAAAGGATATATATTTATAAACAAAACATCGCTTCTTGACTTTATGTTATACATCATAGGAATCGGGCTTAATGACGAGAAAGATATCACTGTTAAAGGACTTGAAGCAATAAAGAAATGTGATTTTGTTTACTTAGAGCATTATACCTCTAAGTTAAACTGTGATATTGCATCATTGGAAAAGATCTATGGTAAAAAGATAATTTTAGCAGATAGAGCTCTTGTGGAAAACTCTGATGAGATAATAAAAAATGCTGAAAAGAAAAATGTTGCATTCCTTGTTATCGGAGATGCGCTGTCTGCAACCACACATGTAAATTTTATTCTTGAAGCAAAGAAAAAAGGAATTAAATTTGAAATAATTAATAATGCTTCTGTACTTACTGCTGTGGGCATAACTGGATTGCAACTTTACAATTTCGGTAAAACAACAAGCATTCCTTTTAAAAATGAAAATGTTACAGCTCCTGTTGAAGTTCTTGAACAAAATCAGAAACAAGGACTTCATACTTTAATGCTTCTGGATCTAGACCCAAAAAATGATAAGTTCATGACAATAAATGAAGCTATAAAATTTCTGCTGAAAAACAAAGTTGATAAGAAAACAAAAGTAATTGCATGCTGTGCTTTAGGCAGCGATAATGCAATTATAAAGTTAGGTAGTTTAGAATCTCTTGAAAAAGTAAAGTTTAACAAATTCCCACAGTGCTTAGTTATCCCTGGCAAAATGCACTTTTTAGAAGAAGAAATGCTAGAAATTTTTAAATAATTATTTCTTAACAAGCAATTGCTCTTTTGCTAAATATTCCTCATAAGTTATCTTGTTGTTTATGTAGTCAAGCTGCAATTGCTTAAGTTCGTTATCAGGAGCTGCAACAATAATACTGTCTACTGGAGCTGGCTTGCTTGTTTCTAGATTAGAAATATAATTCTTGCCTATCTGCATTATAACACTGCCTATAACCAAAGAGAATATTATCAGCAAAAATGTTGTTACAAGCGGAGACATTGCGGTTTTATCTGCCATTTTATTTCTTTACCAAAGTTTTTATATAATTTTTCTGAAGCAGAAGCATATAGATGAAGATTGAAATTACTATCATTTCTAGAATTGGAGCAACAAGAGGAGGTATTACTGTGTTTTTCACAATAGCATAAACAGTAAGAGCTTCTTCCACAATATAAAAAAGAAGTGCAATAAAAAGCAATTCCCATGGAGGAAGATAAATATCTGTGTTTGGCAATGTAAATAATTTTATAAGCATTATAACTACTACTGTAACAAGTACAAGATTATACATTGGTGCAACAATTCCAAGTGCTTCTGCAATCATTTTGCCCCCTTCCTAACTTGGTTGTATAGTGCCAATATCAAGAGTACTAACATTACTGTAGGAATAATGTGTGTTATGTAAGGTGATTCATAAATTCTGAATGCCCTCAATGCTCCAAAGATTTGCTGCACTGCAAAAAGCATAAGCATCCATATCAGAAATTTCCATGATTTGAGAATATTTCTTTTGTTTGAGATTTTAAACATAGTTAGAGCTATGATTCCAGCAACAACAGCGAGAAATATATTTGCTATTTTTAGAATGCCCTCAATAAAGTGAATTGTATCCATTTAAACCTCTTTGATGTTTGTTGGGATTGATAGTATATAAATATTTCTTTTTTTTCATAGAGTAAAAATAGCACAATATTTATAAACTTCCAAGTTTACTGTCTATATAGACATAACAAAGGGGTGGTTAAATTGGAAGACGATAACGACAATTACGAAAACGATTACGAGATTGTTCCAAAGAATAAAGTAGACAGGCTGACAAGAGAGCTTGATGCCATGAGACAGAAAAAAGGCGTAAATCTTGAACTCTTGAAATTTTCTATTGATGAGCTTTCTGAATCACTTGATAATTTAAGGGTTTCTCTCAAAGCTGCAAAAGAAAATATGGAAAATGATACAGCTGTTAAAGAACTAAACGAAAAGCTTGACAATTTGCTTTCACAAAACCACAAGATTGCAGAAGGAATTCTTGCACTTGCTGATATTATAACAAAAGGAAACGAGAAAAAAGTTGAACAGCCGCAGTTTGATTTCAATTCTGACTTCAGCATGCCTCCTTTGTCAGGACCAATGCCTTTAGAAGAAGGGCCATTAAATCCTCCTCCAAATTTTAACAGGCCTATGAGACCTGGATTTGATATGCCTCCTCCGCCACCTGGAATGTTTCCATCTCCAGGACCAATGCCAGGAGATATGAATACAGTTAAAAGAAAAAGTTTCAGAAGATGAATCCGGTTATTTTTGACAGCATAGAAACATTGGATATTCTTCGTTTTGGGAGAGCTGTAGAGGATGAACTTGAGATAATAGAGAAAAGAAAAAAGTCAGAGCATGAAATAAAAAATCATATTTCTGCAATGACTCAAAAAGCACCTATGCATAAAGATATAAAAAATCTTGAAAAAAAATTCTCAGATTATATCTCAGCTGGAAAAAAGAAAAAATCCATCAAGAAGATGAACAAGAATGAATTAAAGAAAAAGATAAAAACGCTGGAGCTGATGCACGGCAGATTAAAAAATAAATATGATAAAGAGACTATGAAGAGGATTAAGGACAGACTGAATAATCTTAAAGATATTATCAGCTAAATATCCCTTCCCATCACAGTATTTCTCTTGTTTTCTTTTGCTCTTTTGCAGGCTTCTTTTACAAGTTCTGTAACTTTACTGTTTAATACCTCTGCAACATCTCCTCCAACAGAAGTTACTCCAGACTCTTCTGCCACCTGCTTTATATTTGCCTTAACAATTAAGTTTATTGCCATGTTTACCTCCTTTAATCTTTATTAAAATATTTTCTTTCAACTATTTCTCTTAACGAATATATTATTGATATTACCAAAAACAAGGATAAAAACATATTTTTAGCAAAAAATATAATATTTCTTAAATCAAAAACAAAATCTTTTAAGAATACAAAAAATACAGAGAGAATACTTATCAATGAAAGAATAAAGACAATAATTAAAACATAAAGAATCCAACTCTCCAATCTTTTCAGCCCATTTATAATCAAAAGGTAAAATGCTAAATTTGCTGCAAAAATTATTATTTTATTTACAAGAGTTGCTTCCATCAGGAAAGCAAACAAAGGCAGTGTTATGATATTCCATATGATGAAATATATTATAATCTCAAAACCTTTTATTTTTTTAAAATTTGCTATAATCAAAGTAAAGAAGCCTAGGCTAATTATAGTTGCCCATATATTAGGAAATTTAAGATAGTATGCAAGATAAGTTATCAAAGAAACTGCAAAAGTTAGAAGCAGATATTTTGCAGTAAGAGTTATCCCTTCTGCTTTTTTTGCAGATTTTTTTATTTTATTTTTTTTTCCAGCCATTTTCTTTTTTACGATCAATGATATACTTAATATTGGAATTTATAAATCTGTCGCTTAAAAAGAAGGCTATTTATCGCATAAAAGATTGTCTTTCTTTGTCAGAAAACTTCTCAATTGAATACCTTAACATTATCCTTGGCATTTTGTTTTTATGCTTTAACAAAAATTTTATTTCTGCTTTTTTGTTTCGTTTTCCAGCTTCTCTAAGCATCCAGCCAACTGCTTTTTGGATTAAATCATGTTTGTCACAAAGCAAAAGCTCGGAAATCTTAAAAGTATCTTCTAATTTATTGTATCTTATAAACTCAGATGTCGATATTATTGCAATTCTTCTCTCCCACAGATGATTTGACTTAGCAAGTCGATATAATATTTTTCTGTCTTTGTCAAGCAAATAGTTTCCAACAATATCTCTGCAGCTTAGGTCAACTAAATCCCAATTGTTTATATTTTTTGTATTTTTCAGATAAAAATCAAAGATTTGTTTTTTTATGCTTTCATTTTTCTCTTTTCCTGCTTTTTTGTACTGCTCCAACAAAATAAACAAAGCAATCATCCGTTCTTCATGGATTTTTGAGTTCAGTAATGCTTGAATGTCAACTAAATCTAAATCTAAAAAACTTTTAGAAACATTTCTCTGCACAGGAACTTTTATACCCAGGAAAATATCACCTTCTCCATACTCTCCTTTTTTTGTTTTAAAAAACCTCTGCAAATTCTCTGCTTGTTTTTTGTCAGCTAATAAAGAAATCTCTTTCTTTAGTTTATTGAGTGAAGCCATTTTATTTGTGCGTGAACCAGAAGATTAATTTATTATTTTCTTTTTTATCCAAACGGCAAAAACCAAATCTTTCAAACTGAATAACTTCATCAACTCCAATATTTATTGCATCTGGCTCTGCAAGCCCTTTTTTTACTGTTGCATCAGGCATTAAAATCTCAACATTAACAAGATTTTTGTTGACAGGAAGCCAGTGAATCATCTTTGCATCCATATGTTTGTCAACTTCTTCTGAGATAAATTTGTCATCCTTAAAATTAAACAAATGCATCAATCTATACGGCTTGTCTTTTTTCAGCTCTTCATTGACATAAAATTCATCAGTTGTTTCAAGAGTTCTATAACCCCTATCTTTATCTTCTGGATGTAATAGAATTTTAACTGTTTTTGCAATTGCATTTTTTATTTTTATTTTATGCAGATTTTCTATAAAAAAATATCTGCTTGATGTTTTATCAATCAATCTTCTGTTGATTGATGCAATTATTTCAAAGTCAATGTTTGTCTGCGTAGGAGAAAGACCAACTTGTTTTACAAGCTCGTAGTAAGTTTCTTTTACAATTCCTCTTCTTTTCAAAGCTCTTAATGTAACTAATCTTGGGTCATCCCAGTCAGTGTATTCACCTGACTCAATTTTTTCTCTTATTTCTCTTCCTTGAGTTATTGCTCCTGTTACATTAAATCTGCCATATTCAACAACTGTCTGCTTTGATAAATTTAACAAATCTTTTATATAATTCTGCAACTCGCCCCTCATCATAAATTCGTTGCTTCTTAGGATATGTGTAATTCCAAGTGTGCTATCTTCAACTGAATTATAGAAATCATACATTGGCCAGACTTTGTATTGATAACCTTTAATATAATGCTCTGCTGTTATGATTCTGAAAATAACAGGATCTCTCATAACATGATTTAAGGAGGTCATATTACCTTTTAGTCTTAGAGAGCACTGACCTTCTTTGTATTTTCCCTGAAGCATGTGCTTCCACTCTGTTAGATTTTCATTTTCATCTTTTTCAGAACATTCACATTCAATTCCTTTATGTCTTGAATCCTGCATTTTTTCCTGCTCACAAAAGCAGACATATGCTTTTTTCTTTTTTATTAGCTCTTCTGCATAATTGTAAAACAATTCCATGCTGTCTGAAACAAAAACAACTTCATCAGGAATAATATTAAGATAACCAAGAACATCTTCTTTCATTGCATCTACATATTCCTGAGTTACTTTTTCAGGGTTTGTATCCTCAAATCTCAGGATGCACCTGCCTTTGTATTTTTTTGCATACATATAATTCAGCAAAAACGAGAGTGCGTGCCCTATATGATTGTATTTGCTTGGCTCAGGAGCGAGCCTTGTAATAACTTTGCCCATGACTGCATTCGGCAAATCCCTGAGCTCTTCTCTGTCAACCTTCTTTTCTTCCTTATATTCCTTGGGAACTTCTTTTAATTCAAATTGTATCTCTTCCTCACTTAGTTTGTTAACTTCATCAACTGCATTTTTTATGTCCTTTGACAGCTCTTTAAGCTTGTCTTTTGCATCTGGATGCCTCGCAATAAGCATTCCAACTACAGAACCAATGCTTGCTTTGCCATTGTGCTTGGATGCATTCACAACTGCAAGTATTCTTATTTCTTTTTTGAGCATATGAAAGAAATATGATAATATGTTTATAAAACTTTTTGATTTAGAAAATCTTTTATCAGTTTATGCAAAAATTTTGATTCTGGAAGAAATTTTTCTTTTTTCATTAATTCTTCTGCTTCTTTGATTGTCATAAATTTTCCTTGTTTTGTTTCTGCAGGGTCAATCTTTGGTACTTTATCTGTTACAAAAGAATAAACCTTAACATTTTCTCTGTCTTCTTTGTCAAATCTTTTTTTAAAAGGAGCTATAAAAATTGGTTTTTCCTTGATGCCTGTTTCCTCTTTTGCTTCTCTTAAAACAGCTGTTTCGTAACTTTCTCCAGAGTTTATATGCCCTCCAAAAGAATTACTCCAATACTCTGGATAAAACTCTTTGTCTGCTGTTCTTTGGTTTACAAAAATTCTTCCTTTTTTATCAATTATAAAAAAGAAAACAGTCCTGTGGATATAGCCTTTTGTATGAATTTCTTTTCTTGATGCCTTTCCTTTTACATTATCATTTTCATCAACAATATCTAAAAATTCTTTTTTCATAACAATATCGTAACTATTATATTTTATAAATGTTGTTGTTACAAAACATTTATAATATAGTTATGCTTAGTGTTTCTATGGCAGGAGTTTGGTTTTACACACTAACAAGCGTGATTATTGTCAGCTTGCTTTCTCTTATTGGCGTTTTAACATTAGCTGTTAACAAAAAAAGATTGACTAAAATGCTTCTTTTCATGGTTAGCTTTGCAGTAGGAGCATTGTTCGGAGATGCTTTCATACATATTATTCCTGAAGCATTCAAAAAAATGAATGAACTTGCAGTATCCTTGCTGATTATTGTAGGAATACTGATTTTTTTCTCGCTTGAAAAATTCATAAGATGGAGACATTGCCATATACCTACAACAAAAAAACATCAGCATCCTGTTGCAACAATGAACTTGATTGGAGATGGATTGCATAATTTGATTGACGGAATGCTGATTGGAGCAAGCTATCTTGTTAGCATGCCTATTGGAATTGCAACAACAATTGCAATTATTTTGCACGAAATCCCTCAAGAAATCGGAGATTTTAGCATATTGATTTATAGTGGAATGAAAACAGGAAAAGCCTTGCTTTTTAATTTCCTTTCTGCACTAGTAGCAGTTATTGGTGCAATCATATCATTAATTGTAGGAACTAATATGCAAAATTATTCTGCTTTTTTACTGCCAATCACAGCAGGAGGATTTCTATATATAGCTGGCTCTGATTTAATCCCAGAATTGCATCATGATAGCGAGAAAATGTCTGACGCAGTCTGGCAGTTTGTTTCAATAATCCTTGGAGTTGCTATAATGGCTGCTCTGCTTTTGGTAGGGTAATAAAAAACTTTAAATAAGGAGTTCTAATTCTCTATTCTGTTACAGCCCCGTAGTCTAGTGGTCCAGGACAGGAGCCTCTGGAGCTTCTAACAGCAGTTCGAATCTGCTCGGGGCTATTCTTTTATTTTCCACAAGTTTTATATAACACTTGCTTTTCTGTTTTATTATGAAAAATTCAAACAATAAAAAAAAGATAATTTTATCTGTTGTTGTTATAATTATTCTTGCAATCGCTGCATTTGCAGCAGTAAGCGTAAACCAGCTTAAGAGTTTTGAAAAAGCAATTGATGACCCTTTGCGAACTCAAGATATTTCAGATTTAATGAATGGAAACTGCTCAAAACTTGATATCGTCAAAGCAAAAACCTCTGATATAGAAAATAAATTTAGTGCTATATGCTCAAACTTTGCATTAAAGATAATTATTGAAAAGCAAAGTGGAAAAAGTATATGCGAAGATACTAAAAAAGCTGAAGAAAAGTTTAGAATGGATTTGCAGAAAATAGAAGACAAATGCACAAACACAACAACTCTTGTTGTGAATTAGAATTTTTTAATATTTACTCTATAACTTTAATTGCTTTCTCAGGACAGTTTACTTCACATGCTCTGCAAGCAATGCAGTCCTTTGGTTTTTTTACAACTGCTTTTTTGCCTTCTTTTGCAAATACAGCCATAGGACACACATCAATACATGTAAAGCATCCTTTACATTTTTTAGAATCAATTTTAGGATAAGCCATTATTATTCAGAAATATTCTCTTGAGGTTCTTTAACCTCTTCTATCTTTTCTGCTTGAACTTCCTCTGCTTTTTCCTCTTCTACTGGCTCAGCAGATACTATTGGTAAAGCATTTTTATCCTTAAGTTCAAAGTCCCTTATCTCGCAGACTCTGATTGGATAAACCTTAGTGAGCATATCTTTTATTGTTCTCTGCAATTTTGAGTCAAGCAAATCATAGATTATATTCTCATATTTATTTTTTTTAACATATTCTGCAATAAATTCCCTTGTCTGTTTTCTTATTTTCCTCAATATGGACTTGCTGACTTTAGCTCTTGTAAGAATGAAAACTTTGACAACAACTTTTTGTTTGTCTCCTGTTTCAACAACAAAAGAATCTTCTACTTTTCCAACTCCTTTTTTCATTTTTCTTCTAACTGTTGCAGGTATCATTGAATATCCGATTGTTGTAAGAATTGCATTGTCTCCTTGCACAGAAGTCACTTTCATCTTTGCATAAATGCCCTGTCTTTTAGGGTCATTGGTTAATGTCATCAGGTCAAACTTTACTGTACTGTTTATCAGACTCTCGCTCTCCTTGCCTATAATCTCTCCTAAGACCTGATTGTTCATCAGTTTTGGAGCTACAAGCTTATACCATTTCTTCTTTACTAGTTTTTTGTCTTCTGATGCCATTGTAAGTATTATATAGGAAACTTCGGTTCATTTAAAAAACTTTGTTTTTTAAAATCCTGAACCTTGTGAGGGATTCAGAAAATATCAATTTTCTGCACCATTGTCGCTGATGCAACTGCAGGTTTTAAAAAGATTATGTTTTTCCCTAGAGTAATTACTCTCTTCCGTATAAAAGCCATCCTAGAACAACAAGGGCTGCGCTTATGGTTGCGATTAGATTTGCTATTATTATTGGAAAATTTTTTATTTCTATACCATATAAAACCCAGACTATGACTGCGGCTAATACCATTATATAGGTGGCAATTGAAATATCTTTTGCACTTTTTCTTTTGAATATTCTGTAAACTTGCGGAATATTTGCAAGCCTTCCAATAGTTCCAAAGATTGTTGCAAGAATTGAAAGAACTGTCATTATATATCAAGCATTGCTTCTTCTGCATGCTCCTCTATAAATTTTCTTCTTGGCTCTACTTCATCCCCCATCAATAAAGTGAATATCTTGTCTGCTTCAACAGCATCTTCAACAGTAACTTTCAGAAGCATTCTGCTCTCTGGATCCATTGTTGTTTCCCACAATTGTTCTGGATTCATCTCTCCAAGTCCTTTATATCTTTGCACAGTTGCATCATCACCTGTTATTTTCAGAACTTCTGCAAGTTCATTGTCAGAATAAGCATACTGCACATGCTTGTCTTTTTGTATCTTATATAATGGCGGCTGTGCAAGATATACATAGCCTTCATCAATCAGCTTTGTCATATATCTATAAAAGAAAGTTAGCAATAAACATGTTATGTGACTTCCGTCAACATCTGCATCTGTCATTATGACAATTTTGTGATATCTTAATTTTACAGGATTAAATTCTTCTCCAATTCCTGCACCAAGAGCAGCAATCAAAGTTGTTATTTCATCTGAATTCAAAATTTTGTCCATTCTTGCTTTTTCAACATTAAGGATTTTTCCTTTTAATGGAAGTATTGCCTGAAATTCCTTGTTTCTTCCTTGCTTTGCACTTCCGCCTGCAGAATCTCCCTCAACAATAAACACTTCTGATTTTGCAGGGTCTTTTTCAGAGCAGTCTGCAAGTTTTCCTGGCAAAGAATATCCATTTAATGCTCCTTTTCTTCTTGTCAGTTCTCTTGCTTTTCTCGCACTTTCCCTTGCTTCTGCTGCATTTATTATTTTTGCCATTATTTTTTTTGCAGTTGCAGGATTTTCCTCAAAAAAAGCAGTAAGGCTGTCATAAACCATTGAATCAACAATTCCTTTTATGTTTAAATTTCCTAATTTTGTTTTTGTCTGCCCTTCAAATTGCGGTTCTGGAACTTTTACAGAAACAACTGCTGTCAATCCTTCCCAAGAATCTTCGCTTGCAAGTTTAAGACTTGTCATTTTGTGCTTTTCAGAATAATTGTTTATCACTCTTGTCAGCGCTGTCTTAAAGCCAGACAAATGTGTACCGCCTTCAATTGTATTTATGTTATTGGCGAATGAAAAAACATTTTCCTTGTAACTAGCATTGTATTGCATTGCAATTTCAACAGAATAGTTATCTTTTTCTTTCATTACATAAATCACAGGATGAAAAGGTGTTTTGTTTTCATTCAAATATTCTACAAAGGAAACAATACCTCCTGCATAATTAAAAATATGATTTTTATTATTTCTTTCGTCTGTTATTTCAATTGTAATTCCTTTGTTCAAAAAAGAAAGCTCTCTTAATCTTGATGATAAAGTATCAAAGCTGAACTCTGTTGTTTGAAATATTTCTTTGTCAGGCAAAAATGTAATTTTTGTTCCTGTTCCTTCTGCAACCCCAGATTCATGTACAGGAGAAACAGGTTTTCCTTGGCTATAACTCTGTGTGTAAATTTTTCCATCTCTTGTTACATCTACTGTAAGTTTTTCTGAGAGTGCGTTTGTTACAGAAACTCCAACTCCATGCAAACCTCCTGAAACTTTGTAAGATTTTTTGTCAAACTTTCCTCCTGCATGAAGTTTTGTCATTACAACTTCAAGTGCAGAAATATTTAATTTTGGATGAATGTCAACTGGAATTCCTCTTCCATTGTCAGCAACTGTAACAGAACCATCTGGATGGATTATAACAATTATTTTTGTGCAAAAGCCAGCCATTGCCTCATCAATTGAATTGTCAACAACCTCATAAACAAGATGATGTAAACCTCTTATGCTTGTATCTCCAATATACATTGCAGGTCTTTTTCTAACTGCATCTAATCCGCCAAGCACCTGGATGTTTGAAGCATCATATCTTTCTGGCTGTGGCTGTGCTAATGGTTGCGCTTCTTTCTGCGCTTCTGTTTTTGATTCTTTTTGCTCTGGTTTTTGTTCTTCTGCCATTATGAAATGTCCATTAAATTCTTATTGTTTTTCTTCTTAAAAATGAGATTTTTCTATATTAAAAAGAATGATTAAGTGTTTATAAACTTTGCTGTTGTAAAATGCTGTTTTAAGGCGTAAAACCATCAAATTACTCGGTTTTACAGCGCCTAAAAAACGCAGGAATTTGTGGATAAATTTAAATATTTGACTAACATTCCAGCAAAGGGAGTGTTATGGCGCTAAAACAATTAGTTGAAGAATTAAGTGTAAAGTTAGGAGTTATGGAAGGAAACAAATTTCCACCAAAACAAGGAGATACTTTCAATGGCTTTCTTCGTCCTCCCTCTTCTCTTGATGATATTGCAAATGAAGTGCTTCAACAAGAAGATAAAACTATTTCAGCATTTGATTCTTTAAGAAAATTTGATTCACAGTTTATTATTCTAGATCTTAGTAGCATAGGATATATTGGTTTTGTTGATGCCAATCCTGCTAATTTATTGCTGGAAGATTCTGGAAAATACAAATTTGAGATTACAGAAATCAAAGAAAAAATTGATGATTTGTTTATCTACAGTGCAAAACCAGTGGACTTGCTTTCTAAAAAAGCAAGGCATATAAAATATCAACCGAAATCATCAATGAATATTCAGTTGCCTGGTAAAAAAGAAAATAAAAGCAGAGTTAATGTTTTTGACAATGATTTTCCATCAAGAACAGCTATTTTTGAAGGAAGAAAAATAGATTATCCTATTCTTAATCTTGAGCAGGAATTTAATGGACTAGAACCAGGAGATTTGTTCAATGCAATATTGATGAGATACTCTCCAAAAACAACAGATAAAAATTTTAGGATTTTTCAGTTCAGCGAATTCGGTTTGACTGGCTATGTGAAAGATTATTATAATGGATTTTATAAAAAACCAACATTGGAGCATGAAAATTTGACTGTTAGATGTGTATATAGATTTGAAGTTCTTGGTTTGAAAAAGGAAAAAGAGAAAAAAATATTTTACTGCAGGGCTTTGGAAGATGTTCCACAACACAGCAATGTTGACTTGATAAAAAGAAAAGACGCTGGTTATGAAATAAGAGAAAAACCTACTTTTGAAAGAAACAGAGTTTACAATGTCTTAATGTCCAGATTAGAAGGTGATATGGGATTATTCTATGATGTTTATTACCCAAACATGACTGGATTTATTTCTTCAAAAAATATAGAATTAAATGAATCATATCTAGGAAAAGAATTAAGAGTTATTGTTGATGTTGTTTCAAAAAAAGAAGGCAGAGAAATTGTAAGGACGCATATTTTTTTAACATAAACTTCACAAAACTTTTTCAAGAATCCTGATCACTTTTTCTTTGCCAATTGTGATTATAAAGCTCGCTAACCTCGGGCCTTTTTCCTTGTTAATAAGAACTTTGTAAACTGTTGTAAATAATTCTTGTGGTTTTATTTTAAGAGCTGTTGCAATTTCATAAAACTCGCTATGTAAAGAAACATCATCATAGCTATTTTTTCCCAGTTTATCTTTCAAAACTTTTATTATCTCTTTTTCACTTTCAGTTAATTTTGCTTCTGGATTTTCATTAACTTTAAATTTAAAATCATCTGGAGCATATTTTTCAAGCCATTTTTTAGTGCATTCAAACCTTGTTTTAAGCCTCTGTAAATCGAACTCTGTTTTTGTGTGTGCTTCAAAATACTTTTTGATACCATCAAAATTTCCCTCGTAAATCTGTATTAAAGTTGTTAAATGTCTCAAGCCTGGCTGTATTGGCTGTTTTGCTGGAATTTTTATTGCAGATAATTCATAAATTCTTTTTTGTTTTTCATATTCTTTTTCTATTTTTACATCATCTGTCTTAAAATAAATTCTCTCGCACTTGTCAAAATCCTCATAATTTTTAAGAACATCTAAATCAAATGAAATATTAAATTCAGCCTCTGGCCTTGTGGATGCAAATAAATATCTTATGAGCTCTGGCTCATATATTTCCAGCATTTCTTTCAGGGTTGTAATAACTCCCTCTGAACTTGCAAATTGACCTCTCCCCTTCATTCCTATAAATTCATACCTTATCGAAGTTGGCTCTGGGTTGTCATAAACCTCTCTTGAAATTCTCTTGCCTGTATCAAAAGAACCTCCTGCTGCAAAATGGTCTTTGCCTCCTGACTCGAAATCCACTTTTTCATAACACCATCTCATTGGCCAGTCAATTCTCCAGTTTAATTTTATAATTCCTTTTTCTCTTATGTCAAACTCATCTTTAAACCCACAATCACATTCATATTTTACATTGTAACCATTTTCCCAGTCAATTTTTTCAACAGTGTCTTTTCCGCATTTCTCGCAGAATATTGAAACAGGAAGCCATTTCTCATCAAGATTTTCTTTTCTGAATTTGTTGAGTATATTTTTTATTATATCCTTATTTTCCAACGCAGTTTTTATCTGCTCTGCATAATCGCAATTTTTATATTTTTTTGACTGCGAGATAAATTCTGGATTTATGCCTAGCTTTGGAAGGTCTATTTCAAACTCTGCTTCATTATGGCGCGCATAAGTGTCATGACATTTCATTGTATCTGGTATATCTGCAATTGATTTTCTTAGAAGAGAGTTTAGCAGTTCTTGCTCAGGCATATTAGCAGGAACTTTTCTGAAAACATCATAATCATCCCAAGAATAAACAAACCTTACTTTCTTGCCCATGGATTCTAGTGCTCTTTTGATTAAATCCACTGTGATAACTTCCCTGAAATTTCCCATGTGAATTGTTCCAGAAGGTGTAATGCCTGCTGCAACAACATAGCCTGGCTTGTCTCCTTTTTCAGAGATTATTTTTCTAACTGTGCTATCTGCCCAGTGCAGAACTTCAGAATCCTCTCTTTTTTCCTTATTTTGCCCCATTACTACAAAAAGAAGAAGAGATTATATAAATATTTTTGCTTTAAAGAGATAAATATAAAAAATAAAGAAATAATCTTATACCATTTCTTCTAAAGGTTCGTTTTTTAGTTGGTTTTTTTCTGGTTCTTGATTACCAAAAATATTTTTTACTGTTCTTTCAACTTTTCCTCTGCATCTACTATATTTGTCTACTAAGTGTCCATATACTTTGTCACAGCAGACACTTAATCTCTTCAAATGTTTAGGCGTACCTTTTAAGTTTTTAAGTATATACTTTCCACTTCTTTTGTCAAATTCTAATGTGGGTCTATAATTATGATGCATTCCTGTCCTCTTTCCTTCTTTCCTCATAACCTTATTTAATCTTGAATTTGGTCTTCTAAATATGCTACCGATGTATTCTGGAATATCTCTTGGTCCCATAGGTTCTATTTCTCCTATAGCCTCATTTACAAAAGGTATAGAATTTCCTAAAAGAGCTTTATCTTCTTCTGTTAATGGATATACTGGAAAAGGACCTGAAATATTAACGCCTTTTACAGGAGTATAAATGCCTAATATTTTTCCTAAATCGCTATTATCCCTAACAGATTTTCTTGGTATTACACCACCACCAACTATCATTCCCTCGCTTATATGAACGTAGGTTATACTATCTTTTTTACCATCAACATAAATTCCATTTTGTGCTTCCATTTTCCCACTCCCCGACTATTTTTTAAAACTAAAACAGAGGGAAATACCTAATCTTATATAAATATTTTCATTTTCAAATATGATGAAATTTTATTACTACCTTTTAGAAACAAAATATTTATAAAGAAATAATCAATTGTAAAGAAATGAAAAAAGTACAGGGAGCTATAACTTCTGTTGATACGCTGGTAAGGATAGACAGAAAGCCAGCTAAAACTGTTGAAGAACATATTAATGGAAGAGACTTTGAGAGATTCTTAGATGGAAGAGCAAGTGAAAAAACCGGAGAGCGGATTGCTTTGCATCTTTCAGGTTGTGAAGAGTGCAATAAAAAATATGATGCTGAATATAAAAAGCATATGGCAAGTTTAGAAGCTGAATTAGATGTGGATAAGATAATAAGGTGTTATCCTGGACAGCAGTAAATTCACTATCATCCAATAGCAAAAATAAAAAGGTTTAAATACTACCTCTTACTTACAAGTTAATATTATATATACAAACGCTATAAACAGCGAGGGTGGTGCTAAAATGAATAAAAAAATAATTATAGGATTAATGTTAGTTCTAGTTATGGCTATTGCATTGACTGCATGTGTTTCAGCATTAAATGCTACAGATGCTTTTAATATGAAAAGCATTAAGGTAAGCCCAGACAATGATATAATGCCTGGAGAAGAGGTTACTGTTACAGTAAAAGTTGCTAACACTGATAATAAGATTGACCTTGATGTTGATCTTACTGTTGAGATTCTTGATGCAAGCGGAAATACTGCAGAGGATATAAATGGAGATTCTCTTGAAGCAGATTCTTCATTCAGCCTTGATAACGATGAAGATTATACAGATTTAAGCGAGGATGATTATACCTTTATATTCAATATGCCCTATGATGCTGAAGATGGTGACACATTTATAGTTACTGTAATGGCAGAATATAGCAACCAGGACAATTCTTCGGATATAGGCGTTTTTTATGAGAATCAAACAATAGACATGGCAAGAGAGTCAAAAGATTTGCAACTTCTTAAATATGGAGTTACACCTGATACAATAAGTTGTGATAGAAATGTTGTTCTTGATATAGATGCAATAAACATGGGAAGAGATGACGAGAAAAATGTTGTTTTCACAGCAGTAAACTCTGCTTTGGCAATAAACATTAAAGATACAATAGCAAAAGTCAACCAGTATTTCGAGGATGACGATGATGTTAAAAAGTCATATGATATAGCAATCGCAGAGAGCGTAAAGCCAGGAAAATACCCAATTGCACTAAAGATTGAAAACAAAGATGCAAAAGGAACAAGCACTTATACAGCTACATTGACTGTTGCAAAATGCGAAGCAGTTGCTGAAGAAACTACACCAGTAATAACACCAACAACTCCTGTTGTAATAGCAACACCAGTTATACCTGCACAGCAGACAATACAACCAACTATTGTAACAACAAGCGAGAGTATCTTCGAGAAATACAGCTTGATATGGATTGTATTAGCTTATGTAGTTGTTCTTGGAGTAGGAATACCTTTACTGATTAAGTTCTTAAGAGCTAAATCAGAATAAGAATATTCTTTCTTTTTTATTTTTCTTTTCTTATTTTTTTAAGTTTAATCTTTTATTAAGTTATATTTCTTAATTATAAGAAAAAAGAATTTACCTTTTAATAAGCCCTTCTTTTACAACTTCATCAAGAACTTTATCACAGGGTCTACATTTATACCCTGTAGATTCTAGTTTATCATACATTGGTTTAAGGCCATTTACACTATAACAGAATGTGTAATTAAGAATCACTAAAGCTTGTTCAGCTGCAACATAATCTCCTGATTCCATGCATCTATCAAAAGCGTCGGTATAGAAACCTTCTTTCAAGGCTTTTCTTCCAGAAATAGAAAAATGGGATCTTGCATTTTCTGTTAAAATTATCTCTTTTTCAGGTTTTTCAGGACCTCCTCCAAAACTAATGCATCCTGAGGTTAGTGTAGCAATTCCTGCTACTGCAATAGTTGTCCATACAATATTTGAAATACTTTTTTTCATGAAAGATGAAGTCTTTGCATAGTATTTAAATTTATATATCTTTAAATAGATATATTATTCAATATAGTCTCCTTGTTAAATATCCATCATTTATCCATCTTTAAGTATATTTTAAGTACTAACAAAGGCATTAATATGCTTTAATTATACTTGATTTATGCTATTTAATGCATTCTTTAAGTATAAATAATAAAAAATACAAATATTTATATAGTAGTTGTGCTATAATATACAAAAAGGGTTCAGGCAAGATAGTATGAGTGTTCAAATCAGACTAACATTATCAAAAGAAATGGACAGTTTGCTCGAAAAGCTTTCTAAAAAATTAGGCAAGAAAAAATCAATGCTAGCCAGAGAGCTGATGGAACAGCGTCTTTATGATTTGAATGTAATACAAAAAGGGTTTGAGAAATTATGATGTTTGATAAAAAAAGAGGACAGGTAACAATTTTCATAATTGCAGGAATTATACTTCTTGTAATTGCAGGGCTTTTCTTTTATATAAGATTCAATGTAGCAACTCCAAATCAGGTTCCTGTTATTGCAAATGTTCCAGAAGAATTCCAGCCTGTTGCAAGTTTCATGGATTACTGCCTGCTTAAAACAGCAGAAGAAGGGCTTGTAAAACTTGGTGAAGGAGGAGGATATATTTATCCTGAAAGTTATGGAATTACAACAAGCAGAACAAATCCTACTGATTCTGCTGGAATTGAATTTGCGCCAAACTGGAAAATACCTTATTGGTATTATATGTCTAGCCCTAATTCGTGCAAGGAAAACTGCAATTTTAAAATAGGCTATCCTGCTTTGAGAAAAAAAGATGCTGGAATTAGCGGAGCATCAATAGAAGAAGAGCTTGCAAGATACACAAGAGAAAATATAGGCATTTGTTTTGACAGCTTTTCTGCATTCCAAGCACAAGGATATCAGTTTGAAGAAGTTTCTCCAATAAATGCAGATGTTAGCGTGAACAAAAATGATATTGGATTTTTATTAAATTATAAATTAAGAGCAAAAAAAATTGGCTCAGCAGATATTGAAAAAAGATATGTAACTTTGCCAATAAATCTTGAGAATATTTACAACCTTGCAATTAATGTAACAGATTCAGAAGCAAGAGAGCAATATCTAGAGCTTCACACACTTAATTTAATTGTTGGATTTTCAGGAATAAACCCAGAAAAACTTCCTCCAATGTCTGACACAGATTTCAAAGTAGGAGGACCTACAATATGGATTAAATCAGAAGTTGAAAAAAGTGTAAGAGACAATGTTTTAACACCTTATACAGGAATTATAAAATTAAGCTCTTCTGCAAATTATTATGACACTGGTTCTGATATATACGATGCTATTGTGATACCAGCGCCTTCTGAATATTCTTATATGTCTACAACCTTTGAATATAATCCAATGTTTAAGGAATATTTCAACCTTAACTGCAATGGACAGATATGCAAACCAGATAGCTTATCGCTTGGAATAATTCCTCTTGGAGTAAACAGATATAATTTTGTCTATGACATAAGTTATCCTGTTTTAGTTGAAATCACAGATCCTTATGCACTTAATAATAAAGGATTTAAATTTAATTTTGCAATTGAGGCAAACATAAGAAATAATGAAAAATTCAAATCTTCATCATTTACAATCGATGCTCTTGGGATAGATGAACCAATGTTCTGTCAGGAGCAGATGAGAAACTCTGGATTTGTAACAATAAATATTTTTGATGCTGTAAATAATCTTCCGATACAAGATGCTGAAATTAGCTACAGCTGCATGAATGAATTTTCATGTTTAATGTATTCTGCTGACTACAGCGGAAAAATAACACAGAAATTTCCAACAGGATGTATGTATGGAGGTTATTTGACTGTAAGAAAAAATGGTTATCTTGGAAAATCAGTTGAATTCCTTCCTGCTGAAAACAAAAATGAAACAATTTCATTCAGAATTTATCCAAAGAAAACAGTTGAGCTAAATGTTATGAAATATAAAATGGAAAAAATCCTTGGAAGATGGCAGCTGTCATCAATTCCTTCAGAACTAGATGTAAATGAAGAAGCAACAGTAACATTAACAAGAATTCCTGAAAAAGGAGAGGAAAATTTTGCTACAGCAGGGTTTTACTCGAAAAATCAGACAGCACCTTCAACAATAGAGCTTGTTGCAGGAAATTATGAAGTAAGAGTCGATGAAATTGATTATGGAACTCATACAATACCTGCAAGAACAATAAAAAAAGGTGGTTTCCTTGGAATTGGAGAGACAAAAATAAACCTTCCTGCTGTAATTTTCAACAGCACAAATGCTTATGCAAGCGGTTCAGTTATTAATAATGAAACACCTAATTATTATTTCAGGCTTGATGCAGGAAAACTTGATGCAAGCGATGCACTAACTTTCTTTTCAATCTATCCTGTTCCAGAATCAATGAGTGATGTAAGAGAACTAAGTGTTATGGATTCAAATTATAATTCAAAACTTTGGAGGCCTTATATACAGCCAAGATGAACAATAGCAAAATAAAAATGTGGATTAGTATTTTCATGATATGGTTAATTATAAGCCTTCCTTTTGCAGTAGGAGTAGTATATGGCTCAATAAATACTATCAATGCCTATGGAAATGATAATGTTGATGGCTATGCAAAAGATTATGATACTCTAACTGTAAAAGCAAATGTTCAAATTTCTGAAGAAAGTATGAATGCAAGTAAGATTAAGGTTGGAAGTGTTGCATTCAATTCTTGTGCTTCAAGCACTATGGGTGGATATGATTGTATGTTTTCATATATTCTTGATGCTGTAAATGATGTAAATTCATTTTCTGTAAATCTTTACAGTGATTCGAGTTCTTTGCTTGATGCAAGAAATTTTGATATCAAAAAAGACAGTGTAAAACCAGCAGTAATATTAACATCCAGCGATAGTTTTGTAGGAAACAACAAAAATATAACTGCAACCTATGCTATTACAGAAACTGACAATGAAGGTTCTGAATGTTCTGGAATAAAAACCATAAAAGTTTACAAAAATGACATAAGTTCAACACCATTTAAGATAATTCCTGTAACAACAACTGATTGTTATCAGTCAGGAACATTTGTATTCAATTCAAATGAGATTTCATCAGCAACAACTGGAACAGAGACAGTTATAGTTTACATTGAAGCAGAGGATAAAATGGGAAATTATGAGGTTGCTGGAGTTAATATTGAAATAGACCATAATGCTCCTGTGATTAATACAAATTCTGCAAAATTATTTTATTCTGGTGACAATGAACTAAAATATTTTGCAGATAGAGACATAGATGCAAGGTTTTACATCCAGGTAAGTTCTGACAGCATTGCTTCAATGGAAGCAAATATTTCTGGAAATTTGAATGATATGCAATGTGTTTATTCAACAACTTTGAGTTTATATGAGTGCAATCTTGATGTGGTTATTGATTCAAGCACTTTTACAGCAGAATTAATTGCTATAGATAATGCAGAAAACGAAGAAAAAGTGACTATAACAAAGATATTAACAATGGATACAACAGGACCAAATATAGATTATTTTGGATTAGAGCCAAGCCATGTTTACAATGGAGTAAATTATATAAAAAGCACTGGCAACAAAATTATTGCAAGACTTTCTGAAAATGGAGTTGGTTTGTACAACAATAATATCTATCTTGATGCAAGCGAGCTTGGAGCAGGAAGCAATATTCAGGCAAACTGCACAAAGCAGACTGACTGGAATTGTGAATGGTATAATGTTAATACAAATAATCCTAATGAAGATAGGGTATTTGGAAGAATTACAACAGATTCTGCAGATGATTTAGTAAATACTGTAACTGGAAATTTAACTGCTATTTTTGAAGTTGATAATAGCATTCCTATAAAGGTTGGAGAAATTTCTGTTTCAGGAAAAGGGCAGAATATTGCTAAAAATTACGAAGGAATAATTAAATCTAATGATTGGCTTGATTTAAAAATAAATATTATGGATAAAACACCTGTTAAAGTCTTTGCTAATCTTTCTGGGTTTGGAATAAATACCCTAGAACCGATGACATGCAATTATGATGATTTAGACAATCAGTCATGCACTGTTGTTAGCCCTGAAGTTGCATCAGGACCTTACACAGGAACAGTAATAATCGTAGCAGAAGATGTAGCTGGAAACATTAATACATTTACAACAACAGCTGATGTCTATGGAATTTCAGGAGAACAAAATCCAAATTACTGGGATGTAAAACTTGTTGAGTGCAGTCCTTCTTTGATTGACAGAGAGCTAACTCCTTATGTACAGCAAAAGGTTTACTGCCATCTCAAACTTGAACCAATAGCTCAGCTAAATATTTCAACATTAGCTATATCAGTAGGAAGATGTTCTGGAAATACTACTTATGTTGTAAATCCTAATCTGTTGATTATGAATAATGGGCCAGGAAGTCTAGAACCTTATGTAAGATTTGAGCTTGCAACCTCTGCAATGACATTTGACAAGATAGATTTAGTATGCCCTATACTAACAGCAACAAGGTTTACAAGTTCACAAGGAAAAACAAATATAACTGGATATGAAGAAGTTGATAATGCAACATTAAGTGTTTCCTTTTACAACAATCCTCTTGGAGAGTACGGTAACAACATACAGAGCAAGATTGACGCTGTAAAGAGTAATGCTCTTGTCAGCATGGAGTGGATTGGAAGTTTGCAGAAGTTGATAAGCATGCTTGAAAAGATATGCAAACTTATTGATTTTATCGGAGGAATAGCAAATATGTTCCATGTTTTATCCGCAGGTTTAAGCAGTTTCCAGTATATCCCAGCAACAAGCGGTATTGCTTATGCTGCTGATAAAGTTTCTGACGGAACACATGCTACATGGCTGACTTCTATTAATAGCTTTACTAAATTTTGCGCTTACATAAGCTGTGATAAAAGCTTATGGAAAGATAATTATGACAAAATTATTTCACAACAATCTGCTGAAGGAACTTTGGGATATAATCTAAAAACTAAATATGGATTTGAGCAGGCAACAATGTGGCCTCAAAGCCCTAAAGACAGTTTAGTACTTAGTACTGTTTCAATGTGTATTCCAGGAATATTATATAATCTTCAGAAAATGCGGCAGATACAGTGCCAGTATGGAATCTGTTTGAGAGACAGCATTCCAATGCACCTGCCTATAAAATACTGTGAAGATACTAAATCATATTTGACCTGCCAGTTTGTTTTCGGAGAAATTTTCCAGGTAATACCTTATGCAAATTTCATAAAACAGCTTGGTGGTTATATAAAGTCTATACTTTCAAATCCAATCAGCATGATATTTGCTGGCTCTGAATATTTGTGCAACACTAATCCTGATTTAAGAACAAAAGCTTTTTGCAAAATTTATGCAATAACAAGAGAAATTTCAAAAATGGCTTCACAAGTAAAAGCACTATCAGACACAAAGAACTGGGTTTTAGACAAAGATTTATGCGAAGAATTGATGAGTGATGGAGAAGAATAAATAAAATGTTAAACAAAAAAGCATATGGTGTAAAGGAAGCATTATTTGTTATGCTAATTGTGTCTGCAATATTTTCAATTGCATTTTACACAGCTGAGAAACTGAATGTCGAAGAATCGCAACCAGCAAAGATGACTGGGTTTGCTGTTTCAGGAATGGAAAGTGTTAGTGGGATGGTTACAATTGATACAACCAAAGCTACAACTTTAACATCTCCTTTGATTTCTTCAATAAGCAATCATGTAGGTCCTTTGATTGTAATTGATCCTACAGGAAATCGTGTTGGAACTCTATCTATTGAGACTCCTGTTAAAATAACACAAACTATTGTCGTTAAAGATGGAGATACATATAGAATTTATGGTACTGGAACTTCTGGCACAACGAATACACCTATGGCTGGTTGGATTCCTTTAACTGGTCCTTTAGAAACAGAAGATTTATTGAAGACGAGTACAGACCCTTCATCAACTAATCTTGCAGGTGTAACTCCTCAAACTATAAGTTCGTTAGCACCTGTTGCAAGTGCAGCAGTACAAATTGTTCCAGCAACAGAAACACCAGTACTCCCTGTTGCTAGTGAAGTAAAAAAAGTAGAACCAACATCAGCAGTAGTATCAGCACCAACTTACGACGCAGCAACTAGCCCAGCAATCTACAAAACAATAACAGGAAAAACTTTAACCAAAAATAAAGAACAAGCAGAGTTTAATGCTTGGGCTGCCAAAGCAACTGCACAAGAAAAAGGGGCTTATAATTTTGCTATTCAGACAGCAGGCACACCAGCACAAAAAGATATTTTTGCTAAAGCTTACATGGCTAATACTAAATTAGATGGAACAACTGTTAAGATGATCTCTGGAGAAGTACTAAATGAGAATTTAATAAAAGAAAGAGCAGATACATATTCTGAAACAATTGATTACAATGATATACATGGAACAAAATATGTACCCAGCCTAACAACAGGAGATATCACCTACAAAGGTTGCACATTAGACGGTGGGGCAGCTGGTTTAGATGCAGGAATTCTAACTTACAAATACAAAACTCTTGACGCTGATGGTAAAAAATCAACATCTAACTCTCAAAAGATACCATACGAAATCATAGCAGCATTTTCTGATGAAATAAATAAATATATGGGGCAGCAGGGATTAGGTATATGGTTATTATCACCTAAAAAAGATACAACAAATATAATGGAGGTAAGTGCTGATGGAAATACTATTACTATAAAAGACAGCACTGGAACAAATACTTTGTTAACAACTCAAAAAATTAAGGGTTCTGATGGAACCACTGTTGCAAAAGCATGGAATGGAAAGAAAGAAGATGGAACAATTTATACATATGGTTTGGGTGAAAAGAAAATTTTTATAAAAGGTGCAAAAACAGAAAAGTTAGATAAAGGTGTTTTAACAGTAACAACTTCTGACAAAAAAACCTTCACTTATATGAAATTTACAGGAAGCAATGACTGGGCAAGAAAAGTGAAAGGTGATAGCTCAGGAGATATTTTAATTGATATTACAACTGGAAAGATAACTGGTTATGTTGATGCAGGTGGTACTATGACTAAGATTTATTTTGACCCTTATCTTAATAAATTTTATAGTGACAAAGATATGAAAAAAGAGACAACTGTTCCAGATAGTGTTAAAAAACTTGCACAAACAGCAAGATTTGGTCCAATGTTTACATCAATGGGCGAAGCAGCAAGAGCAGGGCAGGGATTGTCAAGCATCTTTGGATGGGATCAATCAGCATGGTCAAAATCAATGGCAAGCTTCTTCTCAAGTAATGTGCTTGGACAATTAATCTCAGGAAATTGGGAAGATATGATGTGCAGTCATTATATTGCAAAAGAATCAGAAGGAGTAAGCATGATAATGACAGAATCAGGATTACCAGAAGCAGGAGTTTATATTGCTGCAACAAGGGTTACAATGACGTATGAAAATGATTCAACCCAAACATCTTACAATTACAGAATTGAATATATGGTTAAAAATCCTGATACAGATACAAACGACCAGGATAATTCATTTAATATTTATCTTCACGGAAGCAAAACAGTTCCTATCTATGTTACAGGCACAACAGCCAGCAATTTACCTATCTCTGCTGGACAGACTATTTCAAAAACCGGTTCAGGAGCAATCTATGTAACTGATTCAAGAAATTCTTACACAAGCATATGCATACAGTTTTCAAAATCTTATACTCTTGCAAATGGTGAAACAAAATCAGAATTTTGCAATTCAATTATAGAATATAGTGGCAGTGCAACACACTACTCAGCTCCTGCATCAACTCCTGGAACAGGAGGTTCTGGCTCAGGAGGAGAACCACAGGTAAATCCAGATCTATAAGGGGGTAAAAAAAATGAAAACAATAAAAGAAAAATTCAAACAAACTGCTTTTGTAGAATCTTTTAAAAGCATAAACAAGGAAACAATAAAAATTGTAATGTATGACTTGCTGACATTGTTCTCTTTTGCAATGCTAACTGTTTTATTATCAAAAATATTACAGTTAAAGGCAAAAGCATTGAATTTAGTGGATTTAAGCACAATAATGCAGCAAACCACAGAGGAAATTAGCGCAAATGCTGGCGTGCTAAAAAGCTATCTAATGTGGGTTTCTGTAGGATTTATAATATATTTCCTTATTGCCATAGTTGTAATCTCCTTTTTACAAGGAAAATTAGCTTCAGTAATAACAAAGATAAAGTTCAGGATTAAGGGATTCAGAAATTTTTCAGTCTTGAACCTTGTAATTGCAGTTATATTAATTGTAATACTGCTTATACTAACATTATTAATCAACCAAACAGCGCAGCCATACTTACTTTTGATTGCAATTGTGTTCCTTGTATACACATTGCCAATATTATATGCTGTTTTTTCAATCAAACCAGAAAAAAAGTCTGTAAAAAAGGCATTTAGAATAGCTTTTAAGACATGGAAGTTTTTATTAACATATTTGATGACTATAATTGTCTTTGTAATAGTATCTTTGATATTATGGCCTATAACTTATCTACCTCAAAAATTAAGCACAAGTATAATAGTATTGGTTTATTTGATTTATATTGCTTGGTTTAGACAATATTTATTTATTTGTTTGGAAAGGATAACTAAAAAGTAAATATCCTTCTGCTACTTACGAATTAGTGGCAGAATAATTAAAAAAAGAGGTTAAATCCGTGGGAAAAAGAGGACAGGTAACAATTTTCATAATTGCAGGAATTATACTTCTTGTAATTGCAGGGCTTTTCTTTTATATAAGATTCAATGTAGCAACTCCAAATCAGGTTCCTGTTATTGCAAATGTTCCA